>Ga0070738_10004024_pt1 | contig 18288 bp, 10 predicted proteins | sample Coa_R2_2_FD_66446 | JGI IMG/M metagenome (GOLD analysis project Ga0070738, IMG submission 66446) | Surface soil microbial communities from Centralia Pennsylvania, which are recovering from an underground coalmine fire - Coalmine... | ecosystem: Environmental > Terrestrial > Soil > Unclassified ...
GCAAGGCCGGCCCGTATTGACGTACCTCTATGAAGCCTTGTGCGCTCATCGTGAAGGACTCCCAGCCCCCAAACTTCTATCAGCCACCTGAACGGTTACGACAAGGGGAAAACGCAACTCATACTCGATGGGAAAAACTCGACCATAGTGGTCGGTAACAACTCGCTCCTCCAAGTGGACAGTGGAGGTGGGAAGACTCTAATCAGCGGAAGCGCGGCGGGCAATAATGACTATATTGATGTTCAAAATGGTGGGTATCTATCCTACATTGGCGGCGGTGCGACAGACACGTTTACTGCCCCTGTGCTGGTAGAACAGGGAGGCACCATGAAACTTCCGGCGGCGGCACTCTCTCGATAACAGGTGCCGAGACGGGGACAAATAACGTATCACTCTATTTGCAAGGCAGCTTCCAGTCGAAGGGTGGAACCAATCTGAGTCCGGGAAAGGGCATGATCGCAACGTCGACTAGCAGCGTGGCGACTCTGGACAACCAAACCGCAACGATTGCAGTGGCAAGCGGTTATCAATGCACGATCGATGGCTCGCTCGCAATAGACACGACTTCTGGAACTTACGGTGAGCTTGTTGTAGACTGCGATACGCTGGACTTTGGCGGCACATTAGTTGTCCACCTTTCCGGCCCCAACGACGGCGAATGCGATGAGTTAGTGGTAAATGGGATCTTGGATCTCGATTCCGGCAGTGAACTTGACCCACCGATCGATGGCGACACGAGCAATAGTAATGGTTATACTTATACGGTCATCTCGGCGAGCGGAGGCATCGAGAACAGCTTTTCCTATGTTTACCCGATTAATAACGAACATTGGAGAGAGACAACCGATACCTTTGTCGAAATCTATGGCTACGGCTAAAAGTCTGTTCCCGAAGTAGGTCCGGCGAGTCGAGCCGGACCCGAATGTACCGCGAAATAGCAGTTATTCCGGTGCCGCTCGGCTCGCGGCACCTACTTTCGGAACAGACTCAAAAACTGATCTTCACCGTTTCGATTTCAAGTGAGGCGCGGCAAGGATTCGGGATGTCGCGAAGAAACCGCAAAGGAGGCTACTTTGTCGAACTTTAGGGCATCTTTCCGGTTTGGATAATCGTTAGCGATGTTCTGCGGGGCATTGAAGCGTTCACGGATGCTTTTGTGAAGCATCCCTGAACGCAACTGCTACGATGAGATCGAGCTAAACTCCATCCCGGTTTCTAGATGAAGCGGTTGCCTGAGACCCTGGAGGCGAGCATATGTATGAGGCTGTTTATGCACTTTTGGTTCTCGTTAACTTCCCTACTATTCCAGCGGACCTTAAGGCCTTGGGCGAAGAGCAATTCAATGTACGCGAAGCCGCAACTAAGCGTCTGGAGGCGCTCCCTGGATGGACAGCACTTTACTTCGACGCGTGTGCCAGGAAGGCAAAAGATCGAGAAGTGCGACTTCGTTGCGAGCGAGTGCGAGCGACGCTGAGGAGAAAATGGGAAGACGATTTATTAAAACGGAAGGCGGGGCTCATCTGTTCTATCTTTCCAACCATCCGCGTGGACATCAAGTCTCTGGGGGGACATGTTCCACTCAAAGAGCGCGTGGACGCTACAGTAAGAATAGGTTCTCTCCCAGGATTTGCGGCACCATACTTTGAATACTGCTCGCGGAAGGAAGAGAGAGAAGAAGTGCGCAGGCTTTGTGGCAGGATATACAAAAAAAAGGAAAAAGAGTGGAGGTTAGTCTTGGCGTCAAATGGATACTTGGAACTTCAACACAATCTTTTTATTCTCTATCTAAGAAACGATAAAACCCCAAGATTTATAGTCAGACTCATCACCAACCTATCGAAGCTCAGCCCTGAGGATCTCAAACTCGCCGAGAAACAGGGATTCTGTCCCATTTATGAAAGCGGCTCCGGTCCCGATCCACTTGGTAGCTATGGCGTGCCTGTCAAGATGACGCTCAACGGTCAGACGTTCTTTGTTTGCTGCGAGGACCGCGTCAAGAAAGCCCAGGCCAATCCGGCAAAGACCTTGGCCAACCTCGAAAGTGTCAAGAAGATGGGGGGCATTCGGATCAAACGATTCGAAGAGTATCTCGAAAGATTTACCCAATTCTCCGACGACAACTGATCCGCGATCGCACACCCCGAGCGTGCGTTTGCCATCCCGTCGCCATCGGTGTACCGTTGGCCGGCGTTCGGGATCGCTTGAGCCAATCCTTATTGATCGTCAGACTGGTGAGGCACATTCGGGTTTCCCATTGCTTCGTTAAGCACTCGCTGCGACAGTAGCCTCGACCTCCCCACGGATGCTCGGGGTCCATACATTCGGGCAAGATCGCAAGGATCTGCCGTGTTCGCCACATTGAGAGAGTTGGCGGAGTCAAACCGTGCCAAACCGTGCCGGGAGTCGCGGCTTGGCACGACTTGGCAGCGGATTGCCAAGACATCGTGGCGAAGTGGCGATGTGGCGGCATCGGTTGGCACTTCTTGGCACTCCTTGCCACCGTCGGAGACCTGGCCCAAGGCGGACACTTGCGGACGAGCCGTGGTAGAGATAGGATCCTCTCATGTTCGCTCCCTGCCAATAACTTCCGGCACGATGAGTACGTGTGGACCCTGATGAGTAATACCAAGCATTTGAGACCAATTCTTTGCTGCTTTCTCTGTGTTCCTCTGTGTTTCTCTGTGGTTGGCCCCTTGCACGCCGCAGTGCGGGATGGCCACCCGATTGTGCCCGGCTTCGAGCGCCTCTATGCTGCGCCGGGCGTGGATGCGGTCAAGGGCGGCCGGTTGCTGTTGGGCGAGTTGAATTGCCTTAGTTGCCATAAGCCGGAAGAGGGACAGGAAGAAGCACTGCCACGCAAACAAGCGCCGATCCTCGATGGCGTCGGAGGCCGTCTGCGGCGAAGCTATCTGCGCAAGTTCCTCCGAAATCCCAAGGCGATCAAGCCGGGGACCACCATGCCCAACCTGTTCGCCGCCATGCCGGAAGCAGAGCGTGCGGAAAAGATTGAAGCGCTGGTGCATTTCCTGGCAGCCACCGGCACGCTCAAGCGCGAGCGACCCGATCGCCGAGCGTTTGCCCTGGGCAAGCAACTCTACCATCAAGTCGGCTGCGTCGCTTGTCACGGCAGCCGCGATGATAAGGGCAATCCCAGCAAGCTGCTCGCGTCTTCCGTTCCGCTCGGCGATCTCGGCGCGAAATACTCGATCGGCAGCCTGGCCCATTTTTTGGAGAATCCGCACGAGGTTCGGCCGTCGGGCCGTATGCCGGGAATCCTCAACGAAGAGGAAGCAAAGCAGGTCGCCAACTATTTGTTGCAAGGGCAGTGGTTCCCCGAATTGGCGGTGAACCTGACCTACTCCTATTACGAGGGGAAATGGGACAATCTGCCCGACTTTGCCCAGCTTAAACCGCTGGCCACGGGGAGAGCAGCGGGCTTCGATCTGAGCGTGGCGCGGCGACCGGAAGATTTCGCTCTGCGATTCGAGGGCTATTTGCACATAGACCGCGCCGGCGATTATCAGTTTCACCTGACCAGCGATGACGGCAGCAAACTGTTCCTCGATGACAAACTCGCGGTTGTAAACGATGGCCTCCATGCGCCGACCACGGCCAGCGCGCCGGTGACGTTGACCAAAGGCGCGCACAAGCTGACGGCGGGCGTGTTCAACGCCAGCGCCGGCGTCGAGCTGCGCATCGAGATCGAGGGGCCGGGCCTGTCCCGGCAGGATGTCGCGGAGTTGGTGACGATCACGCCGCAGCGGAATCCGAAACCGGCGGAAAAGCCGGTCCCTCCGGAAGAGAATGACGACTTCCCTATCAGGCCGGAGTTGGTGGAGAAGGGGCGCGAGTTGTTCGCATCCATCGGCTGCGCAAATTGCCATTCGCTGAACAATGGGGGAAAGCCGATTGCTTCCCACAAGGTAGCGCCGGCCCTAAACCGTCTCCGCGGGGCTAGTGGCTGTCTGGCCGTCGAGCCGACGAACCGGCTACCGTGGTATTCGCTCAGCGCGGCCCAGCGCGGCGCGCTGGTGGCGGCGATCAAGGCGAAGCCCATTGCGAATCCCACGCCCGAAGAGATCATCACTCTGACCATGACCACGCTGAACTGCTACACATGCCATCAGCGCGGCAGGGAGGGCGGAGTCGAGGAAGGCATCAACGGTTCCTTCGGTACGGTACAGCCGGAAATGGGCGAAGAAGGACGGCTCCCGCCCGCACTCAATGATGTCGGTGCCAAGCTGAGGCCGGATTATTTGCAGCACATCTTCAACAACGGGGCGCACGATCGACCGTACATGTTGACGCGCATGCCGCGCTTCGGCGCGAACAACGTACCCGGGTTGATCGAGGCTTTCGCCAAGGCAGACAAGGACAAGGTTGCCCCCGTCGCCAAGGTGTCGTTTAGCAAACCGATGAATCGCGTCAAATCTGAAGCGCGGAAAATGTGCGGCGGTAGCTCGCTCGGCTGCGTCAAATGCCACACTTTCGCCGGTCACAAGGCCGAGGGCGTGCAGGGCATCGACATGCTGCTGATGCCGCGACGCCTGCAACACGACTGGTTCTATCGCTACCTGCTTGATCCACAAAAACTGCGGCCCGGCACGCGCATGCCCACCGCCTGGACCAACGGCATGACCGTCTTGCCGGATGTTCTCGACGGCTCGACCGCTCAGCAGATCGAATCCATCTGGGTCTATCTCAAGGATGGGGATAAGGCGGCCTTGCCCGCGGGACTGAATATGCACACCATCCCGCTGCTTCCGGACAAAGAAGCGATTATTTATCGCAATTTCATCCAGGGTTCTGGCACGCGCGCCATTGCAGTCGGCTATCCAGAGAAAGCAAACCTTTCCTTCGACGCTAACGAATTGCGGCTGGCATTGATCTGGCAGGGTGAGTTCATCGATGCGGCAAGGCACTGGACCGATCGTGGCGAAGGCTTCCAGACGCCGCAAGGCGAGAACGTCATCCGCCTGCCTACCGGAGTCGCCTTCGCCGTGTTAACCAAGGACGATCAAGCCTGGCCGAATCATTCCGCGAAGGAGCTTGGCTGCCGCTTCCGCGGCTATCGCACAAGTACCGACGGCCGACCGACCTTCCTCTACTCTTGCTGGGGCGCACGGATCGAGGATTTCCCGAACGCTGTAGCCGGCAAAGATGGTCCCTCGCTGCGCCGTACGCTGACGCTAACGGCAGGGAAACCTGTGGCAAACCTCTGGTTCCGCGCCGCTGTCGCTGACAAGATCGAAGCCGGCCCCGAGGGGGGTTATCGCATCAACGGTGAATGGACGCTAAAACTCGATGCGAGTGCGGACGCGAAAATCCGCAAGAGCGGTGGGAAGATGGAGCTTCTGGTTCCCCTGCGTTTCCAGAATGGCAAGGCGCGAATTGTTGAAGAGTTTGTCTGGTGAATCAATCCCGTGACGAGCCCGGAGCGCCAGCGACGGGTTGAAGTGCTCGTCGCTGGCGCTCCGGGCTTGCCCGATTTTACATTGGGACAATCATGAAACGAAGCATCCTCGTCATTTGTTGCCTGTTTCTCGCTGCCCCGCTGCTTGGAGCGGAGAAGCTGCCTTCGGAGGACGATTACTACAAGATCCTCCACTACGATTTGCCCAAGGACGAAGTCCTGGAAGTCGGTGCTCTGGAATTCATGCCGGACGGGCGTCTTGCCGTGGGCACGCGCCGCGGCGAGATTTGGATGGTACACAATCCGCTCGCGGACGATCCTAGTAAGGCGAAGTTCAGCCGGTTTGCGCATGGCCTGCACGAAGTGCTTGGCCTGGCTGCGAAGGGCGATTGGCTTTACGTTACGCAGCGCTGCGATGTATCGCGCCTAAAGGACAGCAATCACGACGGCAAGGCGGACATCTTCGAGGTCATCAACGACGACTGGGGCATGAGCGGAGACTATCACGAATACGCCTTCGGGTCGCGCTTCGATAAAGAGGGCAATATCTGGGTGGTGTTGTGTCTGACGGGTTCGTTCACCAGCGAAGCCAAGTTTCGTGGCTGGTGCGTGCGCATCACGCCGGACGGCAAAATGGTGCCGACGTGCAGCGGCATCCGTTCTCCCGGCGGCATCGCCCTGAATGCCGAAGGCGATATGTTTTACACGGATAATCAAGGTCCGTGGAATGGTACCTGCGCGCTTAAGCATCTCGTGCCTGGCTGTTTCATGGGGCATCCCGATAGCTTTAAGTGGTATCCGCTCGCCAGGAACATGGGACCGGCCCCGAAGATGCCGAAGAACAATAGCCGATTCATGACTGAGGCCAAGCGCATCCCTCAGTACGTGCCGCCGGCCATCCTCTTCCCCTACGGCAAAATGGGCCAGTCCGCCAGCGGCATCGATTGTGACCTCTCCGGCGGGAAGTTCGGCCCGTTCTCCAAGCAGCTTTTTGTCGCCGACCAGACGCATAGCACCGTGATGCGCGTCTACCTGGAGAAAGTGGACGGCCATTATCAGGGGGCGTGTTTCCCGTTCCGTCAGGGCTTCGGCTCCGGCAACGTGCCGATTCGTTTTGCGCCGGACGGCTCGCTGATCGTCGGCGGCACCAATCGCGGCTGGGGTTCGCGCGGTCCCAAACCGTTCGCGCTAGAACGATTGGTATGGACGGGCAAAACTCCTTTTGAGATCCACGAAATGCACGCCAAGCCGGACGGCTTCGAGTTGACGTTCACGCAGCCGGTCGATGCCAAAACCGCCGGCGATCCCAAATCATATTCAATGAAAACTTACACTTACATTTATCGCGCCGAATACGGCAGCCCGGAGGTGGACCATACGACGCCGACGATCGATCGTGTCACGGTCGGCGCCGATGGTAAGAGTGTGCGGCTCTACGTCAGCAAGTTGCAGGAAGGCCACATCCACGAGGTGTCGGCGGAGGGCGTGCGCTCCACGGCGGGACGACCGTTATTGCACAGGGAGGCCTATTACACGCTCAATTACGTCCCGGCGAAGAACGGGTGAATTCGTGCGCCGGCCTGCGCGGAATTCCTTAATAGGCTTGACTTTGCCTTTCTTGTCTATTCTCATCAAATATGTAAAGCAATCGTCGCGTAGCAGAATGGTCGGCTTCCGTGTTCACAAGTTCATCTCTTAAGGAAAGAGAGTACTTTTCAGATGGACCTTCAAAACAAGGCGATCCACCGATTTCGCCGGCAACTTGCGGTCCTTTTCATACTCAAATACGCCCTGCCGTTGGCGACCTTGTGGGGCTTCCTGTGGGGCACAGCCGTGCTCATCTTGCGCGCCGCGGTTGGCGTGGAACGGAGACCGCTTTTGTGGGGGCTAACGGGGTTTGCCGTATGCCTGGCGGCGGGGCTGCTGCTGGCGCGGCGCCGCATGCCCTCAGCGACGGCAATCCGGGCGCTGCTGGACGAGCAGAGCGGTTGCGGCGGTTTGTTGATGGCCGGAGCAGAACAAGAGTTGGGCCACTGGCGGCAACGGATGCCAGCCCTCAAACCGCCGTCCATCCACTGGGATTGCCGGCGCGCCGGCATGCTGCTGGCAGTCGCGGTCGTCTTTGTCTTGATTAGCTTCCTGGCTCCGCAAGGGCTGGCGGACTTGCAATTCAGTTCGCCTCTGGAAATTGATCAGGAGATCGCGCGTTTGCTGCAACAGATTGCCTTGCTCAAGGGAGAATCAATCCTGGAGCCGAAGCGAGCTGAGACGCTGGCAGAAAAAGTGGCCCAGTTGCGCGAACAGGCTTCCGGTAAAGACCCCGCACGTACGCTGGAAGCGCTCGATCACTTGAAGAAACTCGCCGGCGAATCCGCCCGCGAGGCGGCCGAGGAATGCATGCGGCGATCGGAGCAATTCGGCGAGGCCCAGGCATTGGCCGAGGCCCTACGCCGCAATGCGGACCTGCTCGATTCCAAAATAACGATGGAAGCGTTGGCCGAGATTGCGGGAATGCTCAATAAGAATGGAATCGATCCAAAGCAGCTCCTCGGAGGACTTGAACTCGACCCCGAGTTGATGAAAAACTTGCAGCAACAAAAACTCGATCCCGAGCAACTGAAAAAACTGGTCGGTGCGCTGCGCGGGAACGCGGACGAACTGTCCCGGCGGATGGAGAAATTACACAAGGCCGGGCTTATCGACGCGGAAACGCTGGCGCGCTGTCGCAATCCAGGCGAGTGCGATTTCGAAGGTCTGCGGGCGTTCTTAAAAGACAACAAGGGCAAGGTCTCGCTTTCCGACTTTAAGAGCCACTGACTGGGCTGCAACAGCGATAGCCGGGGTCCCGGCGCAGCTCCAATGACCTGGCGGAAATCGGGTTCGGAAGACGGCTTCAAATTCAAGGAAGAAGTCTTACCACCGGGAGCCATCGATGCCCTCAAGAGCACGTCCATTCGGGAAGTACGGGGAGCGGGAGGGATCAACAAACAATCCGCGGAGACCGCTGCTTCCGGAGCGCTGCATGAAGCGGCCGCCGGCAGCGGCTCGGCGAACACTCAAATCATCTTGCCTCGCCATCGGGCATCGGTTGAACGCTACTTTGATCGAAAATCCGAAATCCGAAATCCGAAATCCGAAGGGAACACAAAACAGCAATAACGAATCGCGGAAACCGCTGTCCTGTTTGTCTTGTGCTTGTACATTCGGATATCGACTTTCTTTCCGATTTCGGATTTCGAGTTTCGGATTTTTGACATGAGCAACGAAACGCCGCCCACGCTATTGCAACCGGAATCGCTCACTCCCGCGGTTGAGCTGATGAACCGGCTACGCGAACAGCTCGACCTTCAGTTGCTCGGTCGTTCGGAACTGCACGGTCTCGTTCTGGTTGCCATTCTCAGCCGTGGCCACCTACTTTTGGAAGGCGTACCGGGCGTTGGGAAAACCGCGCTGGTCAAGGCGCTGGCGCGGTTGCTGCAACTGGATTTCAAACGCGTACAGTTCACGCCGGATCTCATGCCGGGCGACATTCTCGGTACACACATTCTGCAGGAGACACCGGAAGGACGCCGCGAGATGCTGTTCCGTCCGGGTCCCGTGTTCACCAATTTGCTGCTGGCCGATGAGATCAATCGGGCGTCTCCAAAAACACAGTCGGCCCTGCTCGAAGCGATGCAAGAACGCGCCGTCACGCTGTTAGGCATGACTCGTCCGCTGCCGGAACCCTTTTTTGTGCTGGCCTCGCAAAACCCCATCGAACTGGAGGGAACCTATCCCTTGCCCGAAGCGCAGCTCGATCGCTTCCTGTTCAAGCTGGTGGTGTCCACGGTCGAGGCGGATGTGCTCGATCGCATCATTTCGACGCGGCGCCACGGCGAGCCGCCGGCGCCGACGTGGACATTGCACGGCGACGAACTGAGACAAATATTCGCCATCGTGGATCGTATTTATCTACCCCGCCCGGTGTCGCGCTACGTGGCTCGATTGGTAGCGGCATCGCACGCCCGTTCCGCTGAGGCACCGCCGGCCGTGCGTTCTTATGTAGCGCACGGCGCCTCGCCGCGTGCGGCCATCGCCATTGCTGAGGCGGCCCGCGCTTATGCCTTGCTGGCCGGCCGGCCCACCGTCGGATTCGAGGATGTCAAGGCCGTCGCCGCGCCCGTGCTCAATCATCGACTGATCCTCAATTACAAAGCCCGGCTCGATCAAGTGGATGTCTTCGCCGTCATCCGCGAGCTGCTCGCCGCCATCGAGGAAACTGGGATGAACCTCCCCGCCGATATGAAGATTCGCGAGGTGAATCATGACTAAGCTCGCATGGAATCGCGTCCACGTCGTCGTCTTTGTCTTCTTGAGCCTAACGCGGACGGCGCACCCCGTCCACGCGCAAACGCGAGTGCCGATGACTTTCGGAGATATCGAGATCACCCTGCCAACCACTCCGCAGGGCAGCAGCTCTCATGGCTACTCCGAGTATGTTTTCCTCGTGCGCAATCAATCCAGCGAGCAGACGCACACGGTCGGTCTGAGCATACCTTTTGAAAGGCATTACGTTCGTGGCGACTCAATTCGCGATCTGCGGCGCACCGTGCAGGTAGGTGCGAATGAGACGGTGCGGTTCTCGTTATTTCAGCCGGATTATCCCCCAATCGACGGCAGGAACGTAGCGGTATTCATCGACGGTCAGCGGCGGCAACGCGACTTGCAATTGAAACCGAATGAGGCTTCGTTTGGTTCTCGCCGCTATCGTAGTATGCGCTACTCTCGCTATAGCACATCATCCAGCGTCAAAGCCGAACCGCTGGTGCTGATCGGCTCAAGAGTTCGCCCGCTGCCACAGCAAGAAGGCGGTGTACCGATCGGCATGGCCGGCGGTACGGGAGGACCGGGAGGCGGAGGATCGGGCATGCCACCGACCGCGACGCGGGTTGGCGGCGGCGTGCACCCAATGCCAAGACGGGTTCCGGTACCGGGGGGCGAGATGGCAATCGCCCCTATGAAGCCGGGCCTGCCACCGAACAGCCATCAACCCGTCAACGCTGAGGCTGTTGAGACATGGTCCAGCAACTGGCTCGGATATTCTCGTTATGACTGCGTCCTCGTCACAGCGGACGAGTTAAAAACGATGCCCGAAAGCGTCCGTTCCGCCCTGTGGCAATACGTGGAGACAGGCGGCTTTTTGTTTGTGATCGGGCCGGCTGACCTGCGCGGTCTGTCCACCGTGAGCGAGACGATTCCCGATCCTGCCGGGTGGATAACCGTGCGCGCCGGCTTCGGCAAATGTGTTATCAGTCCCGATGGCGATTACGACAGGTGGGACTTGGATCACTACCAACGGCTGAGCCAAGACTGGACCGCTATCGCCGCCGGCTGGACGCAGCCGGAGCGCATCACGGCCGCAGCCAACCGGGAGTTTCCCGTCGTCGAGGATCTAGGTATCCCCGTCAAGGGCTTGTTCGTGCTCATGTTTCTCTTCACCCTGGGGATTGGGCCGATCAATCTCCTTTTCCTGTCGCGCTTGAAGCGTCGTATCTGGATGCTCTGGACAACGCCCTTGATCTCGCTGGCCACCTGCGTGGCGGTGTTCGGTTACATGTTGATCTCCGAGGGGTGGGAGGGCCAGCTGCGTTCCGAGACGCTGACTCTGCTTGATGAGACGACCCACCGAGCGACGACGATCGGTTGGACCGGAGTTTATTCGCCACTAACGCCGAGTGACGGCTTGCATTTCAGTTATGAGACCGAGATGATCCCGCAGCGTTTTTTCGAGGGCGAACAAGGGGGAGCGCGTGCCTGCACCATCGATTGGAGCCAGGATCAACACCTCGCCACCGGTTGGGTCGAGGCGCGAGTGCCGGCGCACTTCAAGGTGCGCAAAAGCGAGATGCGCCGCGAGCGAGTCACTCTCCAGCGCGAAGCGGACGGACGCTGGAGCATGGTCAATGGGTTGGGCGCGGAGATCCATCGCTTCTTCTACGTGGATCGCAAAGGGCAGGTACACATCGCGGAGGACATCCCGGCGGGAGCGCGGGCGATGTTGACGCTGACGGAGAAGGAAAGCCAGACGCAAACGAAAAATGTGGGAGGGATACTATTCTCTCCCAATTGGATGTCTCAAATGAAGGATCTCGCCACAAAACCTGAACACTACCTGCGACCGGGCAATTATCTGGCCGAAGTCGATGATTCGCCGTTTCTGGAAGACGCCTTGCGCAACGCCAAAAGCCGCAAAACTCACGCTCTGATCATGGGATTTCGACAACAAGCAGACTGAAGAAAGAGCCACCACGGATCACACCAATAAACGACAAATAGACGATGAAGTTATCTATAACATGAGTTCGGCCGACGATTTTTTCATGTCTTTAATTCGTGTTATTTGTGTGATTCGTGGTGAACCAGGAGATCTCGGAAACCGATGCAGATTCACATCGACCATCTGAAAAAGCATTTCGGCCGGACGCGAGCAGTGGACGAGGTGTCTTTCACCTTCTCCTCCGGCGAAATCGTCGGCTTCGTCGGACCCAACGGCGCGGGCAAAAGTACAACGATGCGCATCATCGCCACCCTTGACGAACCCAGCAGCGGTGATGTCTATCTCGACGACATCTCCGTCGTCGAGGAACCAGACAAGGCCCATCGTCTAATCGGCTACGTCCCCGACGCCCTGCCGGGACATCGAGACATCTCCGTTCATGAGTATCTCGATTTTTTTGCGCGAGCCTATGGCATCGGTTCGACCGCGCGCAAGAAGGTGATCGAAAGCATCGAGGAATTCACGAACCTTCTCGGCATCCGCGAAAAGCACCTCAACGCCCTGTCCAAGGGAATGAAAAACCGCGTCAGCGTCGCCCGCGCTTTGGTCCACGATCCGGCCGTGCTAATCATGGACGAACCCGCCGCCGGTCTTGATCCGCGCGCCCGAATCGAGTTGCGCGAGTTGCTCAAGGTGCTATCCGGCCAGGGCAAGGCGATCCTTATTAGCTCGCACATCCTTACGGAACTGGCCGAGATCTGCACTGCCGCTGTCATCATCGAACGCGGCAAGATCCTGCGGGCCGGTAGCTTGTCGCGAATTCTGGACACCGACGTGCCGCACCGGACCGTCCTCATCCGCACGCTGGATGCACCGGAATTGCTTCACAAGCATTTGATGTTGCAGCCGAACATTGAGGCAGTTCGGCGGATCGATGAGATCGTGGAAGCGGACATCGCGGGCGGCGAAGAGGCATGTTGGGAACTGCTCGCCCATTTGGTGCGGAGCGGATACCGAGTCGTCGATTTCCATCAGCAGCGGGCCGGGCTCGAGGAATTGTTTATGAATGTCACGCAGGGAGAAGTTCAATGAAGTCGCCGAGGCTTCTAGATCGACTCGATGATTTGCTCAATCCAATCGCGGTAAAAGAACTTCGGCAAGCGGTGAAGAGCCGCATCGTCATCTCCGCGCTGCTGCTCTTTTTGCTTGTTCAGCTATCCATTTTGTTGCTCAGCCTGTGGTTCGACGATCGCCCCTCTGCGGATTCGATCGACCTGCAAGCGGGACGAGAAATCTTTCAGATCTTGCAAGGCTTCCTGCTGGGCACGTGCATGCTGCTGGTACCGGCGTACGCCGGCGTACGCTTGGCGGCGGAGCACTCGGACACCAACGTCGATCTGTTGTTCATCTCAACGCTGCGTCCGCGCGGCATCATAGCCGGGAAACTGCAAGCGTCCATCGTGCTGATTCTGTTGATCTTCAGCGCCTGCGCGCCGTTCATGACCTTCACGTACCTGCTTCGCGGGATCGACATTCCGAGTATCCTCATCCTTTTGGTTCTGGATTTTCTGGTCGTTTTGTTGGGAACGCAGGCGGCGATCTTCCTCGGCTCGGTACCCGCCAATGTGGGATTGAAACTGCTGCTGGGGTTGGTGGGGTTGGGTCTGCTCGGCACCTTGTTCGGTGCAACGCTGGAATACAGCATTGTGATGCTGAATTCAGGCTTGGGTTCGCGTCTGGATACGCTCGCGTTCTGGCTGGTCGCGGGCGCCGTGGCAATTGGCATTGTTGCGGTAATCGGATTGCTCTTTACCTGGTCGGTAGCCATCGTCAGTCCGCCCTCGTCCAATCGCGCGCTTCCGGTCCGCTTGTATCTGTTGGGTTTTTGGCTAGGTACCGGCGGCCTTGCGGCGCTCTTAGCGTATTATTTCAGTCTCCCATTGCCGTTGTATGTGTGGATGGACGCGATCGTGGTCTTACTCTGCGCTCAGCTCCTGATAACAATCAACGAGCGCGAACAATGGGGCTTGCGGGTGAAGCGGACCATGCCGCGGCGCTGGTGGCTGCGCGCGCCGCTGTTTTTGTTGTACAGCGGTTCTGCCGGCGGCGTCCTTTTCACCGTGCTGCTGCTCACCCTGACCATCGTTCTGCCGAGTCTCGCCCTGGAGTTCTGGGGTGAATTCTTCTCATCATCTTTGGGGCGTCTCGCTCTCGAAATCAACCGCCGCAACACCATTGCCCTGTCACTCATCGCGCTGTACAGCTTCGATTACTGCATGCTGGCCGTTTGGTTGCGCTACGTATTTCTCTCCAAATGGGTCAAACCGGCAGCTACGTGGGTATTCGCCTTAATCTTGATGGGATTAGGGCTATCGCTGCCGTATCCGGTGCTGTTCCTTTTCCAGAGCGAGGAAATGCGCCTGGGCCAGATCGACCCCTTGTGGCAGATCAGCAATCCATTTCCCACGATCTTGACCTGCATGTCGGCACAAAGCTCGAGCGCCGTGAGTTTTCGCGAACAGTGCCTGATTATTCTGACTGGTTGTGGACTGACGCTGCTGTTGGGGTGTTTGCCGTGGATCGTTCGGCAGATCAGCCGTTTTCGTCCGGCAGAGAAAGAGCCGGTTGCGGCTTAGCCATGGCTTGCTCAACGACAAGTCGTAGATGCTGTGGGAGATACCTCGGTCTCGCGTTTCCCCGTAATCGAATCCATCCTGCGCCTCACACGGAGAAAACGGAAATCATGACCGCGGGGTCGGATGCCCCTTCCCCGAGAGTTCAGAGGAATCATTCCGCCTCTTGGATACCGGCGTATGTGCCATAATATGAGAAACAACTGACTGTTGGACGCGCAAGACCACGAGGAAACTGCCGCACATGCCGCGACGCACAGACCTGCACAAAATTCTGCTCATCGGCTCCGGACCTATCGTTATCGGCCAGGCGTGCGAGTTCGATTACAGCGGCACTCAAGCATGCAAGGCGCTGCGTGAGGAAGGCTACACCGTCGTACTGGTCAACTCTAACCCGGCCACCATCATGACCGATCCGGAGACGGCCGATCGCACCTACATCGAGCCGATCACATGGGAAATGGTCGAACGCATCATTGAGCGCGAACGTCCGGATGCACTTCTCCCGACGCTTGGCGGACAGACGGCGCTCAACACGGCAATGGAGCTGCACCGGCAAGGCGTCCTGGAAAAATACAAGGTCGAGATGATCGGGGCGACGCCGGCCGTGATCGATAAGGCCGAGGACCGCGAGCTTTTCAAGAAGGCCATGCAAGAGATCGGAGTCGCCGTGCCCAAAAGCGGCGTGGCCCGGTCGCTCTCCGAAGCGCTGGAAGTACTTGAAGAGGTCGGATTGCCGTGCGTGCTGCGGCCGAGTTTCACTCTCGGCGGCACCGGCGGCGGGATCGCTTACAATCGCGAGGAATTTAACCAACTCATCGCACGTGGACTTGACCTCAGCCCTGTCAACGAAGTGCTCATCGAGGAATCTGTAATCGGCTGGAAGGAGTTCGAGCTGGAGGTCATGCGCGATCGCGCCGACAATGTCGTCATCGTCTGCTCGATCGAGAACTTCGATCCGATGGGCGTTCACACGGGGGATTCGATCACGGTGGCCCCGATTCAGACGCTGACGGATAAGGAATATCAGCGCATGCGCGACGCCGCCATCGCCATCATTCGCGCGATCGGCGTCGAGACCGGCGGCAGTAACATCCAGTTCGCCATCAATCCCGCGAACGGCCACATGGTCGCTATCGAGATGAATCCGCGTGTCAGCCGCTCCAGCGCGTTGGCCTCAAAGGCGACCGGCTTTCCCATTGCCAAAATTGCTGCCAAGCTGGCTGTGGGTTATCGCCTCGACGAGCTGCGCAACGATATTACGCGCGAAACGCTAGCCTGCTTCGAGCCGACCATCGACTACGTCGTGACCAAGGTGCCGCGCTGGGCTTTCGAGAAATTCCCGGATGCCGATGCGACGCTAACAACGCAAATGAAGTCGGTCGGCGAGACGATGGCCATCGGGCGGACGTTCAAGGAATCGCTGCAAAAAGCATTGCGCGGACTGGAGACGGGCAGTTTCGGCCTGGGTTGTTATCGCGGCGATTTGTGGGGAACGCCACGGCAGCCCTCCATCGAAGACATTTACGCGCGCCTCTCCACACCGACGGCGGAGCGCATCTGGTATATCCGCTACGCCTTCAAGGCTGGGCTATCGCTGGAAGATATTCATCAACAAACGAAAATCGATCGCTGGTTTTTGCACAACATTCAGGAAATCATCGCGATGGAGGATCGCATAAGAGCGGCCGCATCGAGAGTGGCCGACTCGCTCCGCGAGTCGGAGGGCGCTCGCGGAGCAAGTGCTCTACCAATCCGCGATCTTCTGCTGGAAGCGAAGCAGCACGGCTTCTCCGATAAGCAGCTGGCGTTCCTGATGCGCTCGACCGAGATGGAGATTCGGCGGCTACGCAAAGAACTCGGCGTCGTGCCGGTGTACAAGCTCGTCGATACTTGCGCCGCCGAGTTCGAGGCGTACACCCCCTACTATTACTCCACTTACGAATCCCCCGTCGAGCAAATTGCCACAGATGAACACGGATCAACACTGGCCGTAGGGTGGGCCGACGCAGGAGGCCCACCATGCACCCACGGTGGGCCTCCTGCGTCGGTCCACCCTACAACAGAGAACGAAACCAAGCCGCCCAGCGGCAAGGATCGCATTATGATCCTCGGCGGTGGACCGAACCGTATCGGCCAGGGCATCGAGTTCGATTATTGCTGCTGTCAGGCGGCGTTCGCGCTGCGGCGCGAGGGTTACGAGACCATCATGGTCAACTCGAATCCGGAGACGGTTTCCACCGATTACGACACCAGCGATCACCTTTTCTTCGAGCCGTTGACTACCGAAGACGTGCTGAATATCTGCGACGTGATGCAACCCAAGGGGTTGATCGTGCAGTTTGGCGGGCAGACGCCGTTGAACCTGGCACGCGGGCTGGAAGCGGCGGGCGCACCGATTGTCGGCACCAGTGTGGACAGCATCGATCGCGCCGAGGACCGCGAGCAATTCCAGGAAATGGTCCAAAAGTTGGGTTTGAAACAGCCAGACAACGGCACCGCACTCGATCTGCAACAGGCCATCCACGTCGCCCGCCGCATCGGCTATCCGGTGCTGGTACGGCCAAGCTACGTCCTCGGCGGCCGGGCGATGGAAATCGTCTACGATGAGGCCGCGTTGAGCCGGTACGTCGGCTATGCGATGGACGTTTCGCCTGGAAAGCCGGTCCTGATCGATAAGTTTCTGGAGTCGGCCGTCGAAGTCGATGTGGATTGTCTTAGCGACGGCAGGCGAACGCTGATCGGCGGTGTCATGCAGCACATCGAGGAAGCTGGGGTCCACTCCGGCGACTCGGCGTGCGTCATTCCCCCGCATAGTTTGCCGCCGCCGGTTGTTGAGGAGATCAAACGGCAAACCCGCGAATTGGCCCGTGAGCTAAACGTTCGCGGCCTCATGAACGTGCAATTCGCCGTCCAGGGTTCAACGATTTATGTACTTGAAGTGAATCCGCGCGCCAGCCGTACCGTACCGTTCGTGTCCAAGGCGGCAGGCATCCCGCTGGCGCGCTATGCCGCGTTGGTCATGGTCGGCAAATCGCTCGATGAACTGGGGCTGTTCGAGGAAGTGGTGCCGAAACACTACTCGGTGAAGGAGAGCGTATTTCCATTCAATAAATTCCTCGGCGTGGACATTATTCTGGGACCGGAAATGCGCTCGACGGGCGAGGTCATGGGCATCGATGACAGTTTTCCCCGGGCCTTCGCCAAGAGCCAGATGGCGGCCAATAGCGCCTTGCCGCAGCCGGGCGACGGCCACGTTTTCATCTCTGTGGCCGAGCGCGACAAGCAGGAAGTAGTTCCCATCGCGCGGGCCCTGGCCGAGATGGGCTACAAGCTAATGGCCACGCGCGGCACGGCAAAGACACTGCGGGCTGCGGGCATTACGGTGGAGGAGATCAACAAACTCCAGCACGGCCGGCCCAACCTCATGGATTACATGAAAAACAAGCAGATTGCCCTGATTCTCAATACGCCGAGCGGCAAAGGGGCGCGTACAGACGAAGGCAAGATCCGTTCCGCCGCGGTGGCCAACGGCGTGACCTGCATCACGACCTTGTCCGCGGCCCACGCCGCTGTCGAGGCTTGCCGGGCGATCCGCCAGCAGCCGTGGACGGTGCGCGCCTTGCAGGACCGCTTCAAGCCGGCAGATGGATGAGGCCGAGTGTCACGCTTTGAAAAGCGGCAGTCGCTCGAAATTGCCGGCCAATGCCGTTTTCGCCGGAAGGCCGAGCCAATCCTGCAACACTGTCGAATAGACCTGGCGAAAATCCAGCGCAACCCGTAAATCGCCATGTTTGGGATCGAGATCGAGCAGGCTCGGCATGACGCCGGCAAGTCCAGGTTTTACGCCGGAGCCGGCCAGGAACACGGGAGCGGATGTACCGTGATCGGTTCCCGCAGAGGCATTCTCGGCCACGGTGCGGCCAAACTCGCTGAAAATCAACACTGCCACACGTTCCGCTGATTTGGCCGCTGCCAGATCGTCG
>Ga0070738_10004025_pt1 | contig 18284 bp, 15 predicted proteins | sample Coa_R2_2_FD_66446 | JGI IMG/M metagenome (GOLD analysis project Ga0070738, IMG submission 66446) | Surface soil microbial communities from Centralia Pennsylvania, which are recovering from an underground coalmine fire - Coalmine... | ecosystem: Environmental > Terrestrial > Soil > Unclassified ...
CGATGATTTCTTCGACCTGGGCGGGACCTCGCTCCTGAGCGTCGACCTGTGCGCCCAGATCGAGCGCCGGTTCGGGAAGAAGCTACCGCTGACGGCGATCCTGGAGGCTCCGACCGTCGAACGCCTGGCCCGGCTGGTGGCCGAGGATCCTGCCGCCGGGAGGGACTCCCTGGTGCCGATCCGACCCGGCGGAGACGGGCCGCCGCTGTTCCTGGTCCACGACGGCGACGGCGAGACAATGCTCTACCGCAACCTGGCCCTGCGGCTGAAGCCGGAGCACGCCGTCTACGGCCTCCAACCCTTGTCGCGGGGGGAGGCCCCGATCGCGCACACCCGCATCCCCGAGATGGCCGCCCATCACGTCGATCGGATCCGGTCGGTGCAGCCCAAGGGTCCGTACCTGGTGGGTGGGATGTGCGCCGGCGGCGTGCTGGCCTTCGAGGTCGCCCGGCAGTTGCAAGCGGAGGGGGAGGCCGTCGCCATGGTCGCACTCCTGGACGCGGCCGACGTCGCGGCGCCGGCGAAGGCCTGGCGCGTCGCCCGGGGCCGGGCCCAGAGCTTCGCCGCGGTCTTCCGCCCGGATCCCTCGGCCCGCCCCGGCCGGCGCGCCCTGGCGATCCTGGCCCGGGCCGCGCGCAAGGCCCGCAACCTGGCGGTCTACGAGACCGGGACGCGGCTGGCGGCCCTGCGGGATGGACTCCGGTTCCGGCTGCTCCGCCATTACCTCGACCGGGGGAAGCGCCTGCCCCGATGGCTGGAGCGGATCCCCGTGCGGACGGTCTACCAGCTCGCCGAGCGGGACTACCACCCGTCGGGCCGGTTCGATGGGGAGCTCGTCCTGTTCCGGGCCACGGCCGGCAGCGGCGCGGTCAACGACGAACCCTTCATCGAGCGCTACGAGGACCCGCTCCTGGGCTGGGGCCGGCGCGCGACCCGAGGCGTCCGGGTGCTCGACGTGCCGGGAGGCCACTCCAGCATGCTCCAGGAACCGAATGTCCGGGTGCTGGCCCAGCAGATGCAGGCCTACCTCGATGCGGCCCTGGCCCCCGGGCCGTCGCTGGCCCTTGAAAGTAGGTCAGGCTTTAGCCTGACGCTCCGAGAATGTCAGGCTAAAGCCTGACCTACGCAAATGGATCATCTCGGCATCGTGACGATCGGTCGGAATGAAGGAGAACGGCTGCGCCGCTGCCTGAGGTCGCTCCTCGGGCGCGGCCTGCCGGTGGTCTATGTCGATTCGGCCTCGAACGACGGCAGCGCCGAGCTGGCCCGGTCCCTGGGCGCGGAGGTGGTCGAGCTGGACCCGTCCCAGCCCGTCGGCGTGCCGCGCGCCCGCAACGAGGGCTTCGACCGGCTCTGTCAGCTCGACCCCGAGGTCCGCTTCGTCCAGTTCGTGGATGGCGACTGCGAGGTGGTCGACGGCTGGCTGGAGCAGGCCTACCGCGTCCTCCAGGAGCGCCCCGAGGTGGCGCTGGTGACCGGCCGCCGCCGCGAGCGGTTCCCCGAGCGGTCGACCTACAACCGCCTGGCCGACCTGGAATGGGACATGCCGGTGGGCGAGCTCCAGGGCTCGCACGGCGACATCATGGTCCGCGCCGAAGCATTCCGCCGGGCCGGGGGCTTCGATCCCGCGGTGCTGGTCAGCGAAGATTACGAGCTGTGCCTGCGGCTGCGGAAGCAGGGCTGGACCCTGCTGCGGATCGACGCGGCCATGACCCTCCACGACATGGCGATGACCCGGTTCGGGCAATGGTGGTGGCGGGCCGTCCGCAGCGGCTATGGCTACGCCGACGGCTGGGCCCTGCACGGCAAGCCTCCCGAGCGGCACTACCTCCGCGAGGTCCGCAGCATCTTGGTCTGGGGGCTGATCCTGCCGGCCCTGATCCTGATCCTGCTCTGGCCGACGCGGGGCGCCAGCCTCGCCCTGCTGGCCGGCTACCTCTACCTCTACGGGCGGATCCATCGGTACGGGATCCGCCGCGGCTGGTCGAGACGCGACTCCCGGCTCTTCGCCCGCTGGTGCGTCCTGGCCAAGTTCCCCCTGGCCTGGGGCCTGATCGTCTACGGGTTCCGCCGGCTCACGCGCCAGCAGCGGCGGATCATCGAGTACAAGGGCGACGGCCCGGAGGCTGGCCCCGGGCAGCCGAGGGGGGCTGCCCGTGACCTCGGCGCGGGTGCGGAAGTCACGTTAGGATAAAATCGCGGTGATGGAATTCCGGATTCTCGACTCCAAATTCCAGATTCCGGATTCCAGATTCCAAATGATGAGATGATGTTTTCGGAATTCGAGGTTTGGAATCGGGAATTCTTCGGTTGTGGTGCCACCGCCAGGGATCGCGATCCGATGTTCGACGTACCCGTGATGGTCGTGGGCGACGTGATGCTGGATCGGCACGTGCACGGGCACGTGCGGCGGATCTCGCCGGAGGCGCCCGTGCCGGTGGTGGGGTTCGTGCGGGAGGACTGCACGCCCGGGGGAGCCGGGAACGTCGCGGCGACCCTGGCGGGGCTGGGATGCCGGGTGACCCTGGCCGGGTTGGTGGGCGCCGATCCGGAGGAAGCTCAGCTCCGCGCGGCCTTGCATTCCAGGGGTGTCCAGCGGCTGGCGTTGCTCCAGGGGGCCGGTCTGACGACCATCAGCAAGACCCGCATCCTGTCCGACACCCGGCAGCAGCTCCTGCGGCTGGACCGCGACGGCGATCGGGCCGCCTTCGCCGCCGTCGCCGGGGAGCTGCTCGAGCGGATTCTCCCCGGGATCGACGAGCACGCCGCGGTGGTCCTGGCCGATTACGAGAAAGGTGCCGTGACCGCCGCGGCGGCCCGCGCCGTCATCGGGCGTTGCCGGCAACGGGGGATCCCCTGCGTGGTCGACCCCAAGAAGCCGGACTTCACGGCGTATGCCCGCGCGACCGTGGTGACCCCGAATCTCCTGGAGGCGGAGCGGGCCGCCGGCCGGCCGCTGGCGGGGGATGAGGCGATCGCGCGGGCGGCCGATCAGCTCCGGACCGAGCTGGCCCTGGACGCCCTGCTGATCACCCGCGGCCCGGACGGGATGACCCTGGCCCACGCGGGTGGGACCACCCACATCCCGGCCCAGGTCCGCGACGTGGCCGATGTGACCGGGGCCGGCGACACGGTCGTGGCCGTGCTGGCGGCCTGCCTGGGCTCCGGCTGGGACCTGGCCGACGCCTGCCGGCTGGCCAACCGAGCCGCCGGGATCGCGGTCAGCCACCCGGGGACCTACGTCGTCCACGCCGATGAGCTGGCCATGGCCTGGAAGGGATTGTCCCCCAAGATCCTCCAGCGGCCGGCGGCGCGGCAGCGGTTGAGCGAGGCCCGCCGCCGCGGGCGCACGATCGTGTTCACCAACGGCTGCTTCGACATCCTGCACGCCGGCCACCTGGCGTGCCTGGAGGGGTCCAAACGGCTGGGCGACCTCCTGGTCGTGGGCCTGAACTCGGATGCCTCGGTCCGCGGCCTCAAGGGCGATTCCCGCCCCGTGATCACCGAGGAGAACCGGGCGAGCCTGCTCGCCGGGCTGGCCTGCGTCGACGTGGTGGTCCTCTTCGATGAGCCGACCCCCGCGGCGCTGATCGAGGAGCTGGAGCCCGACGTGCTGGTCAAGGGGGGCGATTACACCCCCGATCAGATCGCCGGCGCGGAATTCGTGCGCCGCCGCGGCGGCCGGGTCGTCGTCCTGCCCCTGGTGCCGGGCCTGAGCACCACGGCGATCCTCGAGCGGAGTGCCCTGCGATGAGGCTCGCGCAGCTCGCCGCCCGGGCCGGCCGGTTCCTGTGGTGGCGGACCTACATGAGCTGGATCTACCCCCTGGGGGATCCCCTGTCGGCGCGGTGGGGTTGGGCCGCCCGGCTGGTCCGCTGGCCGCTGCCGTGGCTGGCCCCGTATCGCCGGAGCCAGCTGCATCTGTTGCGACCGGCGGCCCTCGGCGACGTCCTGATGTGCACCCCCGCGCTGCGGGAGCTCAAGCGGCGCAATCCCTCGTGTCAGGTCACGGTCTATACGAAATTCCCCGACGCGATCGCGGGGCTTCCGTTCATCGACCGGGTCGGCCGGGTCGACGAAAGCCCCGGGGATGCCATCTGGCCGAATTACGAACGAAGCCTCCCTCCGCGCCGCCACATCGCGCGGATCTTCGGTGACCACCTCGGGCTGGCCGTACACGATATCCGGCCTTCCTGCGTCGTGGACCCGGCGCTGCGCGACCGGTTCCGGGCGGCCTGGCAGGACCGGCCCCGGCCCTGGATCGTCGTCAGCCGCCGCGCCGGCGGCTGGACCCCGAACAAGGACTGGCCCGACGAACTCTGGGACGAACTCATCGACCGGATGGCGTCCCGGGGGACGGTCATCGAGGTGGGTGTCGAGGCCGCGGGCCTGCCGCCGCGATCCGGCGGCTCGTATGTCGACCTGAGAGGTCAAACCACCGTGCCCGAGCTGATCGCCGCCATCGCCGCCAGCGACGTGCTGGTCGGCCCGATCACGGGGACGGTCCACATCGCCGCCGCGATGGGCGTCCCCGCGGTCGTCATCTACGGCGGCTACGAGCATCCCAACTGTTCGTCCTACCCTGGGAATATCAACCTCTACAGCCCGGTGGACTGCGCCCCGTGCTGGCTGCGCGACCCTTGCCCCTTCGGCAAGAAATGCCTGCACCAGATCACCCCGGACCAGGTCGAGGCCGCGGTCCATCGGCTCTGGGCCGCCAACCGCTCAGGCTCCTCCGCCGGCACCCCTGGGGTTCGCCCCCAAAGCAGCTCCTGGGAACCATTCCCGACAGCCAGTTCAGCCCACACTCAAGGCCTGCTCACCATGCCGAGCAAAGGGAGCGAGCGTGCGCACCACCACTGAGATCCCGAATGAGGAACTGGCCCTGGCCCTCCCGCGGAAGGGTCCACTCGCCGAGCCCCCCAAGGCGCTGGCGCTGACGGTCATCGAGCGCAAGCCGGGCTGGCGGTTCGTCGACCTGCGCGATCTGTGGCGCTATCGCGAGCTCCTGTTCTTCATGGTGTGGCGCGACATCAAGGTGCGCTACAAGCAGACCGCGCTCGGGGCGACCTGGGCGATCTTGCAGCCGTTGGCGACGATGGCGGTGCTGGTCATGCTCCTGGGCCGGGTGGCCCGGGTCCTCGACGCGGCGATCCCGTACTCGCTGTTCCTCTTCGCCGGACTGGTCCCCTGGATGTTCTTCGCCGCCGCGGTGGGCACCGCGGGCAACAGCGTGATGGGGAACCAGCACCTGGTCACGAAGATCTATTTTCCCCGTTTGCTGATGCCGTTGGCGGCGGTGGCGGCAGCCGTGGTGGATTTTCTCATCGCCTTCGGGATGCTGCTGCTGATCATGATGCCGCTCCACGGCGTGCGGCCGGGCTGGAGCCTGATCGCACTCCCCTTGGTCCTGCTCGTGCTGGTGATGCTGGCCGTCGGCCTGGGCACGCTGCTGGCGGCGTTGACGGTGGCCTATCGCGATTTCCGGTCGATCGTCCCCTTGACCATGCAGCTCTGGATGTTCTCGACCTCGGCGCTCTTCTTCCAGGACCTGAGCAAGCTGGGTCCGCGCACCCGGGCGTTGATGCCGCTGAACCCGATGCACGGCGTGATCGTCAACTTCCGGGCGGCGGTGCTGGGGGGCCCCTTCGACTTACCGGCCGCGGGGATCTCGGCGCTGTGTGCCGTGGTCCTGTTGGTGATCGGCTGCATCTACTTCCGCCGGGTGGAGCGGAGCTTCGCGGACATCATTTGAATTGAATGGAACCTGGTGGGGCAGCCGCCCTCGGCTGCCATCCTGGTGGGGACTGACGATGCGACCGGCGATCCGCGTGGAACACCTGTCGAAGCAATACCGGATCGGGGCCCGGCCGCACGATCCCAACCGAGATCTGCGCGAGGCGATCGAGGCCGGCATGAAGGGGCTGTGGGGGCGGCTTTGGCCCTGGGCCCGCAGCGGCGTCGCGGAGGATGCCCCGGACTACTTCTGGGCGGTGAAGGATGTCTCGTTCGAGGTGCAAGCCGGCGAGGTCATCGGTATCATCGGGCGGAACGGGGCCGGCAAGTCGACCGTCTTGAAGATGCTCAGCCAGGTCGTCGAGCCGACCTCGGGGCGGATCGAGTACCGGGGCCGGATGGCCAGCTTGCTGGAGGTCGGCACCGGCTTCCATCCCGACCTGACCGGCCGGGAGAATATCTACCTCAACGGCAGCCTGCTAGGGATGACCCACCGGGAGATCGCGCGCAAGTTCGATGAGATCGCGGCCTTCTCCGAGATCGAGCGCTTCCTCGACACGCCGGTGAAGCGCTACTCCAGCGGCATGTACGTGCGGCTGGCGTTCGCGGTGGCCGCGCATCTGGAGCCCGAGATCCTCATCGTCGACGAAGTGCTCGCCGTCGGCGACGTGGCGTTCCAGAAGAAGTGCCTGGGCAAGATCAGCGACGTGGTGCACGGCGGCCGCACCGTGTTATTCGTCAGCCACAACATGTCGGCCATCAGCGGCCTGTGCCAGAGGGTCCTGCTGATGGAGAAGGGCCGGGTCACCTTTGACGGACCGACCCACGCCGGCATCGCGCGCTACACCCTGTCCGCCGCCATCAGCCCGTCGGTCGACCTGACCGGAGTGACCAACCGGCAAGGGCCGGGCGAGTTCGGCCGCTTCCGTTCGATCGCGCTGTTCAATGCGGCCGACGAGCCCTGTGATCAATTCGCCATGGGCGAGGCCCTGACCGTGGAGCTGGAGCTGGAGTGCCGCCAGCGGCTCTACCCCGCCGAGGTCGGACTCGGCCTGGCCAACGCCTTCGGCGCGACGATGCACTTATTCGTGTCCGCCTGGGAGGGGCTGGAGCTGGACCTGGAGCCCGGCCGGCACCGCTTCCGGGTGACCATCCCTCAGGTGCTGGTCTTCCCGGGTGCCTATGTCCTGACGCCGTTCTGGAAACGGCAGGGTAACAGGGTCGATGACCAGGTCGAGGCTGCGATCCAGCTCACGGTCGTCGGGGCCGACGTGACCGGGCATAACCCCTATTTCGAGCGCTACCTCCAGAACAACAAGACCGTGGTCTATTGCCCCAGCCGCTGGTCGCACACCCCGGCCGTCGAGCGGGAACCACATCTCTTACCCGGAGGCTCTCGTGATTGATCGCATCCCGGACGGCCAGTTCCTCAGCGGCAAGTCCGTCCTGATCACCGGCGGCACCGGGTCGCTGGGCAACAAGCTGGTCAGCCTGCTTTTGGAACACGCCGCCCCGCGGCGGATCATCGTCTTCAGCCGCGACGAGTTCAAGCAGTTCACCATGGCGGAGAAGTTCCGCGCCCACAGCCAGGTTCTGCGCTTCTTCCTGGGCGACGTGCGCGATAAGGATCGGCTCAAGCGCGCCTTCGAGGGGGTGGACTACGTCATCCACGCCGCGGCGCTGAAGCAGGTGCCGGCGGCCGAGTACAACCCGTTCGAGTTCGTCAAGACCAACGTCCTCGGCGCCGAGAACGTCATCGACGCGGCCATCGACGCCGGCATCCAGCGCGTGGCGGCGCTGAGCACCGACAAGGCCGCCAATCCGATCAACCTCTACGGGGCGACCAAGCTCTGCTCCGACAAGCTGTTTGTCGCCGGCAACAGCTACAGCGGCGCGCGCCAGACCCGCTTCGCCATCGCCCGCTACGGCAATGTCGTGGGCAGCCGCGGCAGCGTCATCCCCTTCTTCCTCCAGCGGCGCGCGACCGGCGTGCTGCCGATCACCCACCCGGAGATGACGCGGTTCTGGATTACCCTGGACCAGGCGGCCCGCTTCGTGCTCAACGCCCTGCACGCGATGCGCGGCGGCGAGATCTTCGTGCCCAAGATCCCCAGCATGCGGGTGGTGGACCTGGCCCGGTTGATCGGCCCCGACTGCCGCCACGAGATCGTCGGCATCCGCCCCGGCGAGAAGCTGCACGAGATGATGGTCGAACCGGAGGCGGGGCACAACACCCTGGACTGCGGCACCCATTACATCATCCAGCCCGTGCTCAACTTCTGGGACCCCGCGGTCAATGGCTATGACGTGATGCGGTCCTGCCCGGCCGGCTTCTCCTACACCAGCGGCGCCAATGATCGCTGGGTCGAGCCCGAGGACATGAAGCGGATGATCCTGGAGCTGAATCTGCCGGGAGCCGAGGACCTGCACCAGGCCTGGTCTGGCCCCGCACCCCGCACCCCGCACCCCGCACCCGCGACGGCCGGCTGAGAGGCGGGAGGCCTCAATCGGTCCCGTGTGGGCCGGCCGCCCCCGGCCGGCCGATGGATGGCAGCCGGGGCGGCTGCCCCACCGTCGAGACTCGAGGTCCCGATGATCCCATCAGAGCGTCAGGGCGCCGGCGCCGCGGTCGAGCGGATCGACCGGATGCCGCTGCACCCGCACACCCGCCTCCTCCGCTCGTTCCTGATCGGCTTCGCGGTCGCCGCGCTCGCCTCCTGGGCCGGCTTCGTCTTCTTCCACATCCCGCGCGCCCCGGTCTGGATCAGCTTCGCTCTCGCCGCGATCATCGGCCTGGCCTTGATTCCCCGGCGCACCCTCGATCTGCTCCTGTTCACATTAGCCATCACGGCCGGCATCTATCTGATCAACCCCCACCTGGTGACCTATTCGTACCACGGCCTGATCCATCTGGGCGACGCCTACGCCTGCCAGCGCCTCACCTGGCCCCCCGAGGACCCCTATTTCGCCGGCAGGCCCCTCTACTATCCCTGGGCCTTCCACGCGCTGGCCGCGGGGATCGCGTCGCGGCTGAACCTGCCGCCGAGCTGGATGTTCGCGGTGTTCAACCTCGCGGCCCTGGCCGTGACCGTGGTCGTCCTGGCGCGGCTCGCGCGGCGGATCGAGGGCGACACGGCGACCGCCCATTGCGCCGTGATCCTCGGCCTGCTGGCACCGACCTGCTTGAGCGGCGGAGGCATCGATGTCCTCGACGGTCTCACCCAGGGCCGCCTGACCGAGCTGGCCGACCGCCTGGCCGGCCGCTACGGCGTCGCATTCTGGTCGCCGTGGGCGCTGCCCCCGCTCATGAGGTATTCGAATGTGACCGCCATGCCGGCCGGCATGGCCCTGGGCCTGGTCTGCTTCGCCATCTCAATCAGATCAATTCAAGAAAATAAAATTAAATTACATTATTTTATAATTATTACAACTTTTATATCATTTGTTGGATATATATATCCATTCATGTGGCTTTCGACGTGCGTCATGGTCGCCGCCTGCCTGGCGACGGCGGCCTGGGCGGGCAACCGGCGGGGGGCCGGCGGGCTGGCCGCGGCCCTGCTCCTGGGCAACCTCCCCGTGGCGCCCTACCTCCGCGGCTTGACGAGCGGCCGGGGCCAGGGGATCGCCGTCTCGGGGGATCCCGGCCTCTGGCTGGCCCACTTGCTCCATGCCGTCATCATCCTGTCGCCCGTCTGGCTGCTGATTGCTCTGCGCCACCGCAGCCTGGTCGAGCGACTCCGCGCGCGATCCTGGGTGCACTGGGCCGCGCTGGGGTCGGGCCTGGCCCTGCTCCTGACCTTCATCCTCCTGCGCGTCCCGGGAGAGGCGGGGTACAAGTTCCGCGCCATGGCGGTCCTGTGCCTGGCACCCCTGGCTGCCCCGGGGCTGAAGCAGATCTACGATCGCAATCGGACGGCCGTGGTGCTCCTCTTGACCCTCCTGTTCCTGCCGCTGGCCTGGGATTTCTACGGGAAGTTGCCCCGGAAATTCGGTGGCGTGACCGAGCCCTATTCCTGGCAGGGCGCCGTGCTCCGGCACGCCGTCCCCTCGGAAGATCGACTCTATCGATGGATCCGAGACCAGACGCCGCCGGAGGCCATCCTGATCGATCGGGAGCCCTATGTCCCCGTCTTTGCCAATCGCTCCCTCTTCGTGGCCCTGCTGGCCCCCCGAGCGGCCGCGGACCCGAGCCTCCACGACGGATGGAACGTGCCCCCGCGCACCTGGCTGGAGCTGTACCATGGCCATCCCGCCGAGGAGATCCAGCGGCGGTACCAACTCGTCGATGCCTTGTATGACCAGGCCGAGGGTGGATCGGGCGCGGATCTGTTCCACCAACTGGTCGAGGCGACGGCCGGTCGGCCCGTCTTCCTCATCGCCCGGAACGGACCCGAGAAGGCCGCCCTGGACCACAAGTCCTTCCTCCAGAAAGTCGCCGCGGAGGGCGACTGGGCGGTCTATCGTGCCGAGACGGCCGGGATGCCGTCGATTCGCGAACAGCTTCCAGAGACTCTGCCAGTTCCCCAATGACCGCGACGGAGGATCTTCCGCCCGGGAGGGAGGACGCGATGCCGATGGACCCCATCTTCGTAGGAGGCATGCAGCGCAGCGGGACCTCGCTGATGCGGGCCATCATCGGGTCCCATCCCGATGTGGCCATGTTTGAGTGGGACCTGCCGCTGTGGACCGATTTCTTCGGACGGTTCCAGGGGCGGCCGCTCTCCGACCCAACGGCGCTGAAGGAATTGCTGGATGGGATCTTCGCCCACGAGAAGTATCAGGGATGTGACGTCCAGCTCGATCGGGCTGCCATCGAGGAGCGGATCGCCGCGGCCGGCTCGGCGAGCTGTGGCCTGGTTTTTCAGTGTTTCCTCGAAGAATACGCCCGGGCCCTGGGCCGCCCACGGTGGGGGCTCAAGACGCCCCACAACGAGTTCTTCGCGGACGACATCTTCGCGGCCCATCCCACCGCGAGGATGGTGCAATTGATCCGCGATCCGCGGGATGTCGCCGTGTCGTATCAGAGCTACGATGGTGGCAGTTGGTCGTATTCGGCCCGCGATCACCTGGCGCAGTGGAAGCGGTCGCTGGAACTGGCGCAGCGGCATGCACGGCGCTACGAGGGCCGCTACCTTGCGGTACGGTACGAAGACCTTGTCACCCACCCGGAAGCGACGATTCGCAGGGTCTGCGCGATCGTCGATCTCGACTTTCGCCCGTGCCTGCTCGAGGCCTCGGGACACCTGGGTTGGGAGGGAGCCAATTCCTTCTTCAACGATGTCGGCAGGGACAAGACCATCTCGACCGCGGGGATCGGCCGCTATCGAACGCGACTCCGTCCCGAGCTCATCCTCCTCTACCAGAGCAAGCTGAGGCCGGAGCTGATGCAATGGGGGTACAACCTGGAAGAATTTAGCCCATGGCGACGGGCCGCGATCGGCGTGAGATCGTTCGGCCATGACGCCGGAGCGTCCTTGCGGAATCAGGCGCGAGCGAGCAAGAATCGCCTTCGAGGCTTGCTCCAAAGGACTCCGTGGTATGCCCCCGCAAGCTCGCTCTATCGGTGCGTCTTCAGGAGAAGCTCGTCATGATCAGACGAATCGCACGGACCATCCTCCCCGGTCCAATCCGCCGTGTGCTCGGCCGTGCCGCCTGGGAGGTTCAATACGCCCCGACCCGGGCGAACAGGGTCCTCAGGCGTGCGGCGCGCCGGGTCCTGATGAGTAATGAGCGCCTCTTCCTCTGGACCTACAAGCGGACATCGCGGCTGCCGGCGCCCGGTCGGGCCCGAGTCCCCAGTCGGTTTCCGGAGGAGGAGGACCATCAGATCGAGGCGGTCGTGAACGAACTCCGGCAGAATGGCGTGGCGATCTGGCGCGGCCTGTTCGCAGACCCGCAACTCCTCGAGGACGTCCGGTCGACCCTGGACCAGGGCTTCGCCCGATGGGAAGCCATCTTCCGCGAGCGGGAGGATTCCTGCCCGGAAGTCTTCGACCCCGAGACCCGATGGAAGTTCCATCGGGGTACGAAACAGGTCTACGATATGGACAGGAGAACGCGTATCTATTATTCGCTTGATAATACGCCGCCGGCGATTCGCAGACTGATGGACGATCCTCGGTTTCGGGAAGTGGCCTGCCGCTATTATCAAGTCGACGCCGGGCCGTGCGGCTACATTCTGGGGGAGAAGCTCAGTCCTTCCCCGGTCGGCGACAGTTGGCACGTCGACCGCATTCGGGATCAATTCAAGGCCATGATCCTGCTCTCGGACGTCGGTCTGGAGCAGGGACCATTGAAGTACAAGCAGGGCACCCACCAGAAGCCGCCACCCAAGATCGATCATTTCTTCTACCAGTATTTCCGCTCCGGGGTGGAATGGTGCTACGTCTCCCCGCCCCTGGGCGACTCGGCGCCGGGTGAAGTCAAGCTGGCCCTCGGTCGCGCCGGCGATTGTGTCTTTTTCGACACGACGGGCCTGCACTCGGGCACCCGTTGCCAGGCGGGAGAACGTCTCGCGCTCGTCTTCGGCTTCACGGAGCCTCCCACCTTCCGGAACCAGTTTTTCTCCCACATGGAAGGTGGGATGCACATCTAGCAACGTAGGTCAGGCTGTCCAGCCTGACATTCCGGGAATGTCAGGCTGGACAGCCTGACCTACATGGCGGACGAGGCGACTTCGGAGTGGAGTGAGGCGCGGATGGCAGCCGTGAAGCAACCGCTGGAACCGCGGGACAAGCCCTGCGATCCTCCTGGCGCGCTGCCGTATGGGCGGCAGTGGCTGGACGGGGACGACATCGAGGCCGTTGTGCGGGTACTCCGCGGCGACTGGCTGACTCAGGGGCCGCTCGTCGTCGCCTTCGAGGAGGCCCTGGCCGCGGCGTGCGGCGCGCGGCATGCGGTGGCCGTCAGCAGCGGCACCGCGGCGTTGCACCTGGCCTGCCTGGCCGCGGGCGTGGGCCCCGGCGACTTCGGGATCACCAGCCCGATCACGTTCGTGGCCTCGGCCAACTGCGTGGCGTACTGCGGTGGGATCCCGGGCTTTGCCGACATCGATCCCCGCACGGCCTGCCTCGACCCGGCCGCGCTGGACGAGGCGTGCGCCCGGCGCCGCCCCAAGGTGATTCTCCCGGTGGATTTCGCCGGTCAGCCGGCGGACCTGCCGGCGATCCAGGCGGTCGCCCGCCGGCATGGCGCGCTGGTGATCGAGGACGCCGCCCACGCGCTGGGGGCCAGTTACGAGCATCAAGGGCGATGGTTCCAGGCCGGCTCTTGCGCCCATGCCGACCTCGCCATCTTGTCGTTCCACCCGGTCAAGCACATCACCACCGGCGAGGGCGGCGCGGTCCTGACCAACTCGCCGGAACTGTTTGCGAGATTGCAGCGGCTCCGGACTCACGGCATCACGCGCGACGCCGCGCTGCTGACGCGCCAGGACGGCCCGTGGTACCACGAGCAGCACGACCTCGGCTTCAATTACCGCATCACGGATATCCAATGTGCGCTGGGCCTGGCGCAGCTCCGCAAGCTGGACCGGTTCGTCGAGCGGCGGCGGGACCTGGTCGAGCGGTATCGTGCCGCCCTGGCCGACCACGCCGACGAGCTGGAGCTGCTGCTGGAAGGGCCGGGGAAGCGGTCGTCCTACCACCTGCTGGTGGCCCAGATTCGGGGTGGGACCGATCGGCGTCGGCGCGTCTTCGAGGCGATGGCGGCGCGCCAGATCCGCTGCCAGGTCCACTATATTCCGGTGCACCTCCAGCCGTGGTATCGCCGGCACCACGGCACCCGCGCGGGCGACTTCCCCAGAGCCGAGGCCTACTATGCCGGCTGCCTGAGCCTGCCCCTGTTCCCCGCGATGGCCGACGACGACGTCGACCGCGTGGCCGATGCCTTGCGCACGACCCTGGCCCGGAGCTGACCGGGGCGCGAGCCGATGGACAAGACCAAGCCTTTCCCAGTCGATGCCGGACAGGATCTATGACGCAGGGCACCAAGCCACGAACCGTCGCCATCGTGCAGGCCCGCCTGGGGTCGACCCGGCTGCCCGGCAAGGTGCTCCTGGACCTGGCCGGCGCGCCGATGCTCGCCCGCGTGGTTCACCGGGTGCGGCGCGCCGGGTCCCTTGATGAGGTCGTGATCGCCACGACGACCGAGCCGGCTGATGATGCCCTGGCCGCCCTGTGTACCGCGGAAGGTTGGCCCTGCTTTCGCGGGAGCAGGGACGACGTCCTGGACCGATATTACCGGGCTGCGCTCCAGCACCAGGCCGACCTCGTGGTCCGCGTCTGCGCGGATTGCCCGCTGATCGAGCCGGCGATCATCGATCGCGTGGTCGGTGAGCTCCGCGAGTGCCGCCCTCGGGCGGACTATGCCTGCAACGTCCTGCCGCGGCCGACCTATCCGCTGGGCCTGGACGTCGAGGCCTTCTGGTTCGAGACCCTGAGTGGGGTCTGGCGGGAAGACCGGAACCCCGCCTGGCGGGAGCACGTGACCCCGTTCGTGTACCATCACCCGGCGCGGTTTGCCATCCAGGGCGTGCTCCACGACCGCGACCTCTCGGCGATGCGATGGACCGTGGACACGCCCGAAGACCTCGAGCTCATGCGGCGGATTTACGCGGCGTTCGGCCACGACGGCTTCTCCTGGCAGGAGGTGCTGACACTCCTGGAGGCGAATCCGCAGTGGCTGGAGGTCAACCGGCACATCCCGCAACACGTCGTCCAGTAACTTGCTTATGGGATCGCCCAGCCATCCACTGGCAATCCGTGCCGACGCGGGCGCCCGCATGGGCACCGGTCACCTGATGCGCTGCCTGGCCCTGGCCCAGGCGTGGCACGACGCCGGCGGCTCGTGCGTGTTCCTGGCGGCCGAATTACCCGCCGCCCTCGAGGATCGGCTGGCCACGGAGGGGATGCCGGTCCGCCGCGTCCGGGCCGAGCCGGGCAGCGCGGCGGACGCGGAGCAGACCGCCCGGCTGGCCCGCGCGACCGGCGCCGCGTGGGTGGTCGTCGATGGCTATGGGTTCGGCACGAGCTTTCAGAGGGCGCTCAAGCAGGCCGGTCTGTGGGTGCTGGCCCACGACGACTATGGGCACTGCGACCATTACCACGCCGACCTCGTCCTGAACCAGAACCTGCACGCCGAGGAGGCTCCCTACCGCCGGCGCGAGCCGTCCACGCGGCTGCTGCTGGGCACCGACTATGTCCTGTTGCGGCGGGAGTTCCTCGCGTACGGCGATTGGGAGCGTGCCATCCCCGGCGTGGGCCGGAAGGTGCTGGTCACTCTCGGTGGCGCGGACCCGGAGAATATCACCGAGCGGGTCATCCCAGCGCTGGGCATGGTCCCGATCGAGGGCCTGGAGGCCGTCGTCGTCGTCGGAGGGAGCAACCCGCACCTGAACGCCCTGCGCGGCACCGTGGCTCGGTCGGGGCTCCGGTGTGAGCTGCGGGTCAATGTCAGCGACATGGCGGGGCTGATGGCCTGGGCGGATGCCGCGGTGACAGCGGGGGGCAGCAGCGTCTGGGAGCTGGCCCGGCTGGGGGTGCCGGCCCTGGGGATCGGGCGGGCCCCGCAGGAGACGCAACTGCTCCGCGGCGCGGCGGCCCGCGGGATGGTGATCGACCTGGGGTTCCATCGCGACGTCACTCCCGAGCTGATCGCCGTGCGGCTGGCTCGGCTCCTGCGGGACCCCGCCGAGCGGGCGCGACTCTCCCAGACGTCGCGGCGGATGGTGGACGGGATGGGGCCTCGGCGCGTCTTGCAAGCGATGAGCGAGACGGAACAGGGACCGGCGCGGGCCTGAGGTCCGGGTCGGAGGCGGGCCAACCCCTCCAGCGGAGAGGAGTGATCATGCAAGCGGACCGGTATCACGACCCGGCTCGTCATTGGGACGGCCTGCACGTCCTGGAGCGATTCCGCCCCATCTACCCCAGCGAGGCCGTGGTCCGGTTCCTCCTGAGCGGGTTCCGCGAACGGCTCCAACAGGGCCCCCGGCTTTCGGCCCTTGATATCGGGGTCGGCGGCGGCCGGCACACCCGGCTGCTCTGCGAGCTGGGGTTCGACACCTCCGGCGTCGACATCTCCGCGGAGGGATTGAAGCAAACCGAGGACTTGCTCGCTCGACTGGGCTTCCAGGCTACCCTGAAGAGCGCGGCGATGACGGAGCTGCCCTTCGAGTCCAACTCCTTCGACGTGGTCATCAGTTACGGTGTCTTTTATTATGGGACCGCCGCGGATATGCGCCGAGCCATCGCCGAGGTGCATCGCGTGCTCAAGGCCGGCGGCCGGGCGTTCGTGGTGGTGCGCACCACCGACGATTTCCGCCACGGCAAAGGCCAGCTCCTCGAGGAGGACACCTACCTCCTGACGATCTCCGAGACCAATGAGGAAGGAACGGTCCAGCACTTCCTCTCGGAGCCGGCCCTCCGAGCCGCGTTCGCGGCGTTCGCGGGCCTAGAATTCGAGAAGATGGAGGTCTCCTTCGCGGCGCGAACGGCCAAGAACTCCGATTGGCTGATCTCGGTGGTCAAGTAGGTAGGGTCTCGCAGGCGGAGCGGGCGATGAAGATCGGGATCATGCAGCCGACGTACCTTCCCTGGATCGGCTACTTCGACATGATGGACCAGGTCGACACGTTCGTCCTGCTCGATCACGTCCAGTTCTCGAAACAGTCGTGGCAGCAGCGCAACCGCATCAAGACGCCCCACGGCCTGGAGTGGCTCACCGTCCCGGTCGAGGTCAAGGGGAAGTCGCGGCAGTCGATCGTGGATGTGCGGGTCCAGACGGCCCAGTTCGCCAAGAAGCACGTGCACGCGCTGGAGATGCATTACGCGCGCGCCGCGTTTGGAGCCGCGGTCATCCGGGAGCTGGCGGGCCTGTTGCTCCGCGAGCCGCCCTGGGAGAGCCTGGCCGAGTTGAACGTCGCCCTCATCGGCTGGATCAGCCGCAGTCTGGGTATCGTCACGCCGGTGGTGCGTTCCTCCACGCTCGCGCCGCGGGGCGAACGCACCGAGGCTCTGGTGTCGATCTGCGAGCAGCTCGGGGGCACGCATTACCTGTCGGCCCTGGGATCGGCCGAATATCTGCTGGGGGACCTGCACTTCTTCGAGGCGCGCGGCATCCCGGTGACGTTCCATCACTACGTCCACCCGAAATACACCCAGTTGTACCCGCCGTTCGTGCCGTATGCCTCGGCGATTGACCTGCTCTGCAACGAAGGGCCGGGCGCGCTGGCGGTGTTGCGGAGCGGACGGCGGCCGGACCTGTCGCCGGCGGCAGTCCGTCAGACCTTGGAAACCCGGGAGGCCGCGAGCGTTGATCACCCCGTTTGAAATCGGCCGCCGCGCGATCGGACCGGGCCGGTCTGTGTACGTGATCGCCGAATTGTCGGCCAACCACGGCCAGAGCTTCGAGCAGGCCGTCCGCCTGGTGCGCGCCGCCAAGGAGGCCGGAGCCGACGCCGTCAAGCTCCAGACCTACACCGCCGACACGATCACCATCAACTCGGACCGCCCCGAGTTCCGCGTCGGCGGCGGCACCCTGTGGGACGGGCGCACCCTGCACGACCTCTACGGCGAGGCGTACACGCCCTGGGAGTGGCAGCCGAAGCTCAAGGCCCTCGCCGACGAGCTGGGCCTGGACCTCTTCAGCACGCCGTTCGACCCCACGGCGGTCGAGTTCCTCGAACGGATGGACGTGCCCGCGTACAAGGTCGCCTCGTTCGAGCTGGTTGATCTGCCGCTGATCGAGCGGATTGCCCGCACCGGCAAACCGATGATCCTGTCCACGGGCATGGCGACCCTGGCCGAGATCGCCGAGGCGGTGGACGCGGCCCGCCGGGGCGGGGCCGTCGGCCTCGCCTTGCTCAAGTGCTCCAGCGCCTACCCGGCCCCGCCCGAGGCGATGAACCTGCGGACGATCCCGCACCTGGCCGAAGCCTTCGGCGTGCCGGCCGGGCTGTCCGACCACACGCTGGGCATCGCCGTGCCGGTCGCGGCGGTGGCCCTGGGGGCTTGCATCATCGAGAAGCACTTTACCTTGTCACGCGATGAGCCCGGCCCCGACAGCGCCTTCTCGCTGGAGCCGGCGGAATTCCGGGCCATGGTCGAGGGGGTGCATACCGCCGAGCGGGCCCTGGGCGCGATCCACTACGGGCTGTCCGGCCAGGACGAGGCCAGTCGCACCTTCCGGCGCTCGCTGTTCGTGGTGGAGGACGTCCAGGCGGGCGAGCCGTTCACCGAGCGGAACGTCCGGTCGATCCGACCCGGCCACGGCCTGCCGCCCAAGTTGCTGGGCGAGGTCCTGGGCCGCCGGGCCGCGCAGGACCTCGCGCGGGGGACACCCCTGCACTGGGGATTGATCGCCTGAACCGTGGGACAGCCGCCCCCGGCTGCCATTGGAGTGCGAGGGACCAGTGATGCGACGAGGAGACGGGAACTCCAGGACAGTGACCCCAGAGGAGGCCACCCTCCCCGAGCCCCTCCTGCTGCCGGATGTCGAGGAAGTGCCCCTGGACGCCGACGGCTGGCCCAGGCATGGGAGCAGCGGCT
>Ga0070738_10004026_pt1 | contig 18283 bp, 12 predicted proteins | sample Coa_R2_2_FD_66446 | JGI IMG/M metagenome (GOLD analysis project Ga0070738, IMG submission 66446) | Surface soil microbial communities from Centralia Pennsylvania, which are recovering from an underground coalmine fire - Coalmine... | ecosystem: Environmental > Terrestrial > Soil > Unclassified ...
GTCGCGGATCCGCTGGAAGAACAGGCGCACCGGCTCGCGCTTGTCGGCGAGGCCCGTCGCGACGAACGGAGCCGCGAGGTCGGCGCGGCCGTGCCACGCCTCGTCGAGGTCGGCGGGGCGCGTCACGGCGAGGATCCGCGCCGACTCGCGCGCGTACATGTCCTGCGCGATCGACTCGAGCGCGCGGAGCGCCGGCATGGGGCGCACGGGAGGGACCTCGAGCGCGAGACCGACCGCGGCGGGCCCGAGCGAGGCGAGGCCGGCGGTCGCGGCGCGGGCGCGGAGGCGAGTCTCGAGGCCGGTCTTCGGCTCCTCGCGGCCGGCGGCGCCGGCGGCGTCGACCTCGGCCTGAGGCGCCTGCTCGGAGCTGATCGCCGCCTCGCCGGAGGGATCGATGCACGCGATCGCGTCGCCGAGGGAAGCCTGGGCCGAGTGCCGGACGGGCGCGGAGACGAGCGGTCTCTGGATATCGACCACGAGCGCGTTCACCACGTCTCGTAGGACAGCGTCGAGCCGGTCGCGCTCACGCGCGCTCCGGGTCCGCGCTCTCTGGGCGAGGACGGCGCGCGCGCCGGAGACGCCGCGACGCTCGAGGGCCTTCGCGGCCTGGTCGCTCGTCTTCCAGTCGTCCCCGAGCAGCGCCTGGACGAGTCTCTGCGCATCCGGGTCTATCGTCTCGGTTTGAGGCGGCGCGTGGTCCTGGGCGAGCGCCACCGACGCGACGAACGTCGCGCCGATCACAGGCAAAGCTCGGAGCCGCCAGGAGATCACTCGCTAATCCTCAGGAAGGTCGGGATGCGCGCCCCCGAGCGCCTCCCGGAGCTCAGGAGCGGTCGCGAGACGAGCGACCGCGGGGTCTTTCTCCAGGAGCATCCTGACGTTCCGATTGATCTTAAGTGCGATGGCGAGGTATTTCAAGGCCGGCTGGGCCTCTCCGAGCCTCGCATAGGCCTGTGCCGTGCGGTAGAAGACCTCCCAGCCCTTCGGGGAGCGGTCGAACGCTTCCCTATATTTGCGGAGGGCGTCCACGTGCTTGCCTTCCTCGTAGAGGGCGACCCCCTCGCGGAGGAGCTCCTTCCCGACCTTCCGGTCGACGAGCTCCTTCCAGACGTCGATCGCCTCGCGGATCCGGCCCAGCGCACGGGCGCAGTCTCCCTTGAGGAGGAGGGCGTCCTCCCGCTCGGGGGCGAGCACGAGGCAGCGGTCGAGCGCGACGAGAGCGTCGGCGGGGCGGCCGAGCTTGGAGAGGACGAAACCTTCCTGATAGCGAGCCTCGGCGAGGAGGTCTTCCAACCCGGCAGCGTGGGGGGCCGTCGCAAGCTCCGCCCCCCCCGCCCCCCGGGCCGATTCGAGCGCCTCGGCGGCGCGCGCGAGGTCGCGGTAGCCGCGCTGCGCGTGCCCGAGCCGCGCGAGGACGGTCCCGCGCGCGACGAGGAGCTCCGGGTCGCCGCCCCTCACCTGGAGGGCGCGGTCGAGCCACTTGCGAGCGGCCGCGTCGCGGCCGAGCTCGGCCTGGAGGAGGCCGATCCGCGCCGCGAGCGTCCGCTCGGCGCGCGCGTCCTTCTCGGTGACCGCGAGGTAGGCCTCGAGCGCCTCCGCCTTGCGGTCGAGGGCCTCGGACGCGCGGCCGAGGCGCGCGAGGACCGACGGCCTCGGCTCGACGCGAGCCACGGTCTCGAGCGTCGCGCGGGCTCCCTCGAGGTCGCCCGCCCGCTCGCGCGCTCGCGCGAGGTCGAGGAGGACCGCGGCGCGCGGGGCGAGCTCCGCCGCCCTGGTGAGGCGGGCCGTCGCGGCGACCGGCCGGTTACGCCTCAGGAGACAGCGGCCCGCGAGCTGGTGCGCGAGCCACGACGCGGGCTCGCGCGCGATCGCCTTCCTGAGCTTCTTCAGGGCGCGCGCCGGCCGATCGAGTCGGTAGAGGAGCATGCCCTCGAACGTGAGCGTCGCCGCGAGGTCGGCGCGCGCGTCGTGGTCGGCCCAGCCGCCCTCCTCCGCCATGAGGAGAGCCCTCTCGAGCCGGCGAAGGAGGCGGAGGAGGCGCCGCGCGCGACGACGCGGGCCGCTTCGAGCGATCGCCCGGACCGGATCGGCCGGCGGATCGACGGCGAGGAGCTGGCGGAGGGCGCGGACCCAGGCGCGCGGGTCGCGGCGCTTCTCGGCGAGCCAGGCATGGAAGCCGTGGAACTCGCCGAGGCCCGGTCCGCCCTCGGCCGCGTAGAAGGGCCTGGCTCTCTTGTGGGCGGCGAGGGCGAGGTCGAGCTCTCCCCGCGCCGCCTCGAGGCGGGCGAGGAGGTGAGCGGCCTCGCCCGCGTTCTTGCTCCCCTCGGGGAACCCCGCGAGCGCGGCGCCCGCCGCGGCGCGCGCGTCGGCGTCGTGACCGAGGAGCTCGAGCGCGCGCGCCTCCTCGAGCCGAGCCTCGGCGCGGAGCTCGGCCTGGGCGGCGTCCCTCAGGAGCTCGCGAGCGCGCACGAAGTCGGCGCGCGCCGCCTCGAACTCCTGGTCGCGGTAGAGGAGGAGGAGACCCCGCGCGAGGTGGAGGTCGCCGCGCCTCGGGTCCCGCGCCAGCGCTTCGTCGAGGGAGCGCCGCAGGCCGGAGACGTCCCGCGGGGCGTCCTCGAGGGCCTCGCGGACCTTGCCGAGGTGGGCCGTGCTCATGACGGCGCTCCTGGAGAGAGCAGCCAGGAGCCAGGAGCCACGAGTCTCGCGCTCATGGCCCGAGACTGTAACCCGAAAAGAGCGAAACCCGCGGAGGACCGTGCCTCCTCCGCGGGTCTTGCTCGTGGGGCGAAGGAGTCGGACGCGGCGCCGCGGCGGCCCCACGCGGGACCGAGACTCCGCGACTGCGCGCGATGTGTCCGTCCGCGACCGGTCTCCTCCGCCGACTCATACGACGACTACGGAGGAGCGGTTCACGTCTTTTCGTGCTCGTTCTCGTTCTCGTGCTCGTTCTCGATGGAACGGCCGAGAACGAGAACGAGAACGAGAACGAGCACGACCTCAGGCGACGACGATCGCCGCTTCCGCCGCGATCCAAAGGACCGCGCCGAGAAGCGTTAGACGCTCGGCCGTCTTGTAGGCGGCGAACTTCGCGGAGGCGATCGCCGCGAGGTCGTAGTTCGACATGAGGAAGGACTCGAGGACCTTCTCGGCCTCGGACTCGCGGACCTCGTCCACGTAGCTCTGGGCCTTCGAGAAGCCGAGGATGTGCTTGTGGTAGAGGAGCGACTTGGGCCTCGGCTCGTGGGTGTCGTGGGCCCGCGCGAGCATGACCCGGAGCGACGCGAGGAGCGCGAGGACGCTCGCCGCGCACGAGACTCCGGCGAGCGCCTTCACCGGGAGCGGCGCCGTCCTCACGTGCTCGATCGCCGGCGCGAGGCTCGCGAGGAAGATCGAGCTCACGACGACGAGCCCGTTCGCCTTCGAGTCGGCGAACTGGATGAGCCCCTGGTTGAAGCCGAGCATGGAGAGCGCGATCTCGAGGCGCCGGCCGACCTCGACGCGCTCCTTCGTCTTCTTGTCGGTGTACATGGAGGAAGCATGGCGGCGAGGAGGGCGAGCCGTCTAGAGTGAAACCGTGCCCTCCAAGGAGGACCATCGGCCGGACCCCTTCGCGTCGGTCATGCCGACGCACCCTCAGCCCGCGCCGGCGCCGCCGCGCCCGGACGGCCCCCTCGAGCCCTCTCTCGCCGGCTCCAGCGAGAGGCCGGGCCCGAAGCAGTTCGCCGCCAAGGACGAGCTGATCGGCGCCTTCAAGGTCGTGGGCGAGATCGCTCGCGGCGGCATGGGCGTCGTCTACCGCGTGCGCCGCACCGACTCGCCGACCGGAGCCGAGCACGCCCTCAAGCTCATGAACGACGTGGCCCTCGACCCCGAGGGCGTCGCGCGCTTCCAGCGCGAGATGGAGGTCCTCGGCAAGGTCTCGGGGCACCCCAACGTCGTGCGCGTCGTCACGTCCGGCGTGGACGCACAGGGCCGCCCCTTCTACGTCATGGAGCTCCTCCCGCCGAGGAGCCTCTACGAGCGCGTCCAGAAGGAGGGTCCCGTCGAGCCGCGCGAGCTCGCCCGGATCGGGATCGCGCTCGCCCGCGCGCTCGCGCACTGCCACGCCAGCGGGGTCGTCCACCGGGACCTGAAGCCGGCGAACGTCCTCATCCGCGAGGACGGAACGCCCGTCCTGACGGACTTCGGCCTCGCCTCGATCGCGGCGAAGCGGGACAACCGCCTCACGCGCTCCCACGACATCCTCGGGACGCCGATCTACATGGCGCCCGAGCAGGCGATCGGGCGCTCGATCGACCCGCGCTCGGACATCTACGGCCTCGGGGCGATCCTCTTCACCGCCGGCTCGGGCGAGACGCCCGTCGCCGCGGGCGCCCAGATCGAGGTCCTCCAGAAGGTCGCGACGGGCGAGCTCCGCTCGCTCGCCAAGGTCGCGCCCACCATGCCGCGCGGGCTCGCCCACGTCATCGAGCGCGCCCTCAAGACCGAGCCCTCCCACCGCTACCAGACGGCGGAGGACATGGCGCGCGCCCTCGAGGTCTTCCTCGGGGGAGCGGACAGGACGCGCGTGGACGACGAGGTCGCGGAGGACGCCGGGCCGCGCCGGAACCTCGTCCCCTTCCTCGTCCCGCTCCTGGTCGTCGAGCTCGCCGTCCTCGGTCTGCTCGCGCCGCGGGCGCTCGCGCTGCGGAGAGAGAACGCGCGCGCCCACGCCGAGCACGCGCGCGCGAAGGACGTGCGCGAGCTCGTCCTCTCGCGCGTCGCCGCCGCGAGCAACGTGGGCCCGGAAGGAAAGCTCAAGCTCCTCGACGAGACGACGCACGACCTCGAGGGGCGCGGTCTCGACGCCGCCGCGATCACGAGCGCCCTCGCCGATTCGCTCGTGCCCGTCGTCCTCGAGGCGTTCGAGACCCGGGCCAAGAACCGCATCGCGCGCGACCCCGACGCGGCGGCGGGCCTCGGGGACCTGGACGTCGCCACCACGTGCGCCCGGAGCATGGGGACGGCGGGCGCGGCGCACCTCGCCGACCTCGACGCCCTGCGCGCGGAGGCCCTCTACGGCAAGGGCGACGACGAGCAGGGCGACGCCGCCCTCGCGCGCGCCGCGGCCGTCGCCCCGGACGGGCTCCGCCGCTCCGAGCTCGCGGCGCGCCTCGCGCGGATCCGCCTCGCCCGCCAGGAGGAGACGCCGACGGAAGCGCCGACGCCGGCGCCCGGCTCGGGCGAGGCCGCCCTCCTCGCCTTCGAGCGGGCGATCCGGGAAGGGAAGGCGAGCGACGCGAAGCTCGCCCTGGGCGCCGTGAAGGACGCGAGGGGCGTCTCGTCCGCCGAGCGCCAGCTCGCGGAGCTCGCCTGGGCGCGCCTCTCCGGCGAGCGCTCCGAGGTGACGCTCGACTCCCTCCACTCCTCGGGCGACGCGTCGAAGCTCGAAAAGGCGCGCCTCCTCGTCGCGGCCGCCCTGATCGAGGGGGCAGCCGAGGCGAAGAGCGACCTCCAGGAAGCGATCACCGAGACCGGGAGCGCGGGCGGTCGCGCCCGCGTCGTCCGCGCCGAGGCGCGCGCGAGCCTGATCGCGCTCCTCCGCCGGACGGGCGACCTCAAGGCCGCCGCCGAGGCCGCGAAGAGCTCCTTCGAGGACGCTCCGCCCGGACGCTGGCGCGCCCGGCTCGCCGTCGAGGCGGGGCGCGCGGCCTTCGCGAGCCGCGACCTCGCCGCGCTCCGCGAGGCGCTCAAGGCCGCGCTCGCCGCGGCGCCCGACGATCGGGACGTGCTCGCGCTCAGGAGCCTCGCGGCGCGCGAGGCGTCGCGGCGCGGCCTCGCCCGCTGGACCGGGCGCTTCGTGGGCGGCGCCGAGGGGATCCCCTTCGAGCCCGTCTTCTTCGGCGACGAGCGCGCGTTCACGGACGCGAAGCGCCGCGCCGCCCGCGCTCTCGGCGTCCGCGAGGGCGCGCTCGCCGAGGTCCGGGTGAGGCCCTCGCGCGACCTCCGCCGCATCCTCGACATCGAGGGCGCCGTCGCCAGCGCCACCGAGTCGCCCGGCTGGAAGCGCGCCGGGCCGCGCGGCCTCATCGAGGACGCGCTCGCCGCGAACGAGGTCCCGAACGAGCTCGCCCAGGCGCGGAGCCGGACCTCCCGCCACGCGGCCGAGGCCGTGAGCGTGGGACGCGTCGCGGTGGACCTCGCCCCCGACGACCCGGAGGTCGTTCGCACGCAGCTCGACGCGCTCGCCGAGACGACCGACGCCGACGAGGCGAAGGCGCTCTCGGAGCGCCTCGAGGCCCTCCAGCCGGACCGCCCCGAGAGCCGCCTCGCGCTCGCCCGCGCCGCCCTCGCCGCCGGCGACGACCGGCGCGCGATCCTCTTCGCCGGCTCGGTGCGGCGCCACGACGACGAGGACGCCGAGTCGCTCCGCGTCCTCGCGCGGGCCCACCTCCACAAGAAGGACGGCCAGGCGTTCTTCGAGGACCTGAAGAAGCTGACCGAGCGCTCGTGGTTCGAGCTCTCTCTCCTCGAGCCGCTCAAGCCGGCCCTCTCGACCGACACGTCGTCGAGCGTCAGCATCTTCGCGTTCGGCGGCGCCGTGGGCGAGTGGGCCTTCGACGCCCTCAAGGAAAAGCCCGAGGAGCGGCGCCTCCTCCGCCACTTCATGGCCTCGCTCGGCGAGGAGCGCGACTTCGCCTGGGGCGCCGACCACGCCCGCGAGACGACGCGCGCCTTCGGCCCCAAGGAGCTCGAGGCGACGATCGCCGCCTGCACCTCGCTCTCGGGCGCGCTCTGGAACGACAACGAGCTCCGCTGCCACGTGCTCTGGCACCGCGGGCTCGCGCGCCTCCGCGCCGCGGCCGAGCCCCGGGACTCCGTCCGCGGCCTCCTCGACCTCGGCGAGGGGCTCCACGCGTTGAACGATCACGCGCTCGTCTTCCTCGGGCGAGTCGCCGACGCGCGCGCCCGCTTCCCCGACCTCGGCGAGCTCGTCGGGAAGGACCACGGCGAGGACGACGGCCTCTGGTTCGGCTGGGAGAGCGTGCCCCTGATCGACGCGTCGCTCCTCGCGGCTTACCTCCGGGGCGGCGGGAGCGCGAGCAAGGCCCAGCTCGAGCACGCGATCGAGGAGACGGACGAGGTCCTCGACCAGCACCGGACCTCCGTGCCGGCGCGCGTCGTGCGGAGCTTCCTCCTCCAGCACGCCGGCCGGAAGGACGAGGCCGTCTCGGACCTCGCGGACGCCCTCGCGATCTCGCCCGAGCTCGACAAGCCCGAGGACCCGAGCCTCCTCGTCTGGATCCCGACCGAGATCCTAGACCTCGCGAAGAAGAAGAACGAGCGCTGAGTGAGGCCCCGCGTCGGGATCGACGCCCACTTCCTGTCGCGGCCCGAGGGGAACAGGACGTATGTCGTCAACCTGCTGCGCGGGCTCGCTCGCGTCGGGGTCGGGCGGTTCGAGGTCTCGGTCTTCTCGGCCGATCCCGATCGCGATCGCGCGGTCGTCGGCGCGTCGGCGAGCGCGTTCCGGTGGGAGAGGATCGCCGGGAGCGGGGCGGTCCGGTTCCTCCGCGGGATCCCGGCGGGGCTGGATCTCTGGCACGCCACCTTCGTCGCGCCTCGAGGGAGGGCGCGGATCGTCCTGGCGGTCCACGACGCGCTCGCCCTCGTGCGCCCCGAGCTGCTCCCGGTCCGGGTGCGCGCGAAGCTCCGGGTCCTGCTGCCGCGCTCGATCGCGCGCGCGCGCGTCGTCCTCGCGCCGACCGAGGCGGTGAAGCGCGACCTCGCTGCGTTCTCGAACGTGCGCGTCGCTCCGATCGGGATCGACACCGGTGTCTTCACTCCCGGTGGAGTGGCTGAAGACTACGCGCTTGCCGTCGGCCGCGCCGACCCGCGCAAGAGAGTGGAGTCGATCCGTCGGGCGGTCGGGTCGCGGCGGCTCGTCGTCGCCGGTCCCGGCCAGGAGGTCACGCCCTCGGAGTCGGAGCTCGCCGGGCTCTATCGGGGGGCGCGCGTCTTCGTCTTCGCCTCGGTCGGCGAGGGCCTGGGGCTCCCCGTCCTCGAGGCGCTCGCGTGCGGGACTCCCGTCGTCGCGACCGACATCCCCGCCGTCCGCGAGGTCGCGGGCGGCGCCGTCTTCGCGCTCGTGCCGCCCGACGACGAGGGGGCTCTCCGCGACGCCGTATCCCGGGCGTTCGAGATCGGCGCCGGGGAGCGCGCCGACCTCGCCCGGCGAGGCCGCGAGGTCGCGCTCCGCTTCTCGCTCGAGGCCATGGCGAGGGCCGTCCTCCAGGCGTGGGAGGACGCAGCGTCCGGCGGTTGACCTGACCGAATGCTCCAGGACCGGACCGGACAACGCAGAGCCGCAAAGGGCGCGGAGGAGACGCAGAGCACTCCAAGGCGCAGGCTCTGCGTCTCCTCTGCGTCCTTTGCGGCTCTGCGTTGACCCTTCTTCAGGGGGCGCGTCGCTTCGCGTTGTTCATGGCGATGTGCACCTCGGCGTAGGCCAGGACGGCCTTCCGATCGGAGCGGACGGACACGCGCCGCCTCGACGCTGAGCCGGCCCGGTGGCTCCCTTTGCGCTCACTCTTGACGATGCGTCTCGCGGCGCGAGCCGCTCAGGCCGCGAGGACGCCGCCGGGGCCGAGCTCGGTCGTGGGATCGGGCGTGTGGCGCGGAGCGCTCCAGACGATGACCTTGCGCCGTCCGACGCTCGCGGCGAGGCCGAGGCCGCAGAGGTTCGCGAAAAGGGAGCTCCCGCCATAGCTCACGAGCGGAAGCGTGATCCCTGTGACCGGCAGGATCCCGGTCGTCATGCCGACGTTCACGAAGACGTGCGTCACGAGGATCGTCGCGACGCCGACGACGATGAGGCGGCCCTCGGGGTCGCGCGTCGCCCGCGCGACCTCACCGAGGCCCCAGACGAGCAAGGCATAGAGGAAGAGGAGGGCGAGCGTCCCGAGGAGCCCCCACTCCTCGCCCACGACGGCGAAGATGAAGTCGGTGTGCCGGAAGGGGAGGAAGCCGAGCGAGCCCTGCGTCCCCTGCTCGAAGCCGCGTCCGAGGACGCCGCCGGCGCCGATCGCGATCGTCCCCTGGAGCTGCTGGTAGGCCCCTCCGTTGGCGGCGTGCTCCGGCGACAGGAAGGTCAACACTCTCAGCTTCTGGTAGTCGTGGAGGAGGAAGAACCAGGCGAGAGGCAGCGCGGAGGCGGCGGCGGCCCCGACGCACGCGAAGTGGCGGAGGCGCGCTCCGGCGGCGAAGAGCATGGTCACGAGGACGGGGACGTGCGCGAGCGCCGTCCCGAGGTCCGGTTGTTTGAGGACCATGGCGACGGGCACGAACGTCGCGAGGGCCGGGGCCCCGAGGCCGGCCCAGGTCCGCACCTTCTCGCCTTGCTGGGAGATGACGCGAGCGAGGAAGAGGACGAGGACGTACTTGGTGACCTCGCTCGGCTGGATGCGGATCGAGCCGACCGCGAACCAGCGCCGCGAGCCGTTCACGGAGGTCCCGACGAAGAAGACGGCGACGAGCGCAAGGAGACCGAGCCCGTAGAGCCAGTCGGACCGCCTGGCGATGCGGTCGTAGGGGACGAACGCGATCGCGAAGAACGCAGCCCACCCGACGAGCGCCCACTCGAGCTGGCGCTCGGCGTAGGGCGCGAAGCCTCCGGTGCCGGCGTCGTAGGCGGCGCTCCTTATGAAGAGGAGCGACCACGCAACGATCGCCAGCGCAGGGAGCACGACGAGCCACGGCATCCCTCGCAGGGCGCGCATTACCTTCTCTTCGGCTCTTCGCCCCGGGACCTGGCGTAGGACTCGATGAGCTTGCGGGCGACGGGGCCGCAGACGTCGCCGCCGTGGGCGTTCGTCCGATCGACGAGGACGCTGAACGCGATCTCGGGGCGCGACGCCGGGTAGTAGCCCATGAACCAGGCGTAGTTCGGGTGGCCCTTGCCGCGCTCCGCCGTCCCGGTCTTGCCGGCGACGTCGAGCGCGCAGAGCCCGATCGACGGCTTGCTCGCGGTCCCGCGCGTCACGCAGCCGCGGAGGCCCTCGCGGATCCGCTCGAGGAGCGTCGAGTCGATCGCGACCTCGACCGATACCGCCTCCGAGTCCCGGAGGAGCCGCGTCCCCGGAAGCGTCCCCCCGTTCGCGATGAGCTGAGCGAGCCGGGCGACCTGGAGCGGCGTCGCCCGGACCTCTCCCTGGCCGATCGCGGCGTTCCTGACCATGGGGCCCACACCGCCGGGGATGTGTCCCGCCTGCTCGAGCGGGATCGCCCCGCCGGAGGTCGTGCCGAACCCGACGCGCTCGCCCCACTCGACGAGCGGCTCGGACCCGCAGGCGTCGGCCGCGCGGAAGAAGAAGACGTTGCACGAGCGCGCGAGGGCGTCCGAGAGCTCGACGGCTGCGCCGTGGTCGTCGTCGCAGTGGAACGCCTTGTGGCCGGGCACCAGAGCGCCGAAGCAGTCCGACCGCCAGCCGAGCGAGAGACGCCCGTCGGAGAAGTAGGCGAGCGACGAGAGCACCTTGAACGTCGAGCCCGGCGGCACCGCCGCGACGGCCCGGTGGCAGAAGGGCTTCGCCGGATCCTTGTCGAGCGCGCCGAACGCGCTCGCCACGTCGTTGGGGTCGAAGCGAGGCGCCGAGGCCAGCACGAGGACCTCGCCCGTCGCCACGTCGAGGACGCACGCGGCTCCGCCGGCCGCCGGGTCTCCGTTGGTCCTGAGAGCCTCGTCGAGCGCGGCCTCGGCACAGGCCTGTTCCTCGAGGTCGAGGGTCAGCGCCACGTCCTCGCCGTCTCGGGGATTCACGTCGAGGAACGTGACGCGCGATCGATCGGAGGCGTCGCGCTCCACGACGCGCGCCCCGGGGAGGCCCGCGAGCCGCTTGTCGAGCTTCGCCTCGAGGCCAGCGCGCCCGACGGGCTGCGAGCGGAGGCGCGCGCCCTCGGGGAGCGCCTTGACGAGGCCGAACAGCAGGCCACCCGCGTCCTCGCTCTCGTCCACGAGGCGCCCGTCCTTGCGCAGGGTCGCCGCCTCGGCGTCGTTGAGCGAGCCGAGGAAGCCCGCGAGATGCGCCGCGACCGTGCCCCGCGGGTAGCGGCGAACGAAGCGCCGCACGACCGCGAAGCCGGGGGTGTCGACGCTCGCCTCCTCGATCGCCGCCGCCCGGTCGAAGTCCACGTCGGAGGCGACGACGAGCGGCTCGCCCCAGGCGCGCATGCGCTCGTAACGGCCCTTGCCCTCGGCGCCGTCGGGGATCGCGCGGATCTCGTCCTCACGAGCCTGCACCTGAACGCGCAGCTGCGGGGCCTCGACCTGGAGAAGCTCGGCGAGCTTCCCGAGGGCGCGGTCGCGCGCCCCGACGAGCGAGGCCGGCGCGAAGACGGCCCAGCCTTCCGGGACCTGCGCGAGCGAGAGGCCCCAGCGCGGCGCGAGCTTCTCGATCCTCTGCCGGGCGGCCTCGTCGCGGGCGACGCCGACGCGCGCGGCGCGCGCTCCGTCGCGGACCTGCTCGCGCGCCTCGCGGAACTGGGCGGCGACCTCGTGGATCGGCGCCCGCGTCGCGCGGCCGATCCGGGGCACCAGGTCGAGCGCCGGGTCGAGCTCCGTCATCTCGACGACCACGTCCTCGACGGCGCGGTCGAGAGCCAGCGGATTCCCGTGCCGATCGACGATCCGCCCCCGGCGAGGGGGGAGGAAGTCGACGCGCCGCCGCCGCCTCTCGGCGCGCGAGCGCATCTCGTCCGCGTGCCTCACCTGGAGCGCGTAGAGGCGCGTCCCGAGCCCGAAGAACGCGAGCCACGCCGCGACCACGAGGAGCTGGACTCGCTTGCCCGGGTTCACGAGCGCGGTCTCGCGGCGGCGCGCAGCGTCTCGGCCGCGGGCCAGAGGATCGGGACGAGGACGACGGTGAAGGCGGCGTCGAGGAAGCCGCGCCCGAGGAGCCCTCCGAGAGGCACGTCTCCCGACGCGTCGAGGACGATCGCCGCGAGGGCCCGGTCCACGAGCGATGCCGTGAAGACAAGGATCGAGGGCACGAAGGGAGAGCGCGTGTCGACCTGCCTCCTCACCGACGCGAGGACCGACGCGACGAGCGCGAGCCGCGCTGCGGCGAGCCCGAAGGGAGTCCCCGACGGCACGTCCGCGAGCAGGCCCGCGGCCGCCGAGAACAGGGAAGCCTCGAGCGGCGAGAAGCGGAGGGCGGCGAACGCGACCCCGACGATCACGGGGTCGGGGGCGTGCGTCTCGAGGCCGAAGAAGGGAGGGATCGCGCGCCTCAGCGCCACGAGGGCGAAGGGAGCGAGCCAGAGGAGGAGCGTCGCGAGGGACCTCATCGCGGCTCCTCGGGAAGGGCGCGCGCGAGCTCCTCCTCGGCCCGGAGGACGACCGCGCGCGTGAGCTGCCCGATCGGGGCCGCGGGCACGACGATCGCCCTCGAGCAGGCGTCGCCCGACGAGCGCTCGACGGAGCGCACGACTCCCAGCACGGCCGGGACGCTCACGAGCGTGGAGCTCCGCGAGACCACGATCGTGTCCCCGGCCTTCAAGGCCGCCCCCGGATCGTCCTCGCCCGAGCACGCCGGGACGAAGACAAGGGCGTCTCCCGTGCCGTGGAGGCGGCCCTCGATCCCGGCGCGCGGCGCGCGCGCCCGCATGTGGAAGTTGAAGTCGGTGACGAGCCGGACCTCGGCGCGCTCGCGAGATGCCTCGAGGACGAGCCCCACGAGCGCGTGCCCGGCGAGGACGGGCTGCCCGTGGGCGACCCCTTCCCTCGCGCCACGGGACAGGACGACGCGCCGGACGGGCTCCCCGGGGCCCGCGAGCGGGAAGGCCTCGACCGGGATCAGCTTCAGGTCGCTCCGCTCGGCGGTGATCTCGGCCGCGGCCTTGAGCTCGGCGAGGGCGCGCTCCTGGTCGGCGCAGCGCGCGATCGCGAGCCGGAGCTCGTTCGAGAGGGCGCGCTCGCGCGGAGTCGGGTCGCGGTCCTCCTCGTCGGCGTGGCCGCCCGTGCGAGCGGTGAGCTCGAGGAGAGCGTGCCGCAGGCTCGCCTGGAGCCTCTCGGGGAGGCACGCGATCCCGAGACACCCGAGAATCACGAGCCAGTGGCGACCCGGAGCGCGTGCCAAGCGCGTCCCCCTCCTCCTCGTTATCGGTCCTCGGGGTCAGGCGGCTTTGACGAAAAGCCCGCCGGCCGCGCCGAGCACGACGAGGAGGACGAGGAGAAGGTCGGCTCCGTCGAGCGCGCGCCGGCCGAGGACGGGGAACGTCCCGTCGAAGCCCCGGGCCGCCATGGAGGCGTGGACGCGCTCGGCGCGCTCGAACGTCCTTATGAAGAGAGTCCCGATCGACCACCCCATGGCCCGGAGAGCGAGCGCCGGGCGCCAGCCGAAGGTCCGGAGCTCGCGGGCGAGCATGAGCCTCCGGGCCTCCTCGCGGAGGAGGACGAGGTAGCGGACCGTGAAGCTCGCCGTCACGACGACGGCGCGCGGGACGAGGAAGGCCGAGAGCCCGTTCACGAGGTCGGGGAGCTCCGTCGAGCTCGCGACCGCCGAGACGGCGATCCCCGAGACGTAGGCGCGCGCCGCGATGTCGGCCGCGTGGGCGAGGCCGTCCTTCTCCATGAAGGGCAGGAACACCGAGCCCGCGAGGGCGAACGGGAGCACGATCGCCGCCCGCAGCAGGATCCGGTGGAAGGCCGTCGCGCCGACCGAGGCGAAGGCGCAGGCGACGCCGGCGAGGGCGAGGAGCCGCCAGGGCTCGCGCGGGGCGAGGACGGTCGCGAGGACGAGGATCAAGGCGCAGCCGAGCTTCGCCCTCGCGTCACGGCCTTCGAGAAAGCCGCTCCCCACGACCTCGGGAGCGGCGTGATCGTGAAAGCTACCCATCAGTCGTTCTCCTCCCCCCGCTTCGCGGGGGGAGGGAGACCTAGGGCCTTCACTTGGCCGCCTTCTTCCTGAGATCGGCGATCTGCTTCTTCACCGCCGCCGCGTCGCTCGCCTTCGGGGCGAGGGCGAGGTACTTCTCGAGATCCGTGGCGGCCGCCGCCGGGTCCTTCGCGGCGCGCGCGTTGGCGCGGTCCCGCCAGGCGAGAGCGGTCTCGGGCTTGAGCGCGATCGCCTTGTCGGCGTCCTGGAAGGCGAGGTCGAGCCCGTCCTTCTCCTTGAGGTGGAGGGCGGAGCGCTGCTGCCAGTAGTCGGCGTTCGCGGGCTCGCGCTCGATCGCGGCCGACATGTCCTCGATCGCGCCGGCGACGTCGCCGCGCTTCGTCCGGATGTCGGCGCGGTACTTGCGCCAGGCGCCGCGCCCCGGCTCGAGCTCGATCGCGCGGTCGATGTCGGCGAGCGCGAGGTCGGTGTCGCCCTTCAGGTTGTAGAAGAGCGCGCGGCGCGCCCAGGCCTCGCCGCTCCGCGCGTCGATCTTGATCGCGGCCGACGCGTCCTCGATCGCCTCGTCGTAGTGCTTCTTCCGGTAGTGGGAGAGGGCGCGCTGGACGAGCCAGTTCGCCCCCTTGGGATCGAGCTCGATGCACTTCGTGTAGTCGGCGAGGACCGAGTCCTCGTTCTTCCCCGCCTCGAGGAGGGCACGCGAGCTGTAGGCGGCGACGAACCTCGGGTTGAGCTCGATCGCCTTCCCGAAGTCGGCGCGCGCCGCCTCGACCTGCCCCCAGAGGCGGTGCGCCTCGCCCCGGAGACGGAACGAGGCGGCGTCGCTCGGGTCGATCTCGATCGCGCGGTCGTAGTCGGCGAGCGCCTTCTCGCGCTCGTTCCGAACCCTGTGAAGCTCGGCTCGGGCGCGGACGCGGGCGAGGTCGTTCGCGTCGAGCTCGATGAGGCGGTCGAGGTCGAAGAGGGCGCCCTCCTGGTCCTTCCTCTCGACCTCGATCGAGTAGCGCTCGGCGAGGGCCGCCACGTCGAGCGGGTCGAGCGCGATCGCCTTGTTGAGGTCGGCGAGCGCACCGTCGACGTCCCTGGCCGCCCTCTTGGCCTGCGCGAGGTGGAGCTTCTCGATCGCCTCGCGGCGGTTCTTCTCCCTCGTCCCCTCGGCGAGCCGCGCCTCCTCCTCGGCCTTCTTCTGTTCGGCGGCGAGGGCGGCGAGCCTCCGGTCGTCCTCGAGCCGCTGCCGCACGATGAAGACGGCGAGGAGCACCGTCGTCAGGAGGGCCGCGAAGACGCAGAGGACCGCGGTCCCGAGGAGCGGGTTCCTTCGCACCCAGAGCGTCGCGCGCTCGAGGCTCCCGATCGGACGGGCGACGATCGGCTCGTGGCGGAGGAAGCGCCCGAGCTCGTCCGCGACCGCCTGCGCCGACGGGTAGCGGCGCGCCCGCTCCTTCTGGAGGCAGCGGAGCGCGATCGTCTCGAGGTCACGCGGCACCGCGGGAACGATCGTCCGGATGGGGATCGGGTCGTCGCGCTGGATCTTGAGGAGGAACGCCTGGAGCGACGGCGCGTCGAAGACGGGCTTCCCGGTGAGCGCGCGGTAGAGGGTGGCGCCGAGCGCGTAGACGTCGGTGTGCGGGCCCTGGGCGTGCGTGTCGCCGCGCGCCTGCTCGGGCGCCATGTAAGCGGGCGTGCCGAGCACGGAGCCGGGCACCGTGAGGCGCTCGAGCGACTGCTGCTCGCGCGCGAGCCCGAAGTCCATGAGGTGCGGCTTCCCGGCGCGGTCGATGATGATGTTCTCGGGCTTCACGTCGCGGTGGACGACGCCCGCCCGATGAGCGTGCTCGAGGCCGAGGGCGATGTCGCGGATCACCTTCGCGCACTGGACGGCGTCGAGCCTCCCGGCGCGGAGATCGGCCTCGAAGCTCGTGCCGTCGATGAGCTCCATGGCGACGTAGGGCTTCCCCTCGTGCTCGCCCACGTCGTAGATCGAGACGATCGCCGGGTGGCCGAGGCGCGCCGCGGCCATGGCCTCGATCCTGAGCCGCTCTACGTGCTCGGCGCCGGCGCGGAGCGGATCGACGACCATCTTGAGCGCGACGTAGCGGGCGAGCTTCGTGTCCCAGGCGCGGTAGACGACGCCCATGCCGCCTCGCCCGAGCTCCCCGAGGAGGACGTAGTGGGCGACGCGCCGGGACGGGTCCTGCTGGGCGATGGCGACCTCGGCCGCCGGCATGGCGCCGCGCGAGCCCACGCGGGCCGGGGCGGGGGCGAGGGCCTCGGTGCTATGCGCGACCGTCGGCGTGCGGACCTCGTTCGCGACCGTCGTGATCCGCGCCTGACTGTCGTCGGGCGCCGGCTTGTCCACCACGCAAGGAGTCTAGCGCGTGCCCCGGGACTGCGCGAAGCGTCGCGCGACCTCGCCGAGGATCGTGACGGCCCGCTCGAGCTCGGCCTCGCTCGTCGTCTCGCCGAACGAGAAGCGCACGACGGAGCGCGCGAGGGCGGGTTCGACGCCCATGGCAGCGAGGACGTGCGACGGCTCGAGGGCGCCCGAGCTGCACGCCGAGCCGGCGCTCGCGCGCACGCCCTCGAGGTCGAGCGCGGCGAGGAGATCCTCGGAGCGCGCGCCCGGCACGAGGAGGGCGACGGTCTGCGGCAGCCTCGGGGCTCCATGGCCGGCGATCTTCGCCCCCGGGACGGCCGCGAGGAGAGCCGCCTCGAACCGGTCGCGGCGCCGCGCGAGCTCGGGCTCGAGCGCCGCCCTCTCCCGGGCGATCTTGCAGGCGACCCCGAGCCCGACGATCGCGGCCACGTCCTCCGTGCCGGCGCGACGGCCGAGCTCCTGGCCGCCGCCCCGGAGGAGAGGTCGAGGCGGCGCGACTCCCTTCCTTCTGATGAGGGCCGCCGCTCCTCGCGGGGCCCGCATCTTGTGGGCGGAGAGGACGAGGTAGTCCCAGCCCCGGCTCCAGTCGCGCTCGATCCTCCCCACGGCCTGGGCGGCGTCCACGAGGAGCGGGACTCCCTTCGTCGTGGCGTGCAGCTCGTCGATCGGCTGGAGGACCCCCGTCTCGTTCTGCGCCGCGAGGACGCAGACGAGGGCCGTGTCGGGTCGCCGATTCCTCTTGATGATGTCTGCCGAGACGCGCCCCTCTGCGTCGACCGGGATCTTCTCGAGCGCGACGCCTGCGTCCTCGAGCGGCTCGAGGAGCGCCTTGTGCTCGACCGCCGAAGCGAGGACGTGCGCTCCGCGCGTGGGGACGCCGCGAGCGACGAGGTTGAGAGCCTCGGTGCCCGACGAGACGAACGTGACCGAGGCGGGTTCGACGCCGGCGAGGCGCGCGACCTCGTCACGAGCGTCCTCGACGAGCGCGCGCACGGCGCGTCCCGCCGCGTGCGGGCTCGAGGGGTTCGCCCAGCCGTCCCGGAGAGCGCGCTCGTAGGCTTCGAGCACGCGGGGGTCGGGAGGCGTCGCGGCGTTCCAGTCGAGGTAGATCGGCACGACGCGATGTTACGCTTGCCCGGGAGCTCGGGGAGGGTCATGCGCACGATCGGCGCTCTGCTCGCGGTCCTCCTCGCCACGTCGCCGGCCTTCGCCCAGGGCCGAAGCTTCGTCGAGGACCGGGCCTCGATCCTCTCTCCGAGCGAGCTCGCCGCGATCGAGTCGCGCGTGCAGTCCTACGCGGCCCGGGAGCATGTCCAGCTCGCGGTGCTCACCCTGGCGGACGCGGGGACGACCGATCCCAAGGCGATCGCGGTCGCGACGCTCAATGAATGGAACGCGGGCCAGCGGAGCGTCCTCCTTCTCATCTGCATGAACCCGCACGAGGTCTTCATCCAGCCGGGGACCCAGCTCGCGTCGACGTTCGACGAGGCCACGGCGAGCGCGATCTGCCGGGACGAGGTCGGGCGCCGCCTCCGCGCCGGCATGCGCGGCGGCGCCATCGAGGCCGGGCTCGATGCGATCGAGGCTCGCCTGAAAGAGCCGCCCCGCGCGAGCCAGCAGGGCCACCCGATGGGCCCCCTGGACTTCGTCTGCTGCTGCGGGGGGCTCTCCGTGCCCTTGCTGCTCGTAGGCGTCGTCGTCTTCTCCATCACGTACGGGACGTACAAGCTATTCCGCGGGCACCGCTGCGAGAGCTGTGATCGGAGGATCCCGCGGGGCTCTCCCGTGACGGTCGAGAGGGAGCCGACCCTCACCTACCCCGGCCTTTCCTACATCTCCTACACGTGCGTGTGCGGCTTCTCCGGCAGGATCGCGCGCAACATCCCTTCCCTCGGCGGCACGGGGAGCGACGGATCGTCCTACGACTGGGGTTCGGGCGGGGGAGGTTCCGATTCGGGTCCCTCCTCCGACGGCGGCGGAGGCGGCGGCTCCAGCTGGTGAGTCTTGATTCCGGCCACGAGACCCGTAGAAT
>Ga0070738_10004031_pt1 | contig 18272 bp, 18 predicted proteins | sample Coa_R2_2_FD_66446 | JGI IMG/M metagenome (GOLD analysis project Ga0070738, IMG submission 66446) | Surface soil microbial communities from Centralia Pennsylvania, which are recovering from an underground coalmine fire - Coalmine... | ecosystem: Environmental > Terrestrial > Soil > Unclassified ...
CACCAGCCGGATGTCGCGCTCGACCATCATGACCTCGGCGAGCGGCGGATTGCCGGCAAGGCCGAGCCGTGTCGACATCTCGCCGCTCGACATGTGGCCGCCCGACAAGGTCGGCTCCTGTGGCAGGTGGACGATCAGCGCGTCGAAGGCCTTGGCGTAGTAGAGCGCGCGGCGCAGCACTTGCGCGTTGCCGACCGGGTGATCGGCATCGGTGAAGGCGACGGCGCCGGCTTCGGCGAGCAGGCCCATCTCGGCCAGTTCCTTGCCTTCCAGGCCGACCGTCAGCGCGCCGTAGGCGTACATGTTGGTCAGCTTGATCTGGCGCGCGCGGCGGGCCACGAATTCTATCAGGGACGCATCGTCGAACGGCGGCTCGTTGTCGGGCAGCAGGACCATCGAGGTGATGCCGCCGGCGGCTGCGGCGATGCCGGCGCTTTCCAGCGTCTCCTTGTGCTCCTCGCCCGGCTCGCCAGTATGGGCACGTGCATCGACAATGCCGGGTGCCAGATGAAGGCCGCCGCAGTCGATCGATTCGATCCCGTACGGTGCGCCTGAGGCGAACAGGTTCGGACCGAAATCGGCGATCTTGCCGTCGCTGATCAGGATCGAGCCGAGATATTCCTGGTCGGCGGTCGGGTCGATGATCCGGGCGTTGATATAGGCGGTCGAGCCGGTGTGCGGCGGTGCGGTACGGAACACCTTGCCGCTCACGCCGCCGCTCCCATCGAATTGCGGCGGCCGCCGATCAGCGCCTCGAGGCAGGCCATGCGGACGGCGACGCCCATTTCCACCTGCTCGTGGATCACCGAGCGGTCGAGATCGTCGGCCACCTCCGAATCGATCTCGACACCGCGATTCATCGGGCCGGGATGCATGATCAGCGCGTCCGGCCTGGCGAATTTGAGCTTCTCGCTGTCGAGTCCGTAGAAGCGGAAATATTCGCTGACCGACGGCACGAACGAGCCCTGCATGCGCTCGGTCTGTAGCCGCAGCATCATCACGATGTCGACGTCCTTCAGGCCGCTCTTCATGTTGTAGTGGACCTCGACGCCCATGCGGTCGACGTCGGTCGGCATCAGGGTGGGCGGTCCGACCACGCGCACGCGGGCCCCCATGATCTGCAGCAGGTGGATGTTCGAGCGCGCCACGCGGCTATGCAGGATGTCACCGCAGATCGCCACCAGGAGCCCTTCGAGCTTGCCGCGGCGGCGGCGAATGGTCAGCGCATCGAGCAGCGCCTGCGTCGGGTGCTCGTGCTGGCCATCGCCGGCATTGATGACGGCGCAATTCACCTTCTGTGACAGCAGATTGACGGCGCCTGACTCGCTGTGGCGCACGACGATGGCGTCGGGCCGCATGGCGTTGAGCGTCATCGCCGTGTCGAGCAGGGTCTCGCCCTTCTTCACCGACGAGGTCGCGACGTCCATGTTGATGACGTCGGCGCCCAGCCGCTTGGCCGCGACCTCGAAGGAGGTCCGGGTACGCGTCGAATTCTCGAAGAACAGGTTGATCATCGTGCGGCCGGACAGAAGATCGCGCCGCTTGTCGATGGACCGGTTCTGATCGATGTAATTTTCGGAAAGGTCGAGCAATCCCGAGATCGTCTCGGGCGACAAACCTTCGATGCCGAGGAGGTGGGGCAGCCTCGGCAGGCCCGTTCGTTTCTTTGTCACTAAAGCGCGACGTTAAGCACGCGCGTGCCGTCGCGGCAAGGATGCGCTGTGGTGGATAAGCGTCAATCCTGTGGCTGCGGCCCCGTGTAGCGGGCGCGCGGGCGGATCAGCGTGCCGGTGGCGGCCTGTTCGAGCGCATGACCGATCCACCCGACCGTGCGGCCAAGCAGGAATATCGAAAGTGCGGCGTCCTTGGGCAGGCCGAGGGCGCGCTCCAAGGTCACCGTGGCGAAATCGATGTTGGGCTGGCGGTTGGTGAGCGCCTCGCCCGCTTCGGCGATCTGTTCGGCCCGAGCCAGTTCGGACGAACGGGGCAGGGCCTCGCGCATCATCTCGAACAGCGTCACTGCACGCACGTCGCCATCGGGGTAGAGCGGGTGGCCGAAGCCCGGCAGAGCCGGTCCCTCGCCGAGCCGCTTGGCCAGTGCGCCGCGCAGCTCGTCCGTTTCGGCGAGCTCGTCGAACAGGGTGCGGACCAGGCGCGTCAGACCGCCGTGGCGGGGGCCGGTGATGGCGGCGAGGCCGGCCATGGTCGAGGCGTAGAGGTTGGCGCCGGTCGAGGCGACGACCCGGGCGGCAAAGGCCGAAGCATTGAATTCGTGGTCGGCCGACAGCACGAGGGCGGCGCGGATCAGCCGGGCGTCGTCGCGAGAGCAATGCCAGGCTTCGGCGAGCTGTTCATGGATCGGCCTGTCGGCCGGCGGTTGGTGGGTCACGCCGGCGGTGAGCAGGCGCAGGATGCGCGCCGCGGTCTCCAGCATCGAGCCGCGGTCATCTATCCAGCTCGAATGGTCCCAGCGCGCGGCGGCGGGCAGCAGCACCAGGCAGGCATCGGCGGCCGACAATGTCTCGGCCGCATGCCACGCACGGCGCAGCGATTCGGACATGGCGGGCAGGTTGCCGGCCGCGAACGGCCGGTCGTCGCATTCCCACAAGAGCTGCGCCGCTTGTTCGAGCGAGGAGTTGCGGGCCAGCCGCGTGGCATCGAACCCGCGATAGTAAAGTCGGCCGTCCTTGATCAGGGTCAGGCTCGATTCGAGGACGGGCGTGCCGAAATCGAGCGCGTTGGCCGCGATCGCTTCGGCCTTGCGTCCGACATCGCGCTGGCGTTTCAGGCGCGAGACGTCCTCGGCGCGGTAGCGGCGCTCGCGTTGGCCTTCGTTGCCCTCCGAGCGCAGCAGACCACGGCTGACATAGGCGTAGAGCGTGGCCGGCGAGACGCCGAGCCGGCGGGCGGCTTCCTTCGAGGAGAGATATTCGGATGGCATATCTTATTATTGATCAGGTTAATCAATATTGACAATATATGTTGCTGGACCGATTTCTCCCTTCGAACAGCGAACGAAGGGGACTGCCAATGCTGCAGACACGGGTGGATAGCGGCCTCGACGGCGTAATCGTCGCCGATACGGTGATGAGCGAAGTCGACGGCGAAGAGGGCCGGCTGGTGGTGCGCGGCCATGCCGTCGAAGAATTGGTGTCGCGGCGCGGCTTCGAGGGCGTCGCGGCTTTGCTGTGGGATGGTTACGCCGAAGGCGGTGGCGACGAGCAGGCGGTGCGCGAAGGCCTAGCCAAGGCGCGCATGCGTGCCTTCAGGGACGTGCCGCGGCTTCTCGTGGCGGCCAAGGGCCTGACGCCGGTCGAAGGCATGCGGGTCGGCCTCGCCATGCTGCCTGACAACGATCCGATGCCGCTTCATTACCTGGTGTGCGGCGCCATGCCGGTGTTCCTGGCGGCGCTGCTGAGCGACGCCAAGGGGCTGGCGGCGATCGCGCCGGACCCCTCACTCACCACGGCGCAGGACCTGCTGCGCATGATCCGCGGCCAGCGCGCCGGCGAGGTCTATGAAAAGGCGCTCGACACCTATCTCGCCACGGTGGCCGACCATGGCTTCAACGCCTCGACCTTCACCTCGCGGGTGGTCGCGTCGACCGCCGCCGGGTTGATATCGTCGGTGCTGGCCGGCCTGTGCGCCCTCAAGGGGCCCAAGCATGGCGGCGCGCCCGGCCCGGTGCTCGACATGCTGGATGAGATCGGCGAGGCCTCACGCGCCGAGGCGTGGTTCGACGATGCCTTCGGCAAGGGCGTCACGCTGATGGGCTTCGGCCACCGCATCTACAAAGTGCGCGATCCGCGCGCCGACGTGCTGAAGGACGCGGTCGCCAAGCTACCGGCGACGGCCGGCCGGCTCGCCTATGCCTCGGAGGTGGAGAAGGGCGCGATCGCCGCGCTGCGCAAGCACAAGCCCGGCCGGCGGCTCGACACCAATGTCGAATACTACACCGCGCTCCTGCTCGAGGCGCTCGAGATCCCGCGCGATGCCTTCACGCCGATCTTCGCCGTGGCCCGTACGGCCGGCTGGTGCGCTCATGTGTTCGAGCAGGTGAAGGGCGGCCGCATCATCCGCCCGCAGTCCAACTATGTCGGGCCGCGGCCGAGCTGACGGCCGGATCTCAGAACCACATGCGCCGGAAGATGCCGTCACGCCTCAGGATGTCGTGGCGGACGACGGCGAGGATATGGAGCACGATCACGGCGATCAGCGCGTAGGCCAGCGTCTCGTGCGCCGTGCGCAACAGGGCGAAGAGATGCTGGTCGCGCGGCAGGAGATTGGGCAGCGGCAGGTAGCCGAACCAGAACACCTGCACGCCGCCCGCCGAGCTCATCAGCCAGCCGACGACGGGCTGGGCGACCAGCAGCGCGAGCAACGCGCCATGGCTCACCGGCGCGATGCGGCGCTCCCAGTCGCTGATCGTGTCGGGCAGCCTGGGCGGCGGCGAGCGCCAGCGCCACCAGAGCCGCGCGAGGGTCAGCGCCAGTACCATGAGGCCGATCCATTTGTGCCAGGCATAGACCTCGAGCTTGAGGCGGCTGATCGGCAGGCCGACCATCCACAGCCCGACAGCCAGCAGGCCGACGACGCAAAGCGCGCTCAGCCAGTGCAGCGCCTTGGCGAACGGACGATAGCCGGCAGCCTGCACCCGCTCCTCAGCGCAGGGCGTCGGTGCGGATCGTGATGTCGACGGTGTCGCCCACCACGTCGATGTACTTGGTCATGCCGTATTCCGAGCGCTTCATGCTGCCTTCGGCCTTGAAGATCGCGTAGCGCTTGCCCGGCGGAGCGTCCGGATTGCGATCGGTCACCGAGACGTCGAGCGTCATGGGATGGCTGATGCCGCGCAGCAGCAGATCGCCCACCACCTTGAGCGTCGTCTCGCCAGTGCGCTCGACCTTGGTCGAGGTGAACACCATCTGCGGAAATTTCTCGACGTCGAAGAAGTCGGCGCCGCGCAGCATGGCCGTCTGCTGCGGATCGAGCATCTCGATGCTCCTGGTGTCGATCGTGACCTTCACCGAGCTCTTGCCCACGTCGGCGTCGTCGACCCGCACCGTGCCCTGCCACTTCTTGAAGCCGCCGGTGGTGCGGAAGACGCGGCTGTCGCCGATCGCGAAATCGATCGTGCCATGGTCGCTGCTGATCGTGAGCCGGTCCGACGCGGCCCGGCCCTGCCCGGGCGCGGCGAGGGCGCCGGCAGCGCCGGCAAACAGGGAGCGGCGCGACAAGCTAGGAGGCAACCGCCGTCTCCTCGAAGGTCTCAAAGTAGCGCCGGTTGGTGCCGCGCTGGTTCTCGTAGATCGAGCCCTGGTGATCGGCGGGGGGCAGCGGCATGCGCACCGGCGCCGGCACGACGCGCGGCTCGATGGTCGGCTCGCCCAGCACCATGCGGCTGTTGAACTCGTCGAAATTGACGACGCCCAGCAGCGGCCAGGCGTCGGCGGCGGCGTATTCGTGCAGCAGCAGCCGGCGCTGGCGGTTGGAGCGGTTGAGCGCCGAGCCGTGCACCAGCCGCACGTGGTGGATGGTCATCGAGCCCGCCGGGCCCATCAACGGCACGGCCTTGGAAAGATCGAGCCCTTCGCAGCGCGCCGGGTCCATGGCGCCGCAGAAGCGGCCGTCGGCGTGATGGTCGTAGGTCGGCCCGCGATGCGAGCCCGGCACGACCAGCAGCGGGCCGTTGTCCATGTCGCAATCGTCGAGATAGATGCCGGTCGCCAGCACGTCGTCGTTGGTGTGCGGATAGAATGCCCAGTCCTGGTGCCACTCGACGGGCGAGCCGTAGCCCGCCGACTTCATGTTGAGCTTGCCGCCATGCTGGCGGATCGCCGGACCGAGCAGCTGGCTCAGGATCGAGGTGATCTTGGGATCGCGCGCCAGCGCGTGGAAGAAGCCGTAGCGCTTGAAGATCGCGGGCTTCAGCCGCCGCACCCTCGGCATCGCCGCGCTGTGGCTCGGCTCGAGGTCGTAGAGCTCGTCGTTCTCGCTCACGCCGCGCGCCTCGCCGACGATGCGATCGGTGATGGCGCGCAGCTCGGCGAGCTGCTCGCCCTGGATCAGCCGCGGGATCACGAGATAGCCGTCGCGCCGATAGGCTTCGATCTGCTGGGGAGTGAGCATGCGAAATCATAGCATGGCGGACCCGCTTCACGGATAATCACGCTATGGCGATCCGTGCCTTCTTTCCGACACTGGTCTATCGCGCCGCCCTCGAGGGCGCGCGCGGCGCCGCCGGTTTCAATCGAACACTGGCCGACGAGTGCCAGGCGCTCGCGGCCTCCGACGTTGCGGGCAAGCGCTGGTCGGCCAGGAACTATCTCGGCGGCTACACGTCCTACGGCAGTCACGACCGGCTGCATCTGGTGTCGTCGGTGTTCGCCGCCCTGCGCAAGCGCATCGACCCGCACGTGCGCGCCTATGTCCGCCGTCTGCACTACGACCTCGGCGGGCGCAGGCTCGCCATGACCGACTGCTGGCTGAACGTCATGCCGGCCGGCGTCGTCCACACGCTTCACCTGCATCCGAGCTCGGTGATCAGTGGCACGTATTATGTCGCCGTGCCGCGGGGTGCAGGCGCGCTCAAGCTCGAGGACCCGCGCCTGTCGCGCCAGATGGCGTCGCCGCCCAGGCGCGCCGACGCGCCCCGCCCGCTGCGCGCCCATGTCAGCCTGCCCGCGCGGGCCGGCGATCTGATACTGTTCGAGAGCTGGCTGCGTCACGAGGTGCCGCCGGCGCGTTTTGAAGGTGAGCGCGTTTCGATCAGCTTCAACTACGGATGGGCGAAAGGATCGCGCGCGTGAAGCTGACCGTGCTGCTTGCCCTGCTTGCCGTGTCATCGCCGGCGTGGGCGGGCGACTGCCCGCTCGATCTCGGCCATGGCACCGGCTGGGTGGTGTTCTCGGACCACTACATGCTCGCCTTCCGCCCTGATCCGCCGCTGGTCGAGGTCGGCCAGCCCTTCACCCTGATCCTCAACGTCTGCACGCGCGGCGGCGACGCCGCCGAGCTGGTGTCGGTCGAGGGCGAGCGCTCGGAGACGCAGACGCCGATGAAGGCCAAGCCGACCATCGTGCCAGGCAACGACGGCCGCTACCGCGCCGAGGGGCTGGTGTTCAACGCCCCTGGCCACTGGGACGTCACCTTCGACGTGCGCTCGAAGGGCGAGTCGGAGCGGCTGAGCCACGAGATCGTGGTCAAGCAATAGAGTTCAGCCGCGCCAGCAGGCTCTCGAGGATCCAGGCCGCCGCCGCCGCATCGACCCTCTCGGCGCGCTTGGCGCGGCTCATGTCGTAGTCGTCGATCATGCCGCGAGTCACCGCGGCCGTGCTGAGCCGCTCGTCCTGGAAGACCACGGGCAGCGCGGCGAGCGCCGCCGGCCCGTGCTTCTCGATGTTGGCGGCGAACTGGCGCACCGACTGGCAACGCGGCCCTTCGCTGCCATCCATGTTGAGCGGCAGGCCGATCGCCATCGCCTTGACCTCATGCTTGCGGGCAAGCTCGGCCAGCGCCGCGAGATCAGCGGCGAGCTTGCCGCGCCGGAGCGTCGTGAGCGGCGTCGCCAGCCCGCGCAGGACGTCCGACGTGGCGATGCCGATCGTCTTGGCGCCGACGTCGAGCGCCATCAGCCGGCCGCTCGGCGGCAGCCGCGCGCGCAGCTCTTCGAGCGTCAGGACAGCCACGCGGCGACATCCTCTGCGATGGCTTTCCAACCAGGCTGTCCCAGCACCCAGTGGCCCTGGTCGGGATAGGCGAGGTATCGGCTGCCGGGGAAGCGCGCCGCCGTGCGTCGCACGACATCGGGCGGCACCAGCCGGTCCTTCTCGGCGCCGACGAACAGCAGCGGCACCTTGATGTCCTGCGGCCGTACCGTGGCGGCGTTGCCGCCGTCGAGCCAGGGCAGCGCTATTTCGAACAGCGCGCGGCCCGACTCGTGCACGAACCTGGCATAAAGCGCGCGTGCCTCGTCCGGCGGCGTGGTGTTGAAGGTGTAGCGCAGCGCTTCCGCTTCGGTCGGCCGGTGCGGCTTGTGCCACCAGCCCCAGTTCATCTGGATGCGCGAGAACGCCATCAGGTTCGACGGCCGGATGGCGATCACGCTGGACGGCGGCGCTGGTGTAAGCAGGACGCCTTTGCTTGCCACACCGCGCGCGCAGAGCAGCAGCGCGATCAGCCCGCCCATCGAATGGCCGATCACGGCCGGCCGTTCGGGCAGCGCCTTGATCTGGCCCGCGAGGTCGTTGACGTAGTCGGTGAGGCTGGTCGCGCCCAGCGCAGCCGGCGGGGCGAGCGGCGGCGCATCGTGATGGAGCAGCGGCGGCGCCACCGTCGGCCAGCCGCGTGCCTCGAGGAAGTCGCGCCATGGCCGCCACACGTCGGGCGTGCTCCACATGCCGTGTATGCACACTGCCAGCCGGCTCATCGAAGCGGTTATAAGCTGACAACGGCCTCAGGCAAGGTAAGTTCGCCACAGGTAGAGTTGAATCGTGAACGAGACGCTGTACGCCCTGCTGGCCATCGCGCTGCTGCTGACCCTGGTCAGCGTGCTGGTGCCGCTGGCCGAGCGGCTGCGCCTGCCGCACACGGTCCTGCTCGCGGTGGCCGGCCTCGGGCTCGGCTTCCTCGGCACCTGGATCGTGTCGCATCGCCGTGAGATGAGTGCGCTGGGCGATGCCTTCGCCGGCCTCGATCGGCTGCAGCTCGGCACCGATCTTTTCCTGCCGCTGTTCCTGCCGCCGCTGCTGTTCACCGCGGGCCTGACGATCGACGTGCGCCGGCTGCTGGACGAGTTGTCGGCCGTGCTGCTGCTCGCCATCGTGGCCGTGCTGGTGTGCATTGCCGGCGTGGCCGGTGCCGTCCACCTGGTCACCGGCGCGCCGCTGCTAGTCTGTCTGCTGCTGGGCGCCATCGTCTCGACCACCGATCCCGCGGCAGTGATCGGCATCTTCCGCGACGTCGGCGCGCCCAAGCGGCTGTCTATTTTGGCCGAGGGCGAGTCCCTGTTGAACGACGCGGTCGCCATCGCCGCTTTCGGCTTCGGCATCGACCTGCTGGTGAACAACGGCACGCTGCCGCCGGGCAGCCACGGCCCGGTGGTGCACTTCCTGCGCGACTTCGCCGGCGGCATCGCCTTCGGCTTCGCCATGGCGCGCGCTGCGATGGTCGTGCTGCCGCGGCTGGGCGACGAATCCGACGCCGCCATCGCGTCCGTAACGGTGAGCCTCGCCTACGCCACCTACGTGTTGGCCGACAGCTATCTTGCCATCTCGGGCGTGGTCTCGGTGGTGATGGCGGCGCTCACGGTCGCGGCCTATGGGCCCTCGCACCTCCATCCGCGGCAGTGGAGCGCCTTGCGCCGGCTGTGGGAGCAGCTCGAGTTCTGGAGCAACTGCCTCATCTTCACGCTCGCCTCGATGGCGGCGGCCAACGTGCTGGTGGGACTGAACTTCCTCTTCATCGGCGGCGTGCTGGCCGTCGCCGTGGGCGCGCTGATCGCCCGCGCGGCGGTCGTCTTCGGCATGCTGCCGCTGCTCGAGGCGTTCCGGCTCGTGCAGCCGGTCAGCAATCGCTACAAGACCATCCTGGTGTGGGGAGGGCTGCGTGGCGCGGTGACGATCGTGCTGGCGATGGTCGTGGCGGGCGACAGCCGCATTCCCGGGCCGACGCGCGATTTCATCGCCGAGCTTGCCGTCCTGTTCGTGCTCTTCACCCTGTTCGTGAACGCGACCAGCCTCGGGCTCGTCATGCGGGTCCTCGGGCTCGACAAGCTGACGCGCATCGAGCTGGCTGTGCGCGACCGCGTGCTGGCGCTGTCGCGCATCAATGTGGCGCGTCACCTTCAGGAGATCATCCGCACGCACAATCAGCGGGTCGAAGGCATCGATGTCGATCCGGTGTCGGCCGGGGAAGCCGAAATCGCCGCGCCGCCCGACCTCGACCTGTCGATCGAGGAGCGGCTCCGGGTCGGACTGCTCACGCTCTGCACGCAGGAGAAGGAGCTCTATCTCGAGCTGTTCGAGCAGCAGACCCTGTCGCGCCGCATGATTGCCCTGCTGTCCGCCCGCACCGACAACATGATCGACGCCGTGCGCGATCGCGGCGTCGAGGGCTACGACGCTGTCGTGCGCCGCTTCGCCCATCCCGACTGGGAGTTCCGCCTGGCCCTCTGGCTGCATCGCCGCCTGGGCTACGCCCGCGCGCTCACGGTTCGGCTGGCCGACCGGTTCGAGATCCTGATGGTGTCGCAGGACGTGCTGGCCGAGCTTGCCGCCTTCAATCTTCGTTCGGTCGGCGACCTGCTTGGCCGCGAGGCCGAGGAGAAGCTGGGCGAGATCATCAAGGCCCGCCAGCAGCTGGTCGACCGCGCGCTCAAGGCGCTGTCGCTGCAGTATCCGGGCTATGCCGAGTCGGTGAAGGACCGCGAGCTCGAGCGCGCCGCAATCCGCCTCGAATCGGCGGAGTATGCGCGGCGACTGCGCGAATCGACCATCGGCCGCGAGGTCTATGCCGACCTGCGGCAACAGTTGAGCGAACGGCGCGGCGCCATCCGCAAACGCCCGCCGCTCGACCTCGGCCTGCAGCTCGCCGGCATGATCGGCCGCGTGCCGCTGTTCGCCGGTCTCGATGCGGCGGCGCTGCGCGAGGTCGGCCGGCGGCTGCGGCCGCTGGTGGCGCTGCCGGGCGAGAAGATCGTGCGCGCCGGCGGCCCACCCGATGCCATGTATTTCATCGCCTCGGGCGAAGTCCGCGTGCATGTCGCGGGCGGTCCGGTGTCGCTCAAGGACGGCGACTTCTTCGGCGAAATGGGGCTTCTCGAATCGAAGCCGCGCAATGCCGACGTGGTTGCCGAGGGATACTGCAACCTGCTGGTCCTGCACCGCCGCGATTTCGACGAGCTGCTCGACCGGCGGCCCGAACTGCGGGCGAAGATCGAGGCCGTTGCCCGGCAACGCGGCATCGAGCTGACGGCCGGATCGTGAAGGACCCCTCACTTCGTTCGGGATGACACGGAAAGGCAAAACGGCTACCAACCGCGCAAATCTGCGATTTCTGGAGTCGGTTCGATGTCGCTCGACAAGGACACGGTGGCGCGCATTGCGCGGCTTGCCCGTCTGAAGGTCCCGGAGGAAGAGCTCGGTCCGCTGGCCGGCGAGCTGTCGGGGATTCTTGCCTGGATCGAGCAACTGAACGAGGTCGACACGAAGGACGTCGAGCCGCTGGCCAGCGTCTCTGACGTGACGCTGCCGATGCGCGAGGACAAAGTCACCGACGGCGGCATCGCCGAGAAGATCCTGGCCAACGCGCCGGGGGGCGCGGTCTATATCGAGCCGACCGACAAGAATGCCGGCGGCTTCTTCACCGTACCGAAGGTGGTGGAGTAGGCGATGGCTGCTCTCACCGATCTCACCATCGCCCAGCTTTCGGCGGCGATGGCCAGGAAGGACACAAGCGCCGTCGAGGTGGTCGACGCGCATTTGAAGAAGCTCGACGAGCATCGCGCGCTCAACGCCTTCATCACCGAGACCCCGGACAAGGCGCGCGCCATGGCCAAGGCGTCCGACGAGCGCCGCGGCAGGGGCCAGGCGGGTCTGCTCGAGGGCGTGCCGGTTGGCATCAAGGACCTCTTCTGTACAGAAGGCGTGCAGACGACGGCGGCGAGCCACATCCTCCAGGGCTTCGTGCCGCCCTATGAGAGCACGGTGACCGCCAATCTGTGGAAGGCGGGCGCGGTCATGGTCGGCAAGACCAATCTCGATGAGTTCGCCATGGGCTCGTCGAACATGACGAGCCATTTCGGCGGCGTCGAGAATCCGTGGAAGCGCCGCGGCGACAACCGCAAGCTGGTGCCCGGCGGGTCGTCGGGCGGCTCGGCCGCGGTGGTTGCCGCCCACATCGTGCCGGGCAGCACCGGCACCGACACCGGCGGCTCGATCCGCCAGCCCGCGTCCTTCTGCGGCGTCGTCGGGCTGAAGCCGACCTATGGCCGCTGCTCGCGCTGGGGTGTCGTGGCGTTCGCCAGCTCGCTCGACCAGCCCGGTCCGTTCGCGCGCACGGTGGAAGACGCCGCGATCATGCTGCAGGCCATGTCGGGGCACGACCCGAAGGATTCGACCTCGGCGCCGCTCGCCGTGCCCGACTTCGTGGCCGCCGCGCGCAATACGGACATCAAGGGGCTGCGCATCGGCATCCCGAAGGAATATCGCGTCGACGGCACGGCGCCCGAGATCGTGGCGCTGTGGGAGAAGGGCGTCGAGATGATGAAGGGTGCGGGCGCCTCGATCGTCGAGGTGTCGCTGCCGCACACCAAGTATGCGCTGCCGGCCTATTACATCGTGGCGCCGGCCGAGTGCTCGTCGAACCTGGCGCGCTACGACGGCGTGCGCTTCGGCCTCAGGGTGCCGGGCAAGGACCTGATCGAGATGTACCAGAACACGCGCGGCGCGGGCTTCGGCAAGGAAGTGCGGCGGCGCATCATGATCGGCACCTACGTGCTGTCGGCGGGCTACTACGACGCCTACTACAGGAAGGCGCAGCAGATCCGTCAGCTCATCGCGCGCGATTTCAGGCAGGCCTTCGAGAAGTGCGACGTGCTGCTGACGCCGACGGCGCCGACTGCGGCATTCGCCGCCGGCGAGAAGATGGACGACCCGGTGACGATGTATCTCAACGACATGTTCACCATCCCCGCCTCGATGGCGGGACTGCCCGGCATCTCGGTGCCGGTCGGGCTCGATAAGGACGGCCTGCCGCTCGGCCTGCAGCTGATCGGCCGCTCGTTCGACGAGGAGACGATGCTGCGCTCGGCGGCAGCGCTGGAGAAAGCGGCGTCGTTCACCGCGCGGCCAGTGGGGTATTAGGTAATTTCCTGACCCACCACCAATGGTATGGGTGGTGCCTAACTCGAATTTAATAACGGGAAAATAACGGGACGGTTGTGGCGCGTTTGTTGACCATAGCGCGCGACCGCGCACGAATCTTGCGCATCGATCCGGCCGACCAGTGCGAACCACTAGCGGGGTAGCGCTAACTGCGCTAACCGGCGGCTCCTGTCGTCCTGAGCGCACGCAGCGCAGCGAAGGGCCTCGCATCGCAGCAACGCGATGTTGAACCCTCAGGTCCTTCGGCTTCGCCTCAGGACGACGGAGCTGGCTGTAAATAGCGGCGATCATGGCGTCGCCACCCTAACCCCGGTGTTAGAAGGAACCCGATTCTGTCGTGTAGAACGCCAGCCCGTGGCTGGCGTCCCGAGCCTTTGCGAGGGACCCGGGTAAAGATCCCTCGCTGCGTTCGGGATCACACGGTAGAACACTCGGGCGCCATGTCCCTCCATATGTACGCCGCGTATTTCGTCGCCTGTCTGGTGATCGTGATCGTGCCCGGTCCGACGGTGACGCTTATCGTCGCCAATAGCCTGCGCCATGGCACGCGCGCCGGCATCCTCAACATGCTGGGCACCCAGATCGGCGAGGCGATCATCATCGCGGCAGCCGGCATCGGGCTGGCCTCGCTGATCGCGGCGATGGGTCACTGGTTCGACTGGTTGCGGCTCGCTGGCGCCGCCTACCTGATCTGGCTGGGCTGGAAGATGATCCGCCGGAGTAAGGAGGACAGTGGCGGCGAACTGGGCGAGGGTGCCGCGCCACGCACACCGCGCGGCGGCTTCGTCGTGCAGGGCTGCATCGTGGCGCTCAGCAACCCCAAGACCCTGCTGTTCTTCGGTGCCTTCTTCCCGCAATTCATCGATCCGACGCGCGGCTACGTGCTGCAGATCGCGATCATGGGCCTGACGGCGATGATCGTCTCGGCGGTCTCCGACAGCACTTATGCGTTCGCCTCGGGGCGCGTGGGGAAGGCGCTTTCGGCGAGGCGCGTGCGCCTGCTGTCGCGCGTGAGCGGCGGCTTCCTGATCGGCGGCGGCGTGTGGCTCGCCGCCTCGCGGCGATGAGCCCGCTGCGCCTGCTGGCGGCGCTGGGCCTGGCGCTGCTGGTCGCCGCATGCGCCCATCAGCCGCCGCCGACGGGCGGCGCGCCCTTGCCGGGCTTCGTGCTGGGCCTGCTGCACGGCTACATCTCGCTGTTCTCGCTGATCGCGAGCCTGTTCTTCCCGGTCCGCATCTACGAGTTCCCGAACAACGGCTTCTTCTACGATCTCGGCTTCGTTATCGGCGTGTTCGCCTTCTACGGCAGCGGCCGCACGACCTACGTCTACACCTACGGCCGCCGGCGGTGAGATTGGTTCCGAGGAGCGGCCGAATGCGACAGCCGTGTGTTTGCGCTAAACTGCCGCCAACCCGGGAGTGAAACATGGCTGACTTCGATTTGGTCGTACGAGGCGGCACCGTCGCGGACGGCACCGGCTCCGGCACGCACGAGGCCGATGTCGCGGTCAAGGACGGCAAGATCGCCGCTGTTGGGAAAGTCTCCGGCAAAGGCAAGGAGGAGATCGACGCCAAGGGCCTCCTGGTCACGCCCGGCTTCGTCGACATCCACACCCACTATGACGGCCAGGCGACCTGGGATTCGCGGCTGCAGCCCTCGAGCTGGCACGGCGTCACCACGGCGGTGATGGGCAATTGCGGCGTCGGCTTCGCGCCGGTGCGTCGCCAAGACCGCGACCGCCTGGTCGAGCTGATGGAAGGCGTCGAGGACATTCCCGGCATTGCCCTGCACGAGGGCCTGAAATGGTCGTGGGAATCGTTCGGCCAGTATCTCGACGCGCTGGAGGCGCGGCCGCGCGACATGGATCTCGGGGCCCAGTTGCCGCACGGCGCGCTCCGCGTGTTCGTGATGGGCGAGCGCGCGGCGCGTCTCGAAGAGGCCACTCCCGAGGAAGTGGCCGAGATGCGGGCGCTGACGACGGAAGCAATGAAGGCGGGTGCGCTCGGCTTCTCGACATCGCGCACGCTCAACCACCGCACGGTGAAGGGCGACCCGACGCCGTCCCTGCGTGCGTCCGAGCAAGAATTGATGGGCATCGCTTTAGGCATGAAGGACGCCGGCAGCGGCGTCATCGAGTTCATCTCCGACTTCAACACGCCCAATCCCGAGAGCGAGTTCGAGATGATCGACCGGCTGCTCACCGCGTCGGGGCGGCCGTTCTCGGTGTCGCTGGCCCAGCGCAACAACAAGCCCGACGGCTGGAAGCGCCTGCTCGGCCTGGTCGAGGGGCTGGCGGTGAAGGGCCATGCGGCCAAGGCGCAGATCGCGCCGCGGCCGATCGGCGTGCTGCAGGGCCTGCAGGCGAGCCGCATCCCGTTCTCTGTCTGCCCGTCCTACAAGGCGATCAAGGACAAGAGCGTGGCCGAGCGGCTGGCAATCATGCGCGATCCGTCGTTCCGCGCGAAGATCCTCGAAGAGGCGAAGGTGCCGCTGCGTTCCGACATGGCGGCGCGGCTGACCGACTACGACCGCATGTTCCCGCTGGGCGACCCGCCGGACTACGAGCCTTCGGCCGAGAGCTCGCTCGGCGCGCGCGCCCGTCGCGAGGGCCGCGATCCGCGCGAGGTGGTGTACGACTACCTGATCGAGGGCGAGGGCAAGAACTTCATCTTCGCGCCGGTCGCCAACTACGCCGCCTTCAACATCGATTGCTGCAGCGAGATGATGCAGAGCCCGCACACGCTGATCGGCCTGGGCGACGGCGGCGCGCATGTCGGCCTGATCTCGGACGGCTCGTTCCCGACCTTCCTGCTGGCGCACTGGGGCCGCGACCGCAAGTCCGGCCGCCTCGACGTGGCCTGGCTGGTCAAGCGCCACACGCTCGACAATGCGCGCGCCCTCGGCCTCGACGACCGCGGCCGCATCGCGCCGGGCTACAAGGCCGACCTCAACGTCATCGACTTCGACCGGCTGGCCGTCGAGGCCCCGGTGATGAAGTGGGACCTGCCGGCGGGCGGCAAGCGGCTGTTGCAGAAGGCGCGCGGCTATCGCGCCACGATCGTCTCGGGCGCCGTCACCTATCGCGACGGCGAGGCGACGGGCGCGCTGCCGGGCCGGCTGGTCAGGGGCGCGCGGAAGGCGGCGTAGGCCGCCCCGGCTACTTCATCCGCTCGATCAGCCGGTTGCGCACCGACTGGTCGTTCTGCGCCACCCGCATGATGTTCATGTATTCGTCGACCGACAGGCCCTGGTCGGTGACCGCCTTGGTCATCGCCTGGTTGGCTTCGGCGACGAGCTGCTGCTTCTGGGCGTCCGGCGCCTGGTCGACCTTCGCCTTGTAGCTGCGGTTGATGACGACGACGTTCTTGGCCGCCGCCGCGACGGCGTCGAGCTTCTTGTCGGAGATCGACGATGTCGAGCTGCTGCCGGGCGGCGAAGAGGATGGGGCCGTCGTGGTCTGCGCGTTCACTGTGACCGCGAACGCAAGGGTCGTGGTGACGGCGAGGGCTCCGAGGACTCGCGAGAGAGTAGCCATGTCGAACTCTCCTGTGGTTTGCGCTCAGGGCATATAGCCCGAGCACACGGGTCGCGGAGCGTGTCATCGGTGTGACCCGCGGGGAGACCCAGCGGCCGGACCGAGGCGGGCTCAGTCGCTCTTGATGTTGTTTTCCTTGATCACCTTGAACCAGCGCTCCTGCTCGGCCTGCTGGAAGGCAGCGAACTCCTCGGGCGTGCTGGCGAGGATCTCCATGTCGATCTGGTCGGCGAATTTCTTCGCCACGTCGGGCGCGCGCGCCGCCTTGCGCAGCTCGGCGCCGATGCGGTCGACGATCGGGCGCGGCGTGCCGGCCGGCACATAGACGCCCCACCACGAGTAGGTCGGGTAGGTCGAGATGCCCTGTTCGCCGAGCGTCGGGGAGTCGGGCAGGCTGGGCGCGCGCTTCTCGCCGGTCGTGCCAAGCACGCGGGCCTTGCCGGCACGGACGTGCGGCTGGGCGGCGCCGATCGTGGTCACGGTGAAGTCGATCACGCCGGCCAGCAGGTCCTGCATGATCGGCCCGCCGCCCTTGTAGTAGATGTGGTTCAGCTCGAAGCCGTTTGCCTTCTCGAGATGCGCGGTGATCAGCAGCTGGCCGCTCGCCGGCAGCAGCCCGCACGTCACCTTGCCGGGCCGCTTCCTGGCGTCGGCAATGACGTCGTTGAAGGTCCTGTAGGGCCGGTCGGGATGACAGACCGCCACCAGCGCCGCGCGGCCGACCAGCATCACGTTGAAGAGGTCGGAATCCTTGTAGGCGAGATTGGGCGTGAAGGCTGGCGACAGGATGTGGCTGTCGAAGGTGATCATCCAGGTCAGGCCGTCAGGCGGCGCCTTGGCCGCTATAGCCGCGCCGATCGCGCCGGCCGCGCCCGGCTTGTTGTCGATCACGGTCTGCCAGCCGGTATTCTCGCTCACCTTGGCGGCGAGGATGCGGGCTACCGGGTCGGTCGTGCCGCCGGGCGGGAAGGGCACGACCACGCGGATCGGGCCCTTCGGCCAGTCGTTGCCGTCGGCGCGCATGAGCCGGGGAGCGGCGAGGGCCGCCGCGGATGCGGAAAGGAGCGTGCGGCGGCGCATCATGGTCAGTCGCTCTTGATGTCGTTGTCCTTGATCACCTTGAACCAGCGCTCCTGTTCGCTCTTCTGGTAGGCGGCGAACTCCTCGGGCGAGGAGCACAGGATCTCCATGTTGAACTGCTCGATGAACTTCCGGGTGATGTCGGCCGAGCGCACGGCGCGGGTGAGCTCGGCGTGCATCTTGTCGACGATCGGCCGCGGCACGCCGGCCGGACAGTAGACGCCCCACCAGGCATAGGACGGGAAGCTCTTCACGTTCTGCTCGAGCAGGGTCGGCGTGTCGGGCAGCGCGGGCGTGCGCTTGTCGCCGGTGACGGCGAGCGGCCGCACCTTCTTGGCCATGATGTGCGGGCTGAACGAGGTGAGGCTTTGGATGGCGACGTCCGTCACGCCGGCCAGGATGTCCTGGTTGACCGGGCCGCCGCCCTTGTAGGGGATGAGGTTCAAGTCGACGTCGTTTTCTTTCTTGATGAGTGTCATCAGCACCAGCGCCTGGCTCGACGCCAGCACGCCCACGCTCACCTTGCCGGGGCGCTTCCGCGCGTCAGCGATGACGTCGGTGAAATTCTTGTACGGCCGGTCGGGATGGCAGGCGATGGCCTGCGGCGTGCGGCCGATCTCCATCACGTTGAACAGCTCGGAATCCTTGTAGGGCAGGTTGGGCGTGAAGGCCTGGTTCAGGATGTGGCTGTCGAAGGTCACCATCCAGGTCTGGCCGTCGGGCGGCGACTTGGCGGCGATCGAAGCGCCGACCACGCCGGTGCCGCCCGGCTT
>Ga0070738_10004033_pt1 | contig 18262 bp, 15 predicted proteins | sample Coa_R2_2_FD_66446 | JGI IMG/M metagenome (GOLD analysis project Ga0070738, IMG submission 66446) | Surface soil microbial communities from Centralia Pennsylvania, which are recovering from an underground coalmine fire - Coalmine... | ecosystem: Environmental > Terrestrial > Soil > Unclassified ...
GGAGTCGGGAAAGCGCTGGCACGTCGCGCACGTATCCACCGCGCGAACGCTGGACGAAATTCGGGCGGCACGCGCGCGAAACGTGCGGGTCACGTGCGAGGTTACGCCGCATCACTTGACGTTTACCGGCGCGCTTTTTCAAACGTTCGGGCCGGCAGCCCGCGTGAATCCGCCGCTGCGCGACGCGTCCGATGTCGAGGCGCTGCGACGCGGCGTCTGGGACGGGACGATCGACGCTTTTGCCAGCGATCACGCGCCGCACACGAGCGTGCAGAAAAGCGGCGAGGCGGGTACGGTCTCGCCGGGCTTTTCGGGCTTGGAGATCGCCGCAGGCGCGTACGCTGCCGCGCTTCCCGATCTGCCGCCCGCGCGGTTCGTCGCGCTCATCTCGACGAATCCCGCGCGCATCCTCGGTCTCGATGCCGGCACGCTGAGGATCGGCGCTCCGGCCGACGTCACGATCTTTGCCGATCGTCCGTGGATCGTCGAGCCCGCCTCGTTCGCTTCGAAGGGGCGGTGCACGCCGTTTGCCGGACTGACGCTCCCACGGCAAATTCTGGCGACGATCGTCGGAGGCGCGCTGCGTTATCGCGCGGCCGCTTCTGCGGCATGAGCGGCACCAAACCCGCCGCGCTCTTTCTCGCGGACGGCAGCCGCTTCGACGGCCACGGCCTGGAGTTCGAGGGCCTCGCGCTCGGCGAAGCGGTCTTTTATACGGGCATGACCGGGTACGAAGAAGCGTTGACCGACCCGTCGTATGCCGGCCAAATTCTCACGTTCACGTATCCGATGATCGGCAACTACGGCGTCTCCGGAACGGCGTCGCAGTACGGACGCGCGTGCGTGGCGGGCACCGTGATCAAGCAGATAAGCTACCATCCGTCGCACCACCTTTCGAAGATCGATCTGCCGTCGTGGCTGGACGCTCAAGAGATCCCAGCCCTCGTCGGCGCGGACACGCGCGCGATTACCATCGCGCTCCGCGAGCACGGAACGATCTCCGCCGCGCTGGCGGTCGGCGATACGGCGCTGGCGCAGGCCGAGTGCCGTCTGAGCGAGTTCGTGCGCGACGCCAATACCAAAGGGCTGGTTCCCAGCGTCGCAACGCTCGAGCGGTTCGTCGTCGGCGATGCCGGGCGCCGCGTCGTGCTCATCGACTGCGGCGTGAAACGCGCGATCCTCCAACAACTCGAAGCGCTCGGCGCGCGCGTCGAAGTGGTGCCGTACGACGCATCGCAAGACGCCGTGCTGGCCGGAGACCCCGAGGCGATATTCATCTCGCCGGGCCCGGGCGATCCCACCGACTTAACCCCAACGATCGAGGTTCTGCGGTCGCTCGTCGGCCGCAAGCCGCTCTTTGGCGTCTGCCTCGGCCATCAGCTCCTTGCGCTCGCGTGCGGCGCGCGCACCTACAAGCTGCCCTACGGACATCGCGGCGGAAATCAGCCCGTGATGGACCTGGTAGCCGGTGAAGTGCTGGTCACCGCGCACAATCATGGCTATGCCGTCGACGCCGCGTCGCTTCCGGACGACCTGCAACCGACGATGACCAATCTCAACGACGGCACCAACGAAGGTTTTCGCCACCGGACGTTCCCGATAGCCGGCGTACAGTTTCATCCGGAGGCGTCGCCCGGTCCGTTCGACGCCCGCCGGATCTTCGCGCAATGGCTCAGCGAACTGCCGCGGCGCTGATGCTCGCCGCGGCGCTTGGCGGAAATGCCGGCGGCGCGCAAGCACAATCGCTGCAGCGCGTCACCGTAAACGGCTTTACGCTGACCTCGAGCGCGGCCTCCCCCCACGTCGACGTTCCGTTTACGCTCGTAGTGACGCTGCGCGTCCGGGAGCGCATCGCCGAAGTGCAAAACATCGACCTGCCGATCTTGGCGCAGCTCGAGTTGCTCGGCGACGAGCGCGAGACGACCAGCGGGCGCGGCGGGACACAATATCGCGAAACGATTTCGGTGGTCGCGCACGACGCTGGGCCGATGACGATCGCGCCGGCGACGCTGGAAGCGATCGACGCCCGCGACGGCAAGCCCAAGGAGTGGTATACCAACGGCCTCTCGCTGCGCGTCGTCGGGTCCGGCTCGGCAGCGCTGCGGGCCGGCAGTCACGCGCTGTTCGATGCCCTGCGCGCAACGCTCTGGTTCCTGCTCTGGATCCTGATCTGGCTGGTCGGGATTGCCGCAATCGTGCTGATCGTGTTTGTGCTGGCCCGGCGCCGGCCGCGCGTTCCCGCGCCGGTGCCGGTGCCCACCGAACCGCCGCCGCGCGTGGTTACGCCGGCGCAGCGCGTTGCGGACGCGCTCGCGGTGCTGCGGGCGGAGCGCACGCGCGCCGCCGCGGTCACGGTGCGCAATGCGATTTGGCAGATGATCGGGGCGTCGGACGGCGAGACCTTGGGCGACGTATTAGCGCGTCCGGCGGCCCGCGAACCGGCGATGCGCGCGCTTCTCATCGCGCTCGAACGCAGCGCCTTCACCTACGACGCGGATCTCGCCGCCGCGATCGACGACGCGTGCGCGGCGCTCGGGCGCTATCTGGATTCGACGGTATGATCGCGCGCGAGCCCGCCGAACTGCGCGCCGCACTCGCGGCAACGATCGTCGGACAAGAGGGCGTGCTCGACGCATTGCTACTGGCGTTGCTCTGCAACGGTCACGTTTTGCTCGAGGGGCCGCCGGGATTGGCTAAGACGCTCGCCTGCCGTGCGTTGGCCGCCGCTCTGGAAGGCGAGTTCAAGCGAATTCAATTCACGCCCGATCTCCTGCCCAGCGACATCGTCGGCACGCGTATCTTCGACCAGCGCGAGAGCGCCTTCGCAACGGTCCTTGGACCGATCTTTGCCAACGTAGTGCTCGCCGACGAGATCAATCGGGCGCCGGCGAAGGTGCAATCGGCGCTATTGGAGGCCATGCAGGAGCGCCAAGTAACGATCGGACCGCAGTCGCACGAGCTTCCCGACCCGTTCGTCGTCATGGCCACGATGAATCCGCTCGACTCCGAAGGGACCTATGCGCTGCCCGTCGCGCAGATGGACCGTTTTTTGATGAAGGTGAACGTCGGCTACCCGACGCGCGAACAAGAACTCCGTATCCTCGACCGTTTTGCCGTGGCCGATACGCAGCCGCTGCGCGCGGTTGCAACGCTCGACGACGTTCGCCGCTGGCGCGCGCAAGCGCACGCGGTGCACCTTGACGAAAAGCTCAAGCGTTACGTCGTCGAGCTGGTCGCAAGCACGCGCGAGCCGAACGAGTTCATCGATTACGGTGCGAGCCCGCGGGCCACGCTCGCGCTCGCGTTCTTGGCGCGCGGCCGCGCGATGCTCGACGGCCGCGATTTCGCGCTGCCCGACGACGTCCGCGCGATCGCGCCGCAAGCGCTGCGCCATCGTATCGGCTTCAATTACCGGCTCGCGGCCGAGAGGATGGACGCCGACCGCGTGATCGATTCGCTCATCTCCGCGGTGCCCGCGCCGTGACGATTCGCGAAGCGCTCCTGCGCGCGCGCCGCCGTCCCCGTCAGCTGGGCGCCGGTTCGCCGACAATCTATCGCGGCGACGGATACGAGTTCGTCGAACTGCGGGCGTACGTCCCGGGCGACGACGTCCGCCGGATCGACTGGGCCGCGACCGCACGTTCGGGGGAGCTGCAGACCCGCGTGGTGCTCGAAGACGTCGCGTTGACCCTGGGCGCCATCGTCGACGAATCGCCCTCCATGTGCGTCGGGCGCCGGCGCCCTTTGCTCGACGCAGCGCGCGAGGCACTGGAGTCGTGGTTCGGCGCTGCGACCGGTGACGACCGGTGCCTTCGAATCGACGGCGAGGGCGTGACGCCGCGGGCGTTGCAGCGCGGACAGCATCGCGCGCTGACCATCTGCAAACGTACCGGCGCGTTCGATACCGCGCGCGCCGTCAGGACCGCACGCGCGGCGTTGCCTCGCGGCGCGGCGTTGTTGGCGATCGGCGATTGGTACGAGCTCGACGACCGGCTCGAACGGGACCTCGCCGACCTCGGCGCACGATTCGACTGCACCGTGCTGATCGCGCGCGATCCGTGGTTCGAGGGACTGCCGCTCGGCGGCATCGTCCGCATTCGCGGCGCCGAAGGCGGCCGGACCCGCGCCTACGTCGGGGAACGCGAGCGGCGCGCGTTCGCGCGAGCCGTGCGCGCTCGCGAGGCCGATCTCGTGCGCCGGTTCGAAGCGGCGAACTGGCGTACCGGCGTCCTGGTCGAGCGCGACGGCGCCCTTTCGCTCGCCGCCGCCTTTGGGTTGCAGCGCGCGTGAGCGTCGATCATCCCGCCCGCCTTGCGTTAGGTCTCCTGGCCGTCGCGATCTTCGCTGCGGTCTACCAACTTTTGCAGCGGCGCGCTACCAGCCGCGACCTTGCCTATTCCAGCGTGCCCTTTTTCATCGAAGCGGCGAAGCCGAAGACGTGGGTGCCGCGAGTGCTTCAAGCCGCCTGGGTCCTCGCGCTGGCGGCCGTGGTGCTGGGCGTCTCCGGTCCGCATCTGCGGTTTCCGGTCCCCGTGCGTGACGGCTCCGTCTTTATCTGCATCGACACGTCGGGCTCGATGGCTTCGACCGACGTCTTCCCCACGCGGGCGGCGGCCGCCAAGGGTGCGGCACGCGCCTTCATCGGTGAGAGTCCGGCCGGAACGAAGATCGGCATCATCTCGTTCGCCGGCGAAGCGAGCGTCGTCGCGCCGCTCAGCGCGGATCGCCAATCGGTCTCGGCGGCTCTCGATGACGTACCCCTGCCCAACGGCGCGACCGCAATCGGCGACGCCCTTAAACTCGCCGCCCAAATGCTGCCGCCATCCGGTCATCGCGTGGTCATCCTCATCACCGATGGCGTCAACAACACCGGCACGGATCCGGCCGAGATGGCGCAGTGGCTTGGCGCGCATCGGATTCCCGTCTACACCGTCGGAATCGGAACTCCGAACGGGGGTCTGATTCCCGGCACGAACGAGGAAGCGACGATTGACGAAGAGGCGCTTCGCGGATACGCACAGGTCAGCGGCGGCGCGTACGCGCGAGCCGAGAACGCGACGGAGTTGCGCGATGCGCTCGCGCGTTTGGGACGGATCACCGCCTTGGCCGAAAAGCCCGTCGACGCGTCGCTGGGATTTGCGGTCGGCGGCGCGCTCGCGATGCTCGCGGCCTTCCTCGCCGGCTTCGGATTGGGCCGCTATCCGTGAACGGCGATCCGCTAACGCGCCTCGCGCAATGGGTCGAGCAAGCCGGCGGACTCGAGAGCCTCAATGCAATTGCGATGTGCCTGGCGACGGCCGGCGCCGGCGGGCGGCCGTCGGCGCGCATGGTGCTGCTGCGCGGGCTCGACGCGCGCGGTCTGCGATTCTTTACCTCGTATCTCAGCCGTAAAGGCAGAGAGCTCGCGGAAAATCCGCAAGCGGCGGCCGTTTTCTACTGGCCGGCGCTGCATCGCCAGGCCCGCGTCGAAGGTACCGTCGTGCCGCTCGGCGACGACGAATCCGACCAATACTTCAACTCCCGCCCGCGCGGGCACCGCATCGCGGCCTGGGCCTCGGAACAAAGCGAACCGCTCGACGAGTATGCGACGCTCGAGGAGCGATTCGCGCATTTCGACGAGCGCTTCGACGGCCCGGACGTTCCGCGACCGCACTCGTGGGGAGGTTACCTCGTCGTGCCCGAACGCATCGAGTTTTGGCAAGGCCGTCCCAATCGCATGCACGAGCGGACCCTCTACACCCGCGCCGCAGGAGTTTGGGAGGTTGCGCTGTTGCAACCGTGACCTACGGGTGCGCGGGGTCTGAAGAGACGGCGACACCAGGGACTCGCGCGAGCATGCTTTAATCCCAGCCTTTTAGTGCCGCGGCGTAACGTAATGGTCATCGGTTCCGGACCGATCGTAATCGGTCAGGCCGCGGAGTTCGATTATGCGGGCGTGCAAGCGTGCCGCGCGCTTCGCGAGGAAGGCCACCGCGTCGTCCTCGTCAACTCCAATCCCGCGACGATCATGACCGATCCCGAAATCGCCGATGCGGTCTATCTCGAGCCGCTCACCGTCGATTCGATCGAGCAGATCGTGGCGCGGGAACGTCCCGATTCGCTCCTGCCGACGCTCGGCGGTCAGACCGGCCTCAATCTCGCGGTCGAGCTGGACGAGGCCGGCGTTTTGCAGCGCTACGGAGTCGAGCTGCTCGGAACGCCGATCGACACGATCAGGCTCGCCGAAGACCGCGAGCGCTTCAAGTATAAGATGATCGAGATCGGCGAGCCGGTGCCCGAGAGCGCGATTGTGACGGCGATCGATCAAGGCTTGGCCTTCGCCGAGCTGGCGGGATACCCGTTGGTCGTACGTCCCGCCTACACGCTCGCGGGGACCGGCGGCGGCGTCGTCTTCGACGAGGCGCAACTGCGCGAAACGCTCGATGCGGGTCTCAACGCGAGCCTGATTCATCAAGCCCTGCTGGAAACGTCCCTGCTCGGCTGGAAAGAGATCGAGTACGAAGTATTGCGCGATGGCGCGGGCAACTGCATCGTCGTCTGCAACATGGAGAACGTCGACCCCGTCGGGGTTCACACCGGCGACTCGATCGTCGTCGCGCCGTCGCAGACCCTCTCGGACCTGGAGTATCAGATGCTGCGCAGCGCCAGCATCAACGTCATTCGAGCGCTCGACGTTCAGGGCGGATGCAACATTCAATTCGCGCTCCATCCCCAACGAAGCGAATACGCGATCATTGAAGTCAACCCGCGCGTTTCTCGCTCGTCGGCCCTGGCATCGAAAGCGACGGGCTATCCCATCGCTAAGATTTCGACGCGGATCGCCCTCGGACAACGGCTCGACGAGATTCCCAACCCCGTCACCGGCGTCACGAAAGCGGCGTACGAACCGACGCTCGACTACGTCGTCGTCAAGATTCCGCGCTGGCCGTTCGACAAATTCCCCATCGCCGATACGGCGATCGGAACGCAGATGAAATCCACCGGCGAGGCAATGGGGATCGGGCGCACCTTCCGCGCCGCGCTGCTCAAGGCCGTACGCGGGCTCGATCTCAACCGCGAGACGCTGACGGGCGCGCTCGCCGACTGGAGCGAGACGGAGTTGCTCGCCATCGTCGCGCGTCCGACCCACGAGCGGCTCTTCGCGGTTTGCGAGCTGCTGCGCCGCGCCGGACCGCGCGGCCGCGGCGCCGAGATCGTACGCATCAACGGCCTCTCCGCGATCGACCGGTTCTGGCTCGACGAGCTCGCGGACCTCGTGGCGGTCGAACAACGGCTTCGCGCCGGCGCTCCGGAGGACGCAGTGGCCGAGGCGATGCAGTTCGGATACTCCACGGCGAGCATCGCGCGGTTGAGTCAACGAGTGTCGCGTAACGGTCAAACTGACGGAAGGCCCGCGTTCCGCATGGTCGATACGGCGGCCGCCGAGTTTCCCGCAAAATCGCCGTACTATTACGTATCGCGCGACGAGCTCGACGAGATGCGGCCGACGCCGCGCGATGCGGTCGTCGTGGTAGGCAGCGGTCCCATTCGCATCGGTCAAGGGATCGAGTTCGATTACAGCTGCGTACACGCGGCCTGGGCGCTGCGCGCGGCGGGCCGTTCGCCCGTCGTCGTCAACAACAATCCCGAAACGGTCTCGACGGATTTCGACATCTCCGACGCGCTCGTCTTCGAGCCGCCGGGTGCCGACGAGGTAGAGGCCACGTGCCGCGCCACGGGCGCCCGCGGCGTCATGCTTGCGTTCGGAGGACAGACGGCGATCAATTTGGCCGCAGAACTGAGCAGACGCGGCGTTCCGATCGTCGGCAGCGATCGCCGTTCGCTCGACATGGCGGAGAACCGCGAACAGTTCGATGCGGCGCTGGCGCGGCTGGGCGTCGCGCGGCCGCAGGGCAAGAGCGCTCGCAGTTTCCGCGAAGCGCGCGCCATCGCGCGCGAGCTCGGCTTCCCCGTCCTCGTTCGCCCGTCGTTCGTCTTGGGCGGCCGCGCGATGGAGATCGTCTATAACGAGGCGCAGCTTGCAGCGTACGCGGAGTCGGCGCCCCCGATTCTTCCCGATGCGCCGCTGCTCGTCGATAAGTACCTGCGCGGCCTCGAGCTCGAGGTCGACGCAGTCTTCGACGGCGAACAAATTCTCATACCGGGCGTCTTCGAGCACGTCGAGCGCGCGGGCGTTCACTCGGGCGACTCGATCAGCGTCTATCCAGTGCAGTCGATCGACCGCACGATGGAGCGCCGAATCTGCGACGTGACGCAGTCGATCGCCGCCGAGCTCGGCATCCGCGGACTGATCAACATCCAGTTCGTCCTTTACGGCGGGACGCTCCACATCATCGAAGCCAACCCGCGTGCCAGCCGCACGGTGCCCATCATCCAGAAGGCTACGGGCATCAACTTGGTCGCTGCGGCAACGCGGATCGCGTTGGGCGAAAAGCTCTCGGAAATGGAGTACGGCACCGGCCTCGCGCAGCACGTGCCGTACGTCGTCGTGAAAGTCCCCGTCTTCTCGTTCTCGAAGATGCGCGGAGTCGAAACGGTGCTCGGGCCGGAGATGAAGTCGACGGGTGAGGTCCTGGGCATCGACGAGACCTTCGGCGGCGCGTTACGCAAGGGGTTCCTTGCGGCCGGAGTTCGGTTGCCAGGTACGGGCGGCCGCATCCTCGTTTCGATCGCCGACGAGGAGAAGGACGAATCGATTCCGGTCTTACGCGCCTACGCTTCGCTCGGACATACGCTCGTCGCGACGCCGGGAACGCGCGCGACCCTCGACGAGGCCGGAATTCCGAGCCAGCCCATCAACAAGATCGCCGACGGCTCGCCGCACGTGCTCGACCTCATCGGTTCGCGCGGTGTGGATTTGGTGATAAACGATGCGAAAGGGCCGCGTGAAATATCCGACGACTACAAGATTCGACGCGCCGCGGTCGAAGCGAGCATTGCGTGTTTGACGAGTCTCGATACCGCGCGGGCGCTGGCGGAGGCGCTCACAAGCCGGGCCGGGCCGCCGCGCAGCCTGCAAGAGTATCGCAGCGCGCGACCGACGATCGCCTGGTAGGAGAACGCTCGCCGGCACAGGTCTTTGTGGTAGGAGCCAACGCGAGCACGCTCGCGCTCATCGACTCCGCTCGGGACGATGCCGCGGTTGCCGTGTGGCTCCTGCCGCTGGCTTGGACGCCGGTTGGAGTTGCAATCGGCGATCGCCGGGAATCCGCGGACGTGCCGTTGCCGGGACTCTACGACTGGATCGACCGAGCCTTCCCGGCGGACGACGAGCGATCGTTCGTCGCCTCGATGCGCGATTTGGAGTTGCTCCTGCGAGTCGGGTGGAGCTCGTCGCTGCCGCAACGGCTCGACGAATCGTCGGTCATCAACCTTGAAGACCTCCCCGACGAGCTCGTGGACGCGCTTGCGCGACCGCCGGTCGAGCTGGTACAGTGCGCCGCTTGCCGGCGGCTCTGCGTGCGCGACGAGTTCGTCTGGAAAGAGAAGCAGCTGTGCGCGTGGGACTTTCACGCGCAGGTTTTCGGCAAGCGCGGGCCCTGGCGCGAAGGCCTGTACGAAGAACGGCATTTCGCGAGCCTGCCGGCCTGCGCGTACGTCGTCCCCGGGCTGCTCGACGAGCTCGGCGTCGCGGTGCTCATGAGCCTTGGCGAGCTGGACGAGCCGGCCTGCCGGCGCCTCGTCGAGGCGCTGCTGCAAGGCGACCCGGCGCGCGCGCACATGGCCGTTTCGACCGGGTCGGGGCTCGTCGTGCTGCGCGAAGCATGACCAATCGCGCGATTCGCGACCTCTCGGCGTTCTTCGTACTGCTCTTCGCCGGATTGGCGATACGCCAGTTCTACGTCCAAGTCGTCGCCGCGCCGCAGATTGCGGCGCGGCCGAACAATCCGCGCCACGCGCTGCTCGACACAGGTCGCGGCCGGATTCTCGCCGGCGACGGAACGATACTGGCGCAGACGGTGGGCGGAAAACGTCGTTATCCGCTTGGAGCGCAGCTCGCCCAGCCGGTCGGCTACGATTCGATTCGCTACGGTACGAGCGGAATCGAAGCCGGCTTCGACCGCGCGTTGAGCTCTCCGGACTTCAGCGGCGATCCGATGGCGCAGCTCGAGGATCTGATTGCGACGCTGCGCGGAAATCGGCTGACGACGACCGGGGCCGACGTCGTAACGACGATCGTTCCGGCAGTGCAGGCGCGGCTCTTCGAACTGCTCTCACGGTATCCGCGCGCGGCCGGCGTCGTGCTCGATCCGCGCAGCGGTGCGGTGCTGGCGCTCGCCAGCGTCCCGAGTTACGATCCCAACGATTTCGACGCCGAGTTCGCAGCGCTGCGCGACGATCCCGAGGCGCCGTTGATCGATCGCGCGCTCGACGGTCTCTATCCGCCCGGTTCTACCTTCAAAATCTTCACGGCGGCGGCCGCGCTCGAGAGCAACACGGTCACCATGGATTCGACCTTTTACGATCCGGGCTATCTGCAAATCGGGAATTTCACGCTGCACGACAACGAAAGCGAGGCAACCGGCGAGGCCGATCTGACGACCGCCTTCGCGCTCTCGAGCAACGTGGATTTCGGACAGATCGCGCTCAAGATGGGCGTAGACACCTTCTACGATTATCTCGCGCGCTGGGCAATCGGCGACTCACTCGACTTTCAGCTGCCGGCACAGGCCGCCCGCGTTCCGCCGAAATCGAGCATCTTTCCCGGCGAGCTGGCGCAGATGGGCTTCGGCCAGGGTGCGCTGCTGATGACGCCGCTGCAGATGGCCCTGATCGGCGCCACCATCGCCAACGGCGGCGACGAGCCGCGGCCCTACATCGTGCGCGAAGTCGTGACCGGCGGAACGCCCCAGAGCATAACGTCGGCGGCGACGCTGGCAAGCCCGGTATCGCCCCAAACGGCCGCGAAGGTAACGAAGATGATGATCGCCGTGGTGCAGCGGGGAACCGGGACGCCGGCGCAGCTTCCCCACGTGACGGTTGCCGGAAAGACCGGAACCGCAACGAATCCGCTGGGCCGCTCGCACGCGTGGTTCGTAGCGTTCGCTCCCGCCGACCGGCCGCGCGTTGCCGTGGCAATCGTCGTTGAAAACGTCGGCTACGGCGCAACGTACGCCGCGCCGATCGCGCGCGACGTCATCCAAACGGCACTGGCGAGCACCGGCAGTTGATCGAAGAACGGGTCTTCAATAATCGCTACCGCCTCGACCGAAAGCTCGGGGAAGGCGGGATGGCGACCGTATATTGCGGGACCGACATCCTACTTCGCCGTCGCGTTGCGATCAAGGTCTTACGCGATCAATACGCCGCCGATGCCGAGTTCGTGCGCCGATTCTATCAAGAGGCCGAATCGGCGGCAAAACTCTCGCATCCCAACATCGTCAATACCTACGACGTGGGGCACCAAGAGAATACCTACTTCATCGTGATGGAGCTGGTCGACGGCCCGTCGCTCGCCGAGATCATCGCCGCCGACGGACGCCTGCCCGAGCCCGTCGCAATCGATTATGCCGCGCAGATTGCAAGCGGTCTGGCGTACGCGCACCGCCAGGGGCTGCTGCACCGCGACATCAAGCCCGCCAACGTTCTCGTCACGAAGGACGACGTCGTCAAGCTCTCCGATTTCGGAATCGCGCGTGCCGTCTCGCAGCACACGATGGCGCTGACCAAGCCCGGCCTAGTCATGGGCAGCGTCTATTACATCTCGCCGGAACAGGCTCAGGAGCACGAAGTCCACGAGACTGCCGATCTCTACAGCTTGGGCGTCGTGCTCTACCAAATGCTCACCGGCAAGCTTCCGTACACCGGCGAGTCGCCGGTGACGGTTGCGCTCAAACACATCGGCGATCCCGTTCCGACCATTGACGTACGCGAGACCGGCGTCAGCCCGGCCCTCGCGGCCATCGTCAACCGGTTGCTGCAGAAGAAGCCGGAGCATCGTTTTCAGTCGGCCAGCGAGTTGGCGACGGCCTTGCGCGAGGCGCGCGAGCGTCCCAGCGTGCCGGGCTACCGGATCGCTGACGACGCGCCGCCGTCGCCGGGCCGGCGCGCGCAGGCGAACCTGCCGCCGCGCCGTTCGCCGATGCCCGATCGCCCCTACGCCGCCGACGAAGAAGAAGAGCCGCGACGCCGCTCGCCGTGGATCGCCGCGCTGCTCGTCGCGGCACTGCTCGGCGCTACCGCATTGGGCTATCTGATCTTCGCGCGCCCGTTCGCGGGGCTCGGCACCGGCGTCCTCGTCGGCGACTATACCGGTATGACGCAGGCTCAAGCGCAAGAAGCGATTGTAAACGCCGGCCTTCGGACGCGCTTCACCAAGAGCGCGAGCGAGACGGTGCCACCGGACCACGTAATTCGCCAGTCGCCGCCGGCGGGCACCAAAGTCGAGCGAAACCAGGTCGTCGAGTTGGTCCTCAGCAACGGAAAACCGTTGCGCGGCCTCGAGGACGTGCGCGGATACACCGTCAACGACGCGCAGAGTACGCTGCAGCAGGACGGTTTTGCCGTCACCCTCGTCCGGCGTTACGACAATACGCTCAAGGACAACGTGATCGACCAGATGCCTAAGCCTGGCGCGAAGGTTCCCGAGGGAAGCCGGATCACGCTGGTCGTTTCCAACGGTCCGGCACCGGTCGTGATCCCAAACTTAGTGGGCATGCCGGTGGAAAAGGCCAAGGCACGCGCCAACGATCTCGGTATCACGCTCGACACCTCGCAAACGATTCCGGGAAATCCGGCGGGTACCGTCGCGTCGCAGGATATGGCGGCGGGATCCAAGGTCGACCGCAACGCGATTCTGCGCGTCGTGGTCAACAGCGGCTTGCCGAACGCCGCGCCGACGCCGCCGCCCAACGGTCCCGTCGCGGCGGTGCCTAACGTCATCGGCCAAGATCTTGCATCGGCGCGGCAGGCCCTTACTGCGGCCGGCTTCATCGTCTCCGTCCGCTATGCGACGCAGAGTACCGGTAACGGGACGATCGTCGAGCAGACGCCTCCCGCGGGAAACGTTCCGCAAGGTTCGACGGTGATGCTGACGCTCTCGGTCTCGGGTGAAGTACCCGACACCGGGGGCATGGCACCGGCTGCGGCCGTGCGGCTGCTGGAGAGCTACGGGTACTCGGTCTCGCACTTTACGTACACGACGGCCGTGGGCGCGGATGGGAAGGTCGTCGCAACCGATCCGGTTGCCGGCACCGCGCTCGCTCCCGGATCGTCGCTCACCGTCACGGTCAACGGAACGCCGCCGCCCTGAGCGACGCCGCGCTGAGAATTCTCGGAATCGATCCGGCGTTGCGCACCACCGGCTACGGCGCGATCGAACGTTCCAATGGCCGCGTGCGCTTGATCGAAGCCGGCGTCGTCACGCCGAGCGCGCGCGACACGCTCGAGGAGCGTCTCGCGCAGCTCTACACCGGCATCTGCGAAGTGATCGCGCAGACGCAGCCCGGCTTGGTCGTCATCGAGGAGCTCTATACGACCTATACCAATCCCCGCACGGCGCTGATGATGGGCCACGCGCGCGGCGTACTCTGTCTAGCTAGCGCACAGGCCGGCGTTGCGGTGCACTCGCTCGGTCACGCGCGCGTCAAACGCGCGCTCGTCGGCTCGGGGAGCGCCCGCAAGGAGCAAGTCGGCGCGATGGTCGCACGGCTGCTCGGCCTGCAACACCGGCCGCAACCGCACGACGTTTCCGACGCTCTCGCGCTGGCGCTGGCGTTTCTCAACGTCGTGGACCACGCAGCCTTCCATGTTCGCTAGGATCTCCGGTACGCTCGTCGAGCGCCGGCCCGAAAGCGCCGTCGTCGAGGCGGCCGGGCTTGGATACGAAATCATCCTGCCGCCCTGCATCGGCGAGAAGGTCACTTCGCAGCCCGGCGATCGGCTTTCGCTGGAGATCTACTCGGTCGTCAATCTCGACGGCAACAGCGGGCGTTTTACCTATTATGGCTTCACGAATACGATCGAACGCGATTTCTTCGAGGCACTGCTGACCGTCGCATCGATCGGCCCGCGCTCGGCCGCGCGCGCGTTCAGTGCGCCCATGTCGGTGATCGCGGCCGCCATCGATCGCAGCGATTACGCGTTCTTGAAGAGCCTGCCGGGGATCGGCCAGCAGAAGGCCCGCGATATCGTGGCCAAACTGCAGGGTAAAGTGGCGAAATTCTTACTGATCCGCGACGCGCCCGCGGCCGTGCAAAAGCCGATGCCCGATTTTGCGGACGAGGCGCTGTCCGTGCTCCTGCAACTGGGCTACAAGCGCGGCGAGGCCGAAGCGATGGTACGCAAAGCGCTCGATGCCGACTCGGAAGTCGCCGACTCCGAACGTCTGCTCGCGGAGATATACCGGCGTAAATCGAAAGAAGACGCATGACCGCGCGTAAGCGACTCCTGGGTCCATCGGACGTGTCGACGGAATCGGAGACCGCCGCCGGCGAGCGCGCAGTCGATCCGCAAGAGACGCTCGTCGAAGAGCTTTACGGCGTTAGCCTGCGTCCGCGTTCCTTCGACGAGTACGTCGGTCAGGAACGCGTCGTCGAGAATTTGCGGATCGCCATCGCGGCGGCCCAGCGGCGCAACGAGCCGCTCGAGCACGTGCTCTTTTACGGGCCGCCGGGGCTCGGCAAGACGACGCTTGCGGGATTGATCGCGCGCGAGCTCAACGCGAACTTCCGGCCGAGCAGCGGACCCACGCTCGAGAAACCCAAAGATCTCGTCGGAGTTCTTACATCGCTCGAACGCGGCGACGTTTTCTTCGTGGACGAGATTCATCGGTTAGGGCGCGTCGTCGAAGAGTTTCTTTACCCGGCAATGGAAGACTTCGAGATCGATTTCGTCGTCGATCGCGGTGCGTACGCCAAGACGCTGAAGCTGCCGCTCAAGCGCTTCACACTCGTCGGTGCGACGACGCGCGCGGGAATGCTTACCGCCCCGTTGCGCGAGCGCTTTGGAATCGTTCAGCACCTCGATTATTACACCGCGCCGGAGCTCGAGCGCATCGTGCGGCGGTCGGCCGGCGTTTTGGAAGTGCCGATCGACGCCGACGCCGCGCAGACCATTGCGGCGCGAAGCCGGGGAACTCCGCGCGTCGCCAACCGGCTGCTTCGGCGCGTGCGCGATTACGCCGACGTCCTATCGAACGGGCGCATTACCAATGCGGTCGCGGAAGAGGCGCTCGCGCGCGAAGGCGTCGACGAACGCGGCTTGGATCGGCTCGATCGCGCCTTCCTTCGGACGATCGTCGAGCAGTACCGCGGGGGCCCCGTCGGCATCGCGGCGATCGCGGCAACCTTGACGGAGGATGCCGAGACGCTCGAAGACGTCGTCGAGCCGTTTTTGCTCAAGGAAGGTTTCGTGACGCGCACCGCGAGCGGGCGCCGCGCGACGGCCCGGGCCTACAAGCATCTCGGCTTCGCCACGGGGGCGCCCGAACAGGAGCGGCTCCTCTAACGCGCCGCGCTGCGTTCGTCGCGTTGACCGCGGCCGCATTGGTGCGGCCGTCGGCGGCGCGCGCCCAAAGCGACGCCGATCCGGCGATTTCGTCGCGGCGCCAGGCTTTGCGCGTTCTGCTCGGGCACGGCGAGGCAATAACGTCCGGGCCGGAGACGTTCTCGTACGACGGACGGCCGTATCGCGGCACGTTCGAGCGCGACCCCGGCGGCGCCGTGGTCAACGTCGTCGATCTCGAAGCGTATCTCGCAAGCGTCGTATCGCGTGAGATGCCTCCGAGCTGGCCGCCGGCCGCATTGCAGACGCAGGCGATCTGCGCGCGGACCTACGTCTTGCAGCGAAGCGATCCGCGCCGGTCCTACGATCTCGTCCCTTCGGAGCTCGACCAAGTTTACGACGGCGTCGCCGGCGAAACGCCGGGCGGAGCGGCGGCGGTGGCGGCGACCGCCGGGGGCGTCTTGAAGTACGGCGTGGAGTTTGCGCGCGTCGCGTATTCGTCGTGCTGCGGCGGACACACCGAGTCGGCGGCCGATGCGTGGGGGAACCAGTCGCTGCCGTATCTGAGCGGCGTGGTTTGTCCGTGGTGTCAGGACTCTCCGAATTATCGCTGGAGCCGCACGCTGGGCTTCGACGCGATGGCGGCGCGCTTTGCCGCGTCGCTGCCTCCGGCGGGTGCGTTGCAGGATCTTCGCGTCACGGGCCGCGACGCCAGCGGGCGAGCACGCGCTTTCGAGCTCGTCACGTCCGCCGGCGATGCCATCGTGTCCGGCAGCACTTTCAGGCAGACGATCGGCGCACGCGTCCTGCCCAGCCTGCTCGTTACGGGTCTCGCGCGCTCCCCCGAAGGCGACGGCGTCGTGGTCGACGGCGGCGGACTCGGCCACGGCGTAGGCCTCTGCCAATGGGGAGCGCGCGGTATGGCGCTCTCCGGCGCAGGCGCCGGCCAAATAGCGGCGTTTTATTTTCCGGGGACGATCGTCGATTATCTCGAGTAAGAACGACCGCGCGGCCTCGGCCTTCGACTACGAGCTTCCACCCGAGCTGATCGCGCAAACTCCCGCATCCACGCGCGACGCCAGCCGTCTGATGGTGCTCCAGGGCGAGTCGCTCGCGCATCGCACGTTCGCCGGCTTGCCCGCGCTTCTGCAGAAGGGCGACGTTTTGGTGCTCAACGAGACGCGCGTCATCGCGGCGCGGCTCGTCGGGCGTCGCGCGAGCGGCGGTTTCGCCGAGCTGCTCTTGCTTCATCCCGCCGGATCGCTTACGTACGATCCGACCGCGAATGCGTGGATGGCCCTCGCCCGTCCGGCACGGCGTTTGCGCGCCGGCGATCGCATCGAGTTCGGCGAGTACGGCGAGGCTGCCGTCCTCGCGGCGCACCCCGAAGGTCTGCGCGAGATCGAGTTTCGCTTACGCGTGCCGTTCGAAGAATTCTTGGAAAGTGCCGGGCAGATGCCGCTACCGCCCTACATCCGTAACGACGTTCCCGAGGCGCGCGAACGCTATCAAACGGTGTTCGCGCGCACGCCCGGCAGCGTTGCCGCTCCGACCGCGTCGCTGCACTTCACGGCCGAGCTCCTGGAGGAAGTCGCGCGCCGGGGTGTCGAGATCGTGCGGCTCTCGCTCAACGTCGGACTGGGCACTTTTCGCCCGCTCTCCGCCGAATCGATCGACGATCACGTGATGCACGCCGAAGCGTACGAGATTCCGACGGCCGTCGGCAATGCGATCGAAGCGGCGCGCACGCAGCAGCGGAGGATCGTCGCGGCGGGGACGACGACGGTGCGCGCGCTCGAAGGAAACGTTGCGGCGTTCGGCCGAATCCGGCCCGGTCGTCGCGAAACGGACGTCTTCATTACTCCGGGATTCCGCTTTCGCGTCGTGGACGCGATGATCACCAACTTCCACTTGCCCCGCTCGACGCTGCTGATGCTGGTGAGCGCCTTTGCCGGACGCGAGCGTATCTTGGCCGCCTACAGGGAAGCGATTGCGCGGCGGTATCGCTTCTACTCTTTCGGCGACGCAATGTTCATTACAAAGGGAAACGATGCGCTACGTGACGTTTGACTCCCCGGGACCACCGCAAGTCCTGCGCGTCGAACGAGGACCGGCACCGCTGCCCGGGCACGGCGAGGTTACGATCGCCGTAACCGCCGCCGGCGTCTCCCGAGCCGACGTGATGCAGCGCCAAGGAAACTATCCGCCGCCGGCCGGGGCGAGTCCGATCCTCGGCCTCGAGGTTGCCGGAACGATCGACTCGGTCGGCGAGGGCGTCTCGCGCTGGAAGGCCGGGGACCGCGTCTGCGCGCTGACCAACGGCGGCGGCTACGCGGAAATCGTCGCCGTTCCGGCCGGACAGGTGCTTCCGATTCCCGAGCGATGGAACGACTGCGAAGCCGCGACGCTCCCGGAGAACGCCTTCACGGTCTACGATAATCTCGTTACGCGTGCGCGACTGCACGCCGGCGATGTGGCTCTAATTCACGGCGGCGGCAGCGGCATCGGAACGACCGCGATCATGTTTGCAAAGGCGCTGGGCGCAACGGCGATTGCCACGGCCGGCACGCCGGAGAAATGCCGCGCCTGCCTAAAAATCGGTGCCGCACACGCGATCGACTATAACGCGGACGACTTCGTGGCCGAGGTCAAGCGCCTCACCGGACACCGCGGGGTGGACGTCGTGCTCGACGTCGTCGGCGGCGATTACGTCGCCCGCGACCTCGAGGCGCTGGCGCTCGACGGTCGCATCGCTTGCCTTTCTACCGCACGCGGGCGAACGGCGGAACTCGATCTTTCGCGTCTGCTGGGAAAACGC
>Ga0070738_10004036_pt1 | contig 18259 bp, 13 predicted proteins | sample Coa_R2_2_FD_66446 | JGI IMG/M metagenome (GOLD analysis project Ga0070738, IMG submission 66446) | Surface soil microbial communities from Centralia Pennsylvania, which are recovering from an underground coalmine fire - Coalmine... | ecosystem: Environmental > Terrestrial > Soil > Unclassified ...
CTGGGATTTGTGGCAATTCGATGCGGAATGGAAGCTCGCCCCCGCCGTGGTCACTCTAATGTGCATGGGGCCGAGCTTTGAAAACGAAAACGACGACCATTTGCGCGTCGACTTCGGCCCCGACTCTCGCTTCCTTCCGATTCCCCAAATCGGCGGTTCCGTCCGCATGGGCCAATCCAATCTTCGAAGCCTGCTTCATCTGGTGAGCGAGATCGAAAAGAATTTGCCGCTGCACCATCGCAAGCTGTGGTCGGAAAGCGGCGCCAATTTCGCCGAGATCGTCGCCGATCAAATGGGCGGTCTGGACATACAATAAGCCCCATGAGTTCCTACGCCCCAGCCCCCGCGCCCCTTGGGCGCCCGACTTACGTCCGCCACGTCGTGCTCGGGCTCACGGTGCTCATTTACATGATCACCTACATGGATCGGGTGGTCCTTTCCACCACCGCCCCTATGATCCGGAAGGAATTGGGCATTTCGCTCGTCGCGTTCGGAACGATTCAATCCGCCTTTAACCTGAGTTACGCCTTGTTCCAGATTCCCGGAGGCTGGTTGGGCGACCGCATCGGCCCGCGCCGCGCATTGACCCTCATCGCAAGCTGGTGGAGCGCTTTCACCGCGCTCACGGCCCTCGGATGGAGCGCCGCTTCCATGACGGCGATCCAATGGATCTTCGGCATGGGCGAAGCCGGCGCCTTTCCCATCGCCACGCGCTCGCTTTCCCGCTGGATGCGCCCCAGCGAGCGCGGCTTTGCCCAAGGAATTACTCATGCCGGTTCGCGCGTGGGCGGAGCCGCCGGGCGTAATGTCGTCGCGTTTCTGATGCTCGCCTTCGGCTGGCGCATGCCCTTCTTCGTCCTTGGCCTCGTGGGCGTGCTGTGGGCTATCGGGTGGTACGTCTACTACCGCGATTCACCGGAAGATCACCATCGCGTAAATGCCGCCGAGCTCGATCTGATCCATTCCGCCAGCGGCGGCCCTCTAAAACGCGCCGGAGCGCCGGTGCCCTGGCGGCGCATTCTTTCCAGTCACACCATCTGGAGAATCTCGCTGATGTACGTCTGCTACCAGTGGGCCTTGCAGGTTTATCTCAACTGGTTCCCCACCTACTTGCGGGAGTCCCGTGGAATGACTTTGGCGCAGATGGGTTTTTACGCCAGCCTTCCCTTGTGGGCGGGCGTCGTGGGAGATCTGGCGGGCGGCTGGTTCTCCGACCTGTTGTTGCGTTTCACGGGCGATGTCAAGCGCGCTCGCCGCACCGTTGGCGTGGCCGGTTTTCTCATCGCCGCGGTCGGAATCCTTCCCGCCACCTTCACCCCCGATCCCAAAGCCTCCGTGGCGTTCAGTTGCCTGGCCTTCGGCGGACTCGAATTGACCGTCTCGGTCTCCTGGGCGATTCCCCTGGATATTGCGGGCGACTTCGCCGGCTCGGCGTCGGCCGTGATGAACGGCTTGGGCAATCTTGGCGGGGCCGTCTCCACTCAACTGCTGCCCATTTTGGTCGCCGCGGCGGGGTGGAGCACGCCGTTTTTGGTGACCTCGGCTCTGTGCGCCCTGGGCGCCCTGATATACATGAACATCGACGCCTCCCGGCGAATTGCGTTGGACCACCCCAAATCTGCCGCATGAGGCAAAATTTGCCGCCCGGTCGCTCTTTTTGATCCGCTTAGCGAATTGCGTCTTGTTGAGCTATGAAAGCCAGCCTCGCGATGGCTGGCTTTTTCTTGCCCCGCCGCCCCGCGCTCCTAAGGTCCCCAACCAGACCCGGCGGTGCGCGTAAGCGCGGCGGCCCCATGCGGAAAAACAAGCCTGCTCACGCTATAATCGGCTACGGAGTAGCATGGAAGAGCTCAAGCGGAAACTGGAAGAGGAAGTAGCGGCGCTCGAAACCGAGCTGCGCATCGAGCTTCCCAAGGAAATTCTCAAGGCGCGCGCCCATGGCGATCTGAGCGAAAATGCCGAATACCACGCGGCCAAGGAGCGTCAGGCCTTCGTGAACGCCCGCCTGACTCAGTTAAAATCGCGGTTGCGGGAAATCTCGATGATTGATGTCTCCAAGATTCCGCGCGACCGCGTCGGACTCGGCTCCACGGTGGTCGTGCTGGATACAGCCAAAGACGAGCAGATCCGCTATAAGCTCGTAACCAGCGAGGATGTCGATGTGTCCAAGGGATTGATTTCCACCAGCTCCCCCATCGGCCGGGGACTGCTCGGAAAGCAGGTGGGCGACTCCGTGAAAATCAACATTCCGGGCGGCGTCCGCGAAATGGAAATCATTGAGCTAATCACGATTCACGAAGTGGGAGCCAACTCCAAGTGACTCTTACCCGCGCCATTGGCGGCGTGTGCGACAAGGCGATCCTGGTCATCGTGCACGGCCTGGCGCTGACCCGCATCAACCCCAATGTTCTGACCCTGCTGGGGCTGCTCATCAACATGGGCGCCAGCGCCTTGCTCTGGGTGGGGCAATTCCGTTGGGCCGGCGTCGTCATCATCGGCGCCGGATTGTTCGACATGGTGGATGGCCGCGTGGCCCGCGAAACCAACCGCGTCACCCGCTTCGGCGGCTTCTTCGATTCCGTGCTGGACCGTTATTCCGACTTGGCCCTTTTAACCGGCCTGCTGGTCTGGTATGGCTCCATCAATCGTCATTCCTATGTTCTGCTGACCGCGCTGGCGATGACCGGCTCCGTCATGGTTAGCTATACGCGCGCCCGGGCGGAAAATTCGATTCCGTCCTGCAAGGTCGGTTTTATGGAGCGTCCGGAGCGAATTGTGCTGGTCATTATTGGAGCGCTATTCAACCGCATGCCCCAAGTGCTGTGGGTCATCGCGGTCTTGTCGAACCTGACGGTGGTTCATCGTATGATTTTCACGTGGCGCGAGGCCAGGCACCTGGAAGACGCCCAGCTTCGCCCTGCCGGCTCGGCCGAGCCGGGCCTCGATCACGAAATCAAACGGCTAATTTGAGCCATGCAGAATCGCGCCGCCGCGGATATTTATAGTAAACGCGCACAACGAAGCGCCGCCCCGTCTCCCCTCGTTCCCGAAGATTCCGGCTCCTTGGTTCTGTCCACGATTCTCGTCGATGATGAACCGCTCGCGCGCGAAGAGCTCGCCTACCTGCTTCGCGATTTCCCCGGCATCGACATCATCGCCACCGCCTCCAACGGCCTGGAAGCGCTCAAGCTGATTGAGGATCTGGAGCCGGATCTGGTCTTCCTGGACGTTCAGATGCCCGGCCTCGACGGCTTGGGCGTCATACGAAAACTGCGCGAGTCCGATGCCCCTTTGCCGTATTTCGTCATGGCGACGGCGCACGATCAGTACGCCGTGGAGGCTTTCCGCTGGGAGGCGCTCGATTACTTGCTTAAGCCCGTGGAGAAGGACCGTCTCGTGCTGGCAGTCGAGCGCGCGCGAAAAAGCATTGCGGAACGGCTGAAGTCCGCCCCGCCCGAGCCGCCCCCCCCCAAACCCGCCCTTCAGCGCACCAAGCTTCTGGTGAAGAGCAACCACCGCAACTTTATCGTCGACGCGCAAGAAGTGGTTTACGCCACCATTGCAGACGGCTTAATTACCGTCGTTGCCGCCAACATCGAAGGCCAATCCAACTACCGCACCATCGAGGAGCTCCAGTCCAACCTCGATCCCGACATGTTTTGGCGCGTGCACCGTTCCTATCTGGTCAACATTCACCGGATCAAGGAAGTTATTCCCTGGTTCAAGTCGAGTTTTCAACTGCGCATGGACGACAAAAGGCAGACCGGAATTCCCGTCAGCCGCGTCCAGACCAAGCGCTTGCGGGCCTTGCTCAAGTTGTAGCCCGCCGCGCGCGTTCCGAAAGTTATGAAAATCTATTTCGAGGATGTGCGCGTAGGGTCACGTCACCAATCGCCAGCGGTGCGCGTGACCGAAGCCGAAATTCTCGCCTTCGCCCGCGCCTACGATCCGCAGCCCATGCACGTCGACCGCGAGGCGGCCGAACGCGGACCCTTCAAGGGGTTGATCGCCAGCGGCTGGCATACAGCCGCCTTGGTGATGCGCCTGGTCGCCGAGGCGCGTCCTTTCGGAGATACCGAGGTCCTCGGGTTGGGCGTCGAGCAGCTTCAGTGGCCCCATCCCGTGCGCCCGGGCGATACGATCCAGTCCGAGAGCGAAGTTGTCGCCACCCGCGCGTCCAAGTCCAACCCAGCCTACGGCATCGTCAAAATCACCGTCACGACGCGGAATCAGAGAGGAGAAGTCGTGATGATTCACTCTCCCTCTTGCTGGGTGCCCCGTCGGCCCCGCGATTCCAACTGACGCCGCCCGCTTCTCGCCCGCTCCAATCCCCGCGCGCGGCTTTCCCCGGTTAGGCCCCCAGACTCCGCAATGATAGAATGGCGCTCGTGATTCGCCCCGCCGAAAGCCGCCGTCGATTTTTGCGGTTTCTCGCGGCGAGTCCCTTGCTGGCGCATTCCCGCGTCCCGCTCCTCGGGCAAGGCTCGGCAACGGCCCTCGCCGCCGCCAAGGACGCCATCAGCGTGATGGATTTCGAAGAGCCCGCTCATAAGGCGCTGCCTCCCGCCCACTGGGGCTACATGGCTTCCGGCGTGGATGACGACCTGACGCTCAAGGCCAACATGGCCGCTTTTAAACGGATTCAACTCCGGCCGCGCCGGCTCGTGGATGTCTCGCAAACCGATCTTTCCACCGAAATCTTCGGCGCCGTTTGGGAAACGCCGATTTTTCTCTGCCCCGTCGGCGGCCAGAAAATGTTTCATCCCCAAGGAGAGCTGGCCGTAGCTCGCGCCGCCCGCGCCCAAAAGTCCCTCCAAATTCTCTCCACCGTCACTACCTATTCGGTCGAGGATGTCAGCCAGGCCCTCGGCCGGCCCCCCTGGTATCAGCTCTACATCCCCGCCACATGGGACGCCACCGAAAAACTGGTCAAGCGAGTGGAGGACGCCGGCTGCCCGGCCATGGCTTGGACCATCGATCTGTTGGCCGGACGCAACTCGGAAACCTTTGAGCGCCTGCGCCGCTCCGACTCGGGCAACTGCGTCGAATGCCACACCACCATGCGCGGCGGCCGCCGCGATGGCGAACTGCCCATGTTTGACGGAATTCCGCAGTCCTACAATCCGCCCAACGCCACCTGGGATTGGGTGGACCGCCTGAAGAAGCTCACCAAGATGAAGCTGCTGCTAAAAGGCATCGACAACGCCGCGGACGCCCGCCTGGCGCGCGAGCACGGCGTGGACGGAATCATCGTCTCCAACCACGGCGGCCGCGCCGCCGAGACTCTCCGCCCCACCATCGAAAGCCTCCCGGAAGTGGTGGAAGCCGTGGGCAACCAGATTCCCGTGTTGGTCGATGGCGGCGTCCGCCGCGGAACCGACATCTTCAAGGCTCTGGCGCTCGGCGCGCGCGCCGTCGGAATCGGCCGCCCTTACATCTATGGCTTGTCGGCGTTCGGCCAGGATGGCGTCGAGCGCGTGATCGAGATCCTCCGCTCCGAGCTCACCCTCGTCATGCGCCAGTGCGGCGCGCCCCGCATCAAGGACATCACCCGCGCCTCGGTCATGCTAGCGTAGAAAAACGCCCGAACCGCTCGCCAAGCCGCTCCTCATCTACGACGGAAATTGCGGATTTTGCCGGATCTGGATCGATTATTGGAAGATCCTCACAGCCGGCGAAGTCGACTACGCGCCCTCGCAGCAAGCGGCCTCTCGGTTCCCCCAAATCCCGCCCAGCGCTTTTGCGGAAGCCATCCAGTTGGTGCGCCGGGACGGCTCCGTCGCCAGCGGCGCCAGAGCCGTTTTCGAAAGTCTTGGCCGCCACAAGCTGTATGAATCGTCGCGCCCGCTGGCCTTGTTGTCCGAGGCCTCCTACCGCTTCATCGCCCGGCATCGGAATCTGTTCTACTGGATCACCCGCCTCGCATTTGGAACGCGCATAGAGCCGGAGCGCTTCGCCATCGCGCAGTGGATTTTCCTGCGCCTGCTGGCGGCGGTCTACGTCGTGGCTTTCGTTTCTCTGGCCGTTCAGGCTCTCGGCCTCATGGGATCGCGCGGCATCCAGCCGGTCGGCGATTTTCTCGCTCGCCTCTCAGCCGATTTCGGTCCCATTCGTTACCTCGCGTTGCCTTCCGTGTTCTGGTTGGCCGCCACGGACCGCATCCTGGAAGGCGCAGCCCTGGCTGGCATCGCCTTCGGCGTTCTGGCTTTCTTTGGCCGCCTGGAGCGGCTGGCCCTGGCCGCCTGCTGGGCGCTCTACCTTTCCTTCTGCTCCGTGGCCCAGGAATTCCTCTCCTTCCAGTGGGATTCTCTGCTGCTCGAAGCCGGCTTTCTCGCCATCTTCTTTGGTTGCTCCCGTTCCGGCCAGCGCGCCATCGCCTGGCTCTACCGCTGGCTGGCGTTCCGGCTCTATTTCCTGTCCGGCTACGTCAAGCTCGGCAGTCGCGATCCCTCCTGGAGAAACCTGACGGCGCTGCAATATCATTTTCATACCCAGCCGCTGCCCACGGTTCTTGCCTGGTACGCCGACAAGCTTCCCCCTGCCATGTTGCGCGCGGCGACCTTCGCCACGCTCGCCATAGAACTCGTGGCGCCGTTTTTGATCTTCGCCCCTCGGCGTCTGCGCCATGCCGGCGCGTTTTCGACCCTTTTGCTTCAACTGCTGATTCTGTTGACCGGCAACTACGCTTTCTTCAATGTTCTGACGATGGCGGTGACCCTTTTCCTGTTTGACGACCATGCTCTGAATTGGGCCCGCGCTTTTGTGCGGCCCCCGAAAGCTCCTCCGGCCTCCAGGCCCGCCCGCCTCGGGCTCGCCCTGCTCACGGCTCTTCTGCTGGCCCTCGGCGCCACGCGCATCTTTGAAACCGTGGAAGGCGGCGCGCCCGAGCCGCTTCATTCCCTTGGCCGCGCGCTGGCCCCTTTTCAAATCGTCAATCCTTACGGTCTCTTCGCCGTGATGACCACCACGCGAACCGAAATTATTGTCGAGGGCTCCGACGATGGCGAGCGGTGGCAAGCCTACCAGTTCCGCTACAAGCCCGGCCCGTTGGACCGCGCGCCCCGATGGGTCCAACCTCACCAGCCGCGCCTGGATTGGCAGATGTGGTTCGCCGCGTTGGGAAATTACCGGTCCAATCCCTGGTTTGTGGGCCTCGCGCTCCGGTTATTGCAGGGTTCGCCCGACGTCCTCGGTTTGCTGGAGCGCAATCCCTTTTCCGGGCGCCGGCCGATGTATGTTCGCGCCGAGGCATATGATTACCGGTTCACGGACTGGCAGACCCGGCGCAGGACAGGCAACTGGTGGGAGCGCCGTCCTCTGGGCGAATACCTGCCCGCCATCGGCCTGCGGGAAGCCCCCCTAAAGGCCGGTGGAACTCCGTAAGCGAAAGTAAATAGGCCGCTTGGCAGGGTGAAAAAGCCCGCCCCACGGTGTAACCTTGGCTTCCGCGAGGGCAGTCTTTACTAGCAGTTGCGGATTGCGGGTGGCAAGTATGCGGTGTTTTTATAACGTCTTAGCGCGATCGTTTGCGGCGCTATCCAGCCAGCGGCGCCGCGACCCCTTTATTTCGGTCAAACACTCCCCACGCCTGTTCCGTTTGGCCTTCTGCTGCTTGGCGACGATCGCCGCGGCGGCTTGGGCTCAACAGCCGCAGTCCGCGCAAACGGCCAGTGGAACCGTGACCGGCGTGGACGCCGCCGGCTCCCGTCTGACTTTGAAGACCGATGCGGGCCAGGAAATCAAAGTCGCTCTTCAGCCCCGCACCAGCTTCCGAAGAGTAGCGCCCGGCGCAACCGATCTCACCAAGGCCGAGCCCATCGAATTGGGTCAAATCAAGACCGGCGACCGCGTGCTGGCTCGCGGCCAAATCGAAAACCAAACCGTGGCCGCGACTTTGATTGTAGTGATGACCCAGGGCGACATCGCCAAAAAGCAGCAGGCCGATCAGGCGGACTGGACCGCCCGCGGCGTAACCGGCCTGGTTACCTCCGTCGGGCCCGATTCGGTGACCATCAATGTCCGCACTCTCGCCGGCGTCAAGCCCATGACGCTCACGCCCGCTCCCAACGCGATTATCCGCCGCTATGCGCCCGATTCGGTTAGCTTCCAGGACGCCAAGCCGTCTTCGCTGGCCGAACTCAAGCCCGGCGACCAGGTGCGGGCCCGCGGCAATAAGAGCGCGGACAATTCCAAAATGTCCGCGGAAGAGATTGTCTCCGGAAACTTCCGCACTGTCGCGGGAGTGATTCTCTCCATCAATGCTGCCGCCAGCGAGCTGCAAATCCGCGATCTCGACGCCAAAAAGCCGCTGGTCGTGAAGCTGGTGGCGGATTCGAGCGTAAAGAAAATCCAGCCCGCGTTGGCGCAGCGGATCGCCGTCCAGCTTCATGGCGACGCTGCCCCAGGCCGTGGGCGCGGCGGCTCCGCGCAGGGTCGAGATGCGGCCCCCCAAGACGACTCCCCGCTCAGCCGCCGTGCGGGCGATTTCGGCGGATCCGCCGCCGCTTTTCGCGGGGGCAATGCCGACATCCAAACCATTTTGGACAACAGCCCTAACATCACGATTGCCGATCTCAAAGTCGGTGACGCCATCGTGGTGTCCAGCACCGTGGGCGCTACCGCCGGCAAGATCACCGCGATCAAGCTTTTGGCGGGCGTCGAACCGATCCTTACCAAACCCGGAACGCAGGAGATGACGCTCGGATCTTGGGATCTCGGCGGCGCGTTCGGCGGCGGAGGTGGCGGCGGACAATAACCCTCCCGGACCTCCCCGGGAACGTATTTTACTCGAACAGGAATCTAGATGAATTCAACCAAAACATTCTTTCTCGCCGGCTGTTTGAGCGCACTGGCGGCCTCTTCCCTGCTGGCTCAATCCACGGGAAGTCTTCGGGGTCAGGTAACCGATCCCTCCGGCGCCGGAATCCCTGGCGCCACGGTTACTCTTACCGGCCCAGCCAATACCGTCAAGGTCGCCACCACCGATGCGACCGGCGCTTACACCATCGTGGGCCTCCCTGGCGGCACATTCACCGTCCGCGTGGCCGCTCCGGGCTTTAATCTCTTCGAGAAGACCAATCTCGAGCTGAACGTCGGCCGCGGCGCGACTCTCGACGTCCCCCTCACCGTGGCTGTCGAAAAGCAGGAAGTTACGGTTCAAGACAGCCAGGGCATCCAAATCGACCCCGAGAAGAATGCTGGCGCAATCATATTAAAGGGAGAAGATCTCGATTTCCTGTCCGACGATCCGGACGATCTGCAAGCCGATCTTCTCGCCCTGGCCGGCCCCGCCGTCGGCCCCAATGGCGGCCAAATTTATATCGATGGCTTCAGCAACGGCCAGCTCCCTCCCAAAGAAAATATTCGCGAAATCCGCATCAATTCAAATCCGTTCTCCGCCGAATTCGACACTATGGGCTTCGGGCGCATCGAAATCTTCACCAAGCCGGGAACCGACAAATTCGGCGGCAGCCTCCTGTTGGAAGACATGGATGGCATCTTCAACTCCCGGAATCCCTTCTCGAATACTTCCCGGCCCAACTATTCGCAAAAGCAGACCCAAGCCACCTTAAGAGGGCCTCTGACCAGCAAAGCGTCCTTCAATATCGATTTCCAATACCGCAAGCAGGATCTGGTCTCGTTGATCCAGGCCAAGGATCCCACCGACCTGCCCGCCTCCTTCGCCGAGATCCCCTCGTTTACCGGAACGTCGATCTACTCTTGGTATCCCGACTACTCCACCCGCTATCAGGTGAGCCCTCGCATCGATTATCAATTAACCAAGAACATCACCTTATCCGGCCGCTATTCCTTCAATCACACCAACAGCCCTAACGGCGGAATCGGGAATTTGAACCTGCCCACTTTCTATTCGCCCGCCACCGGTTCTTTGGCCAACCAGGAAACCGTCAATACCGGTCATACTCACACCGCCCAGCTCACCGAAACCCAGGTGATCGGCGCGCGCGCCGTGAACGAGTCCAGATTTCAATATCAAAAGAACGACAGCAACAACGTTTGGAATAACGCCCTGCCCAATGTCACTCCCGTGGATCCCATCCAAGTAAACGTCTCCGGAGCGTTCGATATCGGCGGCGCCGCCGCGGCCTTGACCTACCTCCACAGGACCAATTACGAATACCAGAACATAACCTCGCTAACCCGCAACAAGCACTTCATCAAATTCGGCGTGCGCATTCGCGGCCAGCAGGAATCCAGCTTCACCAACGGCAATTTCAACGGCACCTACACATTCGCGGGCGTGAATTGCTTGTCCTTGCTGAGCGCTTCTTCCAATCCTTATTGCGCCGCCAATCCCGGCGGGCTGATTTCGAGCCTTCAATCTTACGCCATCACCCAGCTCGGTCTCGCGCAAGGAATGTCCATGGCCCAGATTCGCGCCCTGGGCGGCGGTCCCACGCAATACTCCGTCGCCGGCGGACAGCCCCTGACCACTATCGGCCAGGTGGACGCCGCGCCGTTTGTTCAGGACGACTGGCGCATCGTTCCCAGCATTACGCTGAGCCTCGGCCTCCGCTACGAAGTCCAGGACAACATCGGCAACAAGAATGCCTTGGCGCCGCGCGTCGGCCTGGCCTGGGGCTTGGGCGGCGGGCAAGGACGCGGCCGCAATCCCAAGACTGTCATTCGCGCCGGCTACGGCGTCTTCTATGACCGCGTCGCCATCGGCTTGCCCTTGGCCGCGATCCGCCAGAATGGAATCGTTCAGCAGACGTATCTACTTCAATACCCAACCGCCAATCCCGCGCTGGATGTGTACCCCAACGCTCTAACTCCCAGCCAGCTTGCCGGATTTCAGCAGCCTCAGAATTTGCAAAAGCTTTACGCCGGCCTTCAGGCGCCCCAGTACCTCCAGGCCGCCGTCGGCCTGGACCGGCAACTCTCCAAGAACATCACCCTCTCGGTCAACGTCATCGATACGCGCGGCGTGCACGTCCTGCGCGACGTGGATCTCAACGCGCCCATTCCAGGCACCTATAATCCTCGCAATCCTTCCGCCGCCGTCTATCCATACGCCGCTCTCTACGGCAACGGCATTGTCAACTTTTACGAGTCCAGCGGTTTGTTCAAGCAGCTTCAAGTTCAGAATCAAATTAGAATGCAGCTTAATAATCGGGTGAATCTCTTCGGTTATTACGTCTTCGGCGAAGCGCACGGAGACGCCGATGGCGGCAACGGAGGAGGAAGCTTCCCGTCCAACCCCTACAACTTCGCCCAAGATTGGGGCCGCACGTCCTTCGATCGGCGCGGAACCATCCAACTGGGCGGCAACATCACGGCGCCTTTCCGAATCACCCTTTCCCCCAACATCAACTACACCACCGCTCCTCCGTTGAACATCACCGACGGTCAGGATCTCTATGGCGATGGCCAATTCAATGCTAGGCCGGCGTTCGCCACCCCTTCCAATGCCGGTTGCAACGGCCAGGGAATTATCTCCACGCCCTGGGGCATGTTCAATGAGAACCCCCTTCAGAACCCTGCCTGCGGCTCCGTCATCATCCCGCGCAACTACGCCTCCGCCTATGGAAGCTTCCGTTTCAATCTGCGCATCGGGCGGACGTGGGGCTTCGGCGAGCGTGTTTCCCGCAGCAATCCACAGGGCAATTTCAATCCCGGTGACCAAGGAGGAGGTAATTTCGGCGGCGGCGGCCGCGGGCCGGGCTTTGGCGGCGGCGGCCGCGGCGGCTTCGGCGGCGGCGGCCGCGGCGGGCGCGGCGGCGGCGGCAATCAAAGCTCCGGCCAGCGCTACACGCTCAATCTTAACATTCAGTTGGAAAACGTTTTCAACACCGTTAACCAGCCCGCTCCTGTTGCGGTTCTCACGTCCCCCTTCCTTGGCCAGAGCCTGGTTGGCGGTAACGGCCTGAATGCGCTCGCCAACCGGCGTGTGAACATCAACCTGCGGTTTTCTTTCTGATCCTTATCTGTGGTTCTCCAAGCGGCCGCCCGGCTTGCTCGCGATTCATCGGATTCAGTCTACGCTACGCTGGCAGGCATGAGTCAACAGGCCGCCATGCGGCAGGTCGAAATCGAGCGTCCCGGAGGACCGGAAGTCTTAAAAATCGCCTCCGCTCCCATCCCCGAGCCGCGGGAAGGCGAAGTTTTGATCCAGGTCGAAGCGGCGGGGATCAACCGCGCCGACCTCTCTCAGCGAATGGGACGCTATCCTCTTCGCCCGGGAATGCCTTCCGTTTTGGGTCTGGAAGTGGCGGGAACCATCGCCGCGCTGGGCCCGGGCGCGTCGCGCTGGAAGCGCGGAGACGCGGTTTGCGCTCTTCTGACGGGAGGTGGCTATGCCGAATACGCCGCCGCTCCGGCCGTCCAATGTCTCCCCATTCCTACGGGTGTTTCCATGCTGGAGGCGGCTTCGCTTCCCGAAGCTTTCTTCACCGTCTGGTTGGATGTGTTCGGCCTCGGCGGGCTTCGCGAAGGCGAAACGCTGCTGGTGCACGGCGGATCGAGCGGCATCGGCGTCACCGCCATCCAGCTTGCTCGGGCCCTGGGTTCGCCGGTCTTCGCCACCGCGGGTTCGGAGCGGAAATGCGCGGCATGCCGCCATCTGGGCGCCAGCGCCATCAATTACCGGACGGAAGATTTCGAACAATCCCTGCGCCGGCTCACCGGCGGCCGAGGCGTAGACGTGATTCTCGACATGGTGGGCGGAAGCTATACGTTGCGCAACCTCCGTTCGCTCGCCCCGCGCGGCCGGCTTGTTTTCATCAATTACATGGAATCGAACAAGGCCGAGATCGATATTGCCCTGGTTCTCGGCAAGCAATTGACGATAACCGGATCCGGCCTTCGCCCTCAGAGCGTCGAGCGCAAAGCCCAAATCGCCCGCCAACTCGAACAGCAAGTCTGGCCCTTGTTTGCCGCCGGGAAAATCAAGCCCGTTATCGACAGCCTCTACCCAATGGAAAACGTCGCCGAAGCGCACCGCCGCATGGAGTCGGGCGAACACATCGGAAAAATTCTCCTGCGGATGAGCTAACGCCGCTCCCGGTGCTCCTCGCGCGGCGCGCGCTCGCCCCGCCGCGGAGCCTCCCGCTCCGCCGGAGTCCTCTCGTATAATCGGTGCGCCTCGGCGGGACGCACGCCCTCAAACCTGCGGACCGGAGCCGCGTACGGGTGAACGTATGCCCGGCCAGGGTCCCATGCGCGCCTCCAAGGAGCGTTGTTGATCACCACCACATGCCGTCCCCAGTCGAAGCTGTTGTAACCCCAACCCCACGGCCGAAAGAACGCTCCGATCGTGATCCCGAAGCCCAAGTGGATCGCGCCTCCCACGACAAAGCCGGGGCGCGGCGGAAAAAACACCACGGCCGGATCGTAAGCCGGAACAACGATGAAATTTGGGTTAGCCGGCAGAATCGTGATATAAGGTCCGCCGCTAACCACGATCTGCGCGTTCGTCCGAAGATAGCCGTAGTTGCGGGCAAGGGCGCGCCGCCGCTGCACGGCGTCCATCACGTCCTGCTGTTGCGTCATAAACGCGGCGCCGATTTGTTGCGTCCACCCCGGGTCGGACGCCATCATGTCCAACACGGAGGGGAATGGCAGCAGCGCCTGCACGCTAGGATCCCAGGGCAATTGATCCGCTTGAATGGCGTTGGCGAGCGCCTGCCCGGTAAGGTAATGATGCTGATCGGCCCAGCGGGCTGCGTCCGGAATTTCGGTGTAATATGTTGCGGCCGCCAGCACCTGTGCAAGCAGCGGATCGGGATATAGCGCGATGCGATCCACAAGGCTGTCCAATTGCGCCGGCGGCAGCAGGGGAGGAGGCGGCGGAGGCGGCGCCTGAGCCACCGCGTGCAAGGCCGCCAAGGCGGGCAACATCCTGAATACCACTTTTCGTAGTTTTCTCATTCTATTAGGCATTCTATTCCTCCTTTTGGAAGACGCCCACGCCATCTCGGTGGTTTCCGCGCTGCCGCACGGCGTGAGAAACTAGAATTTTCGGGTGTCGGAGACTAAAGCGGAACACCCCCAGCGCCGATGATTGCATCCAAGCGCGCAGATCGTGCGAGGCGCCGCCCCAACGGAAGATCCTTGCGGCGAACTTCCGTTGGCGCCCCAGTTGTTGAGGAGACTGACTGATGTTTAGGACCGTTGCCGCGGCTTTCTTGACGGCGAGCCTCTGTTTTGCGGCCGCGCAGGCTGATCCTCTGGCCCAGTTGAAAAGGGCCCAACAGGAGTTGGAAGCCAGGCAATACGCGCTCGCCGTCAAAAGCGTTGAGCCTCTCGCCAAGCGCTTGCCGAAGCTGGCCGACTACTGTGCCTGGATCCTCGCCTCCGCCGAATTTGCTTTGAAGGACTATTCGCAAGTCCCCCAATTGCTCGACCCGGTCTGGAAGCAAACGCCTTCGTCTCCGCTAGCCGCCAAAGCCTATTTGCTCGCGGCGGACGCTTACCGTGAGACGGGCGCGGCCCAGCAAGCCGTCAACGTTATACGCGCCCACTACGGCGCGCTGCCCCAGCCCCGGGCGGATCTGGCGCTGGCTCTGGCGCTCGCCTTGGCGGAAGACTACAAAAACGCCGCTATCTACTTCCAGCGTGTCTATTACGGTTTCCCCTCGTCGGCCGAAGCTAACCAGGCTGCGCCGGAGTTGGAGCGCCTGAAGGCGTCGCTCGGCGCCGCTTATCCGTCTCCCTCGCCCGCCGCCATGCTCGGCCGCGCCGCCAAGCTCATCGACGCCGGACAGACGCAGAAGGGCCGAAGGGAGCTGGAATCGTTGGAATCTCTGCTCCACGGCGCCGATCGCGATCTCGCCCGCGTGCGGATCGGCGTTGCGGATTACGACGCCAAGCAGACTGTGGCTGCGTCGGCGTATTTGAAATCGCTGTCAAATCTGGCCCCGGAACCCGATGCCGAGCGCCTGTATTACCTGTCCCTCTGCGCTCGCCGGCTCAACCGCCCGGACGAAAGCGCCGCCGCTTTCGAACGCTTGAACTCGCTTTATCCCGCTTCCACCTGGCGCCTGAAGGCCCTTGTCGCCACCGCCAATCAATATCTGATCGACAACAAGCCGGCCGCCTACGAGCCTCTGTTCCGCATCTGCTACGAATCGTTTCCCAACGAACCCGAGGCCTCGGGCTGCCATTGGAAGGCCGCCTGGCAGCACTATATTCAAAGGCAGCCCGATGCGAAAGATCTGTTGCGGCAGCAGCTAAGGTTGTTCCCCGCCTCCGACGAGGCCTCTGCCGCCTTGTACTTCCTGGGCCGCCTCGCCGAGGATTCGCACGATACCGCTTCGGCCTTGGCCTACTACGGCGAGGTGGCGCGCGAATATCCCAATCACTTCTACGCCACCCAGGCCAGGGATCGTTTGGAGCAACTGGGTCCCGGCGTGCCGTCCGCTTCGGCAATCGAATTTCTCAAGACCGTCTCCTTCCCGCCCCGCATGCGAATCGAGAGCTTTCAGCCTTCTCCCAGCGCCGCCGCCCGCATCGAGCGCTCCAAAATCCTGGCTTCGGCCGGCCTGGACGATTGGGCCCGTGACGAACTCCGCTTCGCGGCCGACGCCGGAGACCAGCCGCACGTCATGGCCATGGAGCTTGCTTCTCTTTACAGCGCTTCGCGGCCGGACCAGGCCATGCGTTACATCAAACATTACGCTGGCGATTATCTGTTCCTGCCGATCGAGTCCGCGCCAATCCGGTTTTGGACCCTCGCGTTTCCGCTCCCCTTCCGCCAAGAAATCGAGCGGTTTTCAAAGCAGAATGGCTTGGACCTCTTTTTGATGGCCGCGCTCATCCGCCAGGAGTCCGAGTTCGACCCCAAAGTGACCTCCTACGCCAATGCGCGCGGCTTGACGCAGATCATGCCCGCCACGGCCCGCGAGCTCAGCCGTCGTCTTAAGTTGTCGTATTCGCTCGCCAAGCTGTTCCAGCCGGCCTTCAACTTGCAGCTTGGGGCTTACTATCTGCAATCGCTTACCGGCCAAACCGGCGGCCGGATCGAAGCGGCTCTCGCGGCCTACAACGCCGGCCTTTCCCGCGCCCGCTCCTGGCTCGGCTGGGGCGATTTCCGCGAGCCCGCCGAGTTCATCGAAACCGTACCCTTCTATCAGACCCGCAACTACATCCAAAGCGTTCTCCGCAACGCTTACGTCTACCGTCGCATCTACGGCTCGGCCGAGCGCGCCTCTAAGTAGCCTCCGCGGACCGTCTTGCTCCGCCTCCAAAAGCCTTCCCAAAATCGGAAAAGGGCCGCAAGCGCAAAGCGCCCCGGCCCCATTCTCCATCCCCCCCGAAAACAAGTTAAATGTCGTAGTACAGCGCGAACTCGTAAGGATGCGGCCGCAGACGCACCGCATCGGCCTCGTTCTTGCGCTTGTAGCCGATGTAAGTCTCCAGCAACTCCTCGCTGAACACGTCCCCCTTCAGCAGGAACGCATGATCGTCTTCCAGCGCCGCCAGCGCCTCTTCCAACGAAGCCGGCATGGAGGGAACCGACTTCATTTCCTCTGGCGACAGATCGTAAATATCCTTGTCGAGCGGCTCTCCTGGATCGATCTTGTTTACCACTCCATCCAGGCCCGCCATCAGCATCGCCGCGAACGCCAGGTAGCAGTTGCAGGAAGGATCCGGCGGCCGGAACTCCACGCGTTTCGCCTTTGGATTGGACGAGTACATCGGAATCCGGCACGCCGCCGAGCGGTTACGCCGCGAATAGGCGAGATTCACCGGCGCTTCATAGCCCGGCACCAGCCGTTTGTAGCTGTTGGTGGTCGGCGCGATGATGGCCGAAAGCGCGCGCGCATGCTTCAAAAGCCCCCCGATGTACCACAGCCCCATCTGGCTGAAGCCCGCATACAAGTCGCCGGCGAACAGCGGCTTGCCGTCCTTCCACAGGCTCTGGTGCGTATGCATGCCGCTGCCGTTGTCCGCAAACAACGGCTTGGGCATAAACGTCACTGTCTTGCCGTACTGATAGGCCGTATTACGGATGATGTACTTGTATAGCATCATGTTGTCGGCCGATTTCAGCAGCGTGTCGAAGCGCTGATCGATTTCGGCCTGGCCGCCGGTGGCCACCTCATGGTGTTGGCACTCGATGTTGAGGCCGGCCTTGATCATCGTCTCCACCATCTCGGCGCGCAGATCCTGGTGGTGATCCGTGGGAGGAACCGGGAAATAGCCTTCCTTGTAGCGCGGCCGGTACCCGAGATTATTGCCGTCGCGTCCCGAATTCCAGCGGCCTTCTTTGGCGTCCCCGAAGTAGTAACCGCTATTGGCCGTCTGATCGAAGCGGATGCTGTCGAATATGAAAAATTCCGCTTCCGCGCCGAAATACGCCGTATCCGCCACGCCGGAGTTCTTCAAATACATTTCCGCCTTCCGCGCGATCCAGCGCGGATCGCGGTCGTAGTGTTGCCGCGTGATCGGATCGATGGCGTCGCACACCATCACCAGCGTCTTGGTCTCGAAGAACGGATCCATGATGGCCGTACTCGGATCGGGCACCAGCAGCATGTCGCTCTCATTGATGGCTTGCCATCCGCGTATGCTGGAGCCGTCAAACCCAAACCCCTCTTCGAACGAATTTTCCGACAGTTCGGTGATCGGGTACGTGACGTGCTGCTGAACGCCAGGCAGGTCCGTAAACCGGAGGTCGAGCTGCTTGGCTTCGTTTTTCTTAGCGTATTCCAGGACTTCTTTAGGGGTCATTGCTTCAGTGTATCTCCGTCGTCGCGCGAATTCCTATAAATCTTTTCGATAGATCCGATAGGCGCCCTTTCACAAATCGGGCTCGGCGCCCTGCAGACCGCCTGTCATTCTACTCTAATCGCGGCCGCTCTCGCCCGAAAATTCAAACACCGCCCTAATCCATGCCCGCATCTTGCCTCTGGCGGGCAATCGCGCGCCGGGTTCCGGAAACGGTCTGCGTTCTAGGCGCATCCAGCCGCTCCCAAACCCGGGTCCTCTCGGCAAGCCATGCAGATCGCCTCTCTGAAGAATCTCGCTGCGAGCGGTCTGTGGGCCGGGTTCTCGGCAATTTGCGGCGCCCAGAATCCGCCCCCGCCGCCGGCTCCCCCAGCCGCTCCTTCTATCGCCGGCCCTCTGCAAGCGTCTCCTCCCACAACTTTTGAAGCTGGACCTTTGGGCAATCTCAACTTGAACGCCATCCTCAGCGGCCTGTTCCTTTGGCAGGACGACCGTGTCCCGGGCCGCGAACTCACGCGCGCCGCCGTCTCCAACGCCCAGGCGTGGATTCAAAAAACCAGCGGCTGGC
>Ga0070738_10004037_pt1 | contig 18252 bp, 15 predicted proteins | sample Coa_R2_2_FD_66446 | JGI IMG/M metagenome (GOLD analysis project Ga0070738, IMG submission 66446) | Surface soil microbial communities from Centralia Pennsylvania, which are recovering from an underground coalmine fire - Coalmine... | ecosystem: Environmental > Terrestrial > Soil > Unclassified ...
TCCCCAACGCCACTTGCTACAACGGAGGGAACCTCAACGGACAGTTCGACGCGACATGCGGGACTGTCGGGAAACCCGCAAGAGCGCAGTGGTTCCTCAAGTCGGCAAACCCTTCCTGTGCGACTGGCCTCCGCAACGCAGTGGCTCCTCTCTATTGCTAACTCCTAAACGCCAGTTGCTACAAGTCGGGAAACCCGCAAGAGCGCACTGGCTCCTCCTAACTCCAGTAAGCTCTTCCCTTCTCCCTACTGCGCCAGTTGCCTTAACGGGAGAACTCCTGCACAGCACTGGCTCTCCTACTCATTGTGAGGTTAAACTTGTATGTCTGTGCCGCCACTGCACTTTAATCATGCCTTTGATTCTTACATTAGTGGCGAGGTAATTATTCATCCTAGTGCTGTAATTGCACCAGGAGTAATTCTCCAAGCAGCTCCAAACAGCAAAATAATTATTGGTCAAGGGGTTTGTATCGGTATGGGGTCAATTCTTCATGTACATGAAGGAACCCTAGAAGTAGAATCAGGAGCAAGCTTAGGAGCTGGGTTCCTAATGGTAGGCGAAGGGAAAATAGGAGCCAATGCTTGTATAGGATCAGCAACTACAGTTTTCAACTGTTCTGTTGAGGCAGGACAAGTTATTCCACCAGGCTCAATACTGGGAGACACCAGTCGTCGCGTTTCTGAATCGGTGACACCAATTGAAGAAACAGATTTAGAAACAAAACAGATGGAACAATCTGCCAGTGAACTTGGTACTACACAACCCACCCATCAAACGTATCAGTCGCAGGGCAATCCTAACAACGGTACATCACCTCAAGTTGAGGATGAGGAACCACCTTTACCTTCCTCGTCTAGTACAGAAAGTTCTTCTGATTCTCAAGTGCAACCTAATGCTGATTCCTCAGCACTTACGCCTTTTACTCAGTCTCAAAATAATTCCACTACTCAAATTTATGGGCAAGGAAACATACAACGGTTATTAATCACATTGTTTCCACATAGACAATCCTTAAATACACCTACATCTGATGACGAGCAGTCTGATTGAGTCTCTATCTAACCGAATATGAGTGGAAGCTAGGGTCTTTCGTCGTAAAGATTTTCGGTAAGTGATAATTAAGTTAATTAGGTAGTTGTCTGTTTTCAGGACAACTTATGGTTAATTATCCAGGAGTATGGCATGCAGGCTTACAATCAAAGGTCAATGGACGTCATCCAGACATCACGTCGTCAAGATAACTGGAAGGACACTGCTTTGGGATTAGTCTCTACCCGTAGCTTTCCAGCGATAGTTGGCACAGCAGATATGATGCTAAAGTCGGCTGGAGTTTATCTGGTTGGCTATGAAAAAATTGGCAGTGGTTACTGTACTGCTATTGTTCGAGGAGCGATCGCTGATGTGCGTCTGGCAGTAGAGTCCGGTGCTCAAACAGCTGAACAATTCGGACAGTTGGTTTCTAGTTTAGTTATTCCCCGACCTTTTCCTAACTTGGAGGTTATACTCCCTATTACTAAACGGCTGAGTAAACTAGCTGAAGGCAGTGCATATAGCCGTCTTTCGAGACTGGCAGTTGGTTTGGTTGAAACACGTGGATTTCCGGCAATGGTTGGAGCTGCAGATGCCATGCTCAAAGCGGCTGATGTCCAGTTAGGAGCATATGAAACAATTGGGGCTGGACTGTGTACAGCTATTATTCGCGGTTCTGTGGCGAATGTTGCTGTTGCAGTAGAAGCAGGTATGCACGAGGCAGAACGTATTGGTGAATTGAACTCAGTAATGGTCATTCCTCGTCCCCTAGATGAATTAGAAGACACCCTACCAGTTGCAAGCTGCTGGCTAGAAGAACGTCAACCATTACGGTTACCAATAAATGTTAAAGAAAAAGAGCAAGTTGTTGGAGTAGAGCTTGTAGAGTTACCAGATTTGGCCAAATTACCATCAAAAGTTATCGAAGAACCATAAGTAGTCATTAGTTATTAATTATTAGTTATTAGTTATTAGCTACCGGTAAAAGAATTTTTTAGATGTAAAAAATTTTAGATTTAAAAAAAGCTGAATATCTTGCAAAAGCTTCCCCCCTCTTGCATGTAGCTGCAATTACTGGTCTAATTGAAAAATGGGGGGAATCTAGTAGTTATTACTCTAGAGACATTATCTGTGCGCAAAACAGTAGAAAGCCAGATTGTTGCTGTTACTGTCTATTCTGACCAAGCCCTAGTAACACGGCGGGGTGTTGTGTCTTTGACAGGACAAGAGCGGGAATTAGTCATCACCCCACTGCCAAACACTCTAGACATCGAGTCTGTGCGGGTAAGTGGTGCAGGTCAGGTAGCTGTGCGCTTACTGGGAGTTAGCACCCAACATCTCTTCTCCACTGAACCAGTTGGAGAAAGACTCGCGCAGTTAACAAGGCAGATCCAGCAGTTAGAAGCAGATTGGCGCTGTTTGCAGGCTCAAATAGATGGTTTAGCATTGCAATCGAGGTTTATCGAGGGCTTACGAGAACAAACCCAAGAACCTTTTGCTCAGAGTTTGTCACGCAAGAATTTGAGTTTGAGCGAAACTTTGGATTTTCTCAATTTTCTAGGAAGCCAATACACTGAATATGCGATTGCCACAGGAGAATGCAACAGCCAACAGCAGGAATTAGAAAAGCAGCTACAAATACTTCGCCAGCAGCTACAACAAACACAAACACCCCATTCCAAAGAAAGTTTTAGTTTGACTGTCACAATTGAAGTAGAAGAGGCTGGAGAGTTTGAGCTAGAGGTATCCTATATGGTCATCCATGCCAGTTGGAGCCCATTATATGACTTACGGCTAACTACTTTGCAAAATTCCCTGAATCTTGGTTATTTGGCAGAAGTGAGCCAAAGTAGTGGCGAAGATTGGATTGGTGTTGCTCTTACCCTCTCTACGGCCAAACCAGGATTAGGAACTTTGCCACCTAAACTTCAACCTTGGTATATTGACTCGCAACGCCCACCAGAATACCCGCTGACACCCCGAGCAGCTAGATCTACACCTGCACTTCCTCCTGTTCCTGGTGGGTCGGTGAATGACCAAGTTATTACAAATACTGCACTTCCAGAAGAAAATCTTGTCATAGCCCAAACAGATCTAGTAGAAGTCTCCAAAGAAGGAAATGTCGTTACTTTTAAACTGGATAGCAGCTGCGACATTCCTAGTGATGGCACACCTCACCTGACAACGATTTTCTCCAAGGATTTTCCTTGTAGCTTCGAATATGTGGCTATACCACGCTTAATAAGTTTTGCTTATTTACAAGCACATGTACAAAATAGTACTAGCAGTGTAACTTTATTGCCTGGCAAAGCAAATATTTTTCGAGAGAATATCTTTGTGGGGACAACCCAATTAGAGAACATTTCTCCAGGACAAGAGTTCAAGCTAAATTTGGGCATTGATGAGGGTTTAAAAATTGAGCGGGACTTAGTTGAGCGTCAGGTAGAGAAAAAATTGATTGGTAATAACTTGAGAATAACTTATGGGTATCGACTAGTTATAACTAACTTACTCAACCAAGAAGCTCATGTAAAACTGACTGAACAATTGCCTGTTAGCCGCAATGAACAAATTAAGGTACGCTTCACTCGCAGTCAACCACAAATTCAATTAGGTGAAATGGGTATCCTGGAGTGGGCTTTGGATCTTGTCCCTGAAGCTAAACAAGAGCTATCCTATCAGTTCAGTGTTGAGTATCCACCAGAACTTAAAGTTGTTGGTCTAGATATTTGATCTTGAAGAAGAATGCAGAATTCAGAACCTTATTACATGTTTTGTAGGCGGCTAGGGAAGATCTTCAGGAATAACCCATTTGGGTGGTTCCATAAGCTTTTTGAGCCGTGCAGCTTCTGCTATTTCATGCATCTTGTCTAAAGAGGTCTCTTGAATAAATTGTGAAGCTGCCTCTACATAAGATTTTTCATCCGCTACATGATCTTTATTGGTTGTTTCAGTAGTAGGATTGTTTAACTGACCCTCTTCCACTTTACCCTCCTGCACTTAAAGTTTGAGAATGACAGTCAATAGAGCGTTATTGGAGTGAAGCACAATTACTTGTGTTTCTCAAACCAATTTTAACCTTAGAACCACCTTGCCAGACATTAGCGTCAATATTCTAAATTGGAACCTCAAAACTGCTGCATATTAAATTTTTCTCTACTGAAAGGGGAAATTGCGCCCAAGAGTGTTCGGTTCTACGGCTCCCATGCATACACAAATGCTTATAACTTCGATATATAAATAGTGAAGGGCTTGCCCAGAACGCTGTTAGTTGCTCTTCGATCAAGGGGTGAAATACCTGTGTATAAATGGATCTTGCCGAGTCTGAGCGAAATTTTAGCCAATCATCAATCTGCTGTGACGGAATGTCCACATGCTAAAGCAGAACGACAATGGCATGTGAGTGTTGCAGCGACAGAAAATCTTTTATTAAACTCTTCCGTAACCGCTTCACCAGATACCATACAAGGGTTAGTTTTAACTGCACCAGTACCTGTCTTCAGCAATCCTAGACTTGGGCAAAGTTTACAGACCATCACTTTTACGGCAAAGCCATTCAACCCCTTGGCACTGAAGCCATTTCAAATGCCGATGGCTGTATCTCTTGCAGATGAAATTGATCCTCATGAATCAGTAGTGCCTTTGCTCAGCGAAGATCCACTTGTGAAGGAGCAATTTTGCCTTGTTCTCACAAATAAATTTGGATTAGTACTGGCTTTGGTGGAAGATCAAAATGGTAGAAAAGCGTTTTCGTTTTCCTTTGAGCCGGAGATCATCGAGCAAGTATGGCAAGCACTAGGAGCACGGATTATCCTCAGTCATCCCGACTTGTTTGCTAAGCTGGAAGACTTAGTACAAAAGTACCTGTTGGTAGTACCAGATTACCGCACTGTGATGCAGTTTAGCCAGTTATTACTGGCGCAAATGCCAGAGACGGAAGCTGATAAAGAGATATCTACTCCTCCATTTTCTTCTCAATCTCATTATACTCAAGGAAGTCGGACTACCTCAGTCTATAATGGGGCTGCAAAACTTCCCGCTAGCAGTTTCTCTCCAAATTCACTTCATGAGGACTTTGAAGCTTCCCATCCTTCATCCTCATCTCTCCGTCATGATGTCGAATTGCTTCTAGCTTTCGCTCACGAAGTTCGCACTCCTCTGACAACTATTCGTACAATGATTCGTCTGCTATTGAAGCAGCGCCACTTGCCTGCAAATGTGATCAAACGCCTAGAAATTATTGACCACGAATGTACTGAGCAAATTGATCGGATGGAGCTCCTATTTAAAGCAGCAGAACTGGAAACAGCTGCTGCGGAGAAATCTACCAACCCTCAGCTCACAGCAATGTCTTTAGATCAACTGTTGCAGCAGAGTATTCCTCGTTGGCAACAAGCGGCAAGTAGGCGGAACTTGACTCTAGATGTTGTTTTACCCCAGCATCTGCCAAATGTAGTGAGTCACCCGACGATGCTAGATAGTGTTTTGACAGGCTTAATGGAAAACTTTACCCGTAGTTTACCTGCTGGTAGCCATATTCAAGTGCAGGTACTTACTGCAGGTGATCAACTTAAGTTACAATTATTACCTAATCCTCAGTCTCAAGACAATAGTGTTGCTACATCATTTCCGTGCCGACCACCTATTCGCAAAGCCATTGGTCAATTGCTAACCTTCCAGCCAGAAACAGGCACTATTAGTCTAAATCTAGCCGCAACTAAGCACTTGTTTCAGGCAATTGGCGGCAAACTTATTGTCCGTGAACGCCCACAACAAGGAGAAATATTAACCATTTTCCTACCACTAAAAGAATAAACCAGAAAAAGGGGGAAACATTCTGGCGATCGCTGCCAAAAGCCAAAGTTCCCAGAATCAAACCTGACTCGCTTTATCGGTTTTTCCAGTGATAAGGTTTTGAGTACAAAGAAAATCTATGACAGAAAATACAGACAAAGCCTGCAAAAGCAGGCTTTATTCGTTTAAACCTATTTTTTTATTATCCTTGTGGGCCGATCAAAATCGGATTAAGTCCTTCCGGTCTAATGACATCTTCCAAATCAGCTCCTTGCAGGTTGGCCCCTTCTATGTTTGCAGATGTTAGATTTGTCTTCTGCAAGTCTGCCTTTTGTAGGTTGGCTGCGCTCAGATTTGCTGTGCTCAAGTTCGCCGCCTCTAGGTCTGCATCAAAGAGGTTTGCTCTCTCTAGGTTAGCTCCTGCTATATTTGCCTTACCCAGATCTGCGCCTTGCAGGTTTGCTGCTTGCAAGTTGGTTTGTTGTAGATTCGCCTTCTCTAGATCTGCATTTTGTAAGTTTGCACCCTCTAAGTTTGCTGCTTGTAGATTTGCCCGTTTTAGATGTGCCCCACGGAGGTTACATCCAATACATTCATTTGTTTCTAATAAACGTCTAACATTCGTTGCTACAGACTCTGTGGGTAATACAACTGGTGCTACTACAGGAGATGTCACGGGAGCAGATGTCGATTCGGTTGGGACAGATGGTGTTAGTGATTGGGCACTAGCGCTGGGTTGGTAAAACACAAAAAAACCAGCTAAAATTACAAATAATACTGAACTAACAAGTGAGTAGATTAATTTTCTTAAATCTGCTTTATTCATGATTTCTTCCTTATCAAAATTCGTAGTCTGACCAAAAGCAAAACACCATATGCGTACACCCGGTTGAGCAGAGCAACTTTTGTATTGCAGGAACTTTAGAGTTAAGTTCTGTCATTTCAACTCATACCATTTCACAAACTTCTTGATATAAATTCTTTTCTTTATCTCCCTGATCTTGCAGGTTGCCAAAGGTATCAAATTTATAGCAAAACGGTATAGCACATCTGCTATCTCAGCAAATGTTTATGCTCTACTCAAGGTATAATTTCAATTTAGGGTTGATTGTTAATGAGATCAAATATTCTTTTTTTTCGGGTCAATAAATAAAAATTATAATCACAGTGTTTTTTTTCAAAACCTCACCAACTGATTCACCCGTGGTCTACCAAAGCGTTCCCAAGCGCTACCACCACGCAGAAATAACTCCATCCAACGGACTGAACCAGAATGATTGGGAACTGACCACCCAGAACTACCTGGTGCAAAAGCTAGAGTTCCTTCAGGAACTTTAAAACTACCATCCGAGTATATGGCATCACTGACGACATCTCCGACGCGGATAACCACTTTGGCTTCAGGAGATAAATTAACATTGTGTGCGGCAATAGTGGTCTTAATGTTACCGTAGCCATCAATCCAGGCAACGCGATCGCCTGGGACATCTGGAATCAAGCTTGGGTCTAAAGCTGCACCCAAAAGGCTTAAATCACCCTTAGCAATAGCCGCTGCTGCACTGGGAAACACATCACGAGAACGAAACTGCGATCCACCTCTAGACACTTTCACTACATGCAACATTTGGGCATAGTCTTTGATAAAGGAGAGAGTGTAACCAGCATTAACACCCACGACTTTAACACCATTAGGCAACAAGGCATAAGTCAGCCCCTCACCTTCATTATCCTGCCTAGGTTGTTTATCATCTTGGCGAGGTGCACAGTTGTGATAAATTAAACGCTCTTGAGGACCAGGGTTGAGACCAAGTTGGGCAATCCAAAAGCCTGTTGCTAGAGTGCTGAAAGCAGGGACTGACACTAAGTTAATTTGACCAGGCAGTTCCACTAACAAACGCTGTGTGACCTCGGCAAAAGCCGGATCTCCGTTACCATAGTCTGCGATTAAGGTGATAAACATAGGGGTGTGGGGTGTGGGGTGTGGGATGTGGGGTGTGGGGAGTGGAAGGGGGACAAGGAGGATAAAGGAGAAAGTTTTTTTTCTGCTCTTCTGCCCTATGCCCCATGCCCGACCTTAACGAATCATCGTTTAATCTCACTTCCCTTACCTAATCTATTTATCAATTTTAGAAGTCGATTTTTCTGAAGAATGATCGCGGACGCTGGCTAAATTTATTGTAAAGGTAGAACCTTCAGATGTCCTACTTTTCAAAGAAATAGAACCTCCACTACGCCACAGTAACTGTTGCACGATTGTTAATCCCAACCCAACACCACCAGATTCTTCTGCTGCTGGACGTACACGATAAAAAGGATCAAATATTTTGGGAATTTCACTTTCTGCTATCCCAATGCCAGTATCTCGGAATTCCAGTTGAACATAATCTCCTTGAACACGACATCGTACCCAAACTTGTCCACCGTTAGGGGTGAATTTGATGCTGTTAGAAAGTAAATGAATGACAATTTGTTTGATACCGCCACTGACACACCAAACAGGTGGAAGCTGAGTGGGTACAGTGTAAGCTAGCATGATACCTTTTTCTTGTGCGAGAGGCTGGTAGGTACTGACAACTCCAGGCACAACGTCACTAAGGCGTACGGATTCCAAAGGCGTCTGCTCTAAATTGTGTTCAAACTCCACCAGAGTCAATACTCCGGTGATCAAGGAATTTTGATACTCGCACTGCGTATTTAGCAGTTGTAAATAACGTTGCCGTTGCGGAACTTTTAAATTAGGAGAATTCAACAAACTCAGAGCTGTTTTCATGTGTGTGATGGGTGTGCGCAGTTCCTGACACACATTTCTCAAAAATTCGTCCTTAAGTTGCAGTTTGTTTTGCAGTTTTTGATGTTGTTGCTGTGTTTTGGATATCTGCTTACTGACAATCTGACGATTAATTTGCTCTTGTTGTTGCAGTTGATTGGCTAGTAGTTGACTGATCAGAGTTGGCTCTGGTGCTACAGGACACACCAAGTCTACTGCTAAGCGTAACGGTGATTCTAATGGAATCGTCTTTTTAAAACTATCTAAAACTTGTTGAATGAGTCTGCCGTCAAAAGTGTTTATAGCTAATAACGAGGAGGTCTTATGGGAGGGTTTCCCTGATATGGGTTGGCGTTTTTTTTGGGGTCTAGAAACCGAGATTAAGCTACATAACTGAGATGACAACACTAGAAAAAAGTATTCCCGTCGTAACAGGCTGTCTGGGAAGAGATACACATGATGGAAAGAGGAGGTGAAAGGAGATGAGGGAGCATTTTCTGCCTCTACTCTCTGTTGTCTATTCCCTTCTTCTGCAACATGAAAATCAAAAATGATGCAAGAACCGTTCAGTTGTTGAGAGTAACGTTGAATTTCTGTATGCCAAATTTTTCCTGGTGGCAACTTTACCCATAAAGTAGCTGCAATGTTTTGCTCAATCAGTAAATCAATTTGTGCTCTCACCAATGACAACAAATTAGCAGAGCTAACGGAGAATGGTTGGAGACGCACGTGTGCACCCAAAGCCTGCTGGTAAACGGACAAATCCTGATCCAGAAAAATATCCATGAGTAAAGCACAACAAGAAAAATAAAAAAGCAGAAAGAAAAAAATAATACTGCTTAGATTGTCACCCCTAAGTGTTCCTTTTTTATCAATAAAATTGTTATTGGAGGTGAAAGATCTGTTTATCCTCGCAGTTATGAGTCATCCTGAAGAAGCATTTACTACTTTATGTACAGACGCGATGAGCCGCGTCTATACTAAGTCATTGTGTCTATTTTTCTATCTTCATCCTAGCTTCTAAAGCATCTCGTGCGTGTTCTCGGTCATCGAAGTGAATCTTTTCAGTCCCAAGAATTTGATAGTCTTCGTGACCTTTACCTGCAATCAAAACACCATCTCCTGGTTGGGCTTGCAAAATGGCGTTGCGAATTGCGGTAGCGCGATCGCAAATTACCATTGGAACGATTGTTTCTGGAATTCCCGCCAAAATATCTTGTAAAATTTTTTCTGGGTCTTCAGTTCGTGGGTTATCAGATGTCACCACTGCTAGATCAGCTAATTCGGCAGCAATTTTGCCCATCTTTGGCCGTTTGGTGCGATCGCGATCACCGCCACATCCAAACACGCAAATCATTCTACCTGAAATAAATGGACGTGCTGCTTTTAGCAAATTCTCTAAACTATCAGGTGTGTGAGCATAATCCACAATCACACTAATATCTTGCCTAGCACTCAGTTGTACCCTTTCCATACGTCCAGGGACTCCAATAAAGTCGGGTATAGCAGATACAACTGATTGCAAATCTAATCCTAAATGTAATACAGTGCCTACTGCAGCAAGAAGATTTTCTAAGTTATACTGACCGACCAGGGGTGAACGAAAAGCCACATGACCCTCGGGGGTATGCATTGTACCCCTAACACCATCAGGCTCATAAATCAAATCACTCATCCACAAATCGGCATTAGAATCATTGACGCTGTAACTCCAAACCTTTTGTGAATCTAAAGATGCAATTAATCGTTTGCCGTATGGGTCATCAGCGTTAATAATTGCCCGTCCTTGAAGATAATTAGGGCTAAAAAGTAAGGCTTTAGCAGCAAAGTAATCTTCCATATCACGATGGAAATCCAAATGGTCTTGCGTAAGATTGGTAAACACCGCAACTTCAAACTGGCAACCCAACACTCGACCTTGTGCCAAAGCATGAGAACTCACTTCCATCACTCCAAACTCATTACCAGCATCTACAGCGGCAGCAAGTTGGTGTTGTAGTTCTACGGCGAACGGTGTAGTATGAGCCGATGTTTGGATAAACCCATGCCAACGAGTGTAAAGAGTTCCCATTAAGGCTGTGTGGAGATTGGCTTGACCCAACAGATATTCAACGAGGTGGGAGGTTGTTGTTTTGCCATTTGTGCCTGTGATGCCTACAAGCTTAAGCTTTTGCGCCGGGTAATTGTAAAAGGCAACAGCTAATTGCGCACAGGTTCGAGTCATATCACCAGCTGTGAGCACACAAACCTCTGATGTAGGAGGATGTTTCTGGGCTGCACTGGGACTGATAATGGCTGCTATGGCACCGGATGCGATCGCACTTTGCCAAAATTCTCCACCATCAACCCGTGTTCCTGGCATCCCAATAAACAAATCACCCACACCACAAGCATGAGAATTTGTTTTCAAGCCCTTAACCTCAGCATCCATTGCTGGGTGTTCAGGCAATTGCCCAACATCATCTAAAGCTGCTAGTAATTCCCGCAATTTCATGTTGTGAACCTCGTCACACGCTTTTATTGCGCTTATTCTGCACCATTATTTTTGTTTCTTCAAACACTTAGAGATACTTCCGGAGCATTTGTTCTAACTGCAACACACTAGCACGGGGAGAAGGACGCGGTATGAGCCTCTCTGTATCTTTCGTGTCTTCGTGAGTTACCAAAAAAAGCACCGGCACTTCATACTGATAAGCCCCAAACCAATCTTCACGAGTTGTAATATCCCGAACTTCTAACTCAAAATCGAGGTTGTGTATTTGTTCTAACTTTTCCTGCAACCCTTCACATAAATGGCATCCAGGTTTGCTGTATAGGATTAATCGCATTTTTTAGACTACTGTAACTAGCACATAATTCATTTTTTATTAAAAACCTAACGGCAATACCCCTGAGAGCAAAGTCGCAAAATGTTTCATAAATGAAAAACCCCGCTGATTGTTAAGCAGGGTAAAGTAAAGTTATTTTAATAAAATTTGCAAAAATTATTTTAGAAGAGACTCATGATTGTGATGATACTGAAACTTGTTACTGTGAGCAAAAATCCCATTGTTATAGATTGATTCAATGCATTTGGGGATTTAGAATCGTTCATTTTCACAACCTTTGAAATTTATTATGTTCTTCTAACAATAATTAGTCTTGGAATATATATCAATATAAACAAGAGAAAAATTAAAATAGCTTAATCTATCTTAGTAAAATCAATAGTGTTTACTAAGAATAGGGCATAGGGCATAGGAGCAGGAGAAGAACTTTCTCCCTTCCCTTGTCCCCCTTGTCCCCCTTGTCCTCCTTGTCCCCTTGTCCCCCTTGTCCTCCTTGTCCCCCTTGTCCTCCTTGTCCCCACTCCTAACCCCTAACCTTCGTCAGCAATTCATCTTTAATGCGGCTGAGAATGGAGTGCTCATCAAGGGTTGCCAAAATCTTAGTAACGACGGCTTTCGGGCCCTCGGGTCCCCAGGTTGCGCCATTGGCTAGATACGCTTTGGTGACTTGCCCGATACCATAAGCAGAAACACCTGCGACTCCTCCTTGAGTTAAGGCCACTGATAAATAGGGACCTAAGGAAAGACCTCCAGTTGCTGGAACAGAGATGCCAAGTAGAGTTTTCAGAGAGCTTAAGCCTAAATTTGCAAGTAATTCACTCGCACCAATACCACCCATACTTAGGGCGATTCTTTGTAACAATTTTATGGCTCCTGTTTGTGTCATATCGATGCCATAGAGCTTTGATAACCCAAGAATCATGACAATATCAATGACCGTGGCACTGAGAAGATCAACGACTGTGACTGGATTGAGAGCGATCGCTGCTGCTTTGGTGATTGCGGCTTTCCAAATCAACTGATTTGCACTCTCGTCCCGAATTTTTAATTTTCTCTGCACCAACTGTTCATTCACGTTATCCGCATAAAGCATAGTGTTGAGAGCCACCAAGGCTTTACCCTCGTTATGTAGAATCTCTAAAATTTTTAGTTTCAGTTCTTCCACTTGAGCCGCACCAGTACGCAACTGCAACTCCCTTGTTCCATCGGGACGACGAATCGCCGTCTTGATCAACGGTGATGCTGCAGCCATAACAATTTCATCAGGGGAGAGTAATTCTCGAACTCGTTCATCGCGGATCTTCTGATAAATTGCCATTCGGTCTGCTTCGGGATACTGGTCAATCTTGTTGAACACCAACAGGATTGGTTTACCTGCTTTGCGCAACTCCGAAAGGGCGTCATGTTCAACTTTAGTCATGTCGCCAGCAATCACAAATAAGAGCAAATCTGCTTGTTTTGCAACCTGTTCGGCTAAAGTCGCACGAGTTGCACCATCTACTTCGTCCAAACCAGGAGTGTCAATCAATTCTACTTGCGAGTGACCCATTGCAGGAAAGGTGACTCGTAAGGCTCGTTCTTCAGTTGTCCCAATTGCTTCTTCAGTAATACTCCAACTGACCCGTTGTGCCGTGCGAGTGACACCGTGTAAGGGACCTGTTTCAAATACCGTTTGCCCTACCAAAGCATTGAGTAGGGAAGATTTACCTCTACCAACCATGCCGAATGCAGCAATCTGCACCACCATGCGCTCTAATTTTCCTACCATCATTTCCAAATCAACAATTTCTCTCTCAAGTCCTTCTTTTTCTTTGGAAGTGAGGTTGATCTTATCTACCAAATTTAAGAGTGCTGTTTGTGCTTGCTTATAGTTAAGTTCCGCCTGAATGTCGTCAAAGCTAAAAATAACGTTATCTAGCTCCTTCTCCCAATCAGAAGAATTGACTTTCTGGCTGGACGAGTCGCTATTTTGAGGGTCAGGCAATGGTAATGTCGAAGTCATAACAATTTTGGATTTTGATCTACAGATAAAGGCGGATAATATTTGGCTACTTATCTGTGTTCATCTGTAGTTAGAGCTTTAGATTTTAAATTTATATTTCCATCCTAGTTATTTTGAGTACATAGTGGGAGTGTGGGATGGGTTATTCAATTCACAACTATCAACTGATGTTAAAAAAGTCTTAAACTGAATTATGCATGTAGTAGCTTAAATATTTCGACTAAATTACCTGTGCGAAAAATCGTTATTGCTGGTAACTGGAAAATGTACAAAACTCAGGCAGAGTCCCAAGAGTTTTTACAAGGATTTTTGCCCTCCCTGGAGCAAACCCCTCAAGACCGAGACGTGATACTGTGCGTCCCTTTCACCGACTTAAATGTTGTGTCTAAGAATTTGCATGGTAGCCGCGTTCATCTGGGGGCGCAAAATGTCCACTGGGAGGAATTTGGTGCTTACACGGGTGAAATCTCAGGACCAATGTTGACAGAAGTAGGTGTGCGATATGTTATTGTCGGTCATAGTGAACGGCGGCAATACTTTGGGGAAACGGATGAAACCGTCAACCTACGCATAAAAGCAGCTCAACGTTATGAGCTTATCCCCATTTTATGTGTAGGTGAAACTAAACAACAACGGGATGCGGGAGAAACCGAAAGACTAATTATTAACCAACTAGAAAAAGCTCTAGTGGATGTGGATCAGAACAAGTTGGTGATTGCTTACGAACCAATTTGGGCGATCGGCACTGGTGATACTTGTGAGGCTAAAGAAGCCAATCGAGTTATTGGTTTAATTCGCAGCCAATTAAGCAATCCTAATGTTCCAATTCAATATGGTGGCTCTGTAAAGCCAAATAATATTGATGAAATCATGGCTCAACCAGAAATCGATGGTGCTTTAGTAGGAGGAGCAAGCCTGGAACCTGAAAGTTTCAGCCGGATTGTGAATTACAAAGTGCTTTCGCCAGAAAATACGCTCAAATCCTGAGATTTTCGTACTTTGGACTTAGCAAATGGTAAGCGCTTAAGCGCTTACTCTAAGTTGTTTTTTGCTTTGCCCTTAGTAATGAAAAACGGATGAGTTGAAGTAATGCGGTGGAAATAAAGCTAACTTCCTGTTTTCTGCCTATGCCCCATGCCCAACCTTAAAGAATAATCGTTTATTTCCACCAATCTACTTATGCTGAGTCATTTGATAATTCGCGATCGCTGTTTTGAATGGGGACAGCGAACTTATTTGATGGGCATTGTGAATGTCACGCCTGATAGTTTTAGCGATGGTGGTGAATTTAACACGACTGGTGCTGCTTTAGCACAGGCACAAGCTATGGTAGCAGGTGGTGCGGACATAATCGATATAGGAGGTCAATCAACCCGACCCAAGGCAGAGCAAATCAGTTTAACAGAGGAACTTGACAGGGTCTTGCCAGTATTACAAGTGTTGCGCAAAGAAATTTCAATACCAATTTCTATAGATACAACAAGAGCAGTTGTTGCAAAGGCGGCAATAGATGCTGGCGCGGATATAGTGAATGATATTTCCGGCGGTACATTTGACCCAGAGATGCTACCGACTGTAGCAAGTCTGGGAGTACCAGTTATTTTGATGCATATTCGGGGAAATCCGCAAACCATGCAACAGTTGACTGATTATCAGGATGTAATGGGGGAGATTTCTAATTTTTTAGCCAATCAAATTAAAGCCGCAACTGCTGCAGGTATTAACGAAGAAAAAATAATTATTGATCCTGGAATTGGGTTTGCCAAAAACTACGAGCAAAATTTAGAAATTTTTCGCCGCTTGTCTCAATTGCGCCAACTCAATTGTCCTATTTTGGTGGGACCTTCCCGGAAAAGTTTTATAGGTCGTATTTTAAACCAACCAGATCCGAAAGCACGTCTCTGGGGAACAGCAGCAGCATGTTGTGCTGCTATTTTTAATGGTGCTGACATTCTCCGAGTTCACGATGTTAGGGAAATGCGTGAGGTATCGCTGGTTGCTGATGCACTTCTACGATAATGACTGCCTGTCGTGCGGACTAGTAGTTATAGATTATCGTCATCTTTATCTTTCTTTTCAGGACTACTAGAGTGACTAATTTCGTGGCGTGCTTCCCCGCCAGCTATACGGCCAATCATCTCCTGAGTTGCTGTTTGCGGTTTGCTGGAGTCTACAAAGACAACTTTAGCGTTATTGCTTTCACTGAGTTTGTAGCTGGCATTAATTTGTTCTTGATGCTCAAGAAACCGCAAAACTTCATGACTTTGGGGAATACTACGTAAGGCTTCGGAAATGATCTGCATTGAGGTTTTTGTTCCTTCTGCTTTTTTAATTGCAGCTTGCCGTTCACCTTCTGCTTCTAAAATTGCCGCACGGCTTTTGATTTCAGCAGCTCTTTGCTCTTCCATTGATCTCCGCACACTTTCAGGTGGTGTAATGCTTTGAATATCTACCCGGATAATTTCTACTCCCCACGTTATCGTTGTCTGATTTAACTCGTCTAATAAGGCTCTGTTCATCTCCGCTCTTGCAGCATTGGTTTCTTCCAAGCTATTACGAGCAACAATTTCTCGCAGCGTAGTTGCAGTCAAGTTCGTCAATGCTTGTTGGAGATCATCGATTTGATAAAAGCTTTTCTCCATATCTTTGATCTTCCAGTAGACAACACCATCTACTTCGAGGTAAATGTTGTCTCTGGTAATCGCATTTTGAGGCTTAATGTCTAATACCTGCTCCCTTGTTGTATCCTCCATAACAATCTGATCAAGCAAGGGAACGATAAAGTTTAGTCCAGGGCTGAGTTTACGATGATATTGCCCCAAACGTTCTACTAAAGCTTCATTTCCTTGATTAATAAGTTTTGCGGACCCTAAGGCATAGCCTATAAGTACCAAGACTATTGCAATAATCGGCTCCATTTAAACTCCTAATTTTGCTTTTAATGGATTTACTGTAAGGACACAATATTACCTTGTCCTATTTTCAGTCTAATGTCTAGAATGTGATAAAGTAGATACCACAATTATCTATTCAAGGCAAGAGCCAAAAAAAGGCAAAATTTAGGTAACTATCATTTAAAATGCGATATTATGGCATTCTATCTATCTGCTAACTAAGCCCATCCACATTTTTACACTGGTCGGTAAGTCAGAAATAAGACGCAACGGCAGTTCAGGTGTAGAGAAGGATTGAGGGTAAGCTGATGTTAGGAAAGGTTGATAAATTTTCGCTTCTGGTGTCAGTTGCTTGATAAATGCTAAACTAACGCCTTTGGTTAATTGACGCAGTCGCTCAGTTTGCTCACCTCGCCGTTCTCTAACGATGGTAGTGGCTGCACTCACAGTAGATGCAGGATCGCTAATACTTAAGTGCGTACCACCAATAGCAGTTAATAGATACTTGGGTTCTCTCAGTTGATTGAAAGGTTCTATTTGATTTCTCAGTGCTGGTGTTAGAGAGTCTTCAGTACCACTGAGAATTAAGACTGGCTTATTAATATAAGTGAGACCATTCTTGCCAAATAGGTTGCCCACAAGAGGGTTTAGGGCGATCGCACTTTTCACTCGCGCATCTTGTAAATGCAATTTGTTGCCTTGTAGAGATGCGGCTGCACATTGCAACCAGTCTCCTGGAGACTCGCCAATACTTAGAGAATTTTTGCAAAATTGCTTGAGTTCCGCTAAATTAACCTCTCCTCCTAGCAAAGCCAAGGCAGTATAACCACCCAAAGAGTGACCAATAATAGTCACTTTCTCTGTATTAAACTTTAACCGCATTGGTCCAGGTTGGGCGTTTAATTTTGCGAGTTCATTCAGCACAAAGCTGATATCTTTTGGTCTATCTATGAATTCACGAGCGGGTAGTAGCCGTGCTAAGTTTGCTTGATCAGAAGCTTGGCTCACAGCCGTCACATCACTACCCGGATGTTCAACTGCTACGACTGTGATCCCGTGAGAAGCTAAATGCAGCGCTAAATAACGTAAAAATGTGCGATTTGCTCCAAAACCGTGGGACATAACAACGAGTGGATCTTCAGGGTTACTCCTACTCCAGTAAATGTCAACAGGAATCACCCGGTTTCGTTGTCTATCTTGCAGGTTAAGTGTCTGCTCTTGTACTGTTTGTGTACCAGGAATAGCTGGATTTAAAGTAGAATTGAGGAGATTGTTGCCTGTAATTGGAGACTCCTGTTCTAGGACCAGACCTAGAATTTGACTTTGCAAAAAGTTACCGTTAGCTGCAATAACCAAACCAACGGCTTTGCTAGCGTCTACAGTCACGTTCTCTTGTGGATAGGCTCGCAAGAAGCTTAATGCGCTTAAACCGTTGACTTGTCGTAGTGCCAGGTTAACTGTTGCTTGTAGGCTTTCGGCTGTGCTTCCTGGAAAAGCTCCTCCTAAGGATTCGATGAGTTGCTTACCTTGTGGCGATCGCGTCAGTCCGGTGATGAATTTGTCTGCAAAAGCAGGGTTGATTGAAAGACGCTTGGTCAACAACTCTCGCACTTCGGGTTTCAGGAAGGGTGATAAAATTTGTAGTCTCTCTGGCAAATATCCTGTTTTAGCAAACTTTTCTAAGTCCGCGATCGCTATTGACTGTTGAAATGGTCCCAAGCGGATAGTCACTGTTTGTGCGGCTAGAGTAGAAGGCATTCCTACACCCCAACCGCAGGCGAGGGTCAAACTGCATAGTAATCCTTGTAACCAGGATGCCCGAAGCTGCATATGAGTTATAAGTTTTTGGTGACTAATAACTTATAACCCATAAATGCAATTAGCTGTTAATATCCAAACAAAGCTCTGAAAAAGCCCACGGCAGTACCTACTGGATTG
>Ga0070738_10004041_pt1 | contig 18232 bp, 17 predicted proteins | sample Coa_R2_2_FD_66446 | JGI IMG/M metagenome (GOLD analysis project Ga0070738, IMG submission 66446) | Surface soil microbial communities from Centralia Pennsylvania, which are recovering from an underground coalmine fire - Coalmine... | ecosystem: Environmental > Terrestrial > Soil > Unclassified ...
GGATACCCGCCAGGAGCAGCTCCATGTCGGCCAGCGAGTCGATGGCCACGCCCACTTTGCCGACCTCGCCTTCGGCGAACGGCGAGTCGGAATCCACGCCCGACTGCGTGGGCAGGTCGAAGGCGACGCTCAGGCCGGTCTGGCCGTGCTTGAGGAGGTATTGGAACCGCTCGTTGGTCTGCTCCGCGCTGCCGAAGCCGGCGTACTGGCGCATCGTCCACAGCCGGCCGCGGTACATGGTGGGGTGGATGCCGCGGGTGAAGGGGTACTGGCCGGGCTCGCCCAGCTCGTGCTCTCCGTCCGGCACGTAGACGTCCTCCAGCGGCAGGCCGGACATCGTCTCGAAGCGCTGGGCACGCAGCGGAAGGCGCTTCGTAGCCTCGGCGACCGTGGTCGCGCGCCAGCGCTCGCGGGCTTGCTCGGGCCTGCTCAGAGAACCCTCACCCTGCCCTCTCCCGCTGCGGCGGGCGAGGGTCGATTGACTTCAAATACGAAGGCCGGCTGCGGCGGTACACCGAAGCCAGGATGCGGCGATAGCCAGCGAAGTAGAAGGCTCCGGAGTAGACGGAGGCGACCACGGCGGCAAGCGTGCCCCAGTAGGCGATGTCGCGCGTGGCCGAAAGGCCCGCCAGCAGCGAGGCCATCACCAGGAACGTTACCAACGCCTGGATGGTCGCCTTGATCTTGCCCGGCCTGGCAGCGGCGATCACGAGCTGCTGGTCGGTCGAAGCCATGAGCCGCAGGGACGACACGGCGATCTCCCGCCAGACCAGCACGATGACCATCCAGGCGGGCGAAAGACCCAGGGCCAGGAAGATGAGGAACAGCGTCAAATGGAAGATGGCGTCGGCCATGGGGTCGATCAGCTTGCCGAAATCGGAGACCTCGTTCTTGCGCCGCGCGACGATGCCATCAAGAAAGTCGCTGATCTCGCCGAGGATAAAGAGAGCCAGGACGAACGCTCGGGCGGGCGTGCTGGGGATCAGAAACAGCAACAGCAGAGGCGAAACGCCGAGCCTGAATAAGGACAGGCCGTTAGCCAGGCTTATGGGGCAAGACTCCTCTCAGCTACTTTCGCGGTGGATGAGTGAAAAGTCAAGCTCCCAAGCATGCTGTTGTTAACATAGCGGAGGCTGTATGGCAGTAGCGGCAACGGAACTTCCCAGCGGTCCGGAACCAGCGCAGCAGTCACGGGCGCGCGAGCAGCGGTACCTGCGACCGATCTCGCGCATGGCGGTGCGCCGCGCGGTGTCGGCGCTCGAGGCGCTGGACGAGATGAAGTTCATCCTCAACAACCGCCGGGACGAGGAAGGCCGCCTGGAGCTGGCCATCACCTATCTCGAGGATCTGGAAGCCCGTGTGCCGGGCGCCACGCTGGCGCTGGAGAAGTGGGCCAACCACAAGCGCGGCTCGCGGCAGTGGGAGTTCACGGCGCCGGCCATCCTGCTGGCCATCTTCGGCCTGTTCGTGGGCGAGATCGGCCGCATGCTCGACCTCGGCCTGCTGATGGGCGCGGTGCTCTTCTTCGTCGCCCTGGTGGCGATCTTCTACCGCGTGTTCGTGGACATCGACATCAAGGCGCTGTCCCTGCTCTCCGAAGCCTGCACGCTGGTCGATATTTAGTTGACCCGCCCACCCGCCCGTATCTGAAAACAGGGGGCTGCGCCCCCTGTACGACCCCCGAGGCTTACGAGGCCCTTCGCACCAACTGCGAGGGGCCTCTATTTGCGAGCCGGGGTCTTAGGGGCGGAGTCCCTATGTGGAATTCGGGCGGGCGGGTGGGCACAATGTTTTTGGCACGGGCGACGCTGTAGGCTGAGCCTATGGCTGCTCTGCAGGGCAAGGTTGCTGTCGTCACAGGCGGATCGCGGGGGCTGGGGTTGCTGCTGGCGCGAGAGCTGGGGCGGCGCGGCTGCCGGGTGGCCATCTGCGGACGCAGCCAACAATCTCTGGACTGGGCGAAGGGCCGGCTCGAACAGGACGGCCTTCGTGTGCTGGCGCGGCAGTGCGACGTCGCCGTTCGCGAGCAGGTGGAGGGCTTCCTCGAAGGCGTGAAGAGCGACCTCGGGCCCATGGACATCCTGGTGAACAACGCCGGGATCATGGAGGTGGGGCCGCTGGAGCACATGCGGCTGGAGGACTTCGAGGCCGCCATGGACGTGATGTTCTGGGGCATGGTCTACGCCACGCTGGCGGTCTACCCGGACATGGTCCGCCGCCGCGCCGGCAACATCGTGAACATCACCTCCATCGGCGGCAAGGTCAGCGTGCCGCACCTGCTGCCGTATTCGGCGGCCAAGTTCGCAGCCGTGGGCTTCTCAGAGGGGCTCACGGCCGAGCTCGCGCAGTACGGCGTGAAAGTCACGACAGTCGCGCCCGGGCTCATGCGCACGGGCTCGTACCTCAACGTGTTCGTTCGCGCTCGCCAGGCGCAGGAGCTGACCTGGTTCGGCCTGGGCGCCAGCCTACCGCTCGTGTCCATGGACGGCGAGCGCGCGGCGCAGCAGATCGTGCGCGCCATGCTGCGAGGCCAGCGCGAAGCGGTGCTATCGCTGCCGGCGAAAGCGCTGGCAGCCGTGCACGGGCTCGCGCCCGGATTGGTGGTGACCGCAATGGGCTGGGTGAACCGCCTGCTTCCGGCCGCCGGCGGCCGGGGCAGCGAGCGGGCCCGAGGCGGTGACGTACAGGCCGCGCAGCAATCCAACCTGCTGGACATGGCCACGACGCTGAGCCGCGAAGCCGCGCGGCGCTTTCAGCCTCCCGGCTCAGCCTGATCGGGAACGGGGATTGCGCCCCCGCGGGGCAAACATCCCGAAGGAGCGTTTCCCACATGAAAGCAGTGACCTGGCAGGGCAAGCGCGACGTGCGCGTCGAGACCGTCGCGGACCCGAAGATCCAGGAGCCCACCGATGCCATCGTGCGCGTCACGTCCAGCGGCCTGTGCGGCTCCGACCTGCACCTGTACGAAGTGTTCACCATGTTCATGGAGCCTGGCGACGTGCTTGGCCACGAGCCCATGGGTATCGTCGAGGAGGTTGGCTCGGCCGTGACGCAGATCAAGCCGGGCGACCGGGTGGTGGTGCCGTTCAACATTTCGTGCGGACACTGCGCCATGTGCACCCAGGGCCTGTACTCGCAGTGCGAGACCACACAGGTGAAGGCGGAGGGCAAGGGCGCGGCGCTGTTCGGCTACACCAAGCTCTACGGCCAGGTACCAGGCGGACAGGCCGAGTACCTGCGCGTGCCGCAGGCGCAGTTCGGGCCCATCAAGGTGCCGGTCGGCCCGCCGGACGATCGCTTCCTGTTCCTATCGGACGTGCTGCCCACGGCCTGGCAGGCGGTCGTATACGCCGACGTGCCGAAAGGCGGCGCCCTGGCCGTGTTCGGACTGGGCCCCATCGGCCAGATGTGCGTGCGGGTGGCGCGCCAGCTTGGCGCCGGCCGGATCATCGCCGTGGACAATGTGCCGGAGCGCCTGGAGCTGGCCCGCTCCTGGGGCGCGGAGGTGCTCGACGAGCGCGTGCACGACGACGTGCCGAGCGTAATTAAGGAGATGACGGACGGCCGCGGAGCCGACTCGGTCATCGACGCCGTGGGCACAGAGGCGCACGGCGACGGGCCAAAGGCAATGATGCAGCACATGGCGGGGATGCTGCCGGGGCCTTTGTCCGAGAAGATGACCGAGAAGATGGGGATCGACCGCATGGCCGGCCTGCTGAACGCCATCGACAGCGTGCGCAGGGGTGGCACGCTGTCGATCGTCGGCGTCTATGCGGGAGCGGTCGATCCCATGCCCATGATGGAGCTGTTCGACAAGCAGGTCCAGGTGCGCATGGGCCAGGCGAACGTCAAGCGTTGGGTGCCCGACATCATGCCGCTGCTGATGGACGGCGATCCGCTAGGGGCGGAGAGCTTCGCCACCCACCATTTGCCGCTAAGCGAGGCCGTCCGAGGCTATGACATGTTCCAGAAGAAGCAGGATGGCGCGGTGAAGGTGGTGTTTCAGCCCTGATCGACGGGTAGGCCTTTGGCCAGCCATTCGGAGTAGGAGCCGGGATAGAGCTTCGCGCCGCCTATCCCGGCCAGCTCCAGGCCGACGAGGTCCACGCAGGCGCTGACGCCGGAGCCGCAAGACGCGGCAATGGGCCTCCCGTCGAGGATGCCGAGGCTCTCGTAATACGCACGCAGCTCGTCCGGGCTGCGGAAGCGGAGCTCACGGAGGTTCTCGGTGGCGGGCGCGTTGATTGATCCGGGAATGCGCCCGGGCTTCGGATCAAGCGGCTCTACGTCTCCGCGCCACCGCTCCGGCGCTCGGGCATCCAGCAGGTGCAAGCCGCCACGCTGGACGTCTTCCGCGGTGACGGTGTCGTCGCTTCTGGGATGGGCTTCGAACTGGCGGCGCTCGGGCGGCGTGCCGAGGCCTTGCTCCACCGGCTTGCCGGCGGCCTGCCAGGCGCGGAAGCCGCCGTCCAGGATCTGCACGCGGTCGTGCCCGAAGTGGCGCAGCAGCCACCACAGGCGCGAGGCGCCCAGGCCATCGCCGTCGTCGTAGGCCACGACCGTAGTCTGCGCATCGACGCCCGCGCGGGACATGGTCTCGGCAAAATCCGCGGCGCTGGGCAGAGGATGGCGTCCGCCTGCGCCAGGCGGCGCCGCCAGGTCGCGGTCCATGTCGAGGTGGACCGCGCCGGGAATGTGACCGGCCTCGAACATTTCCCGCCCGGCCGCCGGCGCGCCCAGGTTCCAGCGCGTATCGACGATGCGGATGCCTGCGTCGGGAGCGGCCAGCGCCAGTTGGTCGACGTCGATCAGCAGGGACGGCATAGGGCCATGATACGCGGCCCGATCGTCCCAGGAGATGCAAGCGGGCGTGCCGGATATGCGGTTCAGATGCAGGGGTGACGTTACGCGCCCGATTCCGTCCGGCAACTGCTCGCCGCCTCGTGCCGATTGTGGCGGCGCTCACTCTGGCCGCGTGCGGCAGCCAGGCTAGCAAAGCGCGGCCGCCGGAGCCGCCAACTCCGCCGGCCGAAGCCACCGTCGCGCCGGCGCCGACGCTGGCGCCCGTCCCGACGGAAACGCCGGATCCGGTGCTGCGCAGCCCGCTCACCGGCTTGCCGGTGGATGGCCCGGACGAGATCACTCGCCGGCCCCTCGTCGTCAAGATCGGCAACTCCGAGGCCGAGCGGCCTCAGGCCGGGCTGGCGCAGGCGGACGTGGTGTATGAAAGCGTGACCGAAGGCGGCATCACCCGCTACGCGGCGGTCTTCCAGTCGCAGGAGGCGAGCAACGTCGGGCCGGTGCGCTCGGCCAGGCTCAGCGACCTGCAGATCGCGCCGGAGTTCAACGCGGTCCTGGCGCACGTGGGCGCCAGCAGCCCGATCATGACGATGCTGCACAACGGCACGGTCTCGGACCTGGACCAGTTCTTCTTCCAGCAGTACTACCACCGCACCGCCGACCGCGTGCCGCCGTACAACGTCTACACCTCGACGGATAAGCTGCGAGCTGGGGCGCAGGCGCAGGGCTTCGGCGTTTCCACGGCCAAGCTGGCGCCTTACGCCTTTGAGAGCGGCACGCCTCCCAGAGGCAATGCCGGCGAGGTGGACTTCGACTTCGCCAAGCAGACGCACGCGGCGTATGTCTACGATGCCGGCCAGCACGCCTACCACCAGGTGGAGTACGGCCAGCCGACTGCAGACGCGGGCACCGGCAAGCCCGTGCAGATCGCGAACCTGGTGCTTCAGTTCACGCCGGTGCAGACCACCGACATCGTCGAGGACCGGAACGGCACCCATTCGCTGGAGTACGACCTGGTTGGCAGCGGCAAAGCCATGGTGTTCCACGACGGGCAGGAGCTCGACGGCACCTGGGAACGGGACGCCACGAGCGACCGCACCGCATTCCTGGATGCATCGGGCAAGCCCATCCCGTTCGCGCGAGGATCGGTGTGGATCGCCATCGTCGACCCCGGCACGGACGTGTTGGTCATGCCCATCGGAGCCTAACCCCGCCGCCGGAGGGCCCCCGCCTCGGTAAACTCGGCGAGGACTCCGAATGAAGATCACCTTCCTGCTGGTCGAGCGCAGCTTTCTTGGCTCGCTGCGCCGGGCGGCGGAGGAGGTCCGGAGCCGCCACTACGCCGGCCTGGAGCTGGCCGTCCACGTCCTGTCCGAGCTGCGCTCGGAGCAGGACTGGGAGCAGGTGGTCGCGGACGCGAACGGCTCGGTGGCGGTGTTCGCCATCCACATCACGGACGAGGCGACCGCGGGCCGCGTGCTGGCGCTTTTGGGGGATGATGCGCGGGCCTTCGTGCCACTGAACTGCGTGGCCAGCCTGATGGCACGAACGCGCATTGGCAAGCTGGACCTGGCCCGCAGCCGCGGCTTCATGTCCCGCTTCGGGCGGCTCATCCGGCGGCCCTCGCGCGGCACTCCAGAGTCGTTCGCGGCTTTTGCCGGGCGGGTGTCGGGCTGGCTGCGGTTCGCACCCGGCCGAGGTCAGGACTTCCGGACCTACCTGCAGCTGTACAGCTGTTACCTGAACGGCTCGCCCGAGAACCTGCGCACCCTGCTGCTGCTGACACTGCGCCGGTGCGGCGGGCTCGACGTCCCGGTCGCGGAGCCGGTGGAGTATCCGCCGGCATCGCTCTACCATCCGGACGCGCCCACGCTGTTCGAAGGCTTGGACGAGTACCTGGCGTGGTTCCGATCGCGCTCGCCGCTGCCGGCGGATGCGCCTCAGGTGGGGCTGATCCTGTTCCGCAGCCACGTGCTCAACCAGAACACCGCGCATTACGATGCAGTCATTCGGGCCATCGAAGCTCGCGGCCTGGCTCCGCTACCCGCGCTCGCCTTCGCGCTGGATAACCGCCTGGTGCAGGAACGCTACTTCCGCCAGGCGGAGGCCATCCTGTCGCTGACCGGCTTCGGCTACGTCGGCGGCATGGGCGCCAACGACGCGCCGGCGGCAGTCGAGGCGCTCCGGCGCCAGGACGTGCCGTACCTCGACGCGGTGGCCCTCACCTTCCAGCATGTCGACGCCTGGCTGGACAGCGCCACCGGCCTCAACCCGCTGCAGACGATGATGCAGGTGGCCATCCCGGAGCTGGATGGCGCGACCGAGCCGTTCGTGTTCGGCGGCGTGACGCCGGAGGCGGAAGGCTTCCAGCCGCTGCCCGAGCGCATCGAGCGCCTGTGCGACCGGCTGGCCGCGCTGGTGCGGCTGCGGCTCAAACCCAACGCCGAGAAACGCATCGCGATCACGCTGTTCAGCTTCCCGCCAAACGCCGGGACGCTCGGCACGGCAGCCTACCTGGACGTCTTCGCCAGCCTGCACCGGCTGCTTGGGCGCTTGTCCGAGGAAGGCTACGCAGTCTCGGGTGTGCCCGATACGCCCGACGAGCTGCGCAAGCTTCTGGCCGAAGGCAATGCCGCGGAGTACGGTACCCAGGCCAACGTGGCGGCGGCCGTCTCGCTGGCGGACTACAAGCGCACCTGCCCGTGGTGGCGTGAGGTGGAGGAGTGCTGGGGCGAGCCTCCCGGCCGGTTCAACAGCCGCGGCGCGGACCTGCTGGTGCTGGGCCGGCACTTCGGGAACGTGTTCCTGGGCGTGCAGCCAACCTTCGGCTACGAGGGCGACCCGATGCGCCTGATGGTCGCCCAGGGGCAGACGCCGCACCACGGCTTCTGCGCCTACTACGCCTACCTCCAGCGCATCTGGCAGGCGGACGCCGTGCTGCACTTCGGCACCCACGGCTCGCTGGAGTTCATGCCCGGCAAGCAGGTGGGCCTCTCGGGCGACTGCTGGCCGGACCGGCTCATCGCCGCGCTGCCGAACGTGTACCTGTACAGTGTGGGCAATCCATCCGAGGCGACCATCGCCAAGCGCCGCGGCTACGGCCGGATGGTGTCGTACCTGAGTCCGCCGATGGGCCAGGCCGGCCTCTACAAGGACCTGCTGCGCCTGAAGGACCTGATCGACGTCTACCGCCGCACCCAAGACGCCGAGCTGCTTCACGAGATCGAGGCGCTGGCTGACTCCCTCGCCCTTTCCGGGGAGAGGGCAGGGGAGAGGGTCGCCTCCTGACTCCCGATACCTACATCGCCCAGCTCCTGGCCGAGCTCCACGAGATCGAGGAGCGCCTCATCCCAACAGGTTTGCATGTGCTGGACGAGACCGGCGGCCTCGACGAGGCATTGGATATGGCCGCCCAGCACCACTCGCCGGAGGTCGTGCAGGGCATCCAGCGGGGGCTGGCCGAGAGCCGCGAAATCGAGGCCATCGTCCGCGCGCTCGACGGGCGGTACATCGTGCCGTCGTCGGGCGGCGACCTCATCCGCAACCCCAAATCAGTGCCGACCGGCCGGAACCTGCATGGCCTGAATCCGGCGCTGGTGCCCAGCGCCTACGCCTTCGACCAGGCCAGGAAAACGGCCGAGCTGCTGATCGCACGGGCCGTCGAGGACACCGGTCGCTTTCCCGAGAGCATCGGCCTGGTGCTGTGGGGCACCGACAACCTGAAGACCGACGGCGAGGCTATCGGCCAGGTGTTCGCGCTGCTTGGCGTCGAGCCGCTGGTGGACGACCTGGGCCGGGTGCACGATGTACGGCTGGTGCCGCTGGAGGAGCTGGGCCGCCCGCGCATCGACGTGGTCGCCACGGCTTCGGGCATCTTCCGCGACATCTTCGCCAACCACCTGGAGCTGCTGGACCGCGCCTTCCGTCTCGTCGCGGAAGCGGACGAGCCGCTGGACCGCAACTTCGTGCGCAAGCACACGCTGGCCATGGCCGCCGAGCTGGAGATTGGCTTCGAGGAGGCGGCTCACCGCGTGTTCAGCAATGCCGCCGGGGTGTACGGCACGAACGTGAACTTCGCCATCGAGAACCGCGCCTGGACCACCGAGGACGACCTCGCTCGCATCTTCCAGAGCCGGAAGTCGTTCGTCTACGGCCGCGGCATCGCCGGACGCGAGGCTGAGCAGCTGTTCGAGCGGGCGCTGGCGACAGTGGACGTGACCTTCCAGAACGTCGACAGCCTGGAGATGGGCCTCACCGACGTGGACCACTACACCGAGTACCTGGGCGGCATGACCAAAGCCGTGGAGCACATCCGCGGCGGGCAGCCGGCTGCCTACGTGGGCGACTTCCTGATGCCGAACGGGAAGGTCCGCTCTGTGGCCGAGATGGTCGCCCTGGAGACGCGGACCAAGACCCTGAACCCGCGCTGGTTCGAGGGCATGCTGGCTCACGGCTACGAAGGCGCCCGCGAGATTGAGAGCCATGTCACCAACACTTTTGGCTGGAGCGCCACCTGCCGGGCCGTCCCCGCCTGGGTGTACGACGGCGTCGCCGAGACCTACGCGCTTGACGCCGAGATCCTCGCGCGCCTGCGGGAAGCGAACCCGCACGCCGCCGCCGGCCTGGTAGGCCGCCTGCTCGAGGCGAACACGCGCGGCTACTGGGCCCCTGCGGCGCCAGTGCTGGAGCAGCTCAAGGCTTATTACTTGGACCTGGAGGCAGCGGCCGAAGGCTAGGAGCGGGCAGTCACCATGCGGCCTCCGATGAGGCGCGTACGCGAGTTGCCGATCACCACGACTGTGAACATATCCACTTCGTCCAGCGGCAGCTCGGGCAGACCCACGACTCGGACGGACTGGTCGGGACGGTAGGCGTTGCGGACCAGCCCCACGGGCGTGCTTGGGGCGCGATGGCGAAGGAAGCTGGCGCGAGCATCGGCGAGGAGCTGGCGGCGGCGCTGGCTTGCTGGGTTGTAGAGGACCGTTACCAGGTCGGCTGCGGCGGCGGCTTCGAGCCGCCGGCGGATGGCGTGGGCGGGCATGTGCAGGTCGCTCAGGCTGATGGTGGCGAAGTCGGCCATCAGCGGGGCGCCCAGCAGGGCAGCGGCGCTGGTGGCGGCGGTGATGCCGGGGACCAGCTCCACTAGCACCGAGGCGTCCTCGCCGAGCGCCTCGTAGACGAGGCCGGCGAGCGCGTAGATGCCCGCGTCTCCGCTGCAGACCAGCGCCACGCGCTTGCCGGCGCGAGCCAGCTCGATGGCCCGCTGCGCTCGCTCGATCTCCTCGCCTAACGGCATCGCTTCGCAGTTCGCCAGCGGCAGCCACTCGCGCACCATGTCCACGTACAGCGTGTAGCCCACGACGACCTCGGCGCAGCGCAGCTCCTCAAATGCCTGGAGGGTGAGCTGCTCCCGGCCGCCAGGCCCGAGGCCAACCACGGCCAGGCGGCCTGCCGCGCGGCGGCGCGCAACCGCGGCCGTACCCATGCCCGAGCGCTGCTTCGGCACCAGCAGCTCGCCCTGCGAGGCCAGGAGCGCCGCGGCTTCCGCTACGCTGGGGGTGCCGACGGCGCCGGCAACGACACTCGAAGGGTTCGGCACGGGTACATCGCGCAGCTCGGCCGCAGGGAAGAACCGCAGCGGCAGGTGCCAGCGCTCGGCGAGCGCCAGCAGGCCGGGCTCGTCGCGCTTGAGGTCGATGGAGGCCAGCTCCCGCACGGATTCGATCGAGGCGCCGCACTCAGCCAGGGCGCGGCGGACCAGCTCCTGCAGCTCCTGCACCGAGACGCCGGACGAGCAGCCGATGCCGACGATCAGGGAGCGATCGGGCAGGATCTCGCTGGCGGTCGTGAGCACGGGCTCGGCGCCGAGCTGGCGGGCGACGCGCCGGGCCAGGTCGTTGGCGCCGCCTTCGTGGCCCGAGACCAGGCTGATCGCGTAGCGGCCGGCATCGTCGACGACGACGACGGCGGGATCCGTCGTCTTGTCCGCCAGCATCGGCGCCAGCAGGCGCACGGCGATGCCGGTCGCGCCGAAGAACACGATCTCGCGGCTGGTGCGCCAGGCTTCGGCCAGCGCCTCGCGCGGGCTGCCCTCGATCAGCCGGCCATCTACGTGGGCTGCCAGACGCCGGCCATGCTGGCTCACGGCGACGAGGGCTGGGGATACGGACACAGCCCTCCAACTTTAGGACGAACCCCTAACTGCGCCGGCTGGCTGCAAGCGCTACCCTTGTGGCGACGTATGGAGCACCTGGCTCAGCTCCGCAGCCTTGCGCAGCGGCTGTCCGACGCGAACGCGGCCCTGATCGCGTGGGATCAGATCGAGGCGCAGAAGAGGCTCCCCCGGGCCGAGCGGGACGCGAGCATCAAGCGGCCTCCGCTCAGCCGGCAGGCGCTCAAGCTCCAGCTCGTGTTCCTGATGGCCGACATGAGCCGCCTGGAGCAGGAGATCTGCGCCGCGCCGATGATGAGCGCGAACTAGGTGGCGCGCCGTCCCCAAAAGCCCAAGCGGAAGGCGTCCCCTAAGCAGAAAACGGCGGCAGCCAGTCCGGCGGCGCTGTTCGGCGCGCCCGTTGGCCCGCCGCCGCGCATGGAAGCGGTCGATTCTGAGTTCGTCGGCAAGCTGGCCACGGCCATCGTCCAGGTGAACGAGGCGCAGGCGCGGCTGCTGGAGGACGTCGACACAGCCTCGAGCCAGCCGGGTGTGCTCCAGGATCCAGACTGGCAGGCGAAATCGGAGGCCGCCGCGGAGCAGTTGAGCGCCGCCGGCGCCCAGCTGCGCATCCAGCCCCTGCCTGAGTCGATGCAAGCGGTGGACGAGCTGCTGGCCCAGGCGCAGCGCGAGGGCCAGGTCGCCAGCCAGTCGCATGTCACGAGCGTGGCCGCCGGCGACCTGCCAGCCATGGTCGGCACCCTCCAGCACCTCGACCGGATGGCTCAGCTCATCGAGCAGGCCTACCAGCTGATCCGGCGCTAGCTGGGGCTCTCGCTGAAGCCGGCCGCTTTCAGGCCGGCGCGGACGCAGTCTTCGTCTTCGTTCGATTTGACGCCGCTGGCTCCGATCGCGCCTACGCAGCGGCTGCCGTCGAAGATGGGCAGCGCGCCCTGCACCGGCACGATGCGCTGGCCGCTGATGCCCACCATGCCCGCCGCGGCCGTGGCCACCTGGGACCAGCGGCCGGCCAGCTCGGCGGAGGGCAGCTTCCAGGCCGCCGCCGCGAAGGCCTTGCCTCGGGCGATATCGGCCGAGAGGAAGTTGCAACCGTCCATACGGGTGACCTGCATGACGTGGCCGCCGGCATCCAGCACGGCCACAGCGATGCGCCAGTTGTTCTGCCGGGCGTGGTCCAGCGCGGCGTTGGTCATCTTCTGGACGGCTTCGAGGTTGAGGTCAGGCATGAGTGTGCGTCCTTCCTAGAGGCGGAATAGCTCGAGGGCGTTGTTGCCGGCGATGGCCTGGATGCTCTGGCGCGGCAAGCGCAGCCCGCCGACCATCTCCACAAGCTCCCTGACTGTGGCGCCGGAGTGGGACTCCAGCGGATAGTCGGAGCCGAACAGCAGCTTCTGCGGGGTGATGATCTCGGCCGCCCACTCGATCAGCGGCGCCCAGCCGCCGTTGCCGGCGGTGTCGAAGTAGAACTTGCCCCAGCGTTCCTCGAACACCTTGGCCAGCCCCATCTCCTGCTGCTCGCGCTGCGTCTTGGCCAGCAGCGGCGTGGGATTGGGCACCTCGGGCGGCGCGAAGAACATGGAGATACGCCCGCGCAGAAAGATCGACGTGCCGCCGGTGTGCGGCAAGACGAACTTCAGGTTCGGGAACTCGGGGAAGACGCCGTTCATGATCCGCACCGCGGCCAGGGTGGTGTCGAAGGGCCGGGAGCAGGAGCGCTCCATGCTCCAGTCGGTGGAGGCGCCCTGGGGCAGCAGCGCCGGGTGCAGGATCACGGCCGTGTCCAGCTCGCTGATCTTGCGCCACAGCGGCGCCAGCGACTTGGCGTCCAGGTTCACGGAGCCGTCGGACGTGGGCAGCGCAATGGCCACCAGCCCCAGCTCGCGAACGGCTCGCTCGAGCTCCGCCGGGGCGTTGTCGGGATCGGTCAGCGGCACGTGCGCCGCCCCATACAGCCGGTCCGGGTTGTCGCGATGGATGGCGGCGAAGCCGTCGTTCAACTGGCGGCACACGGCCATACCTAGCGTGCTCACGCCGGAGTAGGTCAGGATAGCCACGTCGACGCCGCCCTCGTCCATGGTCTGCAGGTGCGTCTGGACGCTGTGCAGGTGCTCGCTGAGCGTGAGGCTGATCCGGTCGTTGACCAGGCGGGGGGCGCCATTGGCCTGAGCCTTCAGATCGTCGAAGACCGCCTTCGGAAGGAAGTGATGGTGGACGTCGACGACGCGCGTATCTTCGATCACTGGCCTACTCCAGCCGCACGTTCTTGCCGAAGTCGTAGTCCTCGGCGATGTCGCTTTGGAATTCCCACTTCACGCGCCCTTTGCCTGGCCAGCGGCCGTGGAACGTCTCGTCGAGGAAGCCCAGCAGCATGCCCCAGGCGTCCTTGGCTTCGGCCGGGCGGTAGCGGCCGGGCATCGTGTCGTTGAGCCAGCCGTGCGGCATGTTGGGATAGACCCGCATGCGATAGCTCTTACGGGCCTGCTCGAGCGTGCTCTTGATGCGCAGGACGTGGTCGATCGAAATGACGTGGTCCGACTCGCCGAAGACGTACAGCCCGGGCGCGGTGGTGGCGGCGATCATCTGCGCCATCGGCCTCGGCTGGTCCGGCGTGACCTCCCAATCGGAATCCTGGGCTGCGCCGTAGAAGGCGACCAGCGCCGCTAGGTCGTGGCGCTGGCTGCCGATGGTGATCGGGTAGCGGCCGCTCTGGCAGACGCCCATCACCGCAAGCTGGCTGGCCTCCACGCGCGAGTGGCCCTTGAGGAAGTCCAGCCCGCCGTTCACCACCGCCGCGATCTCCTCGTCAGGCAGGGTGGCGCGCACCTCGCCACGATTCAGCGCCGCCTTGTCGCCTTGCCAGCGCGAGAACAGGTCCGGCGCCAGCGCGACGTAGCCGTCGTCGGCCAGCTTCTGAGCCAGATCGAGGGTGTGCTGCACGAGCCCGTAGCGCTCGTGCAGGATGACGACGGCGCCGGCCTTCCCCTGGCCGGACGGCAAAAAAAGATGGCCGTTCAGGCCATCGCCGAACGTAACTGCTTCAGACACGGGGACCAGTGTACTGGTTGTGGGAAGCGGGAGGCTGGTAGCGGGAGGACGGGCAAACGCGAAGGGTTTGAAATCAGGTCCGCCGTAGAATGGCCCGCGGATGAGCTTCGAGGGCAAGGTAGCCGCCATCACCGGCGGCGGCAGTGGCATCGGCCGAGGCATCGCACTCAAGCTGGCAAGCCAAGGCGCCAAGGTGGCCGTCGTCGACGTGAGCTCCGACGCCGCCGGTCGAGTCGCCCAAGAGACGGGCGGAGAAGCACTCCCGACCGACGTCTCGAATGAGGAGCAGGTCAACGCCATGGTCGGCAGGGTGGTGGAGCGGTTCGGGCGGCTGGACTTCCTGGTCAACTGCGCGGGCAACGCGGCGTTCGCGCCGGTCGCGGAGCTGTCGCTGGCGGACTGGCAGTCGGTGATCGACGTGCACCTGACGGGCATGTTCCTGTGCTGCCGTGCGGCGCTGGAGCACCTCGTCGGGGCAAAGGGGCGGATCGTGAGCGCCGCCTCGAACTACGCCTACAAGGGCCGGCCTGGCGGGTCGAACTACTCGGCGGTCAAGGCGGGCATCGTGGGCCTCACCAAGGTGCTGGCGCACGAGCTGGCGCCGGACGTGAACGTCAACGCCGTCGCGCCGGGCCCAATCGATACACCGCGCTGGCGGCGTGGCTTCGAGGGCGAGGCGCTCCAGGCCAGGATCGCCGAGCGCACTAAGGACGTGCCGCTGGGCCGTATCGGCCAGCCGGATGACGTGGCCGGCGCCGTGGCCTTCCTGCTCGGTCCCGAGGCGAACTGGATCACCGGCTCGGTCCTGCACGTAAACGGCGGGGAGTTCATGCTGTGAGCGGCCTCTGTTACTCGCCCACCGCCGGAGCGAAGCGACCCCGCCGGGTGGCATCGGGAGAGGCTAGGTGAGGGCAAGCTTGAGCGGCCGCTTGGAGGGGCGCGTCGCCCTCGTTACCGGCGCGGGACAGGGCATCGGGCGAGCGTTTGCGCGGCGGTTCGCGTCGGAAGGCGCGTCGGTCGGAGTTGTTGACATAAACCTGGATGGCGCCGAGGAAACGGCCAGCCTCCTGTCGCGGGACGGCCATCGCGCCACCGCCGTCGAGGCCAACGTCGGCGATCCGGAAAGCGTCGCCAATGGGGTCAAAGCCGTGGAGGCCAAGTTCGGGCCGATCGGCATCCTGGCCAACGTGGCCGGCATCTATGGCCGGCACGACCTGATTCGCGACCAGGACCTGGCCAACTGGAACAGGGTGCTGGGCATCAACCTCACCGGCACGTTCCTGTGCTCCAAGGCGGTGCTGCCGAGCATGCTGGCGGCAGGGTGGGGGCGGATCATCAACATTTCGTCCAGCCAGGGACTGCGGCCTCGCACCCGTGTCGGACCGTACGTTGCATCCAAGGCGGCGGTGATCGGCTTCACCAAGGCATTCGCGCTGGAGGTCGCCCGCAGCGGCGTCACCGTCAACGCGCTGGTGCCGTCAGTCGTGGATACGGCCATGCCGCGCGAGAACAGCTCCGAGGAGCGGCTGCGGGAGCAGGCCCAGGAGAACCCCTCAGGCCGCATCGGCCAGCCGGAAGACCTCGCCGCGCTGGCCGCCTTCCTAGCCAGCGACGATGCCGCCTACATCACCGGCCAGGCCATCGCCGTCAACGGCGGGCAGATCCAGCTGCCTTAGGAACTGCCTGAGGCCGGCGCGCTGGCGCTGATGTTGTACTGCTTGCGCATCTGATCGGTGAAGCCGCTGGCCTGGAGCTTGTCCAGCAGAGTGGTGTCTACGTAGTCGCTGGGGTTCTGGCTCTTCAGTTTGGTCTGGGTGAGCGCCGGCACCTGCTTGAGGACCTCCTGGATGCCCGCGGCGGTCGGCTTCAGATCCAGCGGCCCATCCAGGAACTCCTGGTAGGTCGCGTCGATAACGTTCTGATCGGTGGTCTTGTTCTGCTCGCCCAGGATCTGCTTGCCCTCGTCCGGGTGCGCTCGGGCGTAGAAGTTCCCTTCGACCAGCGTTTTGGCCAGCGCCAGGTACATGTCCTGGTGCGCATCGGCGAACGTCTTGTCGACGACCGCTCCGTCGAACACCCAGGAGGAGTTCTTGGAGAGGTCGATCAGCGGCTGCAGGCCCTGATCCTTCGCCTGCACCACCTGCGCCGCCGTCAACGGCGCGGCACTTAGCGAGCCGCTCACCACGCCCGAAAGGCGCGCGGCGCTGCTGCCGGGCACCTGCACGACAGTGACGTCCTTATCGCGCACCAGGCCCAGCTTCTCGATGTACATGCTGGCCGCGACGTCGCTCTCGGAACCGAAGGTGCTGATGCCGATCTTGCCGCCTTTGAGCTTCTGCGCGGCGTTGCCGGCGGTGATGCCCTTGGCACCGAAGAAGATGAACGGGATGAAGTTCTCGGTCGAGGTGATCAGCCGGAAGTTCGCGCCGTTCGAGTTGCTGATGACTACCGGCGCGAGCCCCACTTCCATCGCCTGAAGCTGGCCGCCCAGCAGGATCTGCAAGCCTCGGGAGCCGCCTTCGGCGTTGATGACGTTGAGCTTGAGGCCGTTCTTCGTGTCGAAGCCGTGCTTCTGCGCGATCCAGGTGGGCAGCGCCCCGCCGGCGATGGCCGAGATGCCGTAGTTGAACTCGGTGACGTTGCCCGCTGCACTACCTGAGGCCGCCGCCGGCCCGCTCGCAGCCGGCTTGGCGGATGCCGAGGCGGCTGCGGCCGGCTTGGCGGTGGCAGCCGCCGACGCCGGGGCGACCGATGGTTTGGCCAAGGCCGACGGCGAGGCGCTGCTGGGAGCAGCCGCCGACCCGCCGCAAGCCGTCAGTGCAGCGAGCAGCCCAAGGACGCCAAAGCCGCGCAATTTGCGTGAAGCGATCAAGCCGAAATCTCCTCCAGCACCCGTTGCTTGGTCTCGATGCCCATCGTCACCATCACCACCAGCCCGACGATCAGCACGGCAAAGAACATCAGGAACACGCTGCCGATGCCGAGCTGCGACGCCAGCATGGCGCCCACGGCCACCGGCGCGATGATACTGGAGAGCCTGCTCATGCCACTGCCCCAGGCTGTCGCCCAGGCTCGCATCCGGGTTGGGTACAGCTCGGGCGCGTAGAGGTACGCGCCGATGTTGCTGACGCCCACGCCGAGCACCATGATCAGGCTGACGATGAACAGCGTCTGCCAGCCGGTTTGGCCCAGCTGCACCATGATCCAGCCCAGCAGCGCGCCGCAAGCCGCGAACAGGAAGCCCAGGCTGAACAGCGTCTTCCTGCCGACCGTGTCGAACAGGTTGGCCAGGAACAGGTTCATGATGATCGTCGCCAGGTTGTGGAAGGCGGTGAGGATTAACCCGCGCTCCGGCGGCAGGTGCCCGAGCTGCACGTACAGCGTGGGCAGCCAGATGGTGTAGCCGTAGTTGGCGAAATAGCAGGCAAAGAATTGGACGGACACCAGGATGGTCCGCCGCAGGTAGGCAGGCGAGAAGGGCTCGCCGAAGCGGGTCGGCCGGATATCGGCGCGATAGTGAGCCTCCGGCTTCGCCAGGCTCTCGGGCGGATAGTTCGACTCCAGTTCGCTGACGAGCCGGTCTGCCTCGGCGATCCGGCCCTTGTCAGCCAGCCAGCGCGGCGACTCGGGCAGCTTGAACCAGCCGTAGATGGCCATCAGCAGCGGGATGCCGCCGAAGGCGAACAGCACCCGCCAGCCAGCGTCGCGGCCCACCAGCCCAAACAGCGCGGCGCCAATGAGTGGCGTCAGCATCAGCCCCAACGGGAAGGTGTTCTGGAAGAGGATGAACACCCGGCCGCGCGTCCTGCCGCGGATCCACTCGTTGAACAGCGATACGGCCAGCGGGATCTCGGCGCCCAGGCCGAAGCCCTCGATGACCCGGATCACCAGCAGGCTCTCGAAGCTCCAGGCGAAGGCGGCCATGACGCTGAACAACCCAAACGAGGCCAAGGCCAGCAGGAAGGTGCGCCGCCGGCCGTACATCTCGCCCAGGGCGCCGAAGAGCAGCGCGCCCACGAGCTGGCCGACGTAGCCGGCGCTGATCAGCAGGCCGGCATTGACGAAGCCGATGTGCAGCGAGGTGAAGACCACGGTGAGCGCCACCGCGATGGCGATCGAGTCAAACGCGTCGAAGAACGTGCCAGTGCCCAGGATGCAAGCCATCCGCAGGTGCAGCCGCGAGAAGGGCAGGCGCTCCAGCCTGGCGACAATTTC
>Ga0070738_10004042_pt1 | contig 18230 bp, 12 predicted proteins | sample Coa_R2_2_FD_66446 | JGI IMG/M metagenome (GOLD analysis project Ga0070738, IMG submission 66446) | Surface soil microbial communities from Centralia Pennsylvania, which are recovering from an underground coalmine fire - Coalmine... | ecosystem: Environmental > Terrestrial > Soil > Unclassified ...
GGCCATCGTTATCGTAGTCCGCTGCGATCGCTGCAGTGCCGTAACCGGCGCCCTGCACGCCCGCTTTGGCGGTGACGTCTTCAAACGTCCCATCTCCCCGGTTTCGATACAGGCGATTGGGTTCGCGTGCCGTCCCGCGGGGCTGGTGTGTCACTCCTTCCAGTGGTCCTGAATTCACCAAGTACAGATCCATAAAACCGTCGCCGTCGTAATCGAGCCACACACCGCCGGCGCCGTTCGATTCAAGAATATTGGCGATCCGCGAATCGCAGTACTGGTGGACGAAAGTTATCCCGGCCTTGGCCGTTACGTCTTCAAACAGGTCGTCTTTTCGGGCCGCAATTGCCGGGGTTACAGAAAGTGCGGCGGGCACGGTGCTCGACGGTTCCGGGGCGGCCCGCATCACCGAGCTCTTGAATTCGAAAAGAATGGCAACGGCCACCAGCGCGCCCAGGCCAAAAACCAACGCTAATTTCCAGAATTGCTTTTGTCCGTTCATCGCTTCAGGTCTGCTCGTTGTGACCAACAGGTTACAGGCATCGCGCAATCGTAAGCTTTGGCCGCAATGATGAACCTGGGGAGAACGATTGACTCTCCCTTTTTGGTCCTGGTTGGTTCATTTTTTGCACAGTAGTAAAAGCCGATCGATCCGGGGCAAGTCACGCCTGATATTGGGCGAGGATGAGCAGGTCTCCACCTGGACTGCGAGTTAAATGGGCTGTGCGGCCCAATCCGTGGTACCGGTTGCTCGGAATTCCCGGCGGATTACAACTCCAGGTTGACGCAAGCCGCTCGGCCTGCGATTGATATGTGCAGACCCCGTGAGAAAACCGGCGCTTACCTGCGGATTGCTTCTCGCCACAGCCTGGCTGCTGCCAGGATTTGAGCCGGCAGGCCACGCGGCCCCCGGCCAATCCTTTGAAGCGGCCTCCCGCCACTGGGCGTATCAACCGTTGAACCGGCCGCAACCCCCGCAAGTCACGGAGGCGCAGCTCGTGCAATCCCCAATTGACGCGTTCCTGCTGTCCAAGCTCGAGCAAAAACACCTCTCGTTTGCCCCGGCGACGGACCGAAGGACTCTATTGCGCCGGGTCTACTTCGACCTGGTTGGATTGCCGCCTACCGTTGAGGAGGTCCAGGCCTTCGAACAGGACGGCTCAACCAACGCTTTTGCTAAAGTGGTTGATCGGCTGCTTGATTCCCCGCGTTACGGAGAATGCTGGGGCCGCCATTGGCTGGACGTCGCGCGTTACGCCGACACAAAAGACCTGGTTCTGGCCTACGGAAAAGACGCGTTGCGACCTTATGCGTACACGTACCGCGACTATGTCATTCGCGCTTTCAATGAAGACCTTCCGTATGATCAGTTCGTCGAGGACCAACTTGCGGCCGATCTCATTCCTGGAGAACCCAAATGGCGCCTGGCGGCGCTTGGGTTTTTAACGTTGGGTCGTCTTTTTGACAACAATCCCCACGACCAAATTGATGATCAGATTGACACCACGACTCGCGGTTTCCTGGCATTGACCGTCGCCTGCGCCCGCTGTCACGACCATAAATACGACGCCATCACGCAAGCCGACTATTACGGGCTGTATGGCGTTTTCGCGAGCACTGAGCGGCCGTACCAATTGCCGCTGATCGAGGACCCGAAGGATGTTCCGGGCGGACCCGAGTTCGAGCGAGAGCTTGCCAAAGCGCGCAACGAGCTCGAACAGCAAATCGACAGCGAGTATGCCAAGCTTACCGAGAATTTTCGTCAAAGAATCGGAGATTACCTCCTGCGCGCCGGGACCACCGAGCCGGATATCACCGAGACATCCCAATTCGCGTTGTCCTTAACGCCGGATGATTTTCGGCCCACGCTCGTCTTGCGGACTCGGCGGTATTTGAGAGAGCAGGCGGTACCCGGGAACAAGCTTTTCGGCTTGTGGTCCCAGTTGATGGCATTGTCGGAAGCCGATTTGCCATCCAAGGCACAGGAGATACTGGATCAGGCGGCGAAATCCGAGCCGCCGCCAAACCCGTTGGTGCTGGATGCCCTGAAGTCCTCAGTTCTCACCAACAAACCATGCGTGGCAAAGGCTTACGGCAAGTTGCTTCGCGATATTTATGAGCAATCCAAAAAGCCGGTCGCGGGAAATCCCAGTGGCGATTTGACAGCCGATCAACGCGAGTTGCTCGACGTCGTTACGGGTCCTCAAAGCCCCATCGCGTTTCCACGACGCGATACGCCCGACCACATGTCCCGGCCTGACAAAGACCGCTACAACGGGCTGGTTGCGAATCTCGACAAAATTGCTGCCAACGCGACCAACCCGCCGCCGGCGCGGGCCATGGTGGTGGCGGATTTACCCCAGTCGTTCGAGCCGCACATCTTTAAGCGAGGCAATCCGTCCCGCCCCGGCGACGCGGTGCCGCGCGCATTTGTACGCGTGCTGACCGGGGGAACAGCCCTGGTTTTCACGAATGGAAGCGGACGCCTTGAGCTTGCCACGGCCATCACCTCGAACACCAATCCGCTTACGGCCAGGGTGCTCGTGAACCGTGTCTGGATGCACCATTTCGGCGAGCCGCTGGTGGCCTCACCCGCGGACTTCGGGGCGCGCAGCGAAGCCCCCGCCAACCCGCAGTTGCTGGATTGGCTCGCTTCAGAATTCGTGCGTTCGGGCTGGAGCATCAAACACCTGCACCGGGTGATCCTCTTAAGCTCCGCGTACCAACAGGCCTCATTCCCGCAAGCGGCACAAGATCCTGAAAATACATTGCTGAGTCATTTCCCTCGGCGCCGGCTCGATTTCGAAGCGATGCGTGATTCTCTGTTGTCCGCAGCCGGTCGTTTGAACCTGGCCGTTGGCGGACGATCCGTGGACCTTGCGGAGGAGCCCAGCAACACGCGCCGCACAGTTTACGCCCTGATCAACCGACAGGATTTGCCTTCCATGTTCCGCGCCTTTGATTTCCCCGTGCCGGACCAATGCATCGAGCGCCGCCCGCACACGTCGGTGCCGCAACAGGCGCTTTTCGCGATGAATTCCCCCTTCGTCTTACAACAGGCACGAGCCCTGGCCGCTATGCCTTGCGTGTCGCAGACATTTGATCCGGGATTAAAAGTTGCCGCCCTGTTTAGCCGCGTGTTCCAGCGCCAACCCACTCCAAAGGAAATCGCATCGTCCTTACGCCTCATCAAGGCCGCGGAACAGGAAAAAGCCCCCGACAATGGTCTCACCGCATGGGAACAACTCGCGCAAGTGTTGCTCATGTCCAACGAAGCTGTGTTTGTCGATTAGCCTGACGTCATGAACATCTTTCAACACCTCCCGCCGCGGCTGTTGACGCGCCGACAAATGCTTCACCAAATGGGCACCGGCCTGGGCATGCTCGGCCTCGCCGGTCTCCTCCGTGAAGCCGGTATTCTCAACGCCAGCGCCGAGTCGGTGCCGCTCAACCCACTGGCCCCCAAACCGCCTCAGTTTGCCGCGCGAGCCAAACGGGTGATTCATATTTATCTCAATGGCGGGCCCTCTCACGTCGATACCTTTGATCCCAAGCCCGCACTCGGGCAGTGGGCCGGCAAAACTATTCCCTCGGGAAACCTGACCACCGAAAGGCCTACCGGCACTGCCCTGCCCTCTCCCTTCAGATTTCGTCCCTATGGAAAAAGCGGGATCGAAGTGAGCGAGATCTTTTCGAAAACAGCCGAGCACGTTGATGACATTAGCTTTATCCGTTCGATGCAGGCAAATACGCCAAATCATGAGCAGTCAATGCGGCTGATGAACTGCGGCGATGAGCGCCTGTCGCGCCCGAGCTACGGCGCCTGGATTACGTACGGCCTGGGCACCATCAACGAGAATCTGCCGGGCTTCATCGCGATGTGCCCCGGGCTGCCGGTGGCGGATGTTTCAAATTGGCGCGCCGCCTTTCTACCGGGCATTTACCAGGGCACACACATCAACACGAAGAAAACGAAGCCCGAGGAGTTGATTGAGAATATCACCAACCAGCGCATCAGCCGCACAGCCCAACGACGCCAACTCGACCTGCTCGGAGAGTTGAACGCAGAGCACGAGCGCGCGCGGGGCGATGATCCCCAACTCGAAGCCCGGATTCAATCCTTCGAACTCGCTTACCGGATGCAGTTGGAAGCGACCGATGCTTTTGACGTTGAAAAGGAGCCGCCGCAAATTCGCGAGATGTACGGGAACACGCTCCAAGCGCGGCAGCTGCTGATTGCCCGGCGACTGATCGAGCGAGGCGTGCGTGTGGTCCAATGTTACCACGGCGACGTGCAACCGTGGGACAGCCACGAGTTGATCGAGGATAATCATCGGCGCCTGGCCGGTGAAATCGACCAGGGGATTGCGGCGCTGCTGACCGATTTGAAACAACGCGGTTTGTTGCAAGACACCCTGGTTTTATGCGGTGGTGAATTCGGGCGCACGCCCGCCGTTGAAATCCCCGCGCCCGGCACGCCGGGCAAAGGCAAGGGCCGCGACCATAATCATTATGGATTTACCGTCTGGCTTGCGGGCGGCGGAGTGAAAGGCGGCCACGTGTATGGCGCTACCGATGAGTTCGGCTTCCGTGCCGTCGAAAACCCGGTCCACGTTCATGACTTGCACGCCACCATGCTGCATTTGCTCGGATTCGATCATGAAAAACTGACGTATCGTTACGCTGGACGGGATTTCCGGCTCACAGATGTCAGCGGCGAAGTCGTAACAGATATCCTGGCCTAAGATTCAGGCCGGAACCACGCAAAATTCACCACGGATGAACACAGGATTTTCAGGAGCAAAACGGGGCACGAAAGCCAGCGGGAGTGAGTTCACCTTTGGCGGATGGTTCAAATGTCCCCTGCTGCCCCGCGCATCAACGCTGGTCACCCGGCTCGTATGCTTCGTCGCCGCCGCTTCGTGTCTCGATGCGCCCATCAGCCGCGGCGAAGATTTTTCAAAGGGCGAACACAAGCTTCTTTACGTGGCCGAACCCGGCATCCGCGACTATCTCGAATATGGCGGTCATGGCTTGCTGGTGTTTGACATTGATCATGGCCACACATTTGTGCGCCGAATCCCGACCGGCGGGCTCGACGAAAAAGGAAAGCCGCTCAACGTCAAAGGCATCTGCGCCAACGCAACGACAGGGCGACTTTACATCACTACGACGCGGACCCTGCAATGCCTCAACCTCGCCAGTGACAAAATGCTTTGGGAAAACTCTTACGAAGGTGGCTGTGATCGGCTGGCGCTTTCGCCCGACGGTCTGATCATTTATGTGCCATCGCTCGAAGGAGACCATTGGAACGTGGTGGATGCCACGAACGGAAAGGTCTTGCAAAAAATCGTGCGCAAGTCCGGTGCGCATAACACGATTTTTGGGTTGGACGGTGAACACGTTTACCTGGCGGGCCTTAAATCCCCGATTCTTACGGTTATCGACGCCAAAACACAGGAAGTCGGGCTCACAGTGGGCCCGTTCGGCAATGTCATACGTCCATTCACAATCAACGGCAGCCAGTCATTGTGCTACGTCAACGTCAATGGCCTGCTCGGTTTCGAAATAGGCGACCTCAAAACCGGCAAGGTCTTGCAAAAAGTCGAACTGCCCGGGAGCAAGCCCGGAACAGAAAAACGGCACGGGTGCCCCAGTCACGGGCTTGGTCTGACACCCGATGACGCCGAGTTGTGGCTCACCGACGCCGCAAACAGCCAGTTGCACATCTTCGATGCGACGGTTACGCCTCCAAAATTATTGGCTCACGTGACGGTGCGCGATCAGCCGGGATGGATCACCTTTGGAGTCGACGGGCGTTACGCCTATCCATCCACCGGGGATGTTATTGAAGTTAAAACCCGCAAGATCGTGGCCGAATTGGCCGACGAAAAGGGCCGGGCCGTGCAAAGCGAGAAGCTGCTGGAAGTAGATTTCAATAATGGCAAACCCGTTCGCGCAGGCGACCAGTTCGGATTAGGCCGAGCGCATTAATTCCTGCGGAGCTTCCTTGCGCGTGCGCCGGCGGGTGTCGGCCAGAAGTCAAAAGAGCGCGCCAATTTCGCTGCGCCTTTCCAGATCGACCCCTCATTACCAGGAGTGGCTCCGCAAACTTGTACCCGTCTTCCTTCAGGGTGAAAGTCTTTGCCGCCCGGCGTAAACGTTCAGCGAATCGCCTCGAATAAAACCCACCAACGTCTGGCCGCTTTCCCGGGCAAACTCGACCGCTAAACTCGATGGGGCGGACACCGCGCAGACAATCGGCACCCGGGCCGCCAGAGCCTTTTGCATGATCTCAAAGGAGGCCCTGCCGCTGACCAAGAGGACATTATCGGCAAACGGAAGTTTTCCGGCACGCAAACCGTAGCCGATGACCTTGTCGACGGCATTATGCCGCCCCACATCCTCGCGCAGCACTATCAACTCACCGGTTTCGGTGAACACCGCCGCCGCATGAAGTCCTCCGGTTTTCTCGAAAGCCGGCTGGGCGGCACGCATGGCACCCGGAAAGGTCCTGATTACCTGGATTGAAACACGGACGTTGGAAGTAACGGGCGGAAACTCCTGTTGAACGGCATCAATTGAGGCCTTCCCGCAAAGGCCACAGCTCGATGAAGCAAACACGTGGCGGGTTAGGCGTTTTAAATTGAGCCGGACGGAAGGCGCCAAAAATACATTAAGGGTATTCTCGGGGGAGTCGCTCCGGGCGCAGGGACCCATCGCGGTAATGTCGGAGGGCTTGCGAATGATCCCTTCGCTGAGGAGAAAGCCCGCAGCCAAATCCTCATCGTGCCCTGGCGTTCGCATGGTCACGGCGATGCCCCGGCCACGCACGCGGATTTCCAATGGTTCTTCCCGCGCCAAACGGTCCTGGCAGTGCTTTGCTTCTGCCGCGGCGGAATAACGCCATACTTCGGCTTCCCCGATTAACAGGTCGGCGGCTTGCGCGGCGCCTTTTCCGGACCTCGGGTTCAATGTTTCGGGTCCGGTTCTCCGTTGAGCTTCTCGATGCTCACACGGGAATTATAGTCCGGCACTCCCCCCGCCGCATCCACCAGGCCGCGACGGATTAGCACGTTTCCTTCCGGCCAGTGAACCTGAAGGTTACCCCGGGCAATCGGAGCGATGAAGACGCGGGCTTCCAGCCGGCCAACCTCGTTGCGGAGCAAAACACGCTCGTTCTGAGACAACCGCAGATCGGCCGCGTCGAGGTGGTTCATCAAGACTGCGTCCCGGGGCGCACCGTTGAGCGGGTCAGTCTCCGCATAGACGATCGAGTTAAATTGCTTTCCCCTGCGAGTCGACACCGCAAACTGCGGCGGTTTTTGTTTTGTTTCGAGGGAACCATCACCCTCTGACGCGGCGCTCCTCGCAACTCCGTTCGCGGGCAGGCACACGGCTTGAAAATGAGCTTTGCCATCGGGGGTTGGAAACTGCCAGTCGGCGCACAAATGGCGTCCGCCATATTGAACGGCATCGCCGCTTTTTTGAAGCCTCTCGATGCCCGCATAGGACGGAATGACGCGCGCGATCTCGTCCCGCATTTGCCGCCCCGTTTCACAGCCGATAATCGCCGCCGAATTTGGTGACACCGCGAAGGCCAGGTCGCGCAGGATCTTCCATTCCGCGCGCGCCTCACCTACCTGGCGCGGGAGTTCGGGCGTGAAAATAATGCGCCGTTCGGTGGTGGTTTCGGTGCCACCGTCGTCCTGTTCGTACCGGGTTTTGGCGGGAAGCAAAAGCACCTGGTCGAGCGTATCCACGAACATCTGGTCCGTGAGAATGATATCCTGATGCACGCGCATCGGAACCTTTGAGAGCGCCGCGCGCACGTGGTCGGGTTCGGGTAAAGTCCGGACAAAATTCCCGCCGAGGCAATAAAGCAAATCCAGTTCGCCGGCGTCGGCAGCTTCGACCATTTGGACCGCCGTCAGGCCTGGCCAGTCGGGCACTTTGAATCCGTAATGCCTCGAAAGGGCCAGCGCCGTTTCCGAATTGATTGGCTTGCCCCCAGGAAACACGGTGGCGTACGCGCCCATTTCCGCACCACCTTGCACGGAAGAATGCCCGCGAATCGGCATCAACCCGCATTTGTCGCGGCCGACGAACCCCTTCGTCAGGCCCAGGTTGATGATCATCTGGACGGAATCCGCGCCGAAGACATGTTGAGTAATGCCCATGCTCCAAACCAGCACGGCGGTTTTCGCCCGGTGGATGAGCTCGGCGAATTCCTGCATGCTTTGGCGCGTAAGTCCGGACTGAAATTCCAATTCCTCGAACGTGAATTTTTCGAGCTGCAAGGCGAGCTCTTCAAAGCCTTGTGTCCGCTGCTGGATGAACGCTTTGTCATGCCAGCCGTTTTGAAAGATAATCTTCAAAACTCCGCACAGAAACGCGATATCGCCACCCGTCGAGACAGGAAACCAGTAGTCGGCGATGTCGGTCCCGAATGTGGCGCTGCTGGCCGTCGACGGCACCCAGTAACGATCCATTCCGGGTTCAAAATAGGGGTTAACCAGAACCACACGGGTGCCCAACCGCTTGGCTTCGTGCAGATATTTGAGCGCAACCGGCTGGTCATTGGCGGGATTGGCTCCGAAAAACACGACCAGGTCGCTTCCATACCAGTCCCGGTAGCTGCAGGTTGTCGCGGCCACTCCCAAGGCGTGCTTCATCGCGGCCGTGCTCGGGGCGTGACAGAGCCTTGCCGCGTTATCCACGTTGTTGGTCCCCAGGAACCGCGCCACTTTCTGAGCCATGTAATAGACCTCGTTGGTAATCCCTCGCGAAGTCAGAAAAAATGCAATCCGTTTGGGGTCGCTGCGGACGATTCTCGCCGCGATGCGCTGGTACGCCTCTTCCCATGAAATCCGATGAAAGCCCGCCGCGCCCCTTTCCCGCAGCATCGGGAAAGGCAACCGGCCCAGCTGACGCAATTGCTGGTTAGTCAGGGAAGACAGCTTTGACACATCCGAAAGGATCGCTGGATCGAGTGCCGGCATGGTGTTCAACCGGAGCAAATTCAGGCGAGTCATGCAGAGATGAACGCCGCTCATAGTCCAATCGTGGAATCCGGCGACTCCAAGGGCGCAACCGTCGCATACGCCTTTGCTCAGGACTTTCCAGGCGTAGCCAAGGTTATCGCGGTTCTGCCACGCAATGGCAGCCATGTCGCGAAAATGCTTGGGTTTGGTTTGACCGAGGCCGAAAGGGACCGCAGCTTTTAATTTCGCCCGCCAGGTTCTTTTAACTTCGTTCACGCTATCGATGACCTATAAGCATGGAGTGAACCAGTGCGGCGAGCAACCCTCCTGCCAAGGGACCCAGCACGGGCACCCAGGCGTAGCCCCAGTCACCGTCCCGCTTGCCGGGGATGGGCAAGAACGCGTGGGCAATGCGCGGCCCGAGGTCGCGTGCCGGATTAATCGCATAGCCGGTCGTGCCGCCCAGAGACAAGCCTATGGCAAAGACCAGTAGTCCTACAGGCAGCGCGCCCAAAGTTCCCAGGCCGATAATTACCTCATTCGTGGCGCCGGTCGCGCCTGGCAGTTTGATTTTCGCATCGGTCATTAAAAACACCGGCAAGACCAGCAGAAACGTGCCAAGAACCTCGCAAAAAAACGCCTGGCCATAACCGCGAATATTCGGTGCCGTGCAGAAACATGCCAGCTTTGCGCTCGCGTCGTCCGTCGCAAGGAAGTGCGCCCGGTAAAATACGTAAACGAGCGTGCCGCCCAAAACGCCGCCCGCCATTTGCGCGCCGACGTAACCCAGGACGCCAGACCACGGAAACTTCCCCGCCTGCGCCATGGCCACTGTTACCGCCGGATTCAAATGCGCGCCGCTAAACGATTGCGAGCTGAACACCCCGACAAAGACCGCCAGGGCCCATCCTGCCGTGATCACTATCCAACCCGCGCCATGGCCTTTGGTCTTGGACAGGACCACGTTGGCGACCACTCCGTTTCCGAATATCACTAAAATCGTGGTTCCGATGAATTCTGCCAAGCAAGGGTTCATAGCTACCGATCTGTTAATGAACAACAAAACACGAGGCAACCTCTTTGAAATCGCGCAATTGCGCCTGCTCCCAATTCTTATCTTTGCCCAATTCACGCGCCATGATCTCCGCGACGGTGGGAGCTATTTCCAGAGCGGCTCCAGCATTCAGGAAAAGAGCGCGCGTGCGGCGCGCCAGCACGTCATCGAGCGTTCGCGCCATCTCATTCCTGACCGCCCAGAGGATTTGTGTTCCCTCGATATCGAGCGCTGGGTGCAAGCGGCGCGATAAACCGGGGTTCTTTCGACTTAGCTCGCGCATCGGTTCGGCATCCGATCCGTAAACCGCCAGCGGACCTTCAACCTGCCCGGCGTGCGCGCCATGGATCCGCAATTCCCGCGTAACGCAGGGCATTTCAGGCAAACGCGCCAGGACGACCGCGTGTTCGAGGCAGTCTTCGGCCATCTTGCGGTACGTGGTCCATTTCCCGCCGGCGATGGTCAGCAGGCCGGACTTGGAAATGGTGATCGTATGTTCGCGAGAGAGGGCCGCGGTGCTGCCGGGCCGTTCCGCATTGACCAGAGGCCGTATGCCTGTGAACACGCTCAGGATATCGCTCCGGCGAGGGGGACGGGACAGGTAAGAACCGGCGGTGTCCAGGATAAAGTCGATCTCGGACGGAAGTGGTTTGGGTTCAAGACTAACCTGCGCGATCGGCGTGTCGGTCGTGCCAACAACGACATGCTGATGCCACGGTATGGCGAACATCACCCGCCCATCGCGCGTATGAGGCACCATGATGGCGGTTTTCCCGGGGAGAAATGATTGGTCCAGCACAATATGAACGCCCTGGCTGGGCGCTATCATCGGCGGAGTCTCCGGATCGTCCTTACGCTGCAATTCATCGCAAAATGCGCCGGTCGCATTGATCACACATTTCGCGGCCAATTTGTGTTCTATTCCAGACTCGCAATCGACGAATGTGAGTCCATTGACCATGCCGTCGCCGTCTTTCAAAAGTCCAACGACCTGCGCATAATTGACCAGGGTTGCCCCCTGCTCGGCTGCCGTCTGCGCCAGAAATATCAACAACCGGCTATCGTCAAATTGCCCGTCGTGGTACAGCACACCGCCTCGAAGACCTTCCTGTTCCAGAGTGGGAATGCGGCGCAAGACTTCGTCCCGGGAAAGAAGGGTTGAGCGGCCAAACCCGTATTTGCCCGCTAACAAGTCGTAAACTTTGAGACCGATGCCGTAAAACGGAGCCTCCCACCACTGGTAATTGGGGACAACAAAAGGAAGGTCATGGACCAGGTGAGGCGCATTTTGAAAAAGAATTCCCCGCTCTTTGAGCGCTTCCATGACAAGGGAAACGTTTCCCTGTTGCAGGTAGCGCACGCCGCCATGCACCAGTTTTGTGGATCGACTCGAAGTGCCTTTGCCGAAATCGTTTTGATCCAGCAAAACAACGCTATAGTGCCGGCTTGCAGCATCCACGGCGATGCCCATCCCGGTAGCCCCTCCGCCCACAATCGCCAAATCCCAAGGGTCGCGGCGACTGCGGACCTGGTCGATGAACTTGTCGCGGTTTAGCGGCATTGAGTCAGATGCGTTCCGGTGATGCGATCAAATCCCCGTTAATGAATTGCCCTCGGGGTTTTGATTGAAGTGTGTTCTTCCCAGTCCCTGGACCGCTTCAGCGCTTCGGTCCAGCGCGCGCGGCGATGCGCGGCTTCATCGGCGCTCTTCTGGGGAGTAAAGACGCGGTCGGCTTGCCACGCGGCCTTCAATTCCTCCCGGTTCTCCCAATAACTAACTGCCAACCCCGCCAGATATGCGGCGCCCAAAGCGGTGGTCTCGACGACTTTAGGGCGCACGACCGGCACGCCCAAAAAGTCGGCCTGGATTTGCATCAACAGGTTGTTTGCCGATGCCCCGCCATCGACCCTCAATTCGCTCACGCCAATCTGCGAATCCTCTTTCATGACCTCGAGAACGTCCGCGACCTGGAACGCGATCCCCTCCAAAGCGGCCCGCGCGATGTGACCCGCCTTGGTGCCCCGCGTCAGCCCGGTGATCGTTCCGCGAGCATATTGGTCCCAATGCGGCGCGCCTAATCCCGCAAACGCGGGCACGAGGTAAACTCCCCCGCAATCCGGGACAGTTTGAGCCAGCTTTTCAATATCAGCCGAGGATTGGATGAGTCCTAAACCGTCACGGAGCCATTGAACGACGGCGCCTCCAATAAAAACGCTGCCCTCGAGCGCGAACTCCGTTTGCCCCCTGGCCTTCCAGGCGACCGTTGTGATCAACTGGTGCCGGGAGGGAATCGCCGCTGTTCCAATGTTCATCAGCATGAAACATCCAGTCCCGTAGGTATTTTTGGCCAATCCCCTGGCGAAACAGTTCTGACCAAACAACGCGGCCTGCTGGTCCCCGGCGATGCCGCCGATCGGAATGGGCTTGTCCAAAACACCCGCGGCCGTCTTGCCATATACCTCGCTGGAACACCTTATCTCGGGCAGCACTTCCCGTGGCACTCCAAGTGCCTTAAGCAGTTCGTCGTCCCAGGTTCCTGAATGAATGTTATAGAGCATCGTCCGCGATGCGTTGCTCGGGTCCGTCACGTGAAGCGCGCCGCCGCTCAGATTCCACACAAGCCACGTGTCGACGGTCCCAAAGGCAAGTTCTCCCCGCTCGGCGCGCGCACGCGCGCCTTCGACATTGTCCAAAAGCCAGCGCAGTTTGCTCCCGGAAAAATACGCGTCGATGACGAGCCCCGTCTTGCGGCGAATGACATCGCTGTAACCGGCTTGTTTAAGTTCATCGCAAAAGCCTGCCGTGCGGCGGTCCTGCCAAACAATTGCATTGTGGACCGGCGCGCCGGTCTTCCGGTCCCACAACACCGTGGTCTCGCGTTGGTTCGTAATGCCAAGAGCGGAAATGTCGGCTGCTTTAATCCCGGATTGTGACAAGACCTGGCGCGTCACTTCGATTTGGCTCGACCAGATTTCCTGCGGGTCATGTTCGACCCAGCCGGTTTGGGGGAATATCTGGCGGAACTCCTTCTGAGCGGTGGCGCGAATTGCGCCCGCATGATCAAAAATAATGGCCCGCGAGCTCGTGGTCCCCTGGTCAAGAGCTAGGATAAATGACATAGATTCAGCAGAGTTTGGGTTTCTTTGGATTGAGCGTCATTAAGGTCACTGTTTGAGGCAGCCGCCGAAAAACCGCAGCATATCTGACAGGTGAAGTTCCCAATACGGCCAGCTGTGAGCGCCCGGAAATTCTTCGTAGATGTGACGCACACCGGCTTTGGTCAGTTCCCTGCTCAGCTCTCGATTATATTGAATGAGCTGATCCTCGGAGCCGCAATCAAACCGCAGGGGAGGAAGCCGGAGACGGTTGCGCAACAGCACTTCCAGCACCGAGCGGTCCTCGGGCTTGCAAGCATAGTGTTCCAGTGGTTCTTCGACAAACATCGGAAACTGATCGAAATGGGTCATTGAAGAGTGGCCGCCTGCGCCGGCAAATTTTTCGGGATGCTTGCCAGCGAGCCGCAGCGCCCCAAAACCTCCCATGCTCAGGCCGCTGATAAACAGGGGCGAGTTGCCGCCCAGGGCCGGGGAGGCCGCACGCGCGGCGACAGGAACCTCTTCGACAATCCACCGTTCAAAGTCGGCCTCGCCGTGCGGCAAGTAACCGGATCCATCACCCCACAACCCGTCGCTTGGCATGGCCAGGAGCATCGGAGGAATTTCCTTTTGCTCGATGAGCCGCGCCGCCGTCCGGTGCGCTCCACCTTTGAGGGCCCATGCCCAGTGGCTTCCGTAAACCCCATGCAACAGAATGACCAGCGGCGCCTCTTTTAGCCCATGACACTGTTTGGGCACGAACACGGTCAAGTCCGCGCGGTGTCCCAATGCCCGGCTTTTGACCGTCACGCAGCGCAGGTTCTCGCTTTCAAAGCGAGGATCGGAAACTTCAACGGTTCTGAAATCGGAGGTGTTCATCGAATGAATCGCGCGCGTTTAGGAACCAAACACAATCACGCCTTTGGCATTGCGCCCAGCCAACATATCGTCGAGGGCATCGCCTAATTGCTCCAGTTGGTACGTACGCGTGACCAATTCGTCCAGTTTCAGCTCTCCCCGTTTATAATGCTGAAAAATCCTGGGAAAATCACGGCCCGGCAAACAACCCCCATAAAGCGGCGTGACGTAGATCTTGTTCCACATGAACCACGGCATGGGAACGGTGACCGGGTCGTTGATCCCACTGACCTGGAGAGCCATCCCGCCATTGCGCACTAGGCGCAAGGGGGCAAACGCAAGCGCAGGCACCGCGGTGGCTTCGAAAGCGTAATCCGCGCCGCGCCCGTCGGTAATGGCGTGCACAGCCTGTGCTAATTTATCGAACGGAGCATCCTCCCGCTCGGCAACGATAGCGTGCGTCGCGCCAAACTTCATCGCCTGGGCGACAGATGCCTCGCGAGCATCGATGGCGATCACCGTTCGAGCTTCCCGAATCCGCGACGCCTGGATGATATTCAACCCAACCCCGCCGCAGCCCAAAACAGCTACTGAAGAGCCGGGCTGGACCTGGGCAACGTTCGTCACGGAACCAAAGCCGGTCATCACTCCGCAACCAACAATGCACGCCGAAGTCATTGGCACACCTGGAGGCAGGGGCGTCACCGCAGCACCCCGCACCAGGGCCAGGGAGGAAAGTGTTCCCAGGTTGAATGAGCGGTCAACGGGTTTTCCATGGAGCGTTGTGCCTTCGGGATGCGCATGACCATTCGAGCGTTCCATGACGTAAGCGGGTTTGCTGTTCTCGCAAAGGACCGCGTTCCCGGCCCTGCATTGAAAACAGCTCCCGCAGGGAATGGCCCAATTTAGCACGACCGAATCGCCCGGCTTTACATGCCGCACCTGCGAACCGACTTTTCGCACAACCCCGGCTCCTTCATGTCCCATGACCAGGGGCCGCTTCCAACTGAGTGACGCATGGTCGGTGTGGCAAATCCCGGCAGCTTTCATTTCCACCAGCACTTCATCGCCAATAGGATCACCCACCTCGATGCGCTCAAGCGCGAATTTTCCATAGCCATCAGCGATCACTGCCTGGGCTTGCATGCCGGCAATGTAAACAGCGCCGCCAAGTCTCACAACGCCCGAGTTTCCGCGGTCCCATGCTGGGCTTCAAATCAAGGTCAGCCGTATCAACCTGCGCGCAAATGAATGGATCCCGCGATGGCGTCGTTGTGCGCAACAGAAAATGAACGGGAACTCCGATCTGCTTGTTTCCACAGCAGTTCCACATCCCGCAGCCGGCCGGGTTTTGCTTGGCTTAACCTGCAAAAATTCATAACTGTTCACCCCACATTAGGAACCCGCGTGCTCTCGAATTTTATTTTTGGCGGTCTGGCCGCTCTCAGTTTCGGACTGACACTGTGGCAGTGGCTCGTGGCACGGCGGTTCCCTTTGCACCAGTCGAGCGGGACAGAGCAATCCGCTGACGGGGTAACGCTCCTTAAGCCGTTGAAAGGTCGCGATTCCGAAACCGAACGTTGTCTCCGGAGCTGGCTGACGCAGGACTACAAAGGACCGTTGCAGATCCTGTTCGCGGTTGCGACTGAAGCCGACCCCGTTTGCGAGTTGGTGCGCCAACTCTTTAAAGAAATCCCTCACCTCGATGGCCGGCTTGTTGTTTGCGGGCCGTTAGCTGGAACCAATCTCAAAGTTTCCAAACTGATGCAACTCGAGAACCTCGCCGCCCACGAGATCTTGATCGTGAGCGACGCCGATGTTTGTGTGCCTTCCAATTTCCTCAACAGCGTTACAGCGCCCCTGAGAGACCGCAAAGTCGGCCTGGTAAACTGCTTTTACCGCCTGGCTAACCCTGCCACAAGCGCCATGCGGTGGGAGGGGGTCGCCATCAACGCTGATTTTTGGAGCCAGGTTCTCCAGTCCCAATCGCTCAAGCCTTTGGACTTCGCACTCGGTGCCGTGATGGCGACGCGTCGGACACAATTAAAGGAAATAGGCGGATTCGCCCCGCTGGCCGACTGCCTTGCCGATGATTACCAGCTTGGCAAACGCATTTCGGGTCGAGGCTATGAAATTGTGCTTTGCCCGATGGTCGTTGAATGTTGGTCCGAGCCCATGAACTGGACAGCCGTGTGGAAACATCAACTGCGTTGGGCCCGGACCATCCGTGTGTGCCAGCCCGCTCCCTATTTTTTCAGCATCCTGAGCAATGCCACGCTTTGGCCGTTGCTGTGGGTCATCGCTAATCCCACTTGGGCGGTGCTGGGCCTGGCGATTTTCTTCGAAGCCGGCCGGATCGCAACCGCGCTGAATCTGCAAGGCCGGCTGGCCCGGAAACGAGTTTCGATTCGACATGCCTGGCTGGTCCCGGTCAAAGATCTCCTGCAGACAGCGATTTGGGCGCTCGCATTTATCGGCAATAGAGTTGAATGGCGCGGCGAACGGATGCGATTGAGAAGGGACGGCACGCTGGTGCGCGCCGGGCAGGCTAAGGCTTAAGAAAATCTTTAGCTGAATCCCGAACCCTTGCGAGCTCGGGAGGAGAAAGTGTCAGCGAACTTTGTTCGATTGCAAGGCGTACAACCGGTTCATGCTGGCAACGAACACCAGGCCATTGGCCGCGGCAGCAGTGGCGCTGATCGGCTGGCCAAGCTGGCACGAACTAACGAGCCGCTTCTCTCGATCCGCTTTGAATATGTAAAAATCACCGCTACGCGTGCCCTGATACACCTTTCCGTCGGCAACCAGAGGCGAAGCCCAGGCTTCTCCGTTGATGTCATACGTCCAGCAAGCCGCCCCGGTCCGGGCATCTACGCAATGAAAGGTCCGGCCGCAGTCGGCGATAAACACCAAACCGCTCGCAACCGCCGGTGTGGCCATGACATGCTTCTCCAGGCGGTAGGACCACACCAGGCCATTGGTCGTGATGTCGCCGGTCTTCGTGGCGTCGACACATTTTAGCCAAGCTTCGTTCTTGCCCCACCATAAATCGCCGCCGCCCGCCACGTAAATTCGGTTATCAACAAACACGGGCATTCCGTAGAAATTGCTCGGGCTTTCCCGGCGATTGCTGTTAAAGCGATGCACGTTGGTCTTGGGCGCATCCGGATCAAAGTCGAATTGCCACACTTTCTTGAGCGACAGCGGCTCGCCTCGATGCGAGGCGCTTTCCTGTCCCAACGCCTCGAACGCGTAAAGGATTCCATTTCCGCCTCCAAAAAAGATCAGGCGCCGTCCATTAACGGTCCCCATGGAAGGCGCGCACCAGGTGCTGTGGAATATGTTTGGCGCGATATGCTCGTCATCGCGAGCCACGAACGCCCCCGTATCTTTGTCGAGCACAACCAGGCTTGGGGCATTGGGGGTGCGGATGCGCTTGTGCGTGTTATCCACGCCTGTGCCCGAGTTCAGGTACAGCAGCGGCCCATCAATCAGGACGGAGCTGTGCGCGGCATCATGCGACCAAATGCCGGCGCCCGAGGTCAGGTCGAACAGCCAAATAATGTCGGCGTCCAAAGGACCCGGGACCAGCTCCGTCGGCGCGTTATGAGGGGTCATGTGCCGGCCTTCGGATAGGAACGGCCCGTCATTGCCATTGCCTAGGCCGAGAGCATCCAGGCACAGGACCTCACCGCGGTTGCTCACAATGTAAACGCGGTCTCCCTCGACAGTGGCAGGGGAAGAGATTCCGCTGTTTGGCCAATCAAAATAAACATCTTCATCGCGCTTCGGCACGACCAGTTGCCAAAGCAACTGCCCCGAGTTTTCGTCGAAACACATCAGAACACCGCGGTCACCACTATGTTTGGGATCGCGCGGATTGCCGTTGTTGGTTCCGATATAAACCCGGCCCCGGGCGATCACGGGTGAAGAATGGGTTTCGGTTCCAAGCTCGGCGGACCATTTGACGTTGAGCCCCGCCCGCGGATCAAAGGAGTTCGGCAAACCCTTTTCTTCGGAAACCATGTTGCGGGACCAGGCCTCCCCCCATTGGGGCCGGTCAGCGGCAGCGCAAAGGCTGGTGTATAGCAGGTAAAGCAGCAGGGTCCGGGAACAGTACGGAAAACATTTCATCTGATAGTTGAGGGTTGAGGGTCGAATGACAACTCTCAACTCTCTCCCCTCAACTCTCATCTACCTGGACACATCGCTCTGCCGCAGGGTGCGAAACTGGTGGCGCT
>Ga0070738_10004043_pt1 | contig 18230 bp, 14 predicted proteins | sample Coa_R2_2_FD_66446 | JGI IMG/M metagenome (GOLD analysis project Ga0070738, IMG submission 66446) | Surface soil microbial communities from Centralia Pennsylvania, which are recovering from an underground coalmine fire - Coalmine... | ecosystem: Environmental > Terrestrial > Soil > Unclassified ...
TCCTCACCTGCGCCCACGTGGTCGATATCGCCAAGCGCTGCGAGGTGATCCTGCCCTCGGGCAAGGTCTACAAGGCCGAGATCCTGGGCCGCAACAAGCGGCAGGACTACGCGCTCGTGAAGATCGACGCGACCGACCTCCCCTGCTACGAGATCGGCGACTCCAAGTCGCTCGAGGTTGGGCAGTGGGTCGTCGCGCTCGGGCACCCGGGCGGACCCTACGAGGACGTCCAGCCGGCGTTCGCGGCCGGCAAGATCACGGGGCTCCACCGGAAGCTCCCGGTCCAGATGATGGATCGCTTCTACGACGACGGGATCCAGACCGACGTGCCGATCTTCGCCGGCAACTCCGGCGGACCGCTCGTCGATCTCAACGGCAAGCTCATCGGGTTGAACGGGGCGATCATCCTTCTCAACGAGAACGCCTACGCGCTCCCGATCCACGAGCCCATGGCCGACCTCGACACGCTCAAGACGGGCAAGAACGTCGCCGGGCACGAGCCGACGCAGGAAGAGCTCGCGCAGTTCCAGAAGGAAATCGACCCGGAGATGTGGAACAAGCTCCTCGAGAAGGGCTTCAAGAACTTCGGCAAGATGTTCGGCGGCGAGAACGGCGAGAACCCGCTCGGCAAGCTGTTCGGCGAGGACTCGGGCGAGCTCGGCAAGGCGCTGAAGAAGCTCCTCCAGGGAGGCGGCGGCGGCAACGGCAAGGACGAGGACGGGGAGGGCATGGACCTCCAGAAGCTCCTCGAAGGCTTCATGAAGCAGTTCGGCGGCAAGGACGGCGAGAATCCCTTCGGCAAGATGTTCGGCGGCAAGGACGGCGAGGGGATGGACTTCGGCAAGCTCATGAAGCAGTTCCAGAAGATGTTCCAGGGCGGCATGGACGACGACGACGACGACAAGGGCGCCGACGAGCAGAAGCCCGCTCAGCCGAAGGCCGAGGACAAGGGCGGCTGGCTCGGCGTGCAGGCGAGCCCCGAGGCGGACAAGGACGCCGAGGGCGTCGTCGTGGACGGCGTCATGGAGAGCGGCCCCGCCGACAAGGGCGGCCTCAAGAAGGGCGACGTGATCGTCGCGGTCAACGGGACTCTCACGAAGGACATAAAGGCCCTCCAGGAGGTCGTGCGCGGGATCGCTCCCGGCGAGACGGCCAAGGTCACGGTGGACCGGGCCAAGGTGCTCGACACGACGGTCGTGCGCGAGCGGATCGACCTCAAGGTCAAGATCGGCAAGCGGGACGCGGGGAAGTAGGCCAACCATGTTCAAGACTCGCTCTCTCGGAGTTCTCCTCGCTCTCGTTCTGTTCGCGCCGCCTCTCCGGGCGCAGGACGAGGACACCGACAAGAGGCCCTCGGCGGGACCCAAGGTCGAGGGCAGGAACGACACGCTCAAGAAGGCGTTCAAGGACGTGGCCGCCAAGGCCTCGACCTTCGTGGTCAAGGTCGGCAACGGCGCCTACGGCGTCATCCTCGACGGCAAGGTGATCGTCACGACCGCGGCCGCCGCCAAGAGCGAGACGGTCATGGTCGGCGGCTCGGCCGGGAAGGGCGAGGCCAAGGTCCTCGGCCGCGACGAGACGAACGCGATCGCGCTCCTCGAGTGCCCGTTCGAGGCGTCGGGGATCTCGCTCGCGGACGACCCCACGGTGGGCCAGTACGTGGTCTGCGTCGGGAACGACAAGGACCCGGTCGCGGCGGGCGTCCTCTCGGCAAAGAACCGCAAGGTCGAGCCGCGTGACCTCTCCGGGGCCATGGGCTTCATGGGGCTCCTGTCGGACGGCATCGACGGCCCGAAGCGCTCCTACCCCAAGGTCCTCCAGCACGACGCGCCCATGACCGACGAGGTCCTCGGGACCGCGCTCGTCGACTCGAGCGGCAAGCTCGTCGGCGTCAACGTCGGCACGGGCTACCGCGGCTCGAGCTACGCGCTCGCCGCCGCCGACCTCAAGGCGTGCCTCGACGCGATCAAGTCCGGAAAGAAGGCCGAGCTCAAGGGCGACTCGAAGACCGTCGAGAAGGCCGCCGAGCCCAAGAAGGTGTGGCTCGGAGCGAGCGTCGCCGAGGAAGAAGACGGCTCGCTCGTCGTGAAGGAGCTCGCCGAGGGCGGGCCGGCCGCGAAGGCCAAGCTCGCGGTCGGCGACCGCATCTACTCGGTCGACGGCGACAAGGTCATGACGCTCTCCGACCTCGCGGCCAAGATCGGCGCCAAGAAGCCCGGCGACGAGATCTCCGTCTCGCTCATGCGCGACGGCGAGAAGAAGAAGCTCAAGGTCACGCTCGGCGAGAAGTAGCCTCAGCTGAGAGCGTTGCCGTAGAAGACGCTCGTCCCGTAGTAGCCGAGGATGAGGATCAAGACATAAGAGAGGATGACGCTCGCGCGCGTGGCCCTGCCGACGCCGACGGCGCCGCCGGTCGCCCGGAGCCCCTGCGCGCAGCCCACCCCGGCAATGACGAGCGCGAACACCAACGCCTTCGCGAGGCCGGTGTAGATCGTCTTGAGGCCGTCGCTGCCGTTCAGGCCGAGCAAGACCTCCTGATAGTACTGCGTCCACGGGACGTGGAACTTCGTGAGGCAGACGATCCCGCCGCCAATGATCCCGACCACGTCCGTGAAGACGGTCAGGACCGGGCACATGACCATCATGGCGAGCAAGCGCGGGAGCACGAGGTAACGGGCCGGGTCGATCGACATGACCTCGAGGGCGTCGATCTCCTCGGAGACCTTCATGGTCCCGAGCTCGGCCGCCATGGAGCTCCCGACGTTCGCGGCGAGGATGAGGCCGGTCATGAAGGGCCCGAACTCGCGGCACATGGCGATCGCGAGGACGCGGCCGATCACGCCCTGCTGCCCGTACTTGGCGAGCTCGATGCCGGCCGAGAGCGCGAGCAGGAATCCGATGAAGATCGCGACGACGAGGGTCACGGGGAGCGACTCGACGCCGCACGTGAAGGCCTGCGTCAGGATGTCGGCCCGCCGCTTCCAGACCTGCTTCGGACTCAGGTACCCGAAGGCTCGCCCCATGAGCCAGAGCGCATAACCCGCCCCGTAGACCGCCTCGATGAGGAGGCTCCCGGTGAGGCGGACCGAGTCGAGCTTCACGAGCCACCCCACGAGATCTCGGGGAGATAGAAGAGCCTGAAGCCCGCGCGGGGCGACTCCTCGGGGGTCGTGCCGCCCGAGCGGAACTGGAAGAGCCCGAAGAGGAGCGAGAGCCGGGAGTAGCCGTCCGTCACGTCCTTGAGGGGCGGCTCGTGGCGCCAGGACGCGAGCCCGAGGAGGAAGCGGTGCTGCGTCCCTCCGCGGCTCGAGCGCTGGTACTCGTAGAGCCGGACGAGCGGGAAGATGATCCGCTCGAAGCCCTTCGGGTCGTCCCAGAGGATCGGGGCGAGCGCGTGGAGCTCGACATCGCCGCGCGGCCCGCGGCGGTAGAGGACGAACGGCCAGACGCGCGTGTGCTGGTAGTCGGCGACGAGGCCGGTGTAGTCGGCTTCCTTCTCGTGGTGGTGGTGCCAGGTCACGAAGGGCACGAAGAAGAACTTGGTGTCGGTCACCCACTCGTCGTCGCGGGCCTCGAAGCGCTCGATCGGCCAGACGAAGAAGTGGCGCACGAAGCCGGGGCGGGCCTTGTAGCCCCCGAGCGGCCAGATGTCGAAGCGGATCCGCTCCGAGTTCCTCCCCTCGCGCGCGAGGGCCGGGTCGCTCCCGTGATGCATGATGAAGAAGGGGAACGGCGCCCGGAGCTCCCAGAAGTTCTGGGACGGGATCTCCTCGTAGCGGAAGAACGGCCAGAGGATCGTCGTGTCCTTGTCGTCGGGTCCGTCGATCCGGCCGTAGAAGGGGAAGATGAAGAGCTCCTCGGTCGGGGACGAGCGGAAGATGTCGTCCTCGTCGTAGGTGCCCTGGTTCTCCGAGTTCCTGGCCCAGCTAACGAACGGCCACATGACCCAGTGGCGGTCGTAGGCCTCGCGCCCGGCGAGGTCGGTCTTCCGGTAGTGCCCGTAGAAGGGCCAGACCCTGAACCCCTCGTGGCCGCCGCCCTCGACCCAGTTCACGAAGGGCCAGAGGACGTGGTAGCTGTCCCAGTACTTCTCGTGGGCGTGGAGGTAGAGAGGGTACGGGAACCCGACCCAGTCCATCTCGTCCTTGCCGAGGAAGCCGTAGGTCGTGCCCCCGAACGGGGCGATCGCCATGTAGGCGCCGCGGCCCGGCCAGTCGCCGGCCATGAAGAGCGGGAAGAATCCGAGGTCCCGCTTCGTCTCCCCGTCCGGGTCGCGGGGATCGATGTGGACGTGGTCGTAACCGACGAGCGGGTAGGCCGCGAGGGGGTTCGCGGTCGTGGGCGTCGTGCCGAAGATGGCGGTGGGGCGCGCCACGAGCGGCGTCGTGTCGGTCGCGGCCCGGCCGGCCGGGCCCGCGAGCCCCGCGAAGCCGAACGTGAAAGGGAGGATGATCGGGGCGAAGAGCTTGAGGTCGTGCTCGCGTCCTTCCGTCTCGATGCTGAGGATCGGGAACGGGAACTGGAGCCGGTGCGCCTTCATGTCGGGGGCCGCCTCGGCGTCGATCGGCCCGCCGCCGGGTCCCCGGACGACGCGTCGCGGCGGCTCCTCGTCCCACGACGCGAGAACGACGGGCACCGTCACCCGCGTCGTCCCGGGGCGAGTCCGGTCCACGGCCACGAAGGGATAAGCCTCGAAGTCGGTCCCCTCGGCCGTACAGCCGAGGAGGAGAGCGAGCGCAAGTAGCGACGTCGCCGTCTTCAAGGTTCCCCCGGGGGCCGGATCTTAGCATCGAGGCGATGCTCGTTTCGAATACGCAGATCTCCATGCGGGGGCACCCGTTCTGTTCACGAACGCGGTGACCGAACGGTGACGGCGCGACGATTCGACTCCTCTGGACACGAGGCCCCCCCAGGACTTAGAATCCCGCGCGATTGGCCGGGGCTCGCCCGTTTCGCGCGCGGGTGGCCCGGGCCTGGTTCGGGGGAGGAACACAGAGCATGCGCTCCCGTGGCGCCAAGAGCCGCCTTAGCCTTGCGGCCATCCTCGTCCTTGCGCCGTCGGTGGTCTGGCTCTGCCCGACCTCCCGCGCCCTCGCGGACGGGCCCGACGAAGACTTCCGGGCGGGCGTCAAGGCGTTCGAGGAAGGACGCTACGAGCAGGCCGAGGAGTCGTTCCGCAAGGCCCTCATCGCCAAGCCCTCCGACGACCAGGCGCGGCTCTACCGCGACGAGGCGGGCTACCACTTCTGGGTCCAGGTCCTCGCGCGGGGCGGCAACCTCGCGATCCTCGGCAAGCGCATCCTCGCCGCCGCGGAGCGCGGCGCGCTCAAGCAGCGTCAAGACGAAGCGCACATGGACGCCGACCTCCAGGGCTTCTGGTCCGACAACTTCATGGAGCAGATGGAGGCCCAGGAGAAGATCATCGCGGTCCACGGCGCCTACATCGTCCCCAAGCTCGTCGAGTCGCTCGGCGCGCGGCGCGAGGACGACAAGCGCGTCCGCGTGATCGGCCTCCTCTCGAGGCTCGGCGAGGAGGGTACGCTCTCGCTCCTCCAGTGCCTCAAGTCCGACGACAGCCTCACGCGGCAGAACGCCTGCATCATCCTCGGCAACGTCCGCGACTGGCGCGCCCTCCCGCTCCTCAAGAAGACGGCCGAGAAGGACGCCGACCCGCACGTGAAGGGCGAGGCGGCGACCGCGATCAAGAAGATCGGCGAGGGTCGCGGCACGGCGGAGATGTTCGCGTTCGTGGCCGACCGCTTCTACAAGGAGCACCCGCTCGTCATGATCAACCGGTTCCGCGAGTGGGTCTCGTGGCACTGGAAGGACGGCAAGCTCAAGTACCAGGACGAGGCGCGCCCCCTCTGGAACGACAAGGTCGCGCAGGAGTTCGCCTACGAGGGGCTCTCGATCTCGCCGAACGACGACGCCCTCTGGTCGATCCTCATCTCGAGCTACGTCCAGGAGTGGGCGAAGATCGAGGAGATCCGCCGCGTCGCCCAGCAGCGCAAGGACAAGGGCGGCGACCTCGACGAGGCGGCCGTCGCCGAGCTCGCGCGGCTCGATGACCTCGCCAAGAGCCGCCGGCGTCTCATGGCGCTCGCCCGCGTCGGCGGGATCGGACGGATCTTCAAGGCCCTCCAGAAGGCGCAGGAGGACGGCAACTCGCAGGTCGCGGTCAAGCTCATCGAGATGCTCGACGAGTGCAACGTGACCGCCGACATGCTCCCCGGCCCCGGCGCGGTCTCGATCGCGCAGCGCTCGAACGCCGACTGGGGAAGCGGTGGAGTCGAGGAGTCGCGCGGCTCGTCCACGACGAACGAGCCCGGCCCGCCCTCGCAGGCGGCGCCCGCGGGCGACAACACGCCGCCGCCCGCGCCGCCGGCTCCGCCGCCGCCCGAGACGGCGCCTCCGCCGCCTCCGCCGCCGCCGCCGTCCGACAACAACCCGAAGCCGGCCGAGGCGCCGAAGCCGGTCGATACGCCGCCGCCGCCTCCTCCTCCGCCGGGCGATCAGCCCAAGGTCAAGCCTCGCCGTGTGAGCATGGGGCCCGTGGTCCCGGCTCCGACCGAGAAGCGCTTCGCCGAGGCGGGCGGTGGCGGGACGGCCGACGGGACCCCGCTCTGCGCCGCGCTCGTCTACCACGACAAGCGCGTCCGCTACGCGGCGGCGATCGCGCTCGCCCGGCTCAACCCGAACAAGCCTTTCGCCAACATGGAGAAGGTGACGGAGAACCTCGCCGACGCTCTCGGTGAGACCGGCCAGCGCGTCGTCCTCGTCGTCGAGCGCGACCTGGAGACGAAGAACAAGATCGTGGGCATCCTCCGCGAGGCGGGCTACATGGTCTTCTCGACCCAGAGCGGCATGGACGGCCTGAACCGGGCCCGCAGCTTCCCGGGCGAGGACCTCATCATCGTCTCGAGCGAGCTCAATCCGCCCGAGGGCACGGGCTCCCTCACCGACCCGGTCGAGTTCCAGTTCATCCAGGAGCTCCGTGACGACTACCGGACGAAGACGATCCCCGCGATCGTCCTCACGCCGGCGCGCCGCGAGGCCGAGATGAAGAAGCTCGTGGACGAGAAGATCGCGAGCGACGTGATCACGCCCGAGATCGACAAGGTCCAGCTCGACACCAAGATCAAGGCGATCTTCGCGGGCGACGAGTACAAGCGCGACGAGAAGGCTCGCAACGACGACGTCTCCAAGCGCGCCGCCCTCGCGATCGCCGAGATCCCGCAGGACCACACGGTCCTCGCGGTCCAGAACCTCGGCCCGGCGCTCGCGGGCTGCCTCAACCCCTCGCGTCCCGACGACGTGAAGATCGCCGCCATGAAGGCGATCGCCGCGGTCGGGCCGAAGCTCCGGGGCGCCTGCCTCGAGGCTCTCCTCGGCCTCATCAAGGACAAGAACTTCTCGGTCGACGTCCGCGAGGCCGCCTGCAACGCGGTCGGCGAGGTCGTGAAGGGCCAGGAGTTCCAGGGCGACGGCTTCAAGACGCTCGAGTCGGCCGCCGGCGAGGACGAGGACCGGATCAACGCCTCCGCCTGCAAGGCGCTCAGCAAGGCGCGCCTCACGGGCGAGCAGGCGCGCGAGGTCTTCGAGAGCTACCGCATCGAGATGGATCCGGTCAAGTAGCGACGGGGGCCTCGCCTTCGGCCGTGGCCCCCCGCGCCTTCACGCTTCCCGGAACGGTCGCGGGGTGGTCCAATCCCAGGACCACCGCCGGGAGGCAGGTGAACCGTGGCTAGAAAGACCGCCCCGAAGGGGCAGCGCGCTCCGGGTCCGGGCCCGGAGCGCATCCAGAAGATCCTCGCCCGAGCCGGCTTCGGCTCGCGCCGCTCGTGCGAGGCCCTCATCGTCGAGGGCCGCGTCCGCGTGGACGGCGAGGTCGTGACCGAGCTCGGCGCGAAGGCCGACATCGAGACGCAGGAGCTCCGGGTGGACGGCAAGCCCGTGAAGCCCGAGCGGCCCGTCTACTACCTCCTCAACAAGCCCAAGGGGACGCTCTGCACGCTCAACGACCCGGAGGGCCGGCGCACCGTCCAGGACCATCTGCCGGAGGAGCGCCGGAGGATCTTCCCCGTCGGCCGCCTCGACATGGACTCGCGCGGCGCCGTGATCCTCACGAACGACGGGCGCTTCACGAACCTCCTCACGCACCCGCGCTACGGCGTGGAGAAGACCTACCTCGCCCGGATCCGTGGCTTCGTGGACGACGGCGCGATCGGGAAGCTCCGCGCCGGCGTGTGGCTCGCCGAGGGGCGCACGCTCCCGGCGCGCGTCTGGGTCGTGAAGCGCAAGCCCGATGAGACCGAGCTCGGGATCGCGATCTGCGAGGGCAAGAACCGCCAGGTGCGCCGCATGCTCGCCCAGGTGGGCTACAAGTGTCAGGGCCTCACGCGGACGCGGATCGGGCCGCTCACGCTCAAGGGTCTTCGCGAGGGCGACTTCCGCGAGCTCGACCGCGACGAGGTCCAGGAGCTCGAGCGGATCGCCAAGAGGAACGCCGGGGCTCCGCCGCCGCCCTGGGCCCACGGCCGCTCCTCGCGCGCCAAGGCCAAGGGGAAGCCGGATCCCGGCGTCCTCAAGGCGGAGCAGGAGAAGCGGCGGCAGGAGCTCGAGAGCGCTCCGGTGCAGCGGCCGGGAGTCGTCGCCGGCGAGGACCGGGCGCGCCGCCGACCGGCGGCGAAGACTCGCCGGCCCGCGCGCTGAGAGAGGCTAGAAGGAGTTGGCGACCGCCATGGGCGTCGCCGCGATCGCGATCCGAAGGACCTCGCTCGCGGTGATGATCCCCGTGGCGATCCCGTCCCTCGTGACGACGATCCGGTGCGAGCCCGAGCGGACGAGCATGTCGGCGAGCTCGTCGTAGGTGAGCTCTTCGTCCACGACCGTCACCTGCCGCGTCATGACGTCGCGGACGGGACGGCCGAGGAGGGCGAGGACGCGCCGGTCGGAGATCGAGGGGTCACCCTCGCCGTAGACCCGGACGGAGCGCGCCGCGTGCGCCGCCATGAGGCGGAGCGCGGTGGCGTCCTCGGGCGGGATCCGGCTCGGGTCCTCGCGCGGGTTCTCACGGTCGAGGGCGCGGAGGACGTCGCTCTGGGTGACGGTCCCGACGGGCCGTCCCTCGGAGTCCAGGACCGGGACGCTCGGGAGGCGCCTCTCGTGCAGGACGTCGAGGAGGCACCGGACGGTGTCCTCTTCCCGGACGGAGACCAGCGGAGACGACATGAGGTCGCGCGCTTGCACTTAGAGCCTCCCTACGCTCGAGGGAAAACACCGGGCAAAAACGCGAAGCATCGTCACACCGGATTTTATTCATCCCGGACGCGCCGCGCGAGCGCCAAGGTGGATTGAGGTGACGCTCTGCGGCATCCCGGCCAAGCAGAGCCTAGCGCGCGCAGGTCGCGTGGACGAGCTGGTCCCCGCGAGCCTTCGTCTGCCCGTTCGCGAGACCCGAGATCGGGGCCTCCTTGCCGCAGACGGCGCACGGAAGCCGGACACGGCGCGTGCAGGCCCGACAGTAGATGTGTCCGGAGAAGACGGCCACGTCGTGCCCCTGCGACTCCTCCGGTCCGACCTCGAGGAGGCAGGCGGCGCAGAGCTCGAGAGCCTCGACGCGCTCGAAGCAGCGGGCGCAGACCTGGTTCCCCAGGAGCGACTGCGCCCCGTCGCCGAGCGGGAGCTCGCAGGCGGCGCAGGCCGGTCCGCCGAGCATGCGCTCGGCGCCCTCGTCGAAGGAGGGGTGCTCGTCCGGCGCGAGAGCTCGCCGGAGGAGCTCCTCGGGGTCGAGCTTGTCGGCGGCGGCGGAGGCGCGCTGCTCGCTGCTCGGCGCGTCGAGGATGTCCTTCGCGGCGAGGGCGTTTCCGACCTCCATGGCGTCGGGCCGCTTGTCGGGGTCCTTCGCGAGGAGCTTCGCCACGAGCTGCGCGAGCTTGGGCGGGCAGTCGGGGGCGAGCTCCTCGAGGCGCGGCGGCTTGGCGTTCAAGTGGAGGCCGACGAGCTTGACGACGCTCCGCGACGCGAAGGGGAGCCGGCCCGAGATCGCGAGGAACATGACGATCCCGAGCGAGTAGACGTCGGTCTTGGGCGTGACCTCGGCGTTCGCGGCCGCCTCGGGCGCGATGTAGGAGGGGTGGCCCGTGATGTGGCCCGTGGCCGTGAGCCGCCCCGGGACCGCCACGTCGCGGGCGACGCCGAAGCCCACGATCTTCACGGCGCCCCCCTCGACGAGGATGTTCGCCGGGCGGAGGTCGCGGTGGATGACGCCCGCCCGGTGCGCCGCGGCGAGCCCGAGCGCGACGCCGCGCGCGATCCTCGCGACGCGGTCCGCGGGGAGCTTGCCCGTCCGCTCGAGCGTCGTCGAGAGGGCCTCTCCGGAGCCGACCTCCATGGAGATGTAGCGCACGCCCTCGGCCGTCCCCGTCTCGAGGATCTTCGCGATGTTCGGGTGATCGATCTTCTCGAGGACCTGCGCCTCGCGCGTGAAGCGCTCGAGGGCGATCTTGTCCTTCACGCGGTCGGGCCGGAGGACCTTCACGACGGCGGCGCGCTCGTCGTCGCCGTGGCGGCCCTCGAAGGTCGTGATGATGTCGGTCGTGCTGATGAGCTTCAGGACCTCGGTGCGCCCGAGCCTCGCTCCCACGAGCCGCCCGAGCGGGTCCTTCGTCGCCTTCTCGAAGAGCGCCCACTGCTTGTCCTTCGGGGCGCTCTCCTCCTTCGCGAGCTCGGCGGGGACCCGGACGCTCCCGGTCCTCTTCGCCGGAGCGGGCGCCTCGGGCGGGACCGCCTGGATCCGGACGCTCGCCGTCTTCTTCGGGACCAGCGGAGGGGTCGGGGGTTCGTCCGGGACCTTGATGCGCGCCGAGGTCTTCTTCGGCGGGGCGGTCGGCGCGCCGCTCCCGAGGGCGGGCTGCGTTCCCGAGGGCTTCTTCGTCGGAGGAGCGTCGAGGCTCGCCGCCGGCCGCGCCATGTCCGTCTTCTTCGGCGGGGCCGTGAGCCGTGGGGCCGGGAGCGGCGGCGTCGTCCGCTCGACGGGCGGCCCCGGCACCTGCTTCGCGATGCGGCCCGAGGGGCGAGGCGCCGAGGCGGCCGGCGTCGCGGGCGGCCTCGGAGCGGAGCCACTGCCCGGGAGCCTCGGCTGCGCGAGGGGAGGCGTCTTGTGCCGGGGGGCCGGAGCCGAAGGCGACGCGCCCCCAGGCAGCCTCGGCTGGAGGACGATCTGCGGCCGCGAGCTCGCCTGCGAGGCCCTGCGCGCGCTCTCCTCGTCGGGGGGGACGGAGAGCTCGATCGACGAGTCCGAGGCCCCTTGCTTCTCGGTCGCGGGCACCGTGGCCGAGGTCTCGTCCGAGGGCTCCTTCACGTCCTTGGGGTCCTCGAACCCCATGGCGCGCCTCCGCTCGGCGAGGAACCACCGCTCGAGCTCCTGCGCGACGCGCTGCACGTCCTCGCGCGCGAGGATCCCGCGCTCGAAGAGCCACCGCGGGAAGCCGGTGACGCCGGCCTCGTTCTGGTAGTCGCTCAGGGCCTTCTGGATCACGTCGCGCTCGGTGAGGCCGAGCGTGAGGATCATGCGCGCGAAGTAGACGTCGTAGCTCTGGGCCATGAACGCACCCAGGATAACCGCTGGGGCAGGAGGCGTGTTCGAGGCCGCTTTGCTAACTTCTAGGCCGTGGGCCTTCCGGAGCGGATCGCCATCATCACGGACCTCCACGCCAACTTCGAGGCGATGAAGGTCATCCTCGACTGGCTCGCCAAGGAGAGGATCGACCACATCATCTGCCTGGGCGACATCATCGGCTACAACGCCTCGCCCTCCGAGGTCACCTACCTCGCCTGGCAGCGCTGCGCCTTCTCGCTCAAGGGGAACCACGAGCGCTACGTGCTCGGCATGGAGGCGAAGGGCGTCAAGGAAGAGAAGCTCGAGGTCATCCGCTGGACCCAGGAGCAGCTCTCGAAGCAGTACATCTCCTGGCTCGGGACGCTCCCCGACTACCACCTCTACGGGGACGTGATCCTGCTCGTCCACGGCTCACCTCGCGACCCCGACGAGTACCTCCTCAACAACGACTCGATCTCGAAGGGGTTCAAGTACCTCAAGGACAACTACCCGGGCGTGCCGCTCTGCTTCTTCGGGCACAGCCACTACCCCATGGTGATCGGGAACAACAAGGTCGACTCGAGCTTCACCGAGACGCGGACGATCCCGCTCGTGCGCGACAAGACCTACATGATCAACCCCGGGAGCGTCGGGCAGCCGCGCGACCGCTGCGCCAAGACGGCCTTCGGGGTCATGGACTTCAAGAAGTGGGAGTTCACCTGCGTGCGCCTCGACTACGACCACGAGACGACGGCGGCGCGCATCAAGGAGGCGGGGCTCGACCCGAGCCTCGCCACGCGGCTCAGCCGCGGACGCTAGAGAGGGAGCTCATGACGGAACCGGAAAAGGCCGCGTCTCCCGAGCCGCAGCCTCAAGCCGCCGCTGTACCCGCTCCCGCTCAACCGGAGGCTCTACCGGGGTCCGTCGCCTCCGGGTCCGGTCCCCCCGTCGAGGCGCTCCGGCCCGACGAGGAGGCGCTCGACGACGAGCAGGTCATGAAGCTCGTGGGCGAGCACAAGCTCCGCCTCGAGCGCATGCCCGACGACGCGCGGCCGCCGGCGCCCGGCACGAGCCGCCCCAGCTGGCGACGCCGCACCTACGTCGTGGACTGGAAGCTCCAGTTGAGCTACGCGGGCCTCTACATCGCGACGATCACGCTCTTCGTCGTCGGGTTCGCGGCCGCGAACCTCATCTACCTGCGCCTGATCCAGTGGGCGCGGATCAACCAGCACCTCGTCGCGCAGGACTGGTGGCAGAAGGACGACGCCGGCGTCTACATCGTCCTCAACTTCGTCGTGCTCCTGTTCATAGGCATGGGCATGGCGCTCTGGGCGATCGTGCAGTCGCACCGGGTCGCGGGACCGGCCCTGCGCTTCCGCCGCGCCTTCCGGCAGATGCGCCGGCGGGACTACGACTTCTACCTCCGGTTGAGGAAGAACGACTTCCTCAAGGAGCTCGCGGTCGAGCTCAACGTCTTGAACAACGCCTTGAAGGCCAAGGACCTGGTGCTCTCCGACGCCGTGCTCAGGCTCGACGCCCTGGCCCGCACGGCGAACGACCCCGAGCGCGCGACCGAGATCCACGAAGTCGCCCAAGACCTTGCGGATCTGGTGCTTCCGTTGCCGGAGCCCCAGGTGGATGCGACCCCGGAGACGGTCAAGAAGGTTTAGAAGAAACGAAGGTCTCACGGGTCTTGTTGTGCGGAGGCGCACATGAGACTCGGGCCGACCATCCTTGCGGTCCTCTTGGCGACCGGAGTTGCGCGCGCCGATCAAGTCTTCCTCACGAACGGGAACGTCATCGACAACGTCAAGGTGACGCTCGAGGAGGGAGGCTACCGCCTCCGCCGCGACAAGGGCTCGAGCCTGGTCCCGGTGGACGAGGTGGCGCGCGTCGTCGCGGCGCCCACCTCCCGCGAGCTCCTCGCCGACAAGAAGCTCGCCGCGGGCGATGACCCGGCCAAGATCCGCGCCCTCGCGGCCTGGTGCGAGAAGAACCAGCTCCCGGACGAGAAGTCCGACCTGCTCGCGCTCGCGCGCGGGATCGAGCTCGACAGGAAGCTCGACGCGCTCGGGACCGAGAAGAAGGCGGAGCCCTTCGTCTCGCTCCTCCGCGTCATGAAGTGCGACGGCGGCTACTCCGACGCCGAGAAGAAGCTCGTCCTCGACCTCGCGTTCCAGCGCGACCCCGACAACGCGCAGGTCCGCGCCGAGATGGGGCAGGTCCAGCGCGACGGCCGCTGGGTCTCGCTCGCCGAGGCGTCCGAGATCGACTCCGCGCGCTACGCGCAGACCATGTGCGGGCTCGGCTACGTCCAGTTCGAGGGTGAGTGGGTGAAGCCGGAGCGGAAGTGCCAGATCCTCGCCGAGCGCGAGAAGGCGGCCGCCGACGCCGCTGTCGCCCCGGCGCCGGCTCCGGTCGTGGTGGCCCCGCCCGCCGACGACACCTGCAGCTCGCCGACGGTCGTCTACGTGAACACGACGCCCACCCAGTACGTCTACGGGCCCGGCTACTACGTCGTCCGCCCGGCCGAGCGGCGGCTCGAGGAGCATCGCGCCGAGGAGCGCCGCGACCAGCGTCGTCTCGAACAGACGGCGGCCCCGGCTCCGGCTCCGCGGCCGGCTCCGGTGGTCACGCACTCTGCCCCGAGCACGGCGAGCCACGGCGTCACCTGGTCGAGCGGCTCGTCGAGCCACGGCTCGAGCTCGACCGTTACCTCGACGCCGAGCATGGGCGGCCGGCGCTAAACTAAGCCGAAGCGCGCGCGACCTCGCCCGACTCGGAGGGCCCGGTCCGCGCGAGCTGCGACCCGGAGTCGAGCTGCCGCAGGACCTCACGGATCTCGCGCGCCATCTCGCGCGCCGTGGCGTAGCGCTTCCTGGGCTCGAAGTCGGTCGCCTTCCGGCAGATCTCTATGACCTCGCGCGGGATCCCGAGCTGCATGAGGCCAGGCTCGAACTCGCGCTCGAAGCGGTTCCGCATCTCCGAGAGGGAGCGCGGCGCCTCGGGCGGCCGGCGGACGAGGATCGCGGCGAGCATGAGCCCGAGGCCGTAGATGTCGGCGCGCCCGTCGACGCTCCGGCTGGCGCCGGCGCTCTGCTCGGGCGAGGAGTAGCGCGGCGTCCCGACGGCGATCCCCGAGCCGGTGAGCGCGAGGTCGGCCTCGCTCTCGTCGCGGGCGAGGCCGAAGTCGGCGAGGCGCGGCGTCAGGTCCCGCTCGAGGAGGATGTTCGCCGGCTTCACGTCGCGGTGAACGATCCCCATGCGGTGGATGTAGTCGAGGCCGCGCGCGACCCCGTGGCAGACGCGGAGCGCCTGACGAAGGCCGAGCGGCTTCTGTGCCAGGTGGTCGGAGAGCGACCGCCCGTGCACGAGGTCCATGACGAAGTAGGGCCGCCCCTGCGCCCGCCCGCAGTCGAGGAAGCGCACGAGGTTCGGGTGGCGGCAACGCGCGAGGATCCGCGCCTCGCGGCCGAACCGGGCCACGGCGTTCGGGAACTTCTTCATCGCCTCGGCGGAGAGGTGCTTGAGGGCGACGATGCGATCGTTTCGCACGTCGTAGGCGAGGTAAATCGTGCCCGCGGAGCCCTTTCCGAGCACCGAGCACAGCTTGTAATGCCTTCGTCGCGCGTGCGTTTCGCGCATCGGTCTGTCTAACACCCGTCGAGCCTTAGGCAATTCGAGGGCCGCGACGCTCCGAGTCGACGTCGGCTTGAAAAACAAGGGCTTCCGAGGACGGAGTAACGCGCGGCGTCAGAAATTCGTTTGCAGTCCGGCTCCAAAGAGACACACTAGCGACCCATGAGACCGTGCTGTGAGGCAGAAGCGAAGAAACACGTGCGGCGGCACAGGGATGTGGCCGTCTGCGACAAGTGCGGGCGCCTCCTCCTCGGGCACGGGAACCAGCCCGAGCACGACAAGACGCGCACGGAGCTCGAGAAGGGCAAGATCCCCTTCGAGGCGGCGAAGGTAGGTTCGGTCTGGATCGTGGCGAAGGACCGCGCCCCCGCCAGCGCCGCCATCGATGATGATGGCGACGACGACGAGGACGACGAGTGAGCGAGACCCTCGTCCAAATGCCCCGGGTCCACGTCGTCGGAGCCTCGGTCCGGACGACGAACGCCGAGGAGGCCACCGGCAAGGGCAAGATCGGCGGTCTCTGGCAGCGCTTCTTCGCCGAGGACCTCGCCTCGCGGATCCCCGGCCGCGTGCACCCGACCCGCGTCTACGGGGTCTACACCGACTACGAGAGCGATCACACGGGGCCCTACACCCTCGTCGTGGGCTGCCCGGTCGTCGCGCTCCCGGGCGCGCTCCCCGAAGGAATGGTCTCGGTCACCGTCCCCGAGGGTGACTACCTCGCCTTCACGGCGCGCGGGGCCATGCCGAAGGCGCTCATCGACACCTGGGGCCGGATCTGGGGCCATTTCGAGACGGCGCCGCGGCAGAGGTCGTTCACGACCGACTTCGAGCTCCACGACTCCGAGACGCCGACCGAGGTCAAGATCCACATCGCCCTCGGGCGGCAGAGAGTCTCGTCGGGCTCGCCCTTCGAGCCGAAGATCGGCTTCTCCCGCGCGGTGCGCGTGGGAGACCGCGTGCTCGTTTCGGGGACGGCTCCGATCTGGGCGGACGGATCGTGCGACCCCGACCCCGAGGCGCAGGCGCGCCGCTGCCTCGAGATCATCGTCGCCGCGCTCGGGGAAGCCGGCGCCGCGCCGCGGCATGTGGTCCGGACGCGCATGTTCCTCACGAACGCTCGGGACGCCGAGGCGGTCGGTCGGGCGCACGCCGCGTTCTTCGGTAAAGTCCGGCCGGCGGCCACGATGGTCGTCGTCGCGGGCCTCCTCGACCCGCGCTGGAAGGTCGAGATCGAAGCCGAGGCGGTGACCGGCGCGTGACGTTCGGGCGGAGCCTCCGTCCCATCTCTCCGAGACTCTCTTCAGTGGAGGCCCCCCATGAGCGCACCTCTCTCGGTCCGGGCCGTGCCGCTCCACGCTCGGCTCGTCTCGGGCGCCACGACGACGGAGCACGTCCTCGTCCAGACGGTCGCGACGACGGAGGTCACCGGGCCGAGGCCGAGGCTCACGGCGGTCCTCGTCGTCGACGTCTCGGGGTCGATGCAGGGTGAGCCGCTCGCCCAGGTCGTGAAGTCGGCCCAGCTCCTCGCCGAGATCTTGCCCGAGGGCTCCTCGCTCGGCGTCGTCGCCTTCGCGAGCGAGGCGCGCACGGTCTCGCCGGTCCGCAAGCTCGACGCCGCTTCGCGCGCCGAGATCATGCGCGAGGTCGCGACGCTCAGGGCGGGCGGCAACACGAACATGAGCGCCGGGCTCTCGCGCGGCGCGCTCCTCCTGCCGGCGCGCGCGAGCGACGAGCGGCAGCTCCTCCTCCTCCTGACGGACGGGCAGGCGAACGAGGGCGTCGCCACGAAGGAGGGTCTCGCGCGCGAGGTCGGCGTCATCCGCCAGCGCGGAGTCGCCGTCTCGACGCTCGGCTACGGGTCGGCCCACAACGAGGATCTCCTCGTCGCGATCGCGAACGCCGGAGGCGGCCGCTACTCGTTCGTGAGCGACCCGCTCCTCGCCCGCTCGAGCTTCGTGCGCGCGCTCGGAGCGCAGCTCGACGTGGTCGCCGAGGAGGTGAAGCTCCTCGTCCAGCCCGAGGGCGGGGTCGAGGTCGTGCGCGTCCTCGGCGGCCCTCCCGTCTCGTTCGGGGCGCAAGGACTCACGATCAAGCTCCAGGACGCGATCGCGGGCGAGAAGGCGAGCGTCGTCCTCGAGCTCCGGGTCGAGGCGCCCGCCCACGACGGCCTCCACCACCTCGCCGAGCTCACGCTCTCGGGCAAGGCCGCGGGAGGCGAGCCGTTCGCCCTCGGAGCGCTCGCGACGGTCGAGCTCGCGGCCGCCGGCTCCGACCCCGACCCGACGGTCGTCTCGCTCGTCGCGATCGCCCGGGCCGACGAGCTCCGCGAGGGCGCCCGGGCGCGCGGCGACGTGCGCGACTTCGCGGGCGCGATCGGTCTCTGCGAGCAGGCGCTCGCGATCCTCGAGAAGGCGCCGCGCGACGCCGCCGTCACGGACGCGATCGGCGCGATCCAGGACGACCTCGTCGCCTACCGGCGAGTCCCGACGACCGAGGAGTTCGAGACGTTCAAGAAGGCCCAGCGCGACTACGGCGACTTCGCCTCCGGCTCGAAGGCCATGACGAACCGCTTCGGCGTGACCGAGGGCACCGTCCGCATGACCGAGCTGATGGCGCGCGAGACGCTCCCGCCGGCGCGCCTCGTCTTCGTGCGCGACGACGGGAAGCCCGCGAACGGCCAGGTCTTCGCTCTCGGCCGCGACGCCACGGTGGGGCGGAGCGCGGACGCCGAGATCTCTCTACCCCAGGCGGCGTCGATCTCGCGCCAGCACGCGCGCGTCGTCTACGCCGAGGGCGACTACTGGCTCTTCGACCTCGGGAGCACGAACGCGACCTGCGTCAACGGGCAGAAGGTCCAGCGCCACCGCCTCGCGCCGGGCGACGTGATCCGCCTCGGCGCGGTCGAGCTCCGGTTCGACCAGGCCGGCCGCCGTTCGCCCTGAGCGAGGAGTCGCGAGTCGGGCGAGCGAAGCGAGCTCGACTCGCGACG
>Ga0070738_10004046_pt1 | contig 18217 bp, 18 predicted proteins | sample Coa_R2_2_FD_66446 | JGI IMG/M metagenome (GOLD analysis project Ga0070738, IMG submission 66446) | Surface soil microbial communities from Centralia Pennsylvania, which are recovering from an underground coalmine fire - Coalmine... | ecosystem: Environmental > Terrestrial > Soil > Unclassified ...
GCTTCAATGAGGCCGCGATCCGGGGATCGCGGAAATAGCCGTGTCCTTATCGTATTCAGTTTTCAAATACCTACGCAACCGTTTGCGAGCGGTTGCCAGAATCCGGTCAACTAGAAATCTATTCTTCCTCATCGCCCATCGAAAACGCAATGGAATCAGCTATCGAGCGACCCGCCGGTAGTCGTCACCACCCAATCTCTCGCGAGCCAATTTAGCGAGTCACAAAAGCCGGATATTCGTCCAACTCGCCCTCCAAAACCTTCGCGAACACCCGAGCCTGGATCTCCAGCAACCGCCTGTACGTCACTCGATATCCAAAAAGAGGGTGCGTTACCAGTTGGTCCATCCTCAGTTCATAAGCCCGGAAGAATGCCTTCCTTCCCGAAGCGGTCAGCGCGACCGATGCGCCAGCCTGAACGAAGTCGCCTGGCCCAATCATTTCCGTATTGATCGCGGTGATCACCGCGGAATCCACGATCAACGGACGAAACGGCTCCATGAGATCCAGCGCCAGCGCGGGGCGTCCGAACCTCGGCTGATGATAAAACCCCATCATTGGATCGAAGCCCACGGCATAACACGCGATTGTCAGGTCTTTTGTCAGCACGCTATAGCCCAGCGACAGTAACGCATTCACGCCATCGCGCGGGGGGCGACGGTTGCGGCCCTCGAAATCGAAGCGCAGCGATGTCTCGGTTTTAATCAGTCCGCTGAAGGACCCGAAATAAAGGCGCGCCGCGTTACCTTCAATCCCTAGTAGCTCCGGCAGGTCTTCTGCGCGCTCGGCTGCTTCCGCCATTTCTTTAAGACCGGCCAAAACCGTCGCTTCAGGCTCGATGTGATTGCGAAGCACCATCGTGCGCTGGTTTCGGATCTTCCCCACGACCAAGGCTCGCGCCAGACGCTTACAGAACCACGGCTGGCTCGCAAGCGCAAACTGCCGTTCCCGCAGGAACACGTTTTTAGTCGAAAGCCCGGTGGTGATTCCATAGAACCAGCCGCCCTGCGAAAAATAAGAAATCGGCACTTCCGCTTCGCACAGCGCTTGTACCGCCTGCGTCGTGATCTGGATGTTGCCCATCAGGTTCACCTGACAAATCTCTCCGATTCGAATCTCCTGAACCAGAGCGTCTTTCTCTTTCACCTGGAGCACCGCGCCGGATTTTCCGATCCGCAGTCCTTGCGTATTGAGATACACGGGCCGCAATTCATCCCGCGGCGCCACCAATCGGCGGATTTCCTTTGCTGCCGGCCTGCGCGGAACCTCGTCATTCGAAAAAAGCGCGAGTTGCTCGGATTCGGAATCATCCATGCCGATTCGCAGCCGGCTCACTTCATCCGGCAGACAAATCGGAGCCAGCGAACAGCCGACGCACTTGGGTGAATCTTCCAGCGGTGCCGGAATCAGCTCGAACGCGGCCGTTTTCCATGCACGAGCGACGGCGGACTCCGCCTCTTCGATCAGCGCGGCGTCGAACTCTACGCGGACACGCTGCTTCGTCGTGGCGTAATAAACGACGCCCTCGTTACAGGTGTAACCGTGCTCACGCAGAAGGATTCCCTGCAATGCAAGCTGAACGCGATCCGTGGGCCACAGTTCCAGACCGCCTTCCGATTCCTTGGGGCGCCCATGCTTATAGTCGACCGGTGTAACTTCGCCATCCTGAATTTCGATCAGGTCCATTTTGGCTATGACGCGGAGCCGTTCGCTCGAAAGTGTCACAGAACGCCCATGGATGCGGTCTTCTGGATCGATCGCTTCGGGAGATGGGAGCGAACCGCCTTCGCGATCGACGCGCTTGTGCTGGATCGATCCTTCGACCGTATCGGCGCTGTCGCGAAACACGCCCTCGACGAATTCATAAAAAAACAATCGAGGGCAATAGACGAATTCATTGACCATGCGCGCCGGTAAATAATCGGGCAACTGGCGAGGGCGCGGGGGATTCGAAAGCGGCAGGGGAGCAGTGGCCATAAATCAGACGATCAGACAGGGCGCGTCGATGTTGTTATAGGGTTGGCCGAGCGACGTAATCACGCGATCGCCGCGGCCTTCGGCAGGACCGAGGTCGACAAATAGCACCTGGTCCTCTTTGTGATGGATGACTTGCGCAAGCTCGGCGCGCAGGCGAATGAGATCCGTGCGCGTAAGCTGGCATTCGAAAACGGAATATTGCAGATGATCGCCGAATCCGCGGAGGGTTTGGAACACTTTGCGCAGGCGCTTGTCGTCGGAAATGTCGTAGGTGACAAGATACGAGTTCCGCATTTATTCCCTGCTTTCCGCGAATAAGCCGATGCCATAGTGTCGCCCGATTCCGGCAATCATGGGTCCCCGCATCGGGCGCTTGAATCGAACCTGAACATGGATCCGCGGATATCCATCAAGATGCTCCGGCACCAACATCGCGGAGGCGTGTTTTGTGCCCGGCCACCATGGACCAGCCTGGAATGCGAACGACTCGATCGTCTCTTCCGAGTAGCCGGTCATTTCGAAAGCGCGGAGCAGCAAACGCTCAGTCTTCGCCAACGAGATTTCGCCGCGGCGGGCTGTGTTGTGGCCGTGCAGCACGACAGGGGTCACCGTGCGCCACAGGGGCGATCCGGCAGGAGACAGATAGCGCTTCATGACCCAATCATCGGCAGGCGGCGGGGCGAGACTACAGACATCATCGTTATTCTTGTCGGTCACTGTCGCGCCTGTGAGCTTCAGGCGCAGCATGCGCACGACTTCGCCGGGGGCACCGCCGGGCTCGATAATGAGCGCGCGGCGGATCTGCCCATCGCCGTGTTCGCCGAATAGGGTCGGGAGCGGAACGTAGGAAAGCCGGTGGTCCTGTCGATCCTTGGCTGTGTGGCCTTGAATGTAGCTTTCGATGAACGCCGGGTCGTACTCATTGTGAAGGCGTTTGGCGGCGGCCGAGCGGAGCCAGGCGGCGACTTTCATGCAGTGCTCCCAGGGAACGGCTTTTGTGCGATCGCTGTTGGGCTGCGTCAACATGAACGAAACAGCGGGCCGATAAATCTGATCGGCGCGACGATAGGCTTGCTTTCTAAACATTGAGGGACGCGTGTGCGTGTCGACGCCTTTGCCGCTGGCGCGCGCGGCGAAGCGTTTGTAGGTGGATTGAAGATCGTCGAGTGTGCCGTTCATCGGCACTTCCTGAAAATCGCCGAATAAGGCGGGTTCATACAGATCCCCTTCAACGCCGCCCCGAACCTCGGCAAACGCGATATCAACTCCCCAGCCCAGCGTGTGAAGACAGTGCGCAGCCGTGCGGAGCGAAGGAAGCATTTCCTCCGCTTCGGCGGCGTGCACGCGCCAACGATATTCAACATGAGGACCCTCGCGGTTCAACTCGCGTGGAGCCACCTGTTTCATTGTCCGCAGTGCCGCCGGATCGCCGCTCCTTCCCGCGGCCCAGTCGCGCGCGACGACGTCGGAATCGTTGTTGGGTACAGCGATTCGATACGTCGTTTGCTCGGCGGCCGGGCAGGCTCGAATGACCGGTGGATTTTGATTTTCCAGCCAGCGGAGCGCCGGCTCGACGCGCGCGGCATGCTCGCTGTTTCCGCAAGTCATGACCCCTGCGACCATCGCCTGATATAGCCGGCCGGGCGAAGGGGGCCAGTCGCCGCCATAGTAGCGGTCCATAAGGAAGGTGACGGAAATGGAAAGATCTTCTAAGCTCATTTTCCGGCCTTTTTCGATTGCGCCTTTTTCTCCGCTTTTTTTGCGGCGGCCTCCTTCACGCTTTCCGGATTGAAGGTCGCAACCCAAGCCTCGCCGACGCCGAACTCCTTGGCGGCAGCTTTGGCGAACGCTGCGGCTTCCTGTTCTGCTAACGAAAGAGGCTCGCGCTTACCGGCGCGATCCACCAGCCTGAGATCGGCTGTGGTCCCCTCGGCGGGAACGAGCAGGCATCCCTCGCGCAAGAATCGGCTCGAAGGAGCGAGCAGCGCCACTAAGGCCAGCCCGAGAATGTATCGCTGAACCTTCTTCGTCTCTTCATCGTTGGAGCTGGTTAGAGCGCGAAGAGCCACAAGATTCAGCACTGCGCGCCTTCGGATTCCTTCACGCGAGATAACACCGCCCTCGCTGCGCCCCGCCGGAGCATCGTCGAGGCCGACCTGTGACAGGAAATCCTGCGACGCGAGTTCATGTGTTTCTTCTTTCTCCGTTGCCGAGAAAAATTGTGCCGATCGCGTCAGTTTCTCCACGCCATAGGCGCGGATCGTCGCCCCAACCAGCCGCGGCAGTTTTACCTGTGTATCGCGGGAATCCCACACTCCGAATACAAGAGAAGTCGGCGCGATTTTTGCGAGGGGCTTTGCGTCGCGGGTATCGCGGATCGCCAGGAACGCGCTTCGAAGCTCGTCCCATTTGTCTGAGAACCGGACGATCGCGTCCGCCGCCCGATGGCCCGCGTCGAGAATGTGAACTTCGCGATCACCGATTTTCACTACCCCTTTTGGAACGAGCTCGGCGTAATCGGAATCTTTAAAGATCGGCTCCATGCGATTGGCCTGCGAGCCGACAGTGTCGATCAGCGCGACGTTTCCGTTTGAGGTTGAATCGATTACATAGCTCGGCGCGGATTTGGCCCCTTCTGGCAGCGCGAAGGTGGGCGGAAAGAACACTTCGCCCTTGCCGTGAACAGGCTCCAATTCCTCTTGAAGGGTAACCGCAACCGGACCGTTAAACTCCAGCCACGTGTCGAATTGATTTACGTTCATTTGCATTGTTCTCCTTGTTGAATGGCGCCGCAAAGGCGAAATATTTATAGCTTTGACCGCGCTTGTCGATCGAAAATCGAAAGGCACTGGCAGGCAATCCACGCCAGGGGCTGTGAAATGCCACTCGGGCCACGGCAGGCGGCAGCGGCACGTGCCACAGATGGTAGGTAACGGTGCGGCGATTTTCCGGGCGAAATCCTTGCAGCCCAATTGCGGCCAGAATATCGACCGCGGGGAACGTAGCCGCGTCCCGGCCGTGTTCATTGGGCGAAAATCCGAAATCGAGCGCGTTCCACGCCGACCTGGGATCGACGCCGAATTTCGATTTCGTCATCCGCGCCCTTTCAAAAATGTCATCGCCCGTGCTCTCTTCATCGAGCAGCGGTAGCAGTTCGGAAAATAGCTTCGCCGTGGTCACCTGGCCTGCCCAGCACTTGAACGAAGTCGTCTCCTGCCGGAATTCATCGAGCCACCAATCCAGCTCCAGATCGTGATTTCGATAGCGCAAAATTGCCGGACGTGTAGGCGGATCGACTTCCTTATCGGGATAGTCGACATCAGCGGATTTCAAGGCTCCTAAAATCTGCTTCAGATTGTCTGCCGTCGAGCAGACGAACTCTGCCGCTCGCGGGCGCGAGGAATCAAGCGCGAAATGCGCAAGCGCATCTGGATCATACAATCCAACCAGCTCGAATAGTCCGCAGCAGGCGAAAAATTGACCCGGATTCATCGGGTCCATGCAAACGCGAAGCTCATTCACTGGCGCCTTCTCCTTCCTTGCGCGACACCATCGCGTCGGCCGATTTGAAGACCGCCTCCAGATACGCCAGACCCCATGGGCCGAATCGCTTTTGCAGACGCGCGAAACGCCGGGCCGATTCGAGCGCGGCTTCCTGGGACTTCCGCACGTTTTCCCGATCGAGCTGCATGTCCTCAAAGTACGGCCGCGCCCCGGCGTGGTGGCTGGCGACGAAATGCAGGACCAGATCGTCGTCGGCGCCCGCGTCCACCAGCGAACCCAGCTCGTGCCGATATCCATTGAGCAGACGCGTGTTCACGGCCGTTTTCGCTTTCGCGATCGGCTGCTCCATATCGCCTCCGAAAGCCCTCTGCCACATCGGGCGATGCTTGCCTTTGTCGTGCAGCATTCCGGCGCGTTCAAACTGATCGGCAAATTGAGCCAGGCCCGCGGACTCCGCGATCTTGCGAGCGGTCTGCGCGACTGCGGACAGATGCTGATCAAGCGGCACGTTGTCGGGCTTCTGAGCCTTATTACTGCGTATTGAAAAATATAGGATCGATTTTTCCGAATCGGCCGCCGTGATTTTCAATGGCGCGCGGAATCCATGTTCGGCGGCGTAAGCCGCGGGCGATTCCCCCCGCTCGATTGGAGGAGCGTTGGAACCGATCCGCGTCCATACGTCGCCTTCGATCCTCCAACGCTCGCGCTCATTGTCAAGGTCTGCAACATCCAGACTTGGGGTGTCTTCGGCCGGAAGCTCGTCGCGAAACATGCCGCGCCTCAGGACTCCAAACCGGTCCGGCAATACGAGTGTGCACCTGTAGATGCCCTCGGCGTCTTTCAGCCCCTCCAGGGTCACGGCATCCACGCTGCCGTCGCTCGCGATCCGAATGAGTTTTTTCCCCCAAGCTTCTTCGCGTTTCTCCGCGAAGCCGCGCAGCTTTTGGAAAACACGGTAAGAAGGCTCGCGCAGCCGCTCATGAGGCCGGAGCGGGTATTGATCGAACACCTTCTCGATATCGCTCGGATCAACGCCATCCGCGGTGAGATCGGCGACATCGGCGCGCCAGACAAGCTCGGTTTCTGGCGGATCCTGCTCCTTTTCGTACTTGCCGCGCAGCCATGCTTCCACGCGCGGCACGAATCGATCTTTATAACTGGTGAGCGCCCACGTTTCGATGAGCCGGTCTTCCAGACGCGCCGTCATCGGCTTTTCGCTGCACGCATCGGGCGGGGCCGGATTGTTCCAAAGATTGCGGCAGGAAAGGTCGCCAGCTAAGCTCTCAAGATATTTGAGCGATTCCTGTTTTCTCTGTTCCTTGGGAGGCGCGAAAGCAACAAAGGCTTCTCCCGGCGGTCCCCCAAATCGATTTAAGCGTCCGAAGCGCTGGATCATATGATCCGCTTCGAGCAGATCCGTGATCAGCCGCTCGCAGGTGAGATTCACGCCGACTTCAGCCGCGGAGGTTGCGACAAGAAATACCGGCTGTTCCGGCGGCTTCTCTTTTAGAAACTTTTTAAAGTTTTCTCGCTCGACCAACTCATCTCGCTCGAGCCCGCGCATTGTGCCCGTCAACAATTCCGTCGTATATCCAGCCTTGCTGAGACGGTCCGCAAAATCCGAAGCCTTCTCCGGGCTCTCGATGAAGATCAAAGTCCTGGGGGCCGGATTTGACGTGGCGATTTGGAAAACCGTCGAATCGAACGCCTTGCCTTCCAATGGAGTCAAGCGCAGCGTTTTGGGAGCGCCGAAAATATCGGCGAAATGCTTGTTTTCACGCACGTCCTCTTCCGGATCGTGCTCGAAGCGCCGCATCTGTTGGTTTTGCTCTGCTGTCGCCGAGAGCAAAAGAATCCGCGACTGTTTTCCCTCAAGCCCCGCGGCGGGCCGGCGCGCGTGGATCGCGGCGAGAAGTTTCGCAAAGGCTGGGCTCAGATGAGATTCGTCGTTGACGATCAGTGAATCTACGGCGAAAAGGCCGGCGTCCACAGGGCGGTGATATGGACCCGATCGATATCCGCGGAACAGGAGGCGGCTGCCGATCATGTCCACGGTACCCACAATCACCGCCGGAGTCGAAGGATCGGCTGCCCATTCGCGATCATCGGCGTACTGGCCTCTCAGCGTGCCGATGGCAAGAGGGTTATTACTAAAGGAAGCGTTCGCAAGGATTGCTCTCAACTCAGGAAGTTCGGCGAGCCGCTCTTGTACCTGCTCGGCCTCATCACTGACCTGGTCCACGACGACCCGCCGGTCGACCACCCACACCAGGCGGCGGGGAACCCAACCTGTTTTCGCGCGCAGCGTCCATGCGAGCGCAAGGAGCCAAATTTGTAAAACAGTCGTCTTGCCCGAACCTGTAGGAAGCGGCACGATATTCGGCCACTCGTTTCGAATAAGGTCGGAAAAGAGCTTTTTTTGCCACGGATAAGGCTCACGAGCGGGATTCAAAATCCGAAAAGCGTCGATAAAGAAGGATCCGGCGTTTTGGTCCATTTCAATCCTAGTGAAAAATGTTCAAATATCGTCTCACAATTTCCTGGCCTGTGACTCGGCGAACCGTAAACATTCGGTTCGCTCCCGCACTCGAGGCTTCCGCAATTGCCGAGTTCGACTGGCACCCGCAATAACTGGAGTGCGTCGCTTTCGTAGTGACTTTTCATGAAATGCTCCTCTCGACGAACGGAGCACGGTGTTAAAATGGGGCAGAGCGACGGTTGTGCTCCGCAAGAATTATTGTACGTCGCTAAAACGACCACGTTTTCCAAGCGAGAACAAAGTTCGTCCGAATGATCGCAAGCCTTTGGTAAATTGGAGCGATTGCTCACCCCAAATCCGGTTGTTATTCTTCGCCCGTACCGCGCTGATCGCAGAGAATCTCATTTTCGGAAGCAGCTCGCGCTCTACAAGGAGCGCGGAGTGAGGCCCAGGCGAACAACTCACACGGTGCGACTGTATCTTATGGGTCTCACTCGGTTCTTCGACTGGCGCGACGACGAAGACGGCCACGCCTCCCTCACGACTTGCACGAGGTTGTCCGGCGGATGGCTCGGGAAAATCCGACCTGGGGTGAGGAGTGCATTGCTGCGAACTGCTCGTGAAACTCCGGGTTGGAATCCCCGCACTTTCAGCAGGTACCTCGGACCCGAGCAACCGCGAACCGGCAGAGGCGATCAGCGTTGGGCCACCTTCGTTCGCAACCATGCGGATGCGATCGTGGCCTGTGATTTCCTCGTCACCATCACCGCTCTTTTCGCATTTTCTACGTTTTCGTCGCGATGGAGATCGGTTCGCGGCGGATTCTTCACTGCAATGTCACGGACCATCCGACCGCGGAATGGACAACCCAGCAGATGCGCGAAATCCTCGAAGACCAGCATCCATATCGGTTTGTCTTTCACGACCGCGATGCGATCTTTTCGGCCTCACTCAGCTTGGTGAGCCTTTGAGGATTGGGCATCCTCATTTTTCTCTACACTGGTTTTCCGAGCCACCTGAATTTGACCCGATCTGCTTGATTCTATTGGTCGGGGCGGGGCGATTTGAACGCCCGACCCCCTGCGCCCAAGGCAGGTGCGCTACCAGGCTGCGCTACGCCCCGTATTTTCAAAAAATTACAGACATTTTACCTGCTACGACTTGGGCTGAAGCAGGGGTATAGCTACAACCTCTATAATAGCCTGATTCTCTCGCCGCTTGGGCACTCTGTTCTACCTGGGGAATCCGGGACAGGTGAACGCGATCCGCGATGATCTCGAACAGGATTCCGGGATGAAGGTGAACACCGGTTCCCGGATGACGCGGAACAGTTTCAAGCGAATCCGTAACTGCGTGCGGCTTCGCCGGAATGATTTCCACGGGCAACAATGGCAGCCTCCCCTCGAAGGGGAGGATCAGCTTGCCAGCGAGGAGATTGTCCGTGCGCAAGATCAAAGAAGTTCTTCGATTGAAGTTTGAAGTGGGGCTGGGGTTGCGAGCGATCGCCTGAAGCTGCTCGATTGGCCTCGGCACCGCACACGAGTACTTACAGCGGGCCGAAGCTGCCAAGATTACATGGCCGCTCGGACCGGAGTGGGACGATGACCGCTTGGAGGCGGCACTGTTCGGCGGCCCGCCGCGCAGCCGTCCGACGGTGCTGGCGATGCCCGACTTCGCCGAACTTCGTCGGCAGCGGCAGCAACATCCACACGCGACGCAGCAGTTGCTTTGGGAGGAGTATCGGCGGGCAAACCCGAATGGCTACCAATACGGCCGGTTCTGCGAGCTGTACCGGCGGTGGAAACAGTATGTGGTTCTGCGCCTGGAGCATAAGGCCGGCGAAAAGCTGTTTGTGGATTGGGCAGGAACGACGATACCGATCCATGACCCGCGCGGTGGTTCAGTGCAGCAGGCGCATCTATTCGTCGCCGTGCTGGGAGCCAGTTCCTACACTTACGCCGAAGCCACTGCCGACGAGCAGTTGGCAAGCTGGATCGGTGCTGATGTGCGCGCCTTCAAGTTCTATCAGGGCGTGCCCAAGCTGGTGGTTCCGGACAACACCAAGCCCGGCGTCACCAAAGCCTGCCGCTACGATCCTGACCTGAATCCGACTTACCAGGAGATGGCTATGCATTTACGGCATCGGCATGGTTCCGGCGCGGCCATACAAGCCCCGCGACAAGGCCAAAGTCGAATCGAGTGTGCAGTTGGCCGAGCGTTGGATCATCGCGGCGATGCCGAATCGAAATTTCTTCTCGATTGAGGAGTTGAACCAAGCTATCCGCGAGCTTCGCGACCGCGTCAACCGGCGGCTCTTCCGCAAACGCGAAGGCTCACGCGCATCACAGTTCGCGGTTCTCGACAAGCCTGCGCTGAATCCTCTGCCTGCCGAGCGGTTCGATCTCAGTCAATGGTCTCGCGCACGGGTCAACATTGATTACCACATCGTTTTTGACACCAACTACTACAGCGTTCCCTACAACCTGGCAATGGGCGAAGCGAGACACCGTTTGGGTGGGAATGTCGTCCGGGATGTTCGCTCCCAGTCACTCCAGCGCTGAGCGGGACAAGGGCTGCGCCCCTTTCCCCGCACCCCTTTCTTGCGTCTCCTTCAAGCGCATAATCACGAACTTCATTCCATGAACAGCCAGCATTCAGAAGGAGTTCAGCAAAACGGTGTATTTTACGTACGGCTATACGCGTTCGAGCTGGTATGCCGAGCATACCGACCCGCAAAAGGCGATGTATGCCGCGGAACAAGATGTTCAGGACGAAGCTAATCGCCGTATCGCCGTATCCGTGACGCCGGAATTCAGGCAGCGCAAATTGTCAGAGAGGGCAAGTTCGATGAAGCCAAGCGCGTCATGGAGCAAGCCAAGATGGAGCAGAGGGAAATCGACTCTTGGCAAGACTTCCGAATCTCCTGCGCCAGAAAAGACTCCAGTCGTCGCTGACGCTTCTCCGTTAGTCACGCCCCGCCAACTGCCACGCAACCGGAAACAGTTCAAAAGTCCGAACCACACCCAGAACCAATTCGTCGCCCACCGCCTCCTGTTGTGGTTCCAACTATTCAATTGTTATTCGCCCAGTTATTTCAGAAACATAAGATTGGCATCTCTGTCGGTGAATCGAGCCGCCAATAGCAGCGCTCGACTCTCCGATTGAAGGGTAGACGGAGCCGGGCAATTTGTGTACGCGTCGAAACAGGAAAGTATTGAATTCCCACCAAAAACAGTTCTGCTATCGAGGCGAGATTCCGAACCTGGCGAGTTGGCGAGACCGTCCACGAAAAATTTCATTAGCCCGCTACGCTTTTGTGGAAGCCGCGAGTTCTTTGACGGGACGGACTTCGACGCCGCCGAATCGGGCGGCCGGGATTTTCGATGCGAGTTGAATCGCCTCGTCCAGATCCCGAGCCTCGATCAGAATAAAGCCTGCGATTTGCTCTTTCGTTTCCGCGAACGGTCCATCAGTGACCAGCATTTTGCGATGAGAAGGGCGGATTGTCTTTGCGGCACCAACGCCTTGCAGCGCCTGGGCGGCTACAAAGTGATTCCTTCGACGCAGAACTTCGTCATAAGCCAGGCTCTGGTCGTCCAGTTCACGGGACTCCTTCCTGGACAGAGCGTTCAGCTTTTTTTCATCAAGAAAGATCATGCACAGGTATTTCATTGGTCCTTCCTCCGCCGGCGTCGGGTTGCCGGAAAATGGCCAAGTTTGCGCCTTTTCGGGCAGCAAAGGCGCGCTGGGCGTCGAAACATAAACGGCCCGGCATTGGCGTCTCGATTGCACTAACCAGTTAAACACCAGGAGAGTTCCGTGAGTATTCCCGGCCGGCGGATCGCTGGCTCCATCTGTATTGTCCTGGGTATCGCCGGACTGGCACTCCCACTCCTGCCGGGAATTCCATTGCTCCTGATCGGCCTGAAATTGCTGGGTGCGGATCACACAGTGAAGGACTGGCTAAACGATTCAAAAAGACGTCCACGTAAGCGAACTTCTGGATCGGCAAAAGGAAGCAATAAGATGACACCGAAAGTTAGCGGAGGCTATGAAATTCTCTGCATCGAGTTCACGGAAACACCATCCAAGCTGCGGCACGTCGAGCCGCCAGACGGCTCGCGAGGCCGTGGTGTGGACCGATGCAAATCGCTTTGCTGGCAATTCTTCTTGCCGCCGCGTCATTTGACGCCGCGAGCCAACCGCTTCGGGACCCAGCCAACTCCGGCGGTAGCGCGGATCCAAAGCCGGGGCAGAACGAGCCGCCGTGGACGCTTGAAATTTACCCTATCCTCGCGTGGGCGCCGGTTTTCGGCGCCAGTGTCAGTCTGCCTTCAATTCCCGTGGGTGGGTTGCCCGGGATCTCGGGCGGGACCGGCGGCACGCCAGCGGAATCCGGATCCACCTCGACGTCATTCAATGGGGCCGCACTTGTTGGCGCAGCCTTTTATAAAGGACCCTGGCTCGCTGAATTCAATGCGCTTTGGGCCGGGATGTCGGCAAGCAGAACGACGCCACGGACGGACATTTCGACTCAGGGGATCTTTGGGGACGCGATTGTCGGCTATCGGGTCTTTGGAGATGTCGCGGTAACGGCCGGCGTCCGGCGATTGGGTCTGAAGATCGGCGCGCAGGTGGGGGACCTGCCAAAAGTTCATTGGAAGCCCGGCTTTTGGGATCCGCTGGTGGGGTTGGATTGGCGGGCGAGATTCGGGCAGAGCTGGACAACGGAGCTTCGGTTGGAAGGTGGAGGATTCGGAGTGGGGTCCGATGTCGACGTGTCCGGGAGTTTTCGAGCCTCGTGGCGATTCGCACATCACTTCAACATGACGTTCGGCTACGGTGCGCTGCATTACCAGAATTCGCACACTGTTTTGGGCCGATCGTTCAAAACGAAGCAGACTTTAAACGGTCCTATTTTCGGATTCGGAATCGTCCTTTAGAACGCGGCACGTCTGGTCAGCCGAAGGGCGGCGTCGTATACTATGACGCGAGATGACACGAACCGCTCTTCTGCTTATGGCCTCCATCGGCGGTTTGGTCGAGGCGCAGTCCTCGCCAGTTTATGAGGTGTATGGAATCCGCTACGCCACGCTCAAGGATTTTTCGGTCGCGGGACTGGTGGCGGGCGCGGATAAGTCGCGAAAGATGGATATCGCGATGTATATCTGGCTCATCAAAGGAGGCGGGCACAACGTTCTGTTCGATTGCGGATTTTACCGCGAGCAGTTCATAAGGCAGTGGCATCCGGCGGATTATCAGAAACCCTCGGATGCGTTGAAGAATGCGGGACTGAAGCCTGAAGACATTACCGATGTGATTATCAGCCACATCCATTGGGACCATGCCGACGGTTTCGATTTGTTTCCCAACGCGAAGATCTGGATCCAGCGCGAGGAGTTGGAATACTACGCCGGCGAAGCATGGCAGGGCGGGAAGCGGCGCACGGCCGCGGATCCCGACGATCTGCTCGGGCTGGTGAAGTTGAACACCCAGGGCAAGGTGAATCTTGTCCACGGCGATGCGCAGGAGATTCTGCCCGGAATTGCCGCTTACACGGGCGGCAAGCACACGTGGCAATCGCAGTTTATTTCGGTGAATACGGCGGCGGGGAAAGTCGTGCTGGCGAGCGACAACATTTACATGTACGAGAACATCGAGAAGCATGTGCCGATTGCGGCGACGCTCGATGCGGAATCGAATGTGCGCGCGCAGGATCGGGCGAAACAGATCGCGTCAAATCCGAAATTCGTGATCCCCGGCCACGATCCGGCGGTTATGAAGAACTTCCCTGAAGTGGGGCCGGGCGTAGTGAAGATCCAGTGATTGCCGGTCACAGACAGCGTCCGGGGATTGAAGACGACGGATTTCTTTTGTCCTCGATCGATTCCGGATGCGAGAGTGGATACCTCGCATCCGGTGGGCTTTGGAATGACTGAAGAAGCGCCGGTATTCTTCGCGCGTAGTGCGGCCTTTGAGATTGTTCCATCGCAGTTTGCTCCGGGGGGCGAGGCGCGGACAATCGTGAAGTATGCGGGGGATCATGTTTTGCAGAGTGGATGGATTCTCGGAGAGAATCGGCTCTACAAAAGGGCTGCCGCGGCCGATGTGACGATGGACAAGAACACGTGATCCTTTTTGGATTCCGTGTCCAGAATCGCGCGCAGCCGCACGTGACGTTCAAGTTGTTTTTCAATTCGCTGTACTACGGAGCTCTGTCGCCGGGGCGGCTGGAGTAGACCGGGCCGCAGGCGCTCACCGCACTGTGCGGGCGTTGAACGGGAAATGCGGGGCGGCCGATTAATCGATCACATCGCTCGCCCCGGCCAGTTCGCGCCGGCGCTCCCACTGGAGCTTATCCTGGTATTCCTGCCAAAGCGTCGTTCCTCCGGCCCAGAAGTAGCCTCCGACGAAAAGCATCAGGAAAGGGATTGCGAGAAAATTGTAGGATTCGATCGCGAAGATCACCATCCACAGGAAGAATCCGCCGAAAGCGAGTTCCGCGTACGGGAGCCAGCCGCTGCGGCGGCGATATTTGACGGTCTCGACGCGAGCTTTTTGTTGGCCTGCGATCGCGTACTTGGGAGTTCGGGCGAAACTGGTCTGATAACCGATGAGCGCTTCGATTACCGCGCGGGTATTGATGATCGTCAGCGCGACTCCAGCCGCCATCAGCGCGGGGAGGAACAGGAACGCCCGCTTCCAGTTCTTCGGGTACAGTTCGCGGTGGGCGATGACGTAGAAGGCGGAGATGGACCAAAAAGAAGCGGCGATCAGGGGCAGATCGATGAGCAGCATCTGGAACCAGCCCATGTAAAAGCGCACGATCATCACTGGAAGCATCAGCGCGCTCACCGCGATCATCAGCGGATAAGAAATGTTCGGCGTGAGATGGAAAAACGCCTCCGCTTTGACCCGGAACGGGAGTTTTGCGCGGAGAATAGTGGGCAGGAGTTTCTTTGCGACCTGCGTCAATCCTTTTGCCCAGCGGGACTGCTGGACCTGGAAACTGTGCGTGTCGACGGGCAGCTCCGACGGGCATTCAATCCAGGGGCAATAAACGAATTTCCAGCCTTTGAGCTGCGCGCGGTAGCTGAGATCGGAATCTTCGGTAAGGGTGTCGTGCTGCCAGCCGCCCGAATCGTCGATCATGGCGCGGCGGAGGATTCCCGCGGTTCCATTGAAATTGAAGAATAGTCCGCCGCCTGCTCGCGCGACATGCTCCAAAACAAAGTGGCCGTCGAGCAGCATCGCCTGGACTTCGGTCAGCAAGTTGTAACTGCGGTTGAGATATGTCCACCGCGTTTGCACCATTCCGACCTTTTCGTCCGCGAAGTAGTGGACGGTGCGCTGAAGGAAATCGACCGGCGGGACGAAGTCCGCGTCGAAGATCGCGACAATTTCACCGGTCGCGGTCTTCAAGCCATTTTGAAGAGCGCCTGCCTTGTACCCCTGGCGATTGGTTCGATGAATGTACTCGATCGGATATCCGGCGGCGCGGTATTCACCCACCAGACGCTCGGTAAAGGGATGGGTATCGTCGGTTGAATCGTCCAGAACCTGGATTTGAAGCAGTTCACGCGGGTAATCCATCTTGACGGTTTCTTCGATGAGCCGCTCGACGACGTAGCGCTCATTGAATAAAGGCAACTGAATGGTCACGCGCGGGAGCTCGGCGAAACGGGCCGGTGGATTTTCCGATAGATTCTTACGGTACTTCCAATAGCCGCGGATCATTTCGTAGCGATGCAGTCCGTAGAACGAGAGCACAAAAAGAACCGCAAAGTAGGGAACCAGGATCGCGTAATCAAAAAACTCCAGATGGTGGATGCCTATGAAAGGATTGTCGAAAAAGGCGTCGCGGAGTTTATCGAGAGTGGATGAAGTATTGCCGGCCAAAAGAAACGCCGGCAAAAACGGCATCGTAAAGGTGTTCACAGGAATCGGCAAGTTCGCAACGGGCCGGCGGACCTGCTCCCGGCATCTATCTATTATAGGGTATTTAGCCGGGTGCTATAATCAACGCTTCGAAATGAAATTCTTTCTTGACACGGCCAATCTGGACGAACTGCGTGCGGGCGCACGCTGGGGAATCATCGATGGCGTCACCACCAATCCTTCTTTGATCGCCAAGGAGGGGGTGCCGATCGAGGAGCAGATCCGCCGGATCTGCGAGATCATCGATGGCGACATCAGCGCCGAAGTGATTGCAACGGAAGCGGATGAGATGCTGGAGCAGGGGCGGAAGCTGGCCAAGATCCACAAGAACGTGGTGGTTAAGGTTCCGTTGACTCGCGATGGGATCCGGGCGTGTTCGATCTTCAGCCGGGAAGGCATTCGCGTCAACGTAACGCTGTGTTTCTCGGCGGGGCAGGCGCTGCTGGCGGCGAAAGCGGGGGCGTATTTCATCAGTCCGTTCGTCGGGCGGCTGGACGATATCGGAGCGAACGGAATGGACCTGATTCGCGATATCGTACTGATCTATAGGAATTACGGGTTCAATACGCAGGTCCTGGCGGCGTCGCTGCGGAATACGACGCACGTGATCGAGGCGGCGAAGGCGGGAGCGCACATCGGGACGCTTCCTTATAAAGTGGTGGATGCGCTGTTCAATCATCCCTTGACGGATAAGGGGCTCGATCAGTTCCTGAAGGACTACGCGAAGGTTTTCCAGGCGACGACAACTCGATAGCGGTACCATACTTCGGTGTCACCGATTGCGCAAATCGCCGCGCTGAGCGGCTTGGCGATAGGATTGATCGCGCTGGCGATCTACATCGGGTTGCGCGTCAAGGGAAATCCTGAAAAGCGCGAGCGCAAACGGAGACTGAATATCAGCCGTACGGGTCGATTAGGAGATGCGCTCATCACCGAGTACAGCGAATCCGTCATTTACTACTCATACACGGTTCGGGGAGTGCAGTACACGGCTTCGCAGGACGTCTCGTCGCTGCGGGATCGGCTTCCGGCGGATCCGGAGAGGCTGATCGGCGTCGCGAACATGAAGTACGCGACGAATAATCCGGCGAATTCAATCCTGGTCTGCGAAGACTGGAGTGGGTTGCGGGTGGCGGATCGGAAGGCGGGGTAATTGGTTTTCACGAAGCGCCTTCGGGAAGGCGTGCGGCGCGGATTCATCACGTGCAGTATCCGGATCTGGAAACGGCCGCATGTCAAGGTCGGCGGGCGTTACCCGATGGACGAAGGTGAAATCGTGATCGATTCGATCGAGCAGATCACGATGGGCGACATCACTCAGGATCTGGCGATCGAATCAGGCTTCGAAAGCAAGTCGGACTTGCTGAAGGTGGCAAAGCACGGGTCGGGTGAGAATGTCTACCTTGTACGTTTTCACTACGCTCTTTCCGCGCCAAAGCATACACGCAAGTGATTCGAGAGTGTTCCCGGCGGAGGGTGGAGTGGTGAAGTGAACGTGATAGCGGGGTCTCGCGGCCAGCCATTTTTTTCACTGCCGGACGCTCGATGCGCTCCAGAAACTCCTGATGCCGGTGCCGCGGCTGGCGCGCGCCGATCACCGTTCCTTCTAAAACGTTGAGGGCCGCGAATAAGGTCGTGGTTCCGTGCCGTTTGTAATCGTGTGTTTGCCGGATGGGCTGCGTTCGATCCAGCGCCTGAATCTGGCTTTTCTTATCCACGCTCAGCATGATGGCCTTTTCCGGCGGATTCAGGTACAAACCCACGGTGTCCCGGACCTTGGGAGGCAAAGTCGGGATCGTTACTGAACTTGAACGATTCCACGCGATGCGGCTTGCAGCTTGTGTTTTTTCCAGATGCGAAGGACCGTTGCCGGACTGACCTTCTGGTGGCGCGCACGCTCCAGTGCGTCGCATCCTTGGGAACCGTCCGAATCGTAGCTTCAACGATGGCAGCTTCTTTATCGGGAGAAATCTGTTTCGGCCGTCCACTCCGCGCCGGTCGGCAAGCAACACGGTCGTCACAGTGGTGGAGAGATTCGCGGGCCAGAACATGATTGGCTCGCCCCTGGGCAGCGCCGAGAATGATGTTCAAACGCAGGAGAATCCCGCGCGGAATACCGCGCTGACGACTGAGCGCGACCAGTTCTTTGCGGTCGACCTCACTCACCAAGAGCCTCGGAGCAGGAGGCATCGGCATGTCCACTCCCAGTATGCAGCAAAGTCTCCTATTCGCCCAGTTATTTCAGAAACACAAGACCAGGCAACCTTCCTCCGAACATTTTAACGGTAGCCGAGGCGACGTCTCACGTTAAAGCGTCCCCC
>Ga0070738_10004047_pt1 | contig 18211 bp, 15 predicted proteins | sample Coa_R2_2_FD_66446 | JGI IMG/M metagenome (GOLD analysis project Ga0070738, IMG submission 66446) | Surface soil microbial communities from Centralia Pennsylvania, which are recovering from an underground coalmine fire - Coalmine... | ecosystem: Environmental > Terrestrial > Soil > Unclassified ...
CGCTCATGGCCGCGTCGATCTCGTCCGGCCCCTTGTTGGCGTGGGTCAGCCCCGCCTTGACGAGCTGAAGGGTCGGGTAATCGCCGGCGTCGCAGAGCTTGATGGCGCGGTCGATGTTGCCTGCCGTCACCAGCTTCTTGATCTGCGCGAAGAACTCCTTGGAGTTGACGCTGTACTTCGAGAGCTGGAAGGCCACGCGCTCGATGACCATCGCGACGACGACGGCGCTGACGACGAGGTTCGCGACCAAGAACGTCGGACGCTCTTTGAACGCGTTCATCAAGCCGCCCCCGCTCGACGCCTGCGCTGCCTGCTCCGCAACCAGGACCACCAACATTCCCCGACGCTCCTTTCTTACTCTAGTTTCGATGGCCTACGCCGCCGCGTGGGGCGCAGGGCTTCTTGGCTGCCCCCAAACCCCGGCCCAACGCGGAGTCGTGGCCCGTGAGGTCTCGGTAGCGTTGCTCTCGGGCGACGATACCGCCTGCCGATCCGCCGCGTCAATGAGACGGTCTCATTCAGGCGGAACCGTCAGGCCGAACCGTTTCGGCCCCATGCTCGCCGGGGGAGCGCGCCGGGGCCCGCGCCGCCTTCGCCAACGCGCCGCCTTCGTCACCGCGCGGCCTGCGCCCAGCCGCCTTCGCCACCGCGCCGCTCGCGCTCCCCGCCCGGCAGCCGCCAGCGGGGCCGCCGCGCCGCCGCTTGCGTCCTCGGCCTTGTCTGCTTGCTTCGCGTTCGCGCGATCGGCGCATCCAGGCATAAGTTTGCCGCTGCACGGCAATACCCATGTGCGCGCTTGTAAGCGGCCCCGAGGGCCGGCCGGGACGCGGCGCATCTTCGAAATGTCTCGATTGCCACACGCCACCCGAAACGCCCTTGACGTACTTTGGTCCCACCTGTCAGGCTCGCGTTGCTCGTGCGTGGCCGCGTGAGTCTTCGGCCCGGGTCCACAAGACCATCGGCGCTTGCTTCGTTCCAAGTCGTTCGGATAACGTCGCCCGCCGCTGGACGGGTCTTGCTTCGACGGGAGCACAACCGCTTGCCGTCGCGTCAGGTCCCCGCACCCGGGTGCGCACAGCAATATCGAGGTCAACGGCTCGCTCGCAAGACATCGTCGGAAGCCCGCTGCGGCTGCAACGGTGGAGCCCCACCGTTGTCGCTGCGTCGATGACCGCGGGGCGAGGGTCCCGAGTTGGCCCGACGATCAAAACATGAACGGAGGACGGTTCGATGGCTGCAGTGTGGAAGCATTTCAAGGATGGTGGTTGGGGGATGTACGTCATCCTCTTCTGGTCGATCATCACCATAGGCGTCCTCGTCGAGCGGGCGCTTTACCTGTTCGGATCGTCCATCAACAAGGACGTGTTCCTCGCGACGATGCAGAAGTGCATCCTGGCGGGTGACATCGCGAAGGCGGTCAAGATGTGCTCCGCGGCCAACGCGCCGCTCGCCCGCATCGTCCAGGCCGGCCTCGTGAAGGTCAATCGGCCCGACGAGGAGGTCCAGGCGGCGATGGATGAAGTCGCCCTCCGCGAGATCCCGAAGATCGCGAAGAACACCGGTTACCTCGCGCTGCTCGCCAACCTGTCGATGTTGAGCGGTCTGCTCGGCACCGTCTCGGGGCTCATCACGAGCTTCGGCGCCGTCTCGGGCGAGAGCGTCGACCCCAGCCAGAAGGCGCGAATCCTCGCGGAAGGCATCTCCGAGGCGATGAACTGCACCGCGTTCGGCCTGATCGTCGCCATCATCGGCCTCATCGGCTTCGCCGTCCTCAACGGCAAGACGCAGAGCCTCGAGGACGACATCAACGAGGCGAGCGTGCAGGTGCTGAACCTCGTTGTCACCAATCGTCAAAAGGTCAACATGGCGGGACTTCCGACCGGCTGATCGAAGAGGGCGCAAACCGGGGCGCAAACCCGCCCATCGGGACCGGGGACCCCCCGGTGGACGAGCCCCGGACGGCGTCGCGGAGCCTCAGCGCACGAGGCCGAGGGATCGCAAAGCTCGCCGAGGGCGGGAACGTTCCGCGACGCGCGCTGTCGATAGTCAGGGCGAGAGGCCGGCGAAGAAGAAGAGCGGAGAACAACCATGGGTGGCGTAGACGTCGGGGGCGGTGGAAAAGGCAAGCGCAAGTCGCTCGACTCGGAGATCAATATGATCCCGATGATCGACCTGCTGATGGTCACCATCTCGTTCCTCCTCATCACGGCGGTGTGGACGCACATGGCGCGCATCAACGCCGACGCGCAGGTGCCCGGTCCCCCGCGGCCGGACGTGGAGCAGGAGAAGGTCGAGCCCGAGAAGCAGCTGCACGTCATGATGCAGTCCGAGGACAAGTTCGTCCTCGTCTGGAAGCAGGGCAGCACCACGGTCGACTCGATCGACGTGCCTCGAAAGGACGTCATCCAGCGCGAGGGCCCGGTCGAGGTCGTGCGGTACCCGGACCTCGCGGCGAAGGTCGAGACCGAGTGGAAGGCCAAGGGCCAGCACTCGAACCCCACCGACAAGAAGCTCGATCAAGCCATCCTGCACACCGACAACAAGACCGAGTTCAAGTACATCATCGGCGTCATCGACGCGATCTACCAGGTGCATCGGGACATGGCGCTCGGCGGCAAGACCGAGAAGCTGCCCGCGTTCAACATCACATTTGCGGTGAACTGACATGGCAATCGCAGAACCCGGCCGCCGCCTGATGGGGCACGTCGGCCTCGAGTTCGTGGCCAAGAAGGTGTCCGGCGGCGGGCATCGCTCGACCAACGCCAACCTGTCGCTGACGAGCATGATCGACTTCCTCGTCGTCACGGTCGTCTTCCTGCTGATGACGTTCAGCGCCAGCGGCGAGACCCCCATCGCCAAGGGTCTCAACCTGCCGAAGGCCGAGAACACGCTCGACATGATGGACGCGCCGATCGTGGCCGTCGTCGGCAGCCAGATCCTCATCGACGGGTCGCCCGGCGGCAACACGCGCGCGGTCGAGGAGTCGGACCGGATGCAGCGGATCGACGAGCTCTTCAACGTCCTCAAGGCCAAGCGCGAGCTCTGGAAGCAGACGCACCCGAACAAGGACTTCCCCGGCGTCGTGATGCTGGAGATCGATCAGGGCATCAAGGCGGTCGTCGTGAAGAGCGTGTTCCAGACCGCGGCGTTCGCCGGCTTTCCGAACGTCAGCTTCATGGTCAACAACCTGCCCAAGTCGCACGGTTGACGAGACGCGTCGCCCGGCGGCGATGATCGTCACTTCATGCCGGAAGCGAAGAACAGGACGTCCCGGGGTCTACCGGCCATCGCGCGCGCGCGCGAGGAGCGCTCCGGGGGACGCGTGCGGTGGACGACGCAGGCCGGGATGCTCGCCGCCTCCGCCGTCCTCGCCGGCCTGATCGCGCATGGGGTCGTCGCCGATCGCGAGCTCAAGAAGGGTCGTCAGGCCCTGCTCGCGAAGCAGCGCGCCGTCGCCGCCACGCTCGGCGCCGAGTGGTACCCGCTGCGCGACAAGCTCGAGGGCGACGTGCTCGCCGCCGCCGCCGGCTTCTCCGGAGACATGGTGGATCCGCAGGCCCGGCGACGCGAGCTCCGCTCCCAGCCCGGCCTCTACTTGAGGATGCGCGTCGCCGATGCCCGGGACGCCGCCGCGATCCACGCGGCCGCAGCCGAGTCGCGCAAGGACGCGTTCGCCGCGTGCCTGCTGCGCGAGCCGAACGAGCGCGGCGTGCGCGGCGAGATCGACGGAGGCGCGTTCCCGGAGCAGCCCTGGAACCTCGGACGCGCCTACGAGGCGACGCGGATACTGACGGATGACTGGACCAGGACGGTCGCCGCCGCGGACGACGACCTGCGGCTCCGGGCGTTCACCGAGCAGTACGACAAGGCCGTGCGCGACGAGATCCCGCTCGCGATCGACGTCGTCAAGCGCGCGCAGTTCTTCTTGCTGGTGCTCGACGAGGACGTGCCGGAGGCCGCGGCGCTCTCCGACAGCGGCGCCCCCACCGAGGCCGCCCTCCAGCTCGTGGCACACCCGGCGCGCGTGCACCTGTTCGCGCTGCCCGGCGGCCAGGAGCTCCTTCGTCTGCGGCGGTCGGGCGAGGGCCGGGTCATCCCGGCCGGCGAGCGGGTCGTGACCGACCAGGAGACCCGGGAGGCGATGCAGCGCCAGGCGAACAACTGCGCGCTGGCGGCGGCGGTCGAGCAGGAGCTTTCGGCGCCTGCGACGGCCCGGGCGTCTCGCCCGTAGCGCCTCAAGCGCGCGCGAGCACGTGCACGTCGGCGAGGTTGGTGCCGGTCGGGCCCGGGTCGAGCGCCATGCCCGCGCCGAGCACCAGCGGGCCGGTGTCGAAGGCCGCCAGGGCACGCGCGGTCGCGTCGGCCGACGCGCGCCGCGCGAGCGCCGAGTCGACGATCGCGCCGGCGGTGCCGCTCGACCCGTCGACCCCGTCGGAGGCGCCGGCCAGGAACACGACGTCGGCCGGCAGCTCGCGCGCGACGAGCACGGCGAGGTGGGTCGAGCGGCCGCCGCGCCCCGGGCGCGCCGCGTCGACGCGCAACGACGGCTCCGCCGCGCGGACGACGGCCTGGCCGGGGCGCAGTCGGCGCGCCCGCCACGCGTATTCGCGCGCGAGCTCCGCCGCCGACGCGGTCGACGCTTCGATGACGCGCGCCAACACGCGGCGCGCCCGGAGCTCGCGCGCGACCGCGCGCGCCAGGTCGTCCGGCGACGCCACGACGCGCGCCTCGAGGCGCGTCGCGGCGCGCGAGGTCGGCTTCAGCGTCTCGCGCATCGGCGGTCGCGCGAGCCGCGGGACGAACCGGCGCATCACGGCGCGAGCGTCGGCGCGCGACGTCGGATCGGGCAGCGTCGGGCCCGAGCCGACGTCGAACGGCTCGCCGCCGATGACGTCGCTCGCGACGAGCGTCACGACGCGAGCGCGCGTGGCCCGGGCCAACCCGCCGCCTTTGACCGCGCACAGGTGCCTGCGCACGATGTTGACGTCGCGCACCGTCGCTCCGGCCAGGAGCAGCGCGCGCACGACGCGCACGTAACGAGCCAGGGTCACGCCGCGCGGCATGCAGATGAGCGACGAAGCGCCGCCCGAGACGAGGGCGACCGTGAAGTCGCTGTCGCGGACGACCCGGAGCGCCCGACGCGCCGCCGTCACGCTGCGGGCGTCCGGGTCGGGGTGCGACGACTCGAGCACCTCGAGCCCCCGGTGGTCGAGCGACGGCAGCGGTGAGCCCTCGGGGCAGACGACGAGCACGCGGCCCACGTGCGCGCCCGCCGCGCCCAGCGCGCCGCTCGCCATGTCGCCCGCGGCCTTGCCCACGGCGATCAGCGTGGCCGACCGGCGACCCGGGGGCACGCGGGGCATCGCGCGCGCCACCGCCCGCGACAGGTCGAGGGCCCCGAGCGCGCCGGCGAATGCCTCGCGGAGCAGCTCGCGAACGGCCGCGGTGCTCACCGCGGCGCCTCGTCGCCGACGTCGATGATGTGCGCCGCGAAGAGCTGGTGCCACGCGAGCGTGACGGTCAGCACGGCCTGTCGGTCGTCGGGCTTCGTCAGGGCGCCCGACCCCAGCGCGTCGTCGCTCCAGCGGACGGCGCCGCGGACGCCGATCCAGGGTCCGCTCGCCCGCTGCAGCAGCGGCAGCTCGAGCCCGAGGCCGACCTCCAGGCCACGCCGGACACCGTCCGCGCCGGACGCGAGCTGCCCGAAGGTCGCGCCGAGCTCCAGGGCGATCGAGTCGAGCGCCAGGTCGAGCCGAGGCCGCTGCGCCTCGTGCCCTTGCAGCCACCGGAACAGGAACAGCGGTCGCAGCTCGAAGCCGAGGCCGACCACCCGGATCGGATCCGCCGACGAGGCGAACGCGGCGGCGTCCTCGTACGTGGCGAAGAGCCCGGCCGTCTCGAGGTAGCGCAAGCGCACCTCCCCTTCCGCCCGGGCGCCGCCGTCGACCACCGCGGCGCCCGCGCCGACGACCACGGCGACGTCGCCTTCGAGGCGACCGTACGTCGAGTCGAGCGAGCCGCGCTGGGCGCGCGCGCCGCCGGGCAGCAGCACCGCCGCCGCCGCGCTCACCGCGACGAGGAGCCGATCAGAGGCCGAGCGCATGGGTCACCGCCTCGCGCAGCTCCGGCGCGAGCACGAGGCGCACGCGCGAGAGCACCTGTCCGGCCAGGCGGCCCAGGAGAAAAGAGACCTCCGGCAACGGGCGCGCAGGCCCCTTCGCGTACACGACCCAGAGCGGCTCCTCTCCCTCGCCGCCGAAGGGCTCCACCGTGGCGACGTCCAGACCGACGTACGCCGTGGGATCGAACCCGCGGGAGCGGGCGACGTCGCGCGCGACGTCGAGCGCGCGCTCGCTGCCCGCCGCCGTCGCGTGCTCGCCGAAGAGCTCGAGCGTCTTGAACAGGGCCCTCGCGCGGATGCGCGCCGCGAGGTCCGCGAGCGGCCGATCGGCCGCCTGCTCCCAGGCGTGCATGGCTCCCCAGAGGACGCCGTCGTCGAGCTCCAGGTAGTCGCCGAGCGCGATCGGCGCGCCACGCGCGGCGGACGCGAGCGCGGCGGGCACGCCGTCGAGCTTCCCGCCCGAGCGCAGCAGGGTCACCGCCCGCGCCAGCGCGGTGCGGATCATCCACTCGGCCGCGCGAGGAGCCTTGTGCAGGTACACCTGCTGGAACATGAACAGCCGGGCGGTGATGAACGCCTCGATGGCGGGCAGTCCCTTGGCCCCGTCGATGGCGAGCGCAGGGGCCGCGCGCGCGCCGCCCGCCGCCCCCGCGAGCGCCGGCGCGAACGTCAAGCTGCGAAGGAGCCAGTCGAGATCGTACAGGCCGTAGCGCACGCCGGTGGCGTGCGCGTCGCGCAGCAGGTAGTCGCAGCGGTCGACGTCGAACTGGCCGCTCACGGCCTTGGCGAGGAACGCGAGCTCGTGACGCCCGTGCACGAGGTCGACGACGCGGGCGGGCAGCTGGGGGTCGGCGGCGGCGAGGGCCCGGTGAACGCCGGTCGACGGATCGAGCGCGATCCGCTCGGTCCATGTCTCGTGCGGCGGCAGGCCGGCGATGACGTCCTCGAACAGGTGCGAGAGCGGCCCGTGACCGACGTCGTGCAGCAGCGCCGCCGCGAGCGCCTCGCGCGCGCGCTCGGCGGTGACCCGCTGGGCGCTCGGGAGCATGTCGTGGATCGTCCGCAGGCGCGCGATGAGGAGCTTCATCACGAACGCCGAGCCGATGGCGTGCGCGAAGCGCGAATGCTCGGCCCCGGGGAACGCGAGCGAGGTGACTCCGAGCTGGCGCACGCGCCGCAGGCGCTGCACCTCCGGCGTGTCCATCAGGACCTCGACGATGCGCTCCTCGTCGCCCTCGAACGCGACGAGGCCGTGCACCGGATCGCGCAGGATCACTCGGCCTCCGCGAGACAGGTCGACACGTGGCCGTCGTCGTAAAAGACGCGGACGGCCACGGGCCCCGGCGCCGCGTCGAGCGCCGCCTCGGCGGCGGCCGGGCGCGCCGTCCGCCCTCCGGGCTCCCGCTCGGAGTGCCAGACCGTGCGAAACGGGCCGGCGGCCTCGTACGGCGCGGCCACGGCCCACGCCAGCGGCTCGCGCGGCGAGAGCAGCCGCACCCGCGCGCCGCCGCCACTTCGCTCGAGGCTCGCGCGCACGCCCTCGCGCGCGCCGCGCCCGCTCGCCTCCTCCGAGGCGACGAGCCGGCGCGCGCCGTGCCAGATCGACAGCTCGACTCCGGCCCGGAGCAGCCGCGCGCGCGCCTGCGCGAGCGCGACCGGCGACTCGTCGCCGATGACGAACCGCCGGCCGAGCGCGTGCGCGCTCTCGCCGGTCGTCCCGCTGCCGGCGAACAGGTCGACGACGAGGCCGCCGGGCGGCGACGCGCACGCGACGACGCGATCGAGGAGCGCGCGGGGCTTCTGCGTGGGGAACCCGGTGCGCTCGCCGGTGCGTGCGTGACGAAGGGGCGGCACGTCGGTCCAGAGCGCGTCGACGCGCCGCTCGCGGCACCAGACGCCCTCGTCGTCCTTGACCAGGAAGTACTTCACGTAGACCTTGCCGCTCGCCGTCCTGTGAATGCGGCCCTGCTGCTCGAGGCGCCGGACCGACTCGTCGGTGTAATCTCCGCGAGGCGCGCTCGTGAACGGCCGGCCGTGCTCGTCCCATTTCACCGAGCCGGGCGCGATGCGCTCGAGGCGCGTGGGCGGGCGAAGAACAGCGTCCGGCGCGCCGTAGACGACGAGCGTGTCGAGCGTCCGACCGAACTGGTGACTGGCCGCTTGCCGCCCGAGGTTCGGCGCGCGCCGCCAGACGATCTCGTTCTTGAACGCGTCGCGGCCCATGATCTCGTCGAGGAGCAGACGCACGAGGTACGAGGCGCGCCAGTCGACGTGCACCCAGATCGTGCCCCGGTCGGAGAGCAGGCGCGCGAGCGCCTCGAGCCGAGGCGCGAGCATCTCGAGGTAAGCCCCGAGGCCCTCGCCCCACCGGTCGTCGTACGCGTGCGCGCGCACGACGCGACCGTCGGCGGGCCCGTCGAGGCGAGCCTCATGCACGTACGCGGTCCGCGACGCGAACGGCGGGTCCACGTAAACGAGGTCGACCCGCCCCCGCAGGCCCTCGGCCTCGGCCTCGCGAGCAAGGGCGCGCGCCACGTCGAGGGCGTCGCCGTGGACGAGGCGCGCAGGACCCTCCTCGGCGCGCGGTCGAGCGCGACCTTCACCCGAATCGATTAATTCCGTCGTGACGAGCGGCGCCGCATCGACCTCCTCGTCTCGTCCGTCGGACCGCCACCGGCGGCCATGCCAGTCGAGCCACGCTTCGCGCCCGCTCCGAGGCGGTAGAGGTATTACGTCCCCGCCGTGCTTGGACGTAGACGTAAGTGATCGTGCGCGCATCGCCCGCCCGCAAGCATATCCGGCCCTGCCGGGGGCGGTTCCGGAAAGAGGCTCACGCGCTCGCGAACTTGCGGCCACCTTTGGAAATATCGTAGAGGCGGCGCTACGCTGCGGAGATTGGCCCTACCGTGCCTACATCGCGTCCTCCCGAAGCGGCTCAGCACCTAGCCGACATCCTGCGGGCGCTCCCGCAAGGAGAGCTCGACGGGCTCATCTCGCGGCTGGCGATCCGGATCGATCCGGCCAAGCGCATTGACGTGCCGTCCCAGGTCGCGCGCGCCCTCGTGTCGTTGCCCGAGCTGCGCGATCCAGGCCGGCTGCATCCGGCCTCGATGGAGCTCATTCACCGCGTCGCGGAGGCGCGCGGCTCGCTGGTTGTGTCCTCCGTTCCGCCTGCACTGGAACCGCTCATCGCGCGCGGCCTCATGTTCGCCCGCTCGGCCGATGGCGGTGTCGAGCTGATCTTGCCGGCGGCCTACCTCGTGCAGCTCAAGACGTGGGAAGGCGAGGACCCGCGCAGCTTGCGCGCGCTGCTGTCGCAAGCCCCGTTCGAGACGATGAGCGCGATCGCGGCGCATTATCTCGGCCGCCCTGCCACGCCCCCCATCGCCCTGTCCCTCGAGCCCGCCTGGGACGTGCTCGGCAACTCGCAGCGCCTGGCCGACGAGATCGCCAAGCTCTCGCCCACAGAGCGGCGCGTGCTGGAAGGGGTGGAGGCCGACGGAGGGGAGGTCGACACCGAGGAGCTCCTCGAGCTCGAGCGCGAGCCGCTGCGGCTCCGTACCGCGACGGGCGCGACCCCGTCGCGCCGCGGCGTGGGCTTCTCGCTCGAGCGGCGCGCGCTGCTCATTCCGGTCCACCCGAATCGCCACGTCGTCCCCACCGAGGTGAGCGCCATCATCGGCGCGGCGCACCACACCGAGCGCGCAGCGCAGCGCGAAGAGGTGCGCGTGTTCGTGACGTCGGGCGATCACGCGCCGAGGCGCGCGCGCTTCTCGCTTGACCCCTCCCCGCTCGCGCTCGGCCTGGCGGTCGCGGCCCGCGAGGCGTCGGGGCGGACCGAGGGGCGCACCCCGTCGGGCACGTTCGCCGAGCTGCGCGTCGGCGTGGGGACGCCCAAGTCCCTCGTGCAGAAGCTCGCCACGCGCTTCGGCCGGGAGCCCTCGCAGGTCGCGCTGGTGTTCGCGCTGTCGCGCGCCATCGGCCTGTGGGACGCGTCGGCCACCAACGCGTCTGCGCCGCCCGGCAGCTTCACCGTGCAGGAGCTGACCCGCCAGCTGTTCGTCACGTGGCGTCGCGGCGGCGCGTGGGACGAGGCCCGCACCGAGCCCGAGGTCCTCCGGTTGGCGCCCGAGGCGCGCGACTCGAGCCCCGCCGGCGTCATGCGCGAGATCGTCCTCGAAGCGGTGCGCGAGCTCGGCGAGGGCCGCTGGGTCCCGTGGTCCTCGGTCGCCGGTTGGCTCAAGAGCGATCACCGCGTGCCGGGCCTCGCCCGGCTGCTCCGGCGGTGGGCCGAGCGGGGCGGCCTCGAGCCCGTCGAGCCGATGGAGGTGGCGCGGCGCATCGTGCACGAGAGCCTGCCGGGCCTCGGTATCCTCGATCTCGGAGAGGACGAGGACCTGCCGCGCGACGCCGACTCCGACGGCTCGGGTCCGCCGATCGCGCTGCGCCTGACCGCGCGCGGGCGCGCGCTGCTCGCCGACAAGCTGCCGTCGGCCGAGGCTTCACCGTCGCAGTTCCTCGACACGCACGTGCTGCGGCTGGGCCCGCAGGCCAGGGTCGGCGCGATCCTGTCGGTGGCCCCCTTCGTGGAGGTCGGCCGCGCCGCCGAGGCGCTCGACCTCATCGTGGCGCCGCAGACGCTGGCGCGTGCCCTGTCGGCCGGCCTCGAGGCCGACGTGCTGCGCGCGCGCATCGAGGCGATCGCGCCCTTGCCCGAGTCGCTCTCGCGCACGCTGGCCCAGGCCAGCATCGTCGTCGGGCGCGCGACCTGGGCGGCCGCGGGCGGCTTCCTCTGGGTCGAGGACGCCAACGTGCGTGAGATGCTGCGCACGCGCCGCCCGACGCAGGAGCTCTTCGTGGACCCCTCGCCGCCCGGCGGCCTGCTCGTCGCGCCCGGCGCGGATCTCGACCGCGTCGCGCGCCGCTGCCGCACGATCGGCGTCGAGATCATCGCCGATGGACAGGTCGTGCGGGCGCGGACGATCCCGCCGCCGCCCTCGTCGCGCTCGGCGCCGCCGCCCTCGTCCAAGAACCCGACCTCTCCGCGCAGCACGCCGGTTCGAGCCGCCAAGGCCGACAAATGATCCGTCGCGCTCACCAGTGATACAGGGTGCCGTCGAGCTTGCGGTTGACCGGCAGCGACGCCATCGCGTACGGGTAGCGCTTCGCCGCGTCCTCGTCGATGTCGACGCCGATCCCGGGCGAGTCGTCGATGCGCATGTAACCGCCGTCGCGGGCGTAGTTCACCTTGAACACCTCGCGGACGACGTCGGCGTGCGGCATGTACTCCTGGATGCCGAAGTTGTTGACGGCGAGGTCGAGGTGCAGCGAGCAGGCCAGGTTCACCGGCGACAGGTCGGTCGCGCCGTGGAAGCCGAGGAGCACGTGATACACGGAGGCGAACGCCGCCACCTTGAGGAGGTGCGTCACCCCGCCGCCGTGGACGACGGGCATCCGCACGTAGTCGACGAGCTGCTCGGTGAAGAGCGTCGTGTAGTCGTAGATGGAGTTATAGACTTCGCCGATGGCGAGCGGCGTCGTCGAGTGGCTCCGCACGAGGCGAAGGCCCTCCTGCAGCTCGCCGGTGACGGCGTCCTCCAGCCAGAACAGCTGCAGCGGCTCGAGCGACCGCGCCAGGCGAGCCGCCTCGATCGGCGTGCAGCGATGGTGAACGTCGTGCAAGAGCAGCGGCTCGTCGCCGTAGGCCTCCCGGACGCGCTCGAAGAGCTTCGGCGCGGCCCGCAGGTACCTCGGCGTGTCCCAGGCGTGCTCGCGCGGCAGGCCCGACCGCGCCGGCTCGTACGCCTTGCCGTCGCTCGAGACGCCGTACACGTCGTTCAAGCCAGGCGTGCCCGCCTGCACCCTCACCGCGAGAAACCCGGCGTCGAGCGCGCGCCCGACGTCGTCGACGGCCTCGGCCACGTCGCGTCCGCTCGCGTGGGCGTAGACGAGCACGCGATCGCGGCTCCTTCCGCCGACGAGGTTGTAGAGCGGAGTACCGAGCGCCTTGCCCTTGATGTCCCAGAGCGCCATGTCGATCGCGGCGAGCGCCGTCATCGTGACCGGCCCGCGCCTCCAGTACGCCCCCCGGTAGAAGTAGTGCCAGACGTCCTCCGTGTCGGCGGGATCGCGGCCGAGGAGCGCGGGGATGCAGTGTTCCTCGAGGTAGGCGACGACCGCCTTCTCGCGACCGTTGAGCGTGGCGTCTCCCAACCCGTACACTCCGGCGTCGGTTGCGACCTTCAACGTGACGAAGTTTCTCCCGGGGCAACACACGATGACCTTGGCGCTCGTAATCTTCATGGGCGAGTCCCTCACGACATGACATACGCTCCTCTCGACCTCTCCGGCAGGGTCGCCGTCGTCATCGGCGGGACCTCGGGCATCGGGCAGGCGCTCAGCGTCGGCCTCGCGCGCGCCGGGGCCGACGTCGTCGCGACCGCGCGGCACATCGAAGCGATCGAGGCGACGGCCGCCGAGATCGAGCGCACCGGCAGGCGCTCGCTGCGGATCGCCGCGGACGTGACCGACCGCGCGTCGCTCGATCGGCTGCTCCGGCAGACGGTCGCCGCGTTCGGCCAGGTCGACGTCCTGGTCAACTGCGCCGCCCGCACGAAGCGCACCCCGACGCTCGACGTCACCGAGGAGGAGTGGGCGGGCATCCTCGACACGAACCTCACGGGGACGCTGCGGGCGTGCCAGATCTTCGGGCGTCACATGATGGCCCGCGGCTACGGGCGCATCGTGAACATCGCGTCGCTCACGTCGTTCGTCGCCTTCCACGAGGTGGCCGCATACGGCGCGAGCAAGGCGGCGGTGGCCGCGCTCACGAAGTCGCTGGCCGTCGAGTGGGGACCCAAGGGCGTGCGCGTGAACGCGATCGCCCCCGGCGTCTTCCGTACGCCGCTCAACCAGGGGCTGCTCGACGGCACCGATCGCGGGCGGGAGCTCCTCATGCGCACGCCGCTCGGCCGTGTCGGAAGCGTCGACGAGCTCGCCGGAGCGTGCGTGTTCCTGGCGTCGGAGGCGGCGAGCTTCGTCAACGGCGAGGTGATCGTCGTCGACGGCGGCTTCCTGGCGAGCGGCGTCAACCAATGACGCGGGCGAGCGTCGGAGCGGCCGAACGATGAGCGTCCTCGAGGTCCTGCCCGCCGCGTCGTGCCGCTACGACGAGGTGAGCCTCGGGGAGGTCATGCTGCGACTCGACCCGGGGGAGGGCCGAATCCACACCGCCCGGGCGTTCCACGCGTGGGAGGGCGGCGGCGAGTACAACGTCGCGCGCGGTCTGCGGCGCTGCTTCGGCCTGCGCACGGCGATCGTCACCGCGCTGGCGGACAACCCGGTCGGGCGCCTCGTCGAAGACCTGATGCTGCAGGGCGGCGTCGACGTCTCGCACGTGCGCTGGGTGCCGTACGACGGCGTCGGCCGGGACGCGCGAAACGGCCTCAATTTCACCGAGCGCGGCTTCGGGCCCCGCGGCGCGGTCGGTTGCTCGGACCGCGGCCACACGGCCGCGTCGCAGATGCGGCCGGCCGACGTCGACTGGACCGCGCTCTTCGCCCGGCCCGGAGGGGGCGTGCGCTGGCTGCACACCGGGGGCGTGTTCGCCGCGCTCTCGACGGGCACGCCGGAGGTCGCGCGCGCCGCCATCCTCGAGGCGCGCCGCCACGGCACCCGCGTGTCGTACGATCTGAACTATCGCGAGTCGCTGTGGCGCTCGGCGGGCGGCAGGGAGCGCGCCCGGCAGGTCAACCGGGCGCTCGTCCCGCTGGTCGACGTCCTCTTCGGCAACGAGGAGGACTTCTCGGCGGCCCTCGGCTTCGAAGTCGAGGGCGTGGACGACGCGTACACCGACCTGCCGTCGGCCGCCTTCCGGCGCACCATCGGCGCCGTCGCGCAGGCCTATCCCGACGTGTCGGTCATCGCGTCGACGCTCAGGACCGCGCGCTCGGCCAACGTCAACGGCTGGGGCGCGATCGCTCACCACGCCGGCCAGTTCTTCGAGGTACCGCAGCGCGACGTCGAGATCCTCGACCGCGTCGGAGGCGGCGACTCGTTCGCGTCGGGGTTCCTCTACGGCCTGCTGTCGGACCGCAGCATCGACTGGGCGCTGGCGTGCGGCGTGGCGCACGGGGCGCTCGCGATGTCGACTCCCGGCGACACCAGCATGGTCACGCTGCCGGAGGTCCTCCGCGCCATGGGCTCTCGATCGGCGCGGATCGAGCGATGAGCCGGCAGGACGTGTGCCGGCGCATCGAGGAGGTGGGCGTGATCCCGGTCGTGCGCGCCCCGTCCGCGGAGCTCGCCGTTCGCGCAGCCGAGGCGCTCGTGGCCGGCGGGCTCACCGTCGTCGAGCTCACGCTGACGGTGCCGGACGCGGTCGCCGTCATCCGATCGCTCTGCGCGCGCTTCGCCGGCCGGGCGGTCGTCGGAGCGGGGACGGTGCTCTCCGCGGAGCACGCGACGGCGAGCGTCGAGGCGGGCGCCGCGTTCGTCGTGAGCCCCGGGCTGGTGACCGACGCGATCGGCGCCGCGCACGCGATGGGCGCCGTCGCCGTGCCCGGTGCGCTCACGCCCACCGAGGTGATGTCCGCCGTGAGGGCCGGCGCGGACATGGTCAAGATCTTCCCGTGCTCGGCCGTGGGCGGCCCGAAATACATTCGCGCGCTGCGCGCGCCGCTGCCGGACGTCAAGCTCGTGCCGACCGGCGGCGTCACGCTCGCGACGGCGGCCGAGTACATCGCCGCCGGCGCCGCGGCGCTGGGCGTCGGCTCCGAGCTCGTCGACCTGGCCGCGCTGAGCGCCGGCGGCGACGCCGTCCTCGCCGAGCGCGCCAGCGAGCTCGCGGCCGTCGTTCGCGCCGCGGTGAGCGCTCGTTCGCCGTCGCGCGCGTCGGGCGCGTCGGGTTAGACGCGGGCGCGGCTCGTCACCCCTCGCGCCGGCGGCGTAGACCGCGCGCACGCGGCGGCTACCGCGCGCGCGCCACGACTCCCACCCCGACCCGCTCCTCGACCCAGCGCTCGACGCTGCCGCGCTCACTCGACGCCACGACCCGCCCACCGCTCACGAAGACCTCGGCCGGGAGCTGGCGGCCGTTGTAGCAGCTCGCCATGCTGTAGCCGTACGCTCCCGCGTCCAGAATGGCGACGGCCGCGGGGGGCTCGGTCCCGAACCGGTGCTCGCCGAAGTCATCGCTGCTCTCGCACACGGGGCCGACCACCCGCCAGGCGACGGTGTCGCGTGAAGCGGTCGACCCGTCCGAGGGCGCCTCGCGGAGCGGGACGATGCGGTGGCGCGCCTGGTAAAGGGCGGGCCGAAGCAGGTCGTTCATTCCGGCGTCGATGAGCAGCCAGCGAGCGGTCGCGGTGACCTTCGGCTGGATGACGCGCGCGAGGAGGACGCCGTGCGCGGCGACCAGCGCGCGTCCGGGCTCGACGTAGAGCGCGAGATCATCGAGCCGCCGCGCGTGCTGCTCCTTCCGCGCGGCGCGCACGAACTCGGCCGGCCGCAGCGCGGGCGCGGCGGGGTCGCCCGCGTAGTCGACCCCGATGCCCCCGCCGGTGTCGACGAACGCGAGCGATTTCACCCGGCCGGCGTCGCGCAGCGCGCGAACGAGCTCGAAGAGCGCGCGCGCCCCGTCCACGTAGGGTTGAAGCGTCCGGAGCTGCGACCCGACGTGGGTGGCCATGCCCACGAGCTCGAGGCTCGCCGAGGCCTCGACCAGGGCCACCGCCGCCGCGACGTCCTCGCGACGCACGCCGAACTTCGCCGCGTCGTGCCCGGTCGCGATGTGCGCGTGCGTCGCGCCGGCGAGCTCCAGGCTCGGGTTGACCCGCACGCTCACCCGCGCCTTGCGGCCGGCCGCGCGCGCCCGGGCTTCGACGCGCGCCACCTCCTCGACGCTCTCGATCTGGATGGCGCCGATGCCGCGATCTGCGCACGCGATCGCCGCGTCGAGCTCGCGGTCCTCCTTGGCGACCCCGCTGTAGACGACGCGTTCGGGCGCGACGCCGCAGCCGAGCGCGACGAGGAGCTCCGCGCGGCTGACGACGTCCGCTCCGCATCCCTCGGCGGCGAGGGCACGTACGACGGGCCCTGCCGAGTTTGCTTTGACGGCGTAGGCGACGAGATGCTCGGCCCCGTCGAAGGCGGCGCGGAGCGCGCGCGCCTCGGCCGCGATACCGTCGAGGTTGTACACGTACGTCGGCGTGCCAGCCTGCGCGGCGATCGATTCGAGCGACGCGCCGCCCAGAGTGAAAACGCCATCTGCTCCGCGCAAGGTGGACATCGGGCGAGCCAGTCTAGTCCTGGAATGCTCCGCAAGCCCGAGCGAGAAACCGCGCAAACGGCGCGCGAAGCGAGGGCTTCAAAAAAGCTCTCGACTCTGCGGTCCATCGACTATCCTTGCGCGCTGCTCATGTCCGCTCTGCGACGGGCCAAGGTCGTGTGCACGCTGGGGCCCGCGTGCGATTCCCTCGATGGCTTGCGTCGCCTCATCAGCGCCGGGATGGACGTCGCCCGTCTGAATTTTTCCCACGGCACGCACGAGGAGCACGGCGCCCGCCTCGGCCGGCTCCGCGAGGCGTCCCAGCTCGAGCGCAAGTCGGTCGCCGCCCTGCAGGACCTTTGCGGGCCCAAGATCCGGACCGGCACCTTTCCGCGCAAATTCGATCTTCCGACCGGAGCGGACGTCACCCTGATCGAGGGCGACAGCTCGGCCGACGAGCGCGTCGTCGCGATCCAGTACGAGGGCCTCGCCGGCGACGTGCGCCTCGGCGATCGGATCCTGTTCGACGACGGCCGGCTCGTGCTGGCCGTCGTCGCCGTCGACGGCCAGCGCGTCAAGGCTCGGGTCGAGCAGGGCGGCGGCATGCGCGACCACGTGGGTGTGCACCTGCCGAGCAAGACGATGCGCATCTCGGCGCTCACGGAGAAGGACAAGCAGGACCTGGTGTTCGGCCTGTCGAACGGCGTCGACTACATCGCCATGAGCTTCGTACGGCGCGCCGAGGACATCCTGCAGATCCGCGAGATCTGCAACGCGTGGGGGGCGCCCACGCCCGTCATCGCGAAGATCGAGACGCCCGACGCGGTCGACAACCTGGAGAGCGTCGTCGCCGCGAGCGACGGGGTGATGGTGGCGCGCGGCGACCTGGGCGTCGAGTTCCCGCCCGAGCGCGTTCCGGTCATCCAGCGCCAGATCCTCGGCGTCGCGCGCCGCGTGCGTCGGCCGGTCATCGTCGCCACGGAGATGCTCCAGTCGATGACCAAGTCGACGCGGCCGACGCGCGCGGAGGCCAGCGACGTCGCGAACGCCGTGTACTCGGGCACCGACTCCCTGATGCTCTCGGGCGAGACCGCCACGGGCGACTTCCCGCAGCTCGCGTGCTCGATGATGTGCCGCATCGCGACCGAGGCCGAGTCCAGCCCGTTCTTCGAGCAGGCTCCCTACCTTTCGCGCGCGACGAGCGTGGCCGAGGCGATCGCGCGCGGCGCGTGCAACACGGCCCGCGAGATCGGCGCCAAGTACATCGTGGCGTTCACCGAGAGCGGGTTCAGCGCCATGACGGTCAGCCTGGCCCGACCGCACGTGCCCATCATCGCTTACTCGCCCAACGCGAAGACCCGCCGCCGGATGGCGCTCTACTGGGGGGTCGTGCCCCGCGAGAGCCCCACCTCGCAGCACGACACCGACCAGCTGGTCAACTGGTGCACCGGCGACCTGCTGGCCGCAGGGTATGGCTCGCCGGGCGAGCGGGTGGTCATCGTCTTCGGCGCGCCGATCGGCGTCAGCGGCAGCACGAACTCGATCCGCGTGCACGTCCTCAGCTGAACGGACGCTCTCCTTGGCGGCCGCGGTATGGGCTGCCGGCGGATCGGCGGCCATGGCAGAGGCGGGTCACGCCCGGTTTACGCTTCTTTACCGCGGCGCGCGGATGGACGCCGGGCGGTCGTCCGTCGATCTGCGCGGAGGTCGAACAACACCATGATGCAGATGAACCGATGGATCCGCAGGGCCGTGATGTCCGCTTCGTTCGCGAGCGCGGTCGCGCTCGGGGGCGTCGCGCTGGCGCAGCCGTCGGACGCGGC
>Ga0070738_10004050_pt1 | contig 18202 bp, 16 predicted proteins | sample Coa_R2_2_FD_66446 | JGI IMG/M metagenome (GOLD analysis project Ga0070738, IMG submission 66446) | Surface soil microbial communities from Centralia Pennsylvania, which are recovering from an underground coalmine fire - Coalmine... | ecosystem: Environmental > Terrestrial > Soil > Unclassified ...
CCAGCGCCGGCGGCGCCGGCGGATCGAGCGGCGCGTCGGCCGGCGGCGGACCGAACGGCGGCGCGGCCACGTGCGGCCCGTGCATGGCGGACTCCGAGTGCCAGGCGGCCTGCGGCTCGGGAGGCCTTTACTGCTGCGACCTCACCGCGCTCGTCAACGGCGCGGGCACCTGTTACCTCGCGATGACGGCGAGCTGTCCCGGCGCCGCGAGCGGCGGGTCCGGCACGGGCAGCAGCAGCAGTGGCGGCGGGCTCGGGGGCCTGGGCGGCCTCGGTGGGCTCGGCGGCTTCGACGCCGCGGCGCTCAACGGGATCCTGGGAGGCTTGCTCGAGGCCGGCGCGGGCGTCAGCTTGGGAGGGGGCCTCGGCGGCCTCGACGCGGGCGCGGGCTTCGGCGGCGGCGTCAACCCCGGGGGCTGACGTTCCGCGACGCGCGAATCGGCCCCCGTCACGGCCTCGCGATTGCTTGTCCAATCGCACGACATGCCTTCGCTCGCCACGGTCGCGGCGCTCGCGGCCGCGGGTCTCGGGGCGGGCGCCCTCGGAGCGATGATCGGCATCGGCGGGGGCGTGCTCCTCGTGCCGGCGCTCGTGCTGGTGTTCCACACGACCCCGCACGTCGCCGTCGCCACATCGCTGGTCGCGGTCGTGGCCACCTCGACCGCTGCCGGAAGCGCTTACGTCGCTTCGGGGCTGGCCAACATGCGGCTCGCGATGACGCTCGAGATCGCCACGACCATCGGCGGAGCGCTGGGCGGCGTGGCGGCGGCCCACGTCGCGCCGAACGTCCTGAGCGCGGCGCTCGCGGCGCTCCTGGTCGTGACCGCCGGGCTGCTCTCGACGGCGCGCGACCGAAGCCCGCCGCCAGGGCACGCGCGGGGCGCCGCACGCGCGATCGAGCGCGAGGCGCCGACCGACGCGCCGGCCCCGCACGAGGCGCCTCGCGAGGAGCACGGCGCGCTCGCCGGAAGCTACTTCGACGAGCGCGAGGGACGGGTCGTGCGCTACGAGGCGCGCCGGTGGCCGCTCGGCGCGGCCGTGTCGCTGGTCGCGGGCGCGGTCTCCGGGATGCTCGGAGTGGGAGGCGGCTTTCTCAAGGTGCCCGCGATGGCGCTGGGCATGGGCGTGCCGATCCGCGTCGCCGCGGCGACGTCGAACTTCATGATCGGAGTCACCGCCGCGTCGAGCCTGTCGATATACTTGGTCAGGGGGCTCGTGGCGCCGCGCATCGCCGCTCCGGTGGCGCTCGGAGTCGTCGCCGGATCGCTCGCCGCGACGCGCGTCGCCGGCAAGGTACCCGGCCGAGCGCTCCGGCTGCTCACGTCGGCGGCGCTGCTCGTCGCCGCCGCGCAGCTCGCGCTGCGCCTGATCCACTCCGATGCCGCCCGATGAGTCGAAGAGCGTCGAAGATCGAGGGCGCCGCGTCGTTCAGCGGGTCCTCTCGACGGGGCTCGCGGTGTCAGTCGCCGCGATGGCGGCCGGAATGGCGGCGTCCTTCGCGACGGGATCGGACGCCGCCGGAGAGCTCGTGCTCGCAGGCATCGTGATCCTGGCCGCGACTCCCGTGCTCCGCGTCGTCTCCCTCTTGGTCATCTGGTCGCGCGCGCGCGACTGGCGCTTCGCGATCGTCGCCCTCGCCGTCGTGGCGATCGTCTCCTCGGCGGCGATCCTCGGGCGCGGCTAGTCGAGGCTCGTGCGCGCGAGACGGAGCCATGCGTGCGTACCCGACGGCGCACCTCGACCGTTGACGCACGACCGCCCGGTCGACTACGTATCGCGGTGACGCCGCGCGGCAGCACGCGCGCGAGCCTGGGCTTCGCATGGATACGGCGCGCGGTGGGTTGCCGCGCCCGTGAGGCGAGACGTTCGCAACGGGGGTGATCCATGAAAGTGGTCTGGATTCTGGACGAGTACGATGACAACCGTTTGTGGCTGTCGGAGGCGCTCTGCTGCATGGGGTGCGCGCCGATCGCCTTCAAGTCTTGCGAGCATCTGGTCGCGCACGCGGCGCACCGCGAGACGGCCCGGGCTTCGCTGACGATCGTCGACGCGAAGACCGCCCGCGGCCACGAACGCCAGGTGTGCGCCGCCGCGTCGTCGCGCCTGGTCATCCTGACGACGTGGCCGATGCAGATCGTGCCCTGGACGAACCTCGGCGTGTCTCGCTTCATGATGAAGCCGATCGACAGCGCCTCGCTCCTCGAACACCTGGAGGCGCCGCCCGCGCAGGCGCGCGCGGCATACCAGCTCGGGGCCGTCTCGTAGACCTGCAGCCTGCGTCCGGGCGCGTCGGCGCGGGCCGCCGGCGCGTCGCTCGCGGCCGACCGCGCGGCGGCGACCGGACGGATCTCTCGTCTATCCGGTCCAGACGCGCGACACCGCCGCGAGCACACCGAGAACCCGCCCACGGCGCCGTCGCGTACCGGCGAGCCGGTCGCCGTAGAGCGCGGTCCACATGATCCCTTCCGCGACGTGTTCGACCGCGTGGATCAGCTCCTCGCGCGCCGGCGCGCGCCCGCGGTGGTAGACGATCTCGTCGACCAAGCCGAGCGCGAAGAGCACCGCCGGCGCGCACGCCGTCCACGCGTCGCGCAGGCCCATGCGGCGCCCCATGGGCCGGGCGAGGGCGATGGCGGAGAGGGCCGTCGCCAGGATCGCCGCGTGCGTCGCGCTCTCGAGGAGCGGCACGGCGGTGAACCTCAGGTAGTGTCCAGTCGCGCGCTTCTCGAGCCGAAGGTGCTCCCGCAGGTCGAGGGCCAGCGCCACGAAATACGCCGCGCCCGAGCTCCAGAAGACGGCGCGCAGCGCCCTGCTCGGCGCCGGCGCGCGTCGGCTCGCGAGCGCGACGATCGGGCCGAGCGCCATCGCCGCGGCCGTGGCCGTCGCGAGCTGTGCAGGCACCCGAAGCGCCGGCTCGAGACGGGTCTCGCGAAAGGGCGGCGCGTCGAGCAAGTCGCGCACGCCCCCGTGACCTGCGAGGCGGGCCTTGGTCGTATTCATCGCGGGGATCCGATCGCTCGTTCGGCTCCGGCGCGGCCTAGCGGGGCTTGTCCGTGCCGGTGACCTCTTCGAGCTGCTCCTTCACCTCCTTCTCGGTCGGATCGTTCGGAAAGCCGTGGGCATCCCGCGCCTGCGGGTTGTCGAACGCGAGCGACACCTTGTAGAGCTCGAAGCGGCCGTCCGCCGCGGTGAACCGACACCGGTCGCGCAGCTCCTGCATGGAGCGGGCGCCCATCGACTCGAACCCCTGCGCGACCTTCAGGTTGGCGCGAAGCTTGTCGACCGACTCCATCCCGCAGATCGTGGTGGCGACCGGCAGGCTCATCGCGTAGCGGAGCAGCTCCTCGGGCGACGCGACCTTGTGGACGATCGGACCGGCCCTGCCCGTCATCGGCTTCATCCCGAGGACCGCGATGCCGCGCCGGTTGCATTCCGGGAGCACGCGCTGCTCGAAGCTCCGGTACGTCGCGTCGAAGGGGTTGAGCGGGAACTGGCAGGTGTCCCACGGGTACCCGCGCGCGATCATCTCGTAGTGCACCTCGGGGCTCTTGTGCCCCGTGAAGCCCACGAAGCGCGCCTTGCCAGCCTGCTTGGCCCGATCGAGCGCCTCGATGACGCCGCCGTTGCGGTAGGCGAGATCCGGATCGTTGTCGAACACGACGCCGTGCACCTGCCAGACGTCGAGGTGGTCGGTCCGCAGCCGACGCAGCGACTCGTCGAGCATCTTGGTCGCGAGCGACGCGTCGCGCCCGTGGGTGCACACCTTGGTCATCAGCACGACGCGGTCGCGGCGTCCGCCTGTCGCCAGCGCGCGGCCGAGCCATTCTTCGCTGCGCCCGTTGTGGTACTCCCAGCAGTTGTCGAAGAACGTCACGCCGCCGTCGATCGCCTCGGCGACGATGCGCTCGGCGTCCGCGTAGGTCGGGGCGTCGCCCAGGTGGTGACCGCCGACGGCCAGCGCCGAGACGCGCACGCCCGTCCTGCCCAGCGGCCTCTGCGGGATCGCGCCGCTCACAGGGGCAGCTCCTCTGGCGTCGGGTAGCCGTGCTGGCCCCGACCGACCTTCGCGTCGAAGTGCGTCGTCGTCTTGTACCACTCGTGTCGGCCGTCGGCCGCGACGGCCCGGACCCGCTCCCTCAGCGCGCTCATCTGGCCGGCGCTCATCGGCTCGAAGCCGCCCGCGATGGCGAGGTTCTGGCGCAGGACGTCGAGGCTGTCGACGCCGGTGACCGTCGTGGCGACCCCCGGGATGCTCATCGCGTAGCGCAGCGCCTCGTCGGCCGTGACGACGCCCTCGCGCACCGGGTCGCCGGCGCCCGTGAGGCTCTTCATCCCGATCGGTGCCAGGCCGCGCTTGACCGCCTCCGGAAGCACGTTCTGCTCGAAGCTGCGGAACGTCGCGTCGAAGCAGTTGAGGGGCATCTGCACGGCGTCGAACGGGAAGCCGTGCGCGAGCATCCTCAGGTGAATGCCCGGGTCCTTGTGCCCCGTGAACCCGACGAACCGCGTCTTGCCCTGCTGCTTTGCCTGCGCGAGCGCGTCGACGACCCCGCCGGGCGCGAAGTGCAGATCGGGGTCGTTATCGTAGATGCACTCGTGGATCTGCCAGAGGTCCAGGTGATCGGTGCCCAGCCGCTGGAGCGAGTCCTCGAGCATGCGCATCGCGACATCGGCCTTCTGCCCGTGCGTGCACACCTTCGTCATCAGGAAGACCTGATCGCGCTTGCCTCCCTGCAGCGCGCGCCCGAGCAGCTCCTCGCTCCGTCCGTCGTGGTACTCCCAGGCGTTGTCGAAGAAGTTGACGCCCGCCGCGATGGCCTCGTGCACGATGCGCACGGCCTCCACGGGGTCGCGCACGTCGCCGAGGTGCGATCCGCCGATGCCTATGATCGACACCTGCGCGCCCGTACGGCCGAAGGCGCGCCGTGGTATCGGCGCGGGAGGGCGGGGCGGGTCGGCCCGACCGGAGGTGCGACCGCCGGCGCGAGCAGAGCTCGAGAGCGCGAGCGTCGCGCTCGCGGCGGACATGGCGAGGAATTGCCTGCGGGTTCGATCGGGGAGCACCGACCCCCGCGCGTGTGCAAGCGACGTACGCGCGCTGGGGGTCGGGCGGCCTGCGGCCCGGTCGCGCCGTCGGGCGGCGGCGGGGCCGGCGCGTGGCGCGCGTGTGTGGGCGTGGTGAGATGCCGCGCCGGCGCCGGCGACCGATGCGCCGCGGCCGTTGCCTCGGCTTCGGGTTTCACGAGCGGCACCGCGCACATGCCGTGTGCGGCACGCCCCCGGCTATTCCGAGCGCGTGGTCGAGAGTCCAATCAGCCCCGTGCGCGAGGCCCCGCACGCACGCGACACACCGAGCGAGCGCGTGCGGCTCGCGCAGCTGCTCGTCGAGGTCGGAGAGCTCCACGACGCCGAGAGGGAGCTCGCCGAGGCGCTCGGCGACCACCCCGACGATCTGACCGCGCTCAACCTCGTCGCGAAGATCAAGCACATGCGGGGCGAGCTCTCCCAGGCAGTCGCGCTCTGGGCGCGGATTCACGCGAGCTCGCCGCACGCGGAGCGCGCCCTCTTGTATCTCGGCAGCGTCATGCAGCTGGCGCGCGGGCCCGAGCGCACGGCCGCCGACTGGCCGGCGCTGGGCCCGGCGTCGATCCTGCACGAGCCCGCCGCGCAGCTCGACCTCGAGCGCGCGTTCCGGGCTTTTCTGGCGCGCCGGGTGGACGACGCGTACGCCACGTGCGACCGGCTGGCGCACCGCTGGCGCGTCCAGGATCCCGTGCTCTACAAGATGGCCGTCCTCGCGAAGGCGTGGATGTCGGAGTTGAACGGCGATCTCGAGTCGGCCTGCGCGACGCTCGAGGCCCTGGGGCAAGAGCGCGGGTTCGAGACGGACACCGATCGCATCCTGTCGCTTGCGCGCGTCTGCGAACGGCTCGGCACGCGCGAACGGCTGGAGACGGCGGCGCACGTGTTCCGATTCCTCGAGCGCAACTACGGCAAGATGAGCGCCGTCGCGCGCCTCGCGCGGCTATACCGGAGGCTCGACGACCACGAGCTCGCCGCGACCTACGAGGCGCGCTGGCGCGAGTCGTTCGAGGCGCGCATGCACAGGCCGAGGGTGGGCGACGCGGCACGCGTCGCGGCGAGCCGCTACGTGCCCCTCGAGTGGATGGCACGGCTCCGGGGGCGGCCGCGCGACGTCGGTGCCGACCCCGCCGCGATCGACGATCCGCGCCAGGAGGCGATGGTCCGGTTCATCGCAGGTGATGCCCGCGCGGCACGCGCGCTGTTCGCCCGGCGCGGAGCCCGGCTGGACGAGGCTTACCTCGCGGAGCTCGACGCGCTCGAAGGCGATCCGACCTCGGCGGCGCGCCGGTTCGGGCGGCTGCTCGACGGCGGCGGATCGCCTTTGGACGCGCGCCTGCTCGGGGCGCTGCTGCGAGCCTGCCTGGTCCACCCCGGCTCGCCGCTCGACGCGGTGGCCGCTCGCGCCCTGCGCCGACCCGAGCCGGGCCGCGAGCTCGAGTCGCGCGCGCGCGCCAACCCGCGGCACGCGGGCGCGTGGCGCGAGGTGGCCGCGCTGCATCGCATCGTCGGAGACGTGGCGGACGCCGCCGCGTGCGAGGAGCGAGCGAAGACCCTGGCCGAAGCAGCCGAACGCGACGCGCGCGCCGTCGGACGCGTCCTCGCCGCGGCGGTCTTCCGGCTCGGCGGCAAGACCAAGGGCCTGATCCACCAGGTGTGGGCCGATCGGCGCCCCGTCGATCGCGGGCGGGGCGGCTTCCTGGCGAGCGATGACATCCTGGGGAACGTGACGCTCGAGATGAAGCAGAGCGTGCGCAGCACGTTCCTCGCCGTGCGCGAGTACGCGCGATCGCGCTTCCCGCGCCAGACCGGCGACGTGCTCGACTACGAGTACACGTACAAGGTCACCAAGGAGGACGAGCCCTCCGGCGGCACCAGCGCCGGGCTGCCGACCGCGCTCGCGTTCCTCAGCGTCTTCCTTCAGAAGCCGGTCCCGCAGGACGTGGCGCTCTCCGGCGTGCTCATCGCGGACTCGCACGACGCGCTCGTCGTGCGGGGCGTCGGCGACGCGCCGTACAAGGTCAAGGGCGGCTACCACCGCAACCTGCGCTGCATCGTGATGCCGGCGGAGAACCGCGCGGAGCTCGAGATGAACGAGCTCGTGCCGCCCGCCGTGTGCGAGCGCTTCGTGCGCCACGTCGGCACGCTCGACGAGGCGGTCGCCGCGATCTTCGGCGAGGACGTCTGGCTCGAGTGACCGGTCGCCGCCCACCCTCGCGGCAGGGCGGCGACCCGGCTGCAGGGACGTGTCAGGCGCTCGGCCAGGCGAACGGCGAGTATCCCCAGTGGACGAACGGGAAGGTCTGCGCGATACGCGCCGACGCGTACGGGTCGGTGTAGTCGCTCGCGAGCGGACCGCTGTGCGCGAGGCCCGATTGCGCGTAGTAAGGCGCGAGTGAGCCGAGCGAGCCCAGTCCGGCGATCGCCGCGCCGAGGCCCGCGGCGCTGCTCCCGTTTCCGAGGCCCGTGATGCCCGCCATTCCCCCCAGGCTCGAGAGGCCGGCGGCGAGCGGGTTACCGTAAGCGGCCGCCTGCGCCGCCTGCGCGGCTTGAAGGGCCTGGGCGGCGTGCACCGCCTGCGCCGCCTGGGCGGCCTGCACCGCCTGCGCGGCCTGTAGCGCCTGCGCGGTCTGGGCGGCCTGGGTAGCCTGCGCGGCCTGCGCGATGCCCGGACCGTATGCGCCCGGCGCCGAGTGAGCGAGCCCCGAGAGCAGGCCGATCGCGGAAGACGCCAGCTGGGGCGAGACGCCGTACGGCGCGCCGGCGGCGTACGCGCCGAGGTACGCGGGCGAGCCGAGGGCCTGGCCGGCGAGCGCCGAGTGAGAGAGGCCGCCGCCGTGAACCGACAGGCGGACCTGGTTTAGCGCTTCGATCGTGCGGTTGATGCTGTCGCTGAGCAGTTGCAGTTTGCGGATGTCGACCTTCGCCGTCTCCATGGCTTTCCTCCCGAGCTGTTGGTTGATGAGACACGTGATCCCGCCCGCGCGCGCCCGATGCTCGCGCGAGAAGTCCGATCGTGCTGTGTCTGCGCGCAAGCCGCCGCGCGCCGGCCGCGGCGGCGCGTTCAGCTCACGACGTCGATGCGTCGAACGCCGTTCGCCGCTTCGCGCGGAATGCGCACCTCGAGCACGCCTGCCTCGAGCCGCGCCGTCATGTCCATCGTGCGCAGCCCCGGCGGCAGCGGCACGAGGCGCGCGAAGCCGCCGAAGCGCGCCTCGCTCCGACGCAGCGCCTGACCGTCGGCCAGAGACGGCGCGCGCTGGCCGGCGATGACGAGCACCCCGCCCTGCAACCGCACATCGACGCGGTCGCGGGACGTGCCGGGCACGTCGACGGCGATCGTCACATCGACGTCGCTCTCGTAGATCGAGATCGGCGGCACCCACGTCGCGTCGTTGTTGGGGAGCGCAGGACCGGCGAGCAAGCCGAGCAGGCGATCGACCTGCTCCTGCACGTGCGCCACCGGATCCTTCTCCGCGGGGATCGGCGCGTACGGCGCCTCCGAGGCCGGCAGGTCACGGCCGGTGACGGTTCGGTACAGCTGGCTGACTTGACCGATGGCGTCGTCGAGCTCCATGGCGTCCTCCGCGCGCGCGCCGCTCGTGCAGCGTACGTACCGCCACAGGTGCGGGCGCAAAGCACGCCGGATCGGGGGGCCGCCGGTCCGCGGCGCCAAGCGGGGTCGAGGACCAAAACGCCACACCCGGCTCCACGTCCGATGCTTTCGGACGTGGCGTACCGACACACGGGGACTTTTCTGTGCGGGGTCATCGGCGACCGCGCGACCGCGCCGGGCCGAGCGACGGCGCTCACGCCCGGCCGACGACGACCTTGGATACGTAGGCCTGCGTCACCGATTCGACGCGGAAGCCGGCCTCGCCGAGGAGGCCGGCGAGGTCGTCGCGGAGGTAGTCGTCGTAGAACGGCTCGTGGAAGTCGTCCGCGAAGCGGGCGAGCGTGGGCCCGAGCACCGGGGCGTCGGCGAGCTGTACGGAGTCCTCGACGACGATCAGGCCGCCCGGCGCGAGCACCCGCTTCATCTCCGCGAGAACGGTCCTGCGCGTCGCGCGCGGCAGCTCGTGGAGCAGGTACACGCTCGTGAGCACGTCGAAATAGGCGTCGCGATACGGGAGCCGCTCCGCGTTTTCGGCGACGAGCGAGACCTCCGGCGCGTCGGCGAGCAGCCTTCGCGCGGAGCGCACGTACGCGGGGCTCAGATCGATCCCGAACAGGCGCAGGCGCGGATGCGACACGGCGATCTGCCGGAGCAGGCGTCCGGTGCCGCACGCCACGTCGAGCAGGCGCGCGTCGAGCCGCCCGGACTGCAGCAGGGCGCGCGTGATCGGCGGGATCGTTTGCCGGCGCATGACGTCGGCGGTGCCCAGGAAGAGCAGCTCGACGGCGACGTCGTAGAGCTCGGCCGACCTCGCGCTGAAGTACCCGTCCGTTTGCCAGTGAAACGTACGCCTGAAGTACGACGGGTAGCGGCGGGGGTCGACGTCCGGCACCTCCCGGTAACGGCCCGTCCGCTTGCGTCGGAGCACGCGGGGCACGTCGGCGACGAGGCGCGGCAGCTTGGCCGCGTAGGACGCCGCCGGAAACTGGAAGAGCAGCTCGCGCGGGTACAGCCCCGCCTCGACATGGCCGACGTCCGCGGCCAAAAGCGCGAGGTAGCGCCGCCTGACCTCGCGCACGACCTCGGCCGAAACGCGCGGCGCCGAGTCGCCCGCCACCGCCTTGAGCAGCCGCTGAGCCGCGAGCGCCGGAACGAACAGCGACAGCTGCTGTCCCCGGTAGCGGGCGCGGTCGAGCTTTCTTCGTGCGGCGGACATGGCGGCGTGCACGACGCGGTGACTAGCAGCGCGCGCCGCGCGGCGCCGCGCCGGATCACAGGATCGTGCCGCGCGGCATGGCGATCTGCTGGCCGAGCACGTCGCGGCGCGCGTAGCGCTGGACGATGCGGCGCACGAAGACCAGGTGGTCTTCCTCCTCGTGGAGCCTCCTCTTGAACGAGCGCTTCGCGTCGTAGTCCCCGGCCTCGTCGGCCAGCTTGACGAGCAGATCCCAGCCGGCGTTGTCGCCCAGCTCGGCCACGAGCAGCGCGTGGAACATCCGCGGCAGCGGCGCGTCGTCGCCGAGGACGATCTTCTCGACGCCGCTCGCCTCGGTCTCCTCGAGGCGCGACATCTCGCTCTCGGCGTGCGCGTCGCCGCCGGCGGCCCGGATCTGCTCCTCGAGCCACTCCTCGTGCTCCTTCTCCTCGTTGCGGTGCTGGGTCATCTTGCGTTCCATCCGCATGACGTCGTCGTTCGACGAGGCGCGCATCTTCTCGAGGATCCTGTCGTAGAGCTTCACCCCCGCGCGCTCGTAGGCGAGCCTCGCGGTCAAGAGGTCGAGCACCTTGTCGCGGTTCTTGCGGACCAGCACCTTCATCGGTCACCTCGTTCTCGGGACGCCCGTGCAATCCCGGCGCCGTACTCGCTCGGGCAGCGCGCCCGCACCACGGCCGAAGCGCCGCGACCGAGGACGCCTCGCCGGGCCCGGGCGATGCAGGTCGCCCCGAGCCGGTGCAGCTGTACGCGGCGATCTTTCTGGCCACCTTCAGCACGCTGCTCGTGCCTCTGCCCGAGGAGGCCGCCCTGCTCGGGGCCGGCTACGCCGCCCGCCTCGGGCGGGTGACGTTGCCCGGCGCGATGGCGGCCGCGTGGAGCGCGGTGCTCATCGGTGATTCGCTCAGCTACTGGGCCGGCCGCGGGCTGCTGGCCAGGGTGTTGGGCACGCGGCTCGGCCGTCGCTACTTCCCCCCGCGCTGGCGCGAGTGGGGCGAGCGGTTGGTCCGGGACCACGGCGTGCGGGCGATCGTGGTGGCGCGATTCCTCGTGGGCCTGCGCGGATTCGTGTACCTGGCCGTCGGCGCGTCGAAGTACCCGTTCGGGCGATTCTTCGCCGTCGACGCGGCCGTCGGCATCGCCGAGGTCGGCGGCCTGGTGGCGGCGGGCTTCGCGTTCGGCGAGCTGCGCGCAAAGGTGGGCCGAGACATCGACCTCGCCGCGGCCGCCGTGCTGCTGGCCGTCCTCTTCGGTCCGCTCGTCGTTCGCCGCCGCTTCGGGCGCGCGGCCAAAGGACCGCGGTCGCGAAGAGGCGTCGACCAGCCGCCGCGATGAGCGGCGATGGCGGCGATGGGAGAGGCGCGCGCGACGTAGCCTCGTGACCGTGCTCCAATGAGCCGGCGCCGGCCTCGCCGGCGGCGCGCGAGGGCGCGCTGCCGCGTGCCCGGCGCGAGGGAGGTCCCCCCCGTGCGAACCGACGTCGAGCCGACAGCCGTCCAGCACCCGAGCAAGCCGCCGAGCACCGTGCTGCGCGCGGCGAGGGCGCGGCCGCTCGAGCCCTTCTTCCGGCCGAGATCGGTCGCCGTCGTCGGCGCCACCGAGAAGGCGGGCAGCGTGGGGCGCACGCTCTTCTGGAACCTCGTGAGCAGCCCGTTCGGCGGCACCGTCTTTCCGGTGAACCCGAAGCGCGGATCGATCCTTGGGATCAAGGCCTACGAGAGCGTGGCCGCGTTGCCGGAGCCGGCGGAGCTGGCGGTCGTCGTGACGCCCGCCGCGGCGGCGCCCGGCGTCGTCCGCGAGTGCGTCGAGGCGGGCATCCAGGCGGCGATCGTGATCTCGGCCGGCTTCAAGGAGGTCGGCCCCGAAGGCGCCGCCCTCGAGCGGCAGCTCGTCGACGAGGCCCGGCGCGGCAACATGCGCGTCGTCGGCCCGAACTGCCTCGGCGTCATGTGCCCGGTGTCCGGCCTGAACGCCACGTTCGCGGGCGGCATGGCGCGCCCGGGGAACGTCGCGTTCATCAGCCAGAGCGGCGCGCTGTGCACGGCGGTCCTCGACTGGAGCCTGCGCGAGTCGGTCGGCTTCAGCGCGTTCGTCTCGATCGGCTCGATGGCGGACGTCGGCTGGGGCGATCTCATCGACTTCCTCGGCGACGATCCGCGCACCAAGTCGATCATCATGTACATGGAATCGATCGGTGACGCCCGCTCGTTTCTCTCCGCCGCGCGCGAGGTCGCCCTCACCAAGCCGATCATCGTCATCAAGACCGGTCGAACGCAGGCCGCCGCGAGGGCGGCCGCGTCGCACACCGGCGCGATGACCGGCAGCGACGACGTGCTCGACGCCGCGCTGCGGCGCTGTGGCGTGCTGCGGGTCGACTCGATCGCGGAGCTCTTTTACATGGCCGAGATCCTGGCCAAGCAGCCGCGCCCCGCCGGCCCTCGCCTCGCGATCGTGACCAACGCGGGCGGCCCCGGCGTGCTGGCGACCGACGAGCTCGTGGCGCACGGCGGGGAGCTCGCGCCGCTCTCGCCGGAGACGATGGCTGCGCTCGACGCGCTCCTGCCGCCGCACTGGAGCCACGGAAACCCGATCGACGTGCTCGGCGACGCCGAGCCGGAGCGCTACGCGAAGGCGCTCGACGTCGCGGCCCGCGACCCCAACAGCGACGGGACGCTCGTCATCCTCACACCGCAGTCGATGACCGATCCGACGGCGACCGCCGAGCGCATCAAGGCGTGCGCGACCTCGTACAGCAAGCCGGTGCTCGCGAGCTGGATGGGCGGGGCGGGCGTCGCGGCCGGCGAGTCGATCCTGAGCCGCGCGGAGATCGCAACGTTCCCGTATCCGGACACCGCGGCCCGGATGTTCGCGTACATGTGGCGATACAGCGACAACCTGCGGGGGGTCTACGAGACGCCGGCCCCGCTGGCGGGCGATCCGGAGGAGGACGTCGCGCGGCGCGGCCGGGTCGCGGCGCTCCTCGGCGAGGTCGGTCGTCGGGGTCGCACGCTGCTCACGGAGGTCGAGTCCAAGCAGGTGCTCTCCGCCTACCAGATCCCCGTCGTCGACACGCGACCGGCCGCGACCGAGGACGACGCCGTGCACGCGGCGCGCGCGATCGGCTACCCCGCGGTCGTGAAAGTGTGGTCCGAGACGATCACGCACAAGACGGACGTCGGCGGCGTTGAGCTCGATCTGCGCGACGACGCCGCGGTGCGCGCCGCGTTCCGTCGCGTGCAGGCGTCTGTCACGGCCGCCGCGGGGCGAGAGCACTTCCTGGGGGTCACCGTCCAGAGGATGGTCGAGCTCGACGGCTACGAGCTCATCGTCGGCAGCAGCATCGACCCGAGCTTCGGGCCGGTGCTCCTCTTCGGATCCGGCGGCCAGCTCGTCGAGGTCTACAAGGATCGCGCGCTCGCCCTGCCGCCGCTCACGACCACCCTCGCGCGCCGCATGATGGAAAGGACGAAGATCCTCGCGGCGCTCGGCGGCGTTCGCGGGCGGGCGCCGGTCGATCGCGCCGCGCTCGAGCAGCTGCTCGTTCGCTTCAGCTGGCTCGTCGTCGAGCAGCCGCGGATCAAGGAGATCGACATCAACCCCCTGCTCGCGTCGCCCGCCGGCCTGCTCGCCCTCGACGCCCGCGTGCTGCTGCACGCCGCCGACGTCGCGGACGACCAGCTGCCGCGCTCGGCCGTCCGGGGCTACCCCACGCAGTACGTCGGCAAGTGGACGGCCAAGGACGGCACCGAGCTCACGATCCGGCCGATCCGGCCGGAAGACGAGCCGCTCATGGTGAAGTTCCACGGCACGCTGTCCGAGCGAGCCGTCTACCTGCGCTACTTCGCGATGCTCAACATCAGCCAGCGCACCGCCCACGAGCGGCTGATCCGCATCTGCTTCATCGACTACGACCGCGAGATGGCGCTCGTCGCCGTCCGGCGGGACCCGGGCACGGGCGAGGCCGACGTGCTCGGAATCGGGCGCCTGACCAAGATCCCGGGGCGCAACGACGGCGAGTTCGCGATCCTGATCGCCGACCGTCACCAGAACAACGGCATCGGCACGGAGCTCCTGTCGCGCCTCGTCGCGGTCGGCCGGCGCGAGAAGCTCGAACGCATCGTGGGCCACATCCTGCCCGAGAACCGCGTCATGCAGCGCACGAGCGAGAAGGTCGGCTTCCGCCTGGTGCACGCGCCGGAGGAGGGCCTGGTCACCGCGCGCATGGACCTGTGAGCACGTAGCCCCCCGGTTGGCGAGATGCGGGCCGAGCGCGCTGATGTACGCTCGGGCGGCGCCGCGCCCTTCGGCGCGCCGTGCCGAGGAGACGCCGCTTGCCGCACCTATTCGATCCGCTGACCCTGCGAGGCTTGAGCTTCCCGAACCGTGTGTTCGTCTCGCCGATGTGCCAGTACTCGTGCGACGGGGGGCTGGCCACGCGCTGGCACCTCGTGCACCTGGGCTCGCGTGCGATCGGCGGCGCCGGCCTGGTGATGACGGAAGCGACGGCCGTCTCGCCCGAAGGACGCATCTCGCCGGCCGATCTCGGTATCTGGTCGCCGGCGCACGTGCCGCCGCTGCGCGAGGTCGCGGCCTTCGTTCGAGCGCACGGCGCCGTCGCGGGCATCCAGCTGGCGCACGCGGGGCGCAAGGCGTCGACCGAGATCCCCTGGGTGGGTCGGGGCGCGGTCGGCCCGGACCGGGGCGGCTGGACGCCGCTGGCGCCGAGCGCCGAGCCGTTCGCGCCCGACTACGCAGTGCCCCGAGCCATGTCCGCCGAGGACATCGACCGGGTGGTCGTCGACTTTCGAGCCGCGGCCGCGCGCGCCCTCGAGGCCGGATTCCAGGTCGTCGAGCTGCACATGGCACACGGGTACCTGCTCCACGAGTTCCTGTCGCCGCTGTCGAACCATCGCTCCGACGCGTACGGCGGCGGCTTCGACGATCGCGCTCGCCTGCCCCTGCGCGTGGCGCTCGCCGTGCGGCGCACCTGGCCCGACGAGCTGCCGGTCTTCGTCCGGATCTCGGCGACCGACTGGGTCGACGGCGGCTGGAGCGCCGACGACAGCGTCCGCCTGGCGCAGGAGCTGCGCGGCATCGGCGTGGACTTGATCGACTGCTCGAGCGGGGGGATCGTCCCGAACGCGAACATCCCCGCGGCGCCGGGCTACCAGGTTCCGTTCGCCGATCGGGTGCGCAGCGAGGCGCGGATCGCGACCGCCGCCGTGGGGCTCATCACCGAGGCGGCCCAGGCCGACGCCGTCGTGTCGGCCGAGCAGGCGGACGCGGTCATGCTCGCGCGCGCCGTCCTCCGCGATCCGTACTGGGCCCTGCACGCCGCGCACGCCCTCGGCGTCGACGTGCGCTGGCCGAGCCCCTACCTGCGGGCGGCGCCGGCGCGGCCGGCGTAGTGGTGCCCGGGCACCGCCGGGCACGCGCCGGGCACGCGCGGGCGGGCACGGGGAGCGTGGACCGCGCCCCGGGTGGGCCAAGCTCGCGAAATCACCGGCGCGTCGCGAGGCGCGCGGCCGGGCATGTGCGTTGCGATGGGTGCTCGTCGGGTCGACGGCCGGGAGCCATGGCGGCTCCGCGATGCGCGCCGACCCTTCGAGGAGAACGACGATGCGACGCATGACGATGACCACGTGTGGGCTGGCATGGATGGCGGTGGCTGCGGGTTGCAGCGCCCCGGTCGGAGCGGGAGCCGAGGACGGCGCGGTGAGCGCGATCATCGGCTCGAAGGGCGGCGAGGTCGTCGGCACCGCGGGCTCGGCGCTCGACGGCGTGCACGTCGTCATCCCCCCGGGAGCCCTCGCCGCCGACACCGAGATCACCATCCGACCCGCGGCGAGCGCGACGCCCCTGCCCGCGACGGCCACCCGCTGCGGGCCCGAGATCGCGATCGAGCCGGCCGGGCTGACGCTCGCGCAGTCTGCGCAGGTGACGCTTCCTTTCGACGAGACGATGGTCACCCAGCAGGACCGCTTCGACGACGAGGTCAAGGTCTGGACGCTCGGCGGCGACGCGTGGGGCCAGCAGCAGCAGACCGACAGCGCGCCGGGCCGGGTCACCATCCAGCTCGAGACGCTGACGACCGTCGCGGCCGGCGTGAACCCGCCCGCCCCGGGGGACGTCGTCCACCTGCGCTTCGCTCCGAACCCGAAGTTCGCCGACTGCCTCGCGCAGTACCCCGGCGACTCGAGCCGGGCGCCCGCCGTCGAGGCGGACGTCGTGCGCGGATCACTCAACGATGGCCTGTTCCTACGCGGCACGAACATCAAGCCGGGCCTGGCGTTCGATCTCTTCTCCGTCGAAAATAGCTCGCTCTTGGCGGACGGGACGCCCGACCCCAACTTCAAGACGTTCGGGCTGGCCTGGTACCAGACCGACCTGCAAGCCGGCCAGGACGGCGCGATGCGCGTCTCGATCCGGACGATCCTGCTCGATCAGATCTTCGGCTTCGACCCGACGGTCGGCCTCGCGCCGACCGGCACGTTCGAGGTGGGCTTCTGGTTCAACGACCCCCAGGCCGCGGTCGCGTGCGGCTTCGACGCGACCAAGCCCACGCCGTTCAACGGCGAGCACCAGGCGGGCCCTCTGGCGATGATCACGCTGCCCGATCCGTCGACCGGCCTCGGTCCGCTGTGCACCAAGCCGGACACCTCGGTCACGCCCGCGCGCTGCTCGCCGTGACGCCCTGGCCGCCCTGCGCGCCGATCGCCGGCGCGCCTCCTCCGCCGGCCGCGCGCTGGAGTAAGGTGTCGCCATGTCGCCCAGGGACGACGAGACGCGCGACGACGCCGGCTACAGGCCCGCGCCCGCGCCGAGCGCCAGGCCGGGCCTGGTCGCCGTCTTCGTCGCCGGTGCCCCCGCCCTGCGCGTCTTCGACGTGGGCCCCGGCGGGATCGAGCTCGGTCGCGCGACGCCGGCCGGGCTGCTCGAGGGGGACGATCGCGCGTCGCGCCGCCACGCGCGCGTGGCTCGCCAGGGACAACGCTGGGTCGTCGAGGATCTGTCGAGCCGCAACGGGACGTTCGTCGACGGCCGGCCGCTCGAGTCGACGGCGTCACTGGCTTCGCCCGTCCTCATCCGCGTCGGGCGAAGCCTGCTCTGGGCGGTCGACGACGTCTCGCCGTACGCTGGTTCCGGAGCGCCGTCGCCCGCCGGCGACGGCCCGATCGTCGGGGCCGCCCTGCGCCGGGCTCACGCCGAGATCGTGATCGCGAGCCGAGCCGGCGACACGCTCTGTATCCGAGGCGAGAGCGGATCGGGCAAGGAGCTCGCCGCGCGCGCCTTTCACTCGGCGCGGCACACGACGGCGGACGCGCCGTTCGTCGCGGTCAACTGCGCGGCCATCCCGGAGGGGCTCGCCGAGCGGCTGCTGTTCGGCGCGCGCAAGGGCGCCTACTCGGGCGCGACGGCCGACGCCGAGGGCTACGTCCAGGCGGCTGACGGCGGGACGCTCTTCCTCGACGAGGTCGCCGAGCTCGGCCCGCTCATCCAGGCGAAGCTCCTGAGGGTGCTCGAGACACGGGAGGTGCTCCCGCTCGGCGCCGCGCGGGCGAAGCCGGTCAGCTTCGCGCTCTGCGCGGCGAGCCACCGATCGCTGCTCGCCGAGGTCTCCGCGGGGCGCTTCCGCCAGGACCTCTACTATCGGGTCGGCCGGCCGGAGGTCGTCCTGCCGCCCTTGCGCGAGCGGGTCGACGAGATCCCGGCGTTCATCGCCCGCGAGCTGCGGCGCGCCGCACCGGGCCTGACGGCGTCGGCTCAGTTCGTCGAGACCTGCTGCCTGCGACCTTGGCCAGGCAACGTGCGCGAGCTCGTACGGGAGGTGAGCCGCGCGGCCCACCGCGCCGCCGACGCGGGCGTCGCGGTGGTCGACTCCGAGCACCTGTCGAGCGAGGCGGGCGCGCCGCTGCCGACGACGCCCGACGAGGGCGCGCGGCCCACGGCCGGCGAGCCTGCTCGTCCGGACACGCGGGAGGTCCGGCGCCGCGAGCACCCCCCCGGCGCGGGGAGAGCGCGGGAGCGCAGCGACGAGGAGATCCGCAAGGCGCTCGCCGACAACCGCGGGAACGTGCGCGGGACGGCGCGGGCGCTCGGCATGCATCGCAACCAGCTCCGCCGGTGGCTCGCCCGGCACCCCGACGCCGAGTTCGACCCGGAGGTCTGAGGGCCGCGCGGTGTTGCGCCGCGCGCGACGAGCACGCCGGCCGGTCCGGCGTCGGCTCAGGGCGCGGGGGGCGCGGCCGCGCGCAGCGCGACGGAGCCCGTCTCGCCGACGACCGTGACGAC
>Ga0070738_10004051_pt1 | contig 18193 bp, 15 predicted proteins | sample Coa_R2_2_FD_66446 | JGI IMG/M metagenome (GOLD analysis project Ga0070738, IMG submission 66446) | Surface soil microbial communities from Centralia Pennsylvania, which are recovering from an underground coalmine fire - Coalmine... | ecosystem: Environmental > Terrestrial > Soil > Unclassified ...
GATTGCGGCAGTGGGAGGCGCGCCGCCTTATACATGGTCGGCGACGGGGCTTCCTGCGGGTCTTACGATCGATCCCAATTCGGGGACCATATCCGGGACGCCGGCGGCGGCGGGAACGTTTCAGGTCCCGGTCACTGTTACAGACAGCAACCGCAACGTCACGGTGCAGCTTTTCTCGATAACCTTCGCGCTTCCTCCGCCGCCCAGCGTCAGCCTCGGAGGCGTTCCAAGCTCGGCCGGGCTCGCCAGCCAGGTGCAGGGCGTAGTGGTGTCCATCAGCCAGCCGTATTCCGGCGATATCACCGGCCAAGTCAGCCTTTCGTTCTCGCCTTCGCAACAAGGCGCCAACGACGCCACCATTGGATTTTCAACGGGAGGAACCACCGCCAATTTCACGATTCCGGCCGGACAGACTTCCATCGCCACGCCCCTTGCGTTTCAAACCGGAACGTTGCCCGGGACGATCACGGTCTCGGTTTCGCAACTAGTGGCTTATACCGTGAACGTAACTCCGTCGACTCCGCCTTCGCAAAACGTGACGCTTAAGACCTCTGCGCCGGTGATCACGAGCGCGCAGTTGAGCGTCAGTGGACAGACGATTTCGGTTCAAGTGGTAGGCTACACTCCGACGCGCGAGGCGAGTCAAGCCGTCTTCACGTTTGCGGCATCCGGCAACAACCAACTTCAAACCAGCCAGTTTACGGTTCAGACCGGCTCCGCCTTCTCGGCCTGGTTCGCCAGCTCGAACGCTTCCAACGCCAACCTGTACGGAAGCCTGTTTACTTACACACAAGTGTTTAACGTGACGGGCGACCCCACTGGCGTGACCCTGCAATCAGTGAGTTTGACCAACCAACAGGGCACTACTCAGTTCACTGCGCATTAGAACCCACCACTGCGCGTGGTGCCCCGGACCCTAGAAATCTGAGACCAGTTCGGTCCGATATTGGTGTATAGTAGATATAGCTTTTAATCGGGGCCGCGTTTGGGTGGCCAGATGCAACCGGTTATCGCATTTGCGAAGCTCCAAGAAGTTGAGTTCGCTTCTTTAGAATTTGGGACCTGGGTCAAGATGCAAACAAATGTCAGCAAGAAGGGCCGTGGCGAAAAGCGCGCGGCGGCCCGCAATCTGATGGAGCTACAGCGAGGGGAAAAGGGCATCCTCGAGCGCATTGACCTTCCCGAAGCCGATGCCCAGAGGCTGATGGAGCTCGGTTTTCTACCCGGGCATGCGGTGACTCCGGCGCACGCGGCGCCGGGCGGGGATCCTAGAGTTTTTCGCGTAGACGGCACGGAGATTGCGCTCCGGCGGGAGACCGCGCGGAGGATGATTCTGCGCGAGAAGGAAAGCCGCCTGCGATGAGCGATTGCCAGGGCTGCTCTATCGCAACCGCGGTTCTTCCGCCGCCTCCTCAGACAGACGCAAAACAACGGATTGTCGCGATTATTGGTCCTCCGAATTCGGGTAAATCGACTTTATTCAACCGGCTGACGGGATTGCGGCAGAAGGTTGCGAACTTTCCAGGAGTCACGGTGGAGCACCGGATGGGCCGGGTGAGACTCGAGCCCGGCCGCGAAGTTTTCGTGGTGGATCTGCCCGGCATTTATAGCCTGAATCCGCGCACCGAAGACGAGCGCGTCACGCATGACGTGCTGCTGGGTGAAATGAAGGACCTGCCGCGGCCTGAGGCCGTGCTGCTGATTCTAGATTCCACCAACTTGAGCCGGCATCTGGCGCTCGCGGCGCCCGTCCTGAGCCTGGGTCTGCCTACGTTGGTGGTGCTGAACATGGCCGACGATCTGGCGCGGCGGGGCGGCGGCGCCAATGTGCAGGACCTATCCGAACAACTGGGAACGCCGGTGGCGATGGTCAGCGCCACGAAGGGCGAGGGGATAGAAAAAGTTTTTCAATTTCTCGATGGCGCCACAGCCGTGCCTCATCGCAAGCCTCCGCTGATGGAGCTGCCGGTGATTCAGGATATCCCGCAGTGCCGGAAGTGGGCTTACAGGATCAGCCAGCAGTCGAAGTATCGCGATCCCGCGCCTCCTTTATGGACGCGCCGGCTGGACGCAATTTTTCTGCATCCGGTGGGCGGACCGCTGGTGTTTGCGCTGGTGGTGGTATTGGTCTTTCAGACGATCTTCTCGGCAGGCAAGCCTCTTACCGACGCCGTCCAGCCCGCCATCGACAAATCGGGGGCGTGGATCGGACATTTCATCGCCAGCGAGACTCTCCGGTCGTTGATCGTACAGGGCATTTGGGCCGGTGTGGGCAATGTGCTCGGCTTCCTGCCGCAGATTCTGCTGCTGTCGCTGTTCATCGGTTTGCTGGAGGACTCCGGTTATCTCGCTCGGGCGGCGCTGATTTCGGACCGCACCATGTCTGGTTTCGGCCTTCAGGGCAAGAGCTTCATTCCTCTGCTTTCAGCTTACGCTTGCGCGGTGCCCGCCATCATGGCTACGCGGACGATTGAAAGCAAGCGCGACCGCATCGCCACGATTTTGATTGCTCCGTTCATGACCTGCTCGGCGCGCCTGCCGGTCTACACCTTAGTGGTAGCGGCGTTCATTCCGGACCGGACGCTGATTCCGTATCTGCTGGGCGCGCGCACGGCGGCGATGCTAGGACTTTACGCGCTGGGACTGACTGCCGCGCTGGCCACCGCCCGCCTGCTCAAATCCACGATTCTCAAAAGCTCCCGATCCTCTTTCATGCTGGAGATGCCGCCGTACCGCTGGCCCACGGTGAGTTCTCTGGGATTGCGGCTGCTCGATAGATCTCGGGTGTTTTTGATGCGCGCGGGGACGGTAATTCTGGCTGTAGCGATCGGCATTTGGGCGCTGACGTATTTGCCGCCGTCGTCGCATGGCGACATCGGCGCGAGCTTTGCCGGCCACATCGGCCACGCCATCGAGCCGGCGATCCGCCCGCTGGGGTTCAATTGGAAAATCGGCATCGGCCTGATCACGTCGCTGGCGGCGCGCGAGACAATCGTCAGCACGCTGGGCACGATTTACGGAGTGGAGGGCGAAGGCGACGCGCATTCCGCGCCGTTGCAACAGGCGCTCCGCCACGACATGACGCCGGGCGGAGCTTTCGCGTTGCTCGTGTTTTTCGCGTTTGCCATGCAGTGCATGTCGACAATGGCCGTGGTGAGGCGTGAAACCAGCGGATGGAAATGGCCGGCCGCGCAGTTCGTTTATATGACGAGCCTGGCCTACGTTTGCGCCTTTGGGGCGAACCATCTGCTGGCGCGTTTCTGATATTTTTTTCGACTGCGGCTTGAGTATTTTCGTCTGATTCTCGACGCGCCGCATTTCGCCCTTCTTCGGCGGCGCGGGTTTCGCTATTGGTAAAAAGAAGAGACAAATCATCGATGAAAACCAAACTTATCTCCCAACCCCTCGCCCGGGCCGAGGCGGACGCCGTGGCAGTAGTTTTGTTCGAGGACGAAACGCCGCCTCCCGAACTCAAACCAGCGGCAACCTGGCTGGACGATTTGCGCGCTTCGGGCGAGTTTACCGGAAAACCCGGCGAGCTGGCGGTTCTGCATCGTCCGCAAGGCTTCGCGGCCAAGCGCCTGGCGGCGGTCGGCGGCGGCAAAAAAGAAGATTTCGATCTCGCCGCGCTGCGCCGGGCCGCAGCCTCGACCGCGCGAATCCTGAAACAGAAAGGCGTTAAGACGCTGGCTTGGAGTTTGGCGGGTGGCAACCTGCAAGGCGCCGCGGAGGCGGCGGTAGAGGGCGCCATCCTGGGCGAATTCGAGCCTGATCGATACAAGACTTTCACCAAGGAGAGCAAGGCGCTCGACGCCTTCCAGGTGATTGCGCCATGGGAAGGCTCGGAGCTTGCATCCGCCGTGGAGCGCGGAAAGATTCTGGCCGAGGCGCAAAATTTCGCCCGGGATCTGGCGAATGAGCCGGCCAACCGCTTGACGCCTATGCTGCTGGCCGACCGGGCGCGCGCCATGGCGTCGGAGGCTGGCCTGGAATGCGAAGTTCTCGACCAAGACCGCATGCGGCAGTTGGGGATGGGCGCGCTGCTGGGGGTGGCTCAGGGAAGCGCCGAGCCGCCCGCGCTTATCCTCGTTCGATATAAACCGGCGGAAACGCCGAAGAGCGGCGATCACCTCGCGCTGGTGGGCAAAGGCGTCACATTCGACACGGGCGGCGTCTCCATCAAGCCGGCCGACGGCATGGAGAAGATGAAGTACGATATGGCGGGAGGCGCCGCGGTGCTCGGCGCCATGCGCGCCTTGGCCGAGCTAAAGCCTGGGATCCCGGTGACGGCTCTGGTTCCGGCCGTGGAAAACATGGTTGGAGGCAAAGCTCAGCGCCCAGGCGATATTGTCACGTCGCTCGACGGAAAGACCATCGAGGTTTTGAATACCGACGCCGAAGGCCGGCTGATTTTGATCGACGCTCTCACCTACGCCAAGCGGCTAGGTTGCACGCACCTGGTGGACGCCGCGACGCTCACCGGCGCCATCGTGGTTGCGCTGGGGAATGTCAATATCGGCGTCTTCACCAACAATGAAGGGCTACTAGGACGGGTGATGGCGGCTGCCAAAACCGAGGGGGAAAAGGCGTGGCATATGCCGCTAGACGAAGAGTATAAAGATCTGCTCAAGAGCGCCTTCGCCGATTTGGCCAATATCGGCGGACGGTGGGGCGGCGCGGTGAGCGCGGCGTGGTTTCTCCGGGAGTTTGCCGGCGATACGCCCTGGGTGCACCTGGACATCGCTGGGACTGCCTGGCTTGACGACGCTAAGCCTTATATGGCCAAAGGTCCCACGGGCGTCTGCGTCCGCACGTTTGCGCGGCTGGCGATGGAGTGGTGACAACTGATCTTTCTTTGTAATCTTCGCGTACTCTGCGAGAAATTACGAAAACAACGACCGCAAAAAGGCCCCAAGCTGTAAATGCCGCCCGGGACACCGAGGCCAGGGGGCGAAGCTGATGACATTATTGGCCCGCTGAACCCAAAGCCCGATGTTTTCCGTGTTCGGATACGCCAAATCGAAGACCACACCGTCATTGCAAAAATCCACATGCTCGACCTTAAACGCGGCGGCGTTGGAATAGCGGCTCGATGGCCCCCAGTCCTTTGTGAATTCTTCGGGAGGATAGTATTTGCAGGGGGAGTCCTGGGTGCAGCCCCACAGCGTGTATGCGTCCTGATACTGCTGGCGCCGGAGATCGTCAAGGAACCGCTTCACGACCTGTTCCTGAGAGTGAGTGCGGAACGTGTAGAAGAGAACCGAACCGCCGATCACCGCCAGCAGACCCCCAAGCACCAGCCGCTTGACCACCTGCATGCGACGATGTTGCCGCTCGGCTTGGTTTTCGTAGGCGTCTAAAAAGCTGGTCATCGCTTTGGGTGGATCAAGGCGTGGCCTTCAACGGGTAGGCTTTATCGTAGGCGGCGGTGGCCTCGGCCGTGATTTCGACCGCGTCTTTGAAATAAAACGCCGCGGCCGAAGACAGCAGCACGTCGATTCCCTTTTCCTCGCAGAGCTTCTTCACAACTTCATACATTCGAGTCTGGGCGCGCTGCAAAATCGCCGTACGATCGTTGTTGACCTCGTCCTGCAAATCCTGGTTTAAGCGCTCCGCCTGCCGTTGCTTTTGCGCCCCTGTCGCCTCCAAGTCGGCTTGCTGGGACGGATTGAGCTTGCCCGATTGCAGTTGATTTTGGATATCGGCCATTTCCTTCTGGAGCCTTTCGAGCTGATCCTGTTGAGGCTTGTATTTCAGGGGCAGGTCGACCACGGCCTTTTTCAACTCAGCCGTGTCGAGCATGGCCTTTTCCAGATTGATAACGCCTACTTTGGTTTGGGCCGCGGCCGCGGAAGCGAGAAAAAAAACCGCCGCGCACACGGCCAATGCGCGGACTTGGAACGAGCGAAGCATGGGCGAATCCGACTCCTAGATTTTAAAAACTATTTTAACGCGGCGCGTTCCGGCCTTCCGATTTTCCCGGCTAGCGCTTGGCCGGCGCGGTTTCCTGCGCAAGGCTCTTGCGGGCGTTCTCCAGCTTGCTCTTCATCTTTGCGATTTCGGGCGGGTCAATGTCGGCCGGCGAGCTGGTGTCCCACTGCTTGAGAGCTTGCTGCCACTGCGCCACCGCTTCCCGCACCTTGCCCTGCCGCATCAAGGTCTCCGCCAGATGGTCGTGAACGGTGGGATCGTGGGAGGTTTTCTGCACGGCCCGGCGCAGGTTATCTTCCGCTTCTTGCAGCCGGCCCAGCCGGAAGTAGACCCAGCCCAAGCTATCGATGTAGGCGCCGTTCTCCGGGTCTTTCTCGACGGCCCGGGTGATAAAATCCAGGGCTTCCTGCAACCGGATGTTCCGGTCTGCAAGCATGTAGCCTAAATAATTCAGCGCTCCGGCGCTGTCGGGGTCCATCTCCAAAACCTTACGGAACTGCTGCTCCGCCAAGTCGATCTTCTTCATGCGCTCATACATCGCGCCACGCTGGAAAATGATGTTCTCCTTCTCGTCGTCGCTTTTGGAGAGCTTGTCGGCCTGATCCAGCGCCTTGCCCATGTCTTCCCACCGCTTCGCCTTGTCGTATACGGAAGCCAGCGTAAGATAGGCGTCGCGGTCTTCCTTGCCGCCTTTTCCGTTGAGCAGTTTTTTGGCTTCCGAAATAGCCTGATCGGTCTTGCCCAGCTCCGCCAGAAGGGTAGCGCGCCGCGAGCGCAGATCGCGATCGTCGGGCGATTTCTTCAGAGCGGCCTCCAATTCCTGCTGCGCTTTGGAATATTCGTGTGCGTCGGCGTAAGTCTCCACAATGGCCAGAGTTTCTTCGGTGGCCTTATCGGGATTCACTTCAGCCGCCTGACGCAGGGCTTCGACGGCCAAATCGGTCTGGTCTCCTTCGCGGTAGAAGGCGGAAAGCTGATTAAATAGATCGGCCCGGGAGGCGCGGTCGCCTTTCGTATAACTGGACTTTTCCGTCGAAGCGAGAAGGTCTTTGATGGTCTGCACCGCTTCGGCGATCTTTCCTTCGCCCTGGAGGATAAAGGCGTCATTGATTCGAATGTCCGGGCTCATGGGGTCCAAAGCGCGGGCTTTATCGGCGGCTTCGCGCGCCTTGGCGAAATCGCGCTGCTGCCGGTAGATCTGCGATACGCGCAGGTAGAATTGCGGATTTTCGGGATCTTCGTCGATCAACTCCTGATAAGCCGCAAGAGCGTCGGCGTAGCGGCCGCTAATAAGGAGAAACTCGGCCATCCGGCGCTTTAGATCGTCCGCGTTGGGGGGATTCAGAGCGAGCGCCTGCCGGAGGGTGTCCGCCGCCAAGCCCCACTGCCGCGACTGCCTGTAGAATTCCGCTAGCGCTTCCAAGCCGCGTCCGGAAGGATGCTTCTGAGCCAGTTCCTTCAAAAGGTCGCCGGCCTTTTTTACGTCTCCTTCGTCGGAATAAACCTGCGCCAGCCCAGTTAAAGCATCCTCGTTGTCCGGATCGAGCGCCAATGCTTTTTCGTAGGCGTTACGCGCCTCCACCGAATTGGAGGCGAAACTTTGCAACCGTCCCAGCATCACCAGGGAATTAATGTCTTTGGGATCCAGGGAGGCGATCTTCTGATATTGCTCGATCGCCCGCCGCAGCATGACCTGATCGATGCGATTCTGCGGCCCTTGAATTTGCGCTGAGTAAACCTTGGCCAGCAGTCTGAGCGCGTAAAGATCGTTGGGGTTGCTGCGCAGTTCCTCTTCGGCGTCGCTCTGGGCCTCGCGCGCCCGGCCGCTCTCGATATAAAAGGTGGAAAGCTCGTCGGCGACGGCGGCGCTGGAAGGATCCGCCTTCAGCGCAAGCTTGTAATTGTCGATGGCTTTAGAGACGTAGTCGCGGCTTCCGGTCTGACTGGCTAAGTCCGCATACATGTGCGCAACCGTGTAATAGTAATAGGCCGCTGCATGTTTCGCGGCCGAGGAATCGCCTTGAGGCTGGCCACTCGCCGGCGGCTGAGCCGTGTTCTGCCCCCAAGCCGCGGTTCCAAAGGCCGCCAAAACCATAAGTGTCCTGTGCATGCGTTGACTCGTTTCTCCAGCGGACCGGCTTTCCGACCGATAGACGCCGACTGGCGTTGTCTAGTTCCAGTATATGTCAGAGGACGATAGCCGGATTTGCGCGCTGTCCTAGAATGAAGAAATGGATTCAGAGCAGTTCTACCGGATCGGGAAGCTCCCACCGTACGTTTTCTCCGTGATCAACGAGATGAAGGCGAAGGCGCGGGCAGCCCAGCTCGATGTGGTGGACCTGGGCATGGGCAATCCCGACGGACCGACGCCGCGGGTGATCGTTTCCAAGCTGGTTGAAGCGGCGCGGAACCATCGCAATCACCGCTATTCCCTGTCGCGTGGAATCCCCAAGCTGCGGGAGGAGATCGTGCGGCGCTATAAGACGAAGTACGGCGCCGATCTCGATCCGGAAAAGGAAGCCATCGTTACCATTGGGGCTAAGGACGCGCTGGCGCACCTTCTGTTCGCCGTGATCGGGCCGGGCGATGCCGTCGTCTCTCCCAATCCGTGCTATCCCATCCATCAGTACGGCGTCATCATGGCGGAAGGCCATGCGTGCATGCTGCCGATGCCGGATCCGGCCGCGTTTCTGGATCGGCTCGAGGATCTTTACCGCAAGTCGGCGCGCAAGCCGCGCATGATCCTGATCTCATTTCCGCACAACCCGACTACGCAGTGTGTGGATCTCGATTTCTTTAAGGAGATCGTGCGTTTGGCGGCTCATCACGGCACAATGGTAGTTCACGATTTCGCCTATGCCGACCTCGGCTTCGATGGCTACAAGCCTCCCAGCATTCTCCAAGCGGAGGGAGCGAAAGAAGTAGCCGTGGAAATTTTCTCCATGTCGAAGAGCTACAACATGGCGGGATGGCGAGTGGGCTTCTGCCTGGGGAATGCGAAGATGATTGCCGCCCTGGCGCGCATCAAGAGTTATCTCGACTACGGAGTATTTCAACCCATTCAAATCGCTTCCATCATTGGATTGCGAGAATGCGAAGAAGATAGCAAGAAAATCTGCGCGGTTTACCAGAAACGGCGCGACGTGCTGATTCAGGGCCTGAATCGCGCCGGGTGGCCCGTGCAGCCGCCGCGGGGAACGATGTTCGTGTGGGCTCCGCTGCCGGAGCGGTTCCGCGAGATGGGTTCGCTGGAATTTTCCAAGCTCCTGTTGCAGAACGCCCTGGTCGCAGTATCGCCGGGAGTAGGGTTCGGTCCCATGGGTGAGGGCTACGTGCGGTTTGCGCTGATCGAAAATCCGCACCGCACGCGCCAGGCGACTTCGGCCATCAAGCGAATGCTGCAATCGGCCGAGCCGATTCCGATCGCCAAGTGAAGGAAGCCGTTCGTGGCTGCGTTGCCAGATCGATTCGTCGGGGAAAGCCAGACGGAATCCCTCATCGATCTTCGGGACCTGACGGTCGAGCACCTGTCCGGGCTGCTGGAGGAGGAAACCGAGTCCTGGCGCGCCGAGTTGGACTGGGATTTCCGTGCATCGGCCGATCTCGTGCGCCGCTTTGTCCAACTCCGTTCGCTGAATGGATTTGGGCTTGCGGTGGACGGCGTGATCGCCGGATATAGCTATTACGTAGCGGAAGACGGCAAAGGCCTGGTCGGCGATTTTTACGTGCGCGCCGCTTATCGCACGTTAGACCGGCACGCCCGGCTGCTGCAAGCCGTGCTCGACGCCATCTGGCGGACGCCTGGAACGCGGCGCGTGGAAGCCCAACTCATGATGCTTAGCGCCAATGGCCCGCAGAAAGCGCGGGGGGGCGATTTTGAGCCGCCGGAGATTTCGCAATGGAATCGCGCCGTGCCCTATGCGCGTTGGTTTCACGCTTACCCGCGTCAGTTTTTGGAAGCGCCGCTAGCGTCCATCCGCGGGCTTCCGGCGCGGGAAACCGGCGTCGCCTTCGGACCTTGGAGCGAAAGTTGGTACGACGCTGCCGCCCAATTGATTGCCTCCGCGTACCGCGGCCACACCGATAGCAGCATCAACGATCAATATCGTTCCGCTCAGGGCGCGCGGCGGTTCTTGACGAATATCGTACAATATCCTGGCTGCGGAGCTTTTTTCGCGCCCGCTTCCTTGGTTGGCTGGGACCGCAAGAATCGCGCCCTGTGCGGCCTCTCCTTGGCCAGCCTGGTCGCGCCGGAAGTAGGGCACATCACGCAGATTTGCGTGGGTCCGCAGCGCCAGGGCCAAGGGATCGGATATGAACTGCTGCGGCGGTCGCTGATTGCCCTGGCGGCGCACGGCTGCCGCGACGTCAGCCTCACCGTTACTTCAGCGAATGAGTCTGCGCTTCGGCTTTACCGGCAGGTGGGCTTCCGGCTGCGTCGGGAATTTTCGGCTTATGTATGGGAGATGGCGTGAGCGGGAACGGAATTTGGGCCGACGCGATCCCAGTTTCATGATCTAGCGAACCACTAGACCGACGGAGCATCCGGTGAGTGAGGCGGCTTAAGATCAAGCCGGCGCAAGCCTATTACGTAGAAGCTCAGAACGTTATCGCCCTGCCTCAACTCGCGCGTTCTGCGAAGAAGGCCGTAGGCATCGGCGAGTTTTTGGCGGACATCGTGCTGCACAATGACGAGCGCCGGCGGCGTGCCGGCGAGCAGATTCATGGCGGTCGCATATTCACGCTCAAGACGGTAGGGCGGATCGAGGAAAACCGTGTCCGCGCGAATCGCCCCGAGCACCCCGATGGCGCGCCCTTGCAACACCTGCGCGCGATCCGCCAACCCTAGCGACCGCAAGTTAGCGCGAATGACCTTGACGGCGCGGCGGTCTTGCTCGACGAAAATCACGCGCGCCGCGCCCCGGCTGAGAGCTTCGATGCCCACCGCGCCGGTTCCCGCATACACGTCTGCGAAGACGCTCCCCGAAATACTCGGCGCCAATACATTGAAAAGCGCCTCGCGAAGGCGATCCGGCGTAGGGCGAACGGTGAGGCCTGGAAGGCTCTTAAGCGCGCGGCTGCGGAACTCCCCTCCGATCACCCTCACTTCAGCCCACCTGGATCAGCCCGTAGCGGCGCTGCCAGTGATCGCGAATGAACTCAACCGCCCGGCGTAAATCCCGCTGTTCGGGCGGACGCGCGACGAAACCAGCCGCTTCGCTGCGGGCGACTTCCAAGATGTCGGCGTCGCGTACAATGTGGCCAATGCGCAAGGCGGGCAGGCCGGACTGCCGCGTGCCGAAAAACTCGCCCGGCCCGCGAAGCTTCATGTCCATTTCGGCGATGTAAAACCCGTCGTTCGATTCGACCAGCGTGCGGATGCGTTCGCGCGCCGCGGGATTGAGCCTTTCGGTGACCAGCACGCAATAACTCTGCTCCGCGCCGCGTCCCACGCGCCCGCGAAGCTGATGAAGTTGAGCCAGGCCAAAGCGCTCGGCCTGCTCAATCAACATCACGGTCGCGTTGGGGACGTCTACGCCCACTTCAATCACGGTTGTCGAGACCAGAATCTGAATCTCGCCCCGCTGGAACTTTTCCATTGTGGCTTCTTTTTCGGCCGCCCCGAGTTTGCCGTGGAGCAGCCCCACACAGAGGTCCGGAAACACTATGCGCGAAAGATGCTGGTGCATCTTCTGCGCCGCTTTCATAGCCTGCGTTTCCGACTCCTCAATCACCGGATACACGACATAGGCTTGCCGCCCGGCCTGGATCTGTTTCTTAAGGAAACTGTAGGCCTGTTCGATTTGCGTCTGTTCTACGTGGCGTGTGATGATCGGTTTGCGGCCTGGCGGCATTTCGTCGATGACGCTTACGTCCAGATCGCCGTAAACGGTCAGCGCCAGCGTGCGTGGAATCGGCGTCGCTGTCATCACGAGAACGTCGGGATGCGACCCTTTTTCCATCAATTTTCGCCTTTGCTCGACGCCGAAGCGATGCTGTTCGTCGACGATAGCCAAGCCGAGCTTGTGAAACTCGACATCGGATTCCAGCAGCGCGTGCGTGCCCACGATTACGTGGGCCAATCCTCGCGCCACAATCGTTTTGAGCCGCGCCTTATCGCGTTGCGTGTTCGACCCGGTCAGCAGCAACACAACGTATCCGAGTCTGTGAAAGAGCCTTCTGAAGTAAAAGAAATGTTGCGTGGCCAAAATTTCCGTGGGCGCCAGCACCGCCGCCTGGTAACCGTTTTCCACGGCGATGATGACGGCCTCCGCCGCCACAAGGGTCTTGCCGCTGCCCACGTCGCCTTGCAACAAGCGATACATAGGATGGGGCTGCGACATATCCCCGGCAATCTCCCGCAGCACTCGTTTCTGCGCCTCGGTGGGCTTGAAGGGCAGCATTTGCTTAATTTGCGCTCGAACGCGGCCGTTTAATTGGAACGTTATGCCGGGATAGAGCCGGGCTTTTGCTCGCTTCAGCTCCAGCCCGCACTCGAGCCAAAAAAACTCCTCAAAGATCAAGCGGTATTGGGCGGGAGAGCGGAACGAATTCAGGAGCCGCATATCGGAGCCGGCCGGCGGAAAGTGCAGAGCGCAGATGGCGCTCCAGCGATCCGGCAGCTTCAACTCGCGGAGCACGCGCTCGGGAAGCGGGTCTTGCTGCGGCGCGAGACTTTCGAGAACGCGATGCAGCAGCCCGCGGAACACGCGCGTCGTGACCTTTCCCGCAGCTTCATAAATCGGGACGATGCGGCCGGTGTGCAGGGACTGATCGCCATCTTCCTCTCCGGCGAGCACCTCAAACTCCGGGTGCATCATCACTAGGCTATGGGAATAGGAATCGAATTCAACTTTGCCATAGAGCGCGACCTTCAATCCCGGCGTCAGCACGTCCGCAAGGTAGCCGGCGCGGAACCATTTGCCGGCCAGAGTGGCGCTAGAGGCGTCTCGAAAAGTGGCTTCGAATAGGTCCAAATGCCCGCGCCGCAGCACGGAAGTGCGGGCGGAGTGAACTTCGGCCAGCACGGTGGCCATTTCCCCGGCAGCCAGCTCGCTGATCGGCTTCACATTACTGCGATCTTCATACCGAAAAGGCGCGTAAGCAAGCAGGTCTTCCACCACTCTCAGGCCCTTGGCTTCGAGCATCGCCGCGCGGGCCGGGCCAACGCCTTTAACGTAAGTAAGCGGTGTCGTAAGATCCATTTCTGTGAGGAGTCAGGAGCCAGAATAGCGGGCGTTCCGCGCTAACCACTACAATAGCTTTTTCATGTCACAACTCCTGGAAGGGAAAACAGCCCTTATTTTGGGCATCGCCAACAAATGGAGTCTTGCCTACGCGATCGCGCAGGCATTCCGGAGAGAAGGCGCCAAGCTGACTTTGACCTATCAGGGCGGGCGGCTGCGGGAAGCGGTGGAAGAGCTTGGCTTCGGATTGGGGGCCGCCGCGATCGCCAATTGCGACGTTACGAACAACGACGACTTGGCGCAGCTTGCCGAAATCCTAAAGCGACAAGGCCGGCTGGATTGCGTCGTGCATAGCGTCGCGTTCGCCGCCCGGGAGGATTTGAGCGGCCGCTTTGTGGAGACTTCGCGCGCGGGCTATCTGATGGCGCAGGAAGTGAGCGCATATTCCCTAGTGGCCGTGGCGCGCGCGGTTGCTCCGTTGATGACCTCCGGCGGCTCGCTGATGACGCTCACTTATTTGGGCGCTTCGCGGGTGGTTCCGAATTACAACGTGATGGGCGTGGCCAAGGCTGCGCTGGAGGCTTCCGTGCGCTATCTGGCCAGCGATCTCGGGCCGGATAATATTCGAGTCAACGCCATCTCCGCGGGACCGGTCAAAACCGCTTCGGCCCGGGGAATCAAGGATTTTTCTTCGGTGCTGGATAAGGTGGCGGCGCGGGCTCCCCTGCGCCGCAACTGCGACCCCGGGGAGGTAGCAGATACCGCGGTATTTCTGGCGAGCGATCTCGGCCGCGGGGTAACCGGAAACGTGATTTTCGTGGATGCCGGGTTTCAGGTTATGGCGCTATAGAAGCAGCCTGGTGTTCGCGGTAGTACCAGAGAATATCCGTAGCGGGCGGCTTGGCGCCCAATTGACGCATCATCGCGACAACCTGACCGCGATGCAAAGTCGCATGGTTGACCACATGATTGACGATCTGCCAAACCGGCAACTCACTCGAAGCGCCGTTCCGTAGCTTGAATTGCGCCACGCGCTCCAATCCGGCGTCTGAAACCGAATCCGCCCAAGCCTCCCACCTCCGCTGAAGATCCGGCCAGTTGGCCATCAAAGATTCCATGGAAGGCCGATCGTCGGGGCTGGGCACAGGCCGCGACGGATCGACCGCGCGCGTGTACCACACGCTGTCGGCAAAGTAGATGTGAGCCAAAGTTTGCTGCAAGCTTTCGTGAGAGACCTCCATGGAGCGGGTGCGTTGCTCCTCGGTCAGAGCCGCGGCGGCGTCCAACAACTTTTGTGATGCCCAACCCGAATATCGGATGTGCAAACGAGCTTCTCGTGCGGTCATAGTCCTATCTTATGATCGAAAGGAATGCTGGCGATCCAAATTACCAAGCTCCGCGAAGGCTTGACGTGGCAAAAGAAGAGCGCATTGGTAGGCGGCGCGGAATTTTTGGGGCGGCGGCGGACCTCGCTCTCGCGGTCGGCGATCGAGCTGCGTTGGGAAGCTTGATGCCGGAGTTGCCGGACGTCACCGTTTATCTGGAGGCTCTAGAGAAGCGCATCTTCCGCCATACTTTGCTGCGCGCGGTGATTGCAGGGCCGTCATTGCTGCGAACGGCCGATCCACCCGTTCAGGCCGCGGAAGGCCGCTCGGTTACCGGATTGCGGCGCATCGGCAAACGCATTGCCATCGGCATGGAAGGCGAACTGTGGCTGGTGCTGCATCTGATGATCGCGGGACGATTACATTGGAGCTTGCAACCGAAACGGCCGGACGGCCGGCGCACTCTGGCGGCTTTCCAGTTCGACTCCGGGTGTCTCACGCTAACTGAAGCGGGCACGCGGAAGAGGGCTACCTTATACGTGGTACAGGGCGGGGGAGCGCTCGAGATGCTGGACCCCGGAGGGATCGACGTCTTGAGCGCAGCGCCGGATCTGTTTGCGCGCGTTTTGCAATCGGAAAATCACACCCTGAAGCGCGCTCTGACCGATCCAAGATTGTTTTCAGGCATCGGCAACGCGTATTCGGACGAAATCCTTCACCGTGCCCGGCTATCGCCGGTCGCGCTGACTTCACGGCTTTCCGTCGAAGAAATCGGACGCCTGCATCAAGCAGTCCGTGAGACTCTAAAGGACTGGATTGATCGGCTGCGCCGCGACGCGGCCGGAGAGTTTCCAGAAAGAGTCATGGCCTTTCGCGAGGGCATGTCCGTCCATGGCCGCTATGGCCAGCCGTGTCCCCGCTGCCGTCAAAAGATCCAGAGAATCCGGTACGCCGGCAACGAGACCAATTACTGCGCCCGATGCCAGACGGGCGGGAAGCTGCTGGCGGACCGCGCGTTGAGCCGCCTGCTGGGCCAGGATTGGCCGAAAACTGTGGAAGAGCTGGAAGAACGCCGGATGGTTTGGAAACGGAAGTAGGCGCTATACTTGAAGCTCTGCCCGAGGCTGGAGTGGCGGAACTGGCAGACGCACGGGACTCAAAATCCCGCGCCCTTCACTGGGCATGTGGGTTCGACCCCCACCTCCAGCACCATTTATTCAAGTTCTTGAATAATGTCTGACGCGTTTCGGTTCGCGCATCTTGGCGTTACAGAAATGGCCTTAGAGTCGTCCGGTGAGCGGCCAGCTCACGTAAGCGCGGTTGGAAGGGAACACGATCCCAGGCCCGCCCGAGTACTTGCCGGGAATGGCATTTATGCAAAAACTTCAGCCCGCTAAATTGCTCCGGCTGCACATCACTGAGCGCGATCAGCATCACGGCAAACCACTCTACGAGGCCATCGTTCAGAAGTGCCTCGACCTCAGGATCGCCGGCGCGACGGTTTTTCGTGGGCTGGAAGGATTCGGCGACGCTGCGGAAATCCATCGCTCTCGCCTGGTTGGACACGATCTGCCGATCGTGGTTCAAATTGTGGATACGGATGAAAATATTCAGCGGCTCCTGCCCGCTTTGGAAGACATGATGGACAAGGGCCTCATCGCCATCTCCGACGTCCACACGCTGCGGATTCGAAAAACAGAGGGCGCGGCGGGTATTTAAAATGATCCCCGCGCGCTTCTGGCCGAAGTTCCTGAGAGGGCCGCGCGCCGGCGATGGAAACTCCCGGCAGCGGGAGATGATCTCGTTCGGCTACGGAAGAATTGGGGCCCGGCGAATGCTACGCAGCACGGCTACCAGGACTGGAATGGCGGCGACCTGAGCCGCCAAGCAAAAAGCGACAGTCGCGGCGAGGGAGGTCTTGTACAAAAGGCCAATCACGATGCTGCCGAGAAACCAACACAGGCCGTAGCCGGCGGTGACCAGGCCGTAGGCAGAAGCGCGACGGCGGCGGGGCGCCAGCGGCGCGACCGCCGCGGGGATGATGGATTCATGCACTCCCATGCCCAGTCCCCATAACGCCACGCCTGTCAGAGCCTCCCAGAAGCCGCCCCAGAATACCAGCGGGGCGAAGAGCGCGGCGGCTATGGTCAAAGCGATAAGGACAACAAAGCCCCAGCGATCATAGAGCCGGCCCAGAACTAGCGAGCCCATTCCGCTAACGCCCATGGCGACGGCGTAGAATACCGGCACGAATTCTTTCGAGATGGTGGAAGTTTGTTGCAAGTGATACGCCATCAGCGGGTAGTCCACAAAACCGGCGGCAACCAGTCCCGCCGCCGTCAGATACATCCAGAAGGCGCCGGTCAGGTTATGCGGCGCCACATTGGGAGGCTCGGCCTCCATATCTTCCGGCTTGGGATAGAGCAGGCGCGCAATCAGCACAAAGGTCAGGCAAATCAGAGCTGGGCCGAGCGTGGAGGCATAGGCGAGCCGGTAGTCTCCGCGCCGGGCCAGCAGCAGCGCGACCAGTAGCGGACCGAACAGCGCGCCGAGTTGATCGAGCGCCTCGTGCAGGCCAAAAGCCCAGCCGTGCCCGATCCGCTTGCCTGCGTGCGAAAGCATCACGTCGCGGGGAGGATTGCGGATCGCCTTACCGACTCGCTCGGCCACAATGAGCGCCGCCGCGGTCTGCCAGTTGCCTGCGAGCGCCAAGGCCGGCACGGACAACATCTGGATGAAATATCCGAAGATCGTGATGGGCCAAAATTTGCCTGAGCGGTCCGCTGCCCGGCCCGAGACCAGACGCAATGCGTAACCCAGCAGTTCTCCCAAGCCGCTTACGGTGGCGATGGCGACGGGGCCCGCCTGAAGCGTAGCGAGGTACGGACCCACGATGCTTCGCGAGCCTTCGTATGTGAAATCGGCGAAAAAGCTCAGGACGCCGATGAGGACAACGAATTTGAGCGCTCTCCGGCCGTTGGCGGGCACGATGCGTTTCGTCTCCTACTGGGCAAACCCGGCGTCAGCAGGCAAAGCAATACACATCGTATTGTCCCACCCTCACCGGCGTCGCGTTATCTACACATACTCGATTTTGGAACGGCAAAAACCGGCTAACGAACTAAGCCCTGACGCCTTAAAGAATAGTGAGAGCGAACTCAACATCTACCGTCGTGGGCGCCGTAGTCCACGCCGGCGTCACGATCACAGCCTGGAGATAATCCCCGGCGGATACGGAAAAGCTGCATGTCGCCCGTGCGGGCGTGCTCGGCCCGGCGGAAGAAAAACTCGCGGCCGTGGTGATGGTGCAGGCAGCGGCGCCGTTCTTGTAAATGTAGGCCGCCACGCTTCCCGCGCTCGCCAGAGTTCCACGGACCTGATCGACGAACGTCGCGCTCGTCACGGTGTGGGCGGCGTCCATGTAAATACGGCTGCGCAAATCCGTGCTGGTAGTGAAGTTTCCCTGGGTCGGGCTCAGCAAATCGATGTAATAGGTCGTGCTGGCGGCGTAGTTGGCGCCGGCATTCAGAAACGTCATCTGCGCTCCGGCCGCGTACGGCGTACAGTTCAGCGCATTGCCGCCCGTGTCCACGCCGCGCGGAGCTTGCCCGGAGCTGCACAGGGCCGGGGCGCTTGCCAATGCGGTGGCGGTCGCCGCGTTGCCCGTGGTGTTGGCTGCGTTGTTCGGAATATCGCCGCTCACCAGCGCCGGCAGTTGTGCATGCGGAAGCGTCCCGCTTGTGATGTTTG
>Ga0070738_10004053_pt1 | contig 18186 bp, 19 predicted proteins | sample Coa_R2_2_FD_66446 | JGI IMG/M metagenome (GOLD analysis project Ga0070738, IMG submission 66446) | Surface soil microbial communities from Centralia Pennsylvania, which are recovering from an underground coalmine fire - Coalmine... | ecosystem: Environmental > Terrestrial > Soil > Unclassified ...
AGGTTGGCGTTGCCGCAGCGCTCGCCGTAGCCGTTCATGCAGCCTTGGACATGGGCGAAGCCCTGCTCGATGGCGGCCAGAGCGTTGGCTACGCCCAGATCCGAGTCGTTATGCGTGTGGATTCCCAAAACGCCATCGAAGCGGCCGCGGACATCGGCGCAAATGCGGGCAAGCTGGCTGGCGATCATGCCGCCGTTGGTGTCGCAGAGGACGAGCACATCGGCCCCGGCGGATTTGGCGGCTTCGAGGGTGCGCAAAGCGAAATCGCGGTTGGCCTTATAGCCGTCGAAGAAATGCTCGGCGTCGTAAATGACTTCTTTGCCGTGAGACTTGAGATATTTCACGGTGTCGGTGATGAGCTGAAGATTGTCGGCTTCGGAAATGTTCAAGGCGCGCTGAACGTGCAGATCCCAGCTTTTGCCGAAAATGCAGACGACGGGCGTTCCGGCGGCGGCGAGAGCTTGCACGCTGGGGTCTTCTTCCACGCGATGGCGGGCCAGGCGGGTTGAGCCAAAGGCGACCAGACGGGTATGCTTCAACGATTCGTCTTTGGCTCGGGCGAAGAACTCCTTGTCCTTGGGATTGGAGCCGGGCCAGCCGCCTTCGACATAGTCGATGCCGAGCTCGTCCAGCTTGTGGAGGATGAGGAGCTTGTCGTCAGCCGAGAAACTGACGGCTTCCCCCTGTGTGCCGTCGCGCAACGTGGTGTCGAAGGTGAAGACTCGCATAAAGCTCTCAGCTACTAGCTATCAGCTATCAGCTTGCGGCGGGGACGCCGACCTCCTTTTTGCGTTTTAGGAATGTCATCATTTTGCGCAGTTCCGCGCCCACTTTTTCGATGGGCTGGTTTTGAGCCGCCTCGCGCATGGCCAAAAAGTTCTTTCGGCCCGTTTTGTTCTCTTCAATCCAGGCGCGGGCGAATTCGCCGGACTGAATCTCAGAGAGAATTTTTTTCATTTCGGCGCGGGTTTGGGCGTTGACGATGCGGGGACCGCGCGTATAATCGCCGTATTCGGCGGTGTCGGAAACCGAATAGCGCATGTAGCTGAGGCCGCCTTCGTAGATCAGATCGACAATCAGCTTCACTTCATGAAGGCATTCGAAATAGGCCATTTCAGGGGCGTAGCCGGCCTCGACCAGGGTTTCAAATCCGGCGCGGATCAGCTCGCTGACGCCGCCGCAGAGCACGCTCTGCTCGCCAAATAAATCGGTTTCGGTCTCTTCGCGGAAAGAGGTCTCGATGACGCCGGCTTTGAGGCACCCGAGGGCCATGGCGTAAGCCAGGGCGTTTTCAAGCGCCTTGCCGGAAGCGTCCTGATGAATGGCCACCAGGGCTGGGACGCCGACGCCTTCGGTGAAAAGCTCGCGCACGCGGTGGCCGGGCGCCTTGGGGGCAATCATGGAGACGTCGATATGGGAGGGCGGGACGATTTGCTTGAAATGAATGCTGAATCCATGAGCGAACATCAGGGTTTTGCCCGCCGAGAGGTGGGGGGCGATATCGTTGTTGTAAAGATCAGCCTGAAGATGGTCGGGGACCAGGACCATCATGGTGTCGGCGGTTTTGGCCGCTTGGGCCGGAGAGAGGACGCGCAGGCCGGCCGATTCCGCTTTGGAGCGGCTTTGACTCGATGCGGGCAGGCCGACGACGACGTCCAGGCCGGAATCTCGAAGATTCAGGGCGTGGGCGTGGCCTTGACTGCCATAGCCAATAATCGCGATAAGTTTTCCCTTAAACAGGCTTAAATTGCCGTCTGACTCGTAATAACGTTTTGCCATTTATTTCACGGACTCCGTGGGGGTGAAAGATTCGACTTCGAGGTCTTTGCGGACGGGCGGGGCGAGCCGCAGTCTCTTGGATTCCAGCGAGACCGCGACCAGACCCGAGCGGGTTACTTCAATTTCTCCATAGCTCTTCATGACGTCGATGAATTCGTCGAGTTTTTCGGGATCGCCGGTGGCTTCCAGCGCGAACCCCTCGACCGAGCTATCGACGGCGCGCGCGCCGAAGATTTCGGCTTCCTTCAGGATCGCGGCGCGGTCCTGCATGCTGGCGCGAACGCGCAGAAGGACCAGCTCGCGGCGGACGGCGGGCGACTCGGTGAGGTCGGACGCCTGGAGCACGTTGATGAGCTTGTTCATTTGCTTGATGAGCTGACCGCGCTGGGCCGGCTCGATATCGACGACGATGCTCATGCGCGACAACTCCGGATCGAGGGTGCGGGCGACGGTGAGACTTTCGATATTGTAGCCCCGGGCGGAAAGAACCCCGGTGACGCGCATGAGGGCGCCGGGTTTGTTTTCGACGAGAAGGGAGATGAGCTGGAGCATGTCTGACGAGTTAAAAAAAGCGACCTTTAAAAGATTTGGCGTTCACTTTACGCCTCGGGGGCCTGGGGTGGCCCGAGCACCATTTCGTTGATGGCGCCTCCGGCCGGCACCATGGGATAGACATTTTCGCAGCGGGCGACGAGGACGTTAAGAAGATAGGGTCCGGGCTCGCTCACGGCGGCTTCGAGCGCGGAGCGCAGTTGAGCCGGGTCATGCACCGTGCTTCCTTTGAATCCATACGCACCGGCGAGTTTTTCGGGGTCGGGGAATCCGTCCAACTGCACGGAGCTGAGGCGGTTGTTGTAGAACAACTCTTGCCACTGGCGAACCATGCCAAGATAACCGTTGTTCATCACGATAATTTTCACGGGCAAGGCGTGATTGGCGATGGTGGCGAGCTCGGGGATGGACATCTGAAAGCCGCCGTCGCCGACCAAAGCGAAGACGAGCTTGTCGGGGCGGGCGAATTGGGCGCCGATGGCGGCGGGCAGGCCGAATCCCATGGCTCCGAGGCCGCCGGAGTTGATCCACAGCCGCGGATGGCGGAAGCGGATAAATTGGGCGGCCCACATCTGATGCTGGCCGACGTCGCTGGAGACGATGGCTTCGCCGCCGGAGAGGCGGTCAATTTCTGCCACCAGGTGTTGCGGTTTGATTTGATCGCTGGAAGTTTCCGGCTCCAGCGGATGTTGTTTGCGCCATTCCTCGATACAGGCCCACCAGGAGGCCCGAGCCGGGGCGTTTTTGGACTTCATTTCCGGGGCCGTCTCGGCCAGGATTTGATTGAGTTTTTCGAGCACGCGCTTCACGTCGCCGACGATGGGGACTTCGGCGGCGCGGTTTTTGCCGATTTCGGCCGGATCGATATCGACGTGAATCACTTGGGCGTGCGGGGCGAAGGCGGCCAAGCGGCCGGTGACGCGATCGTCGAACCGGACGCCGAGCGCGATAATCAAGTCCGTCTCGGTCATCGCCATATTGGCGGCATAGCTTCCATGCATTCCGGGCATGGTGATGAAATTGGGGTGGTCGCTTGGCAGCGCGCCGAGGCCCATGAGGGTGCAAACCGCGGGAGCGCCGACGCACTCGACAAATTCGCGCAACTCGCGCGAAGCCCCCGAGGCGAGGATTCCGCCGCCGGCGTAGACCATGGGCCGCTTGGATTCCCAGATCATCTGAGCGGCGCGGCGGATCTGTCCGGCGTGTCCTTCCAGATAGAGCTTGTAGCCGGGAAGATGAATCGCGGAAACGGGCGAGTAATGGGCCTGAGCTTGAAACACGTCTTTGGGAATGTCGACCAGCACGGGACCGGGGCGGCCCGTGGCGGCGATATGAAAGGCCTCGTGGACGGCCTGGGGCAAGTCCGCCAGCTTCTTCACCAGAAAATTGTGCTTGGTGCAGGAGCGGGTGATGCCAAAAGTGTCGGCTTCCTGAAAGGCGTCGCTGCCGATGAGCTTGGTGGAAACCTGGCCGGTGATGGCCACGATGGGAATGGAATCCATCATGGCGTCGACCAGACCTGTGACCAGATTGGTGGCTCCGGGGCCGGAGGTGGCGCAGCAGACGCCCACCTTGCCCGTGGCGCGGGCGAATCCTTCGGCCGCGAAGCACGCATTTTGTTCGTGGCGCACCAAAATGTGTTTTATGGGATGGTCGTAGAGGGCGTCATAGAAAGGCAGAGTGACGCCGCCGGGATAGCCGAAGATGCACTCCACCTTTTCGCGCGCGAGACATTCCAGAAGCATCCTGGCGCCGGACATCAAAGTTCCGGCTTTTGCTTTCACGGGCGCCGCCGCCTCAGCCGCATTGGCCGGCGAAGCCGTCTTGCCGCTTGCGATTGCCGACATTTGAATCCTCCCCTAATAGCAGAAAGGCCACTGTCCGAGGGTTTTTGGCCCCCCGCCAGTGGCCTAGATCCGTTTGAATGAATCGGGCCGTCAGGCGGGGCCGGTTACGGCCCCAATAATAAGTACTACCGTGCTGACGAGACCCGCAGGAATAACTTCAGAGGAGAGCTCGAAGGCGCTGGTGCGGATTGCCTGGTTGGGTTCCGACGAAGTCATATGCATAGCCGCGCACAACCCGCAGCGGGTAAACCGCGATGCGTAGCTGTGAATCTTATCGAGCCTCGCTTCTCCCATAGAATACAGCACAAGCACGACCTATGCAAGAGGCGGATCGGATAATAAATATTTATTCCGCTATGACGTAGGGGATGGGGAGAAAAGCTCGCGCCGCTGACGGTCCCCAATCTGCTACGATCAAGGAACTATGCGCTTTTGAATGACCGTGGTTCGGCGACAGCCCGAAAATTGGATCGGACGGGCTGTTTAGCGAATTGGAGCGAGGGCGTCTTTGCGCTCTTGGCGAGCTGCCTCGTAGCTGCGCTTCCGGCGCTTGTTGCGGAAGGGCGATAAGCGCGTGTGGCGGGCGCAGTCTTCCCGCCGGAGGATTAAAACTTTAATTATGGAGCGTGGATGAACTTATTTCTGGGGTTTTTGGTTACCGTCGGGATTCTGCAACTATCGGTTCTTTTTACGACGATCTATTTGCACCGCTCTCTTTGCCATCGGGGTTTGGATCTGCATCCGGCCCTGGCCAATTTGATGCATTTGGAATTGAGTCTTTTTACGGGCGTGACGCCGCGGGAATGGGTGGCTGTGCATCGCAAGCATCATCATTTTTCCGATCGCGACGGAGACCCGCACAGTCCTTATTTATTTGGGCTTTGGAACGTGTTCTTCGGGAATTATTTTTACTACAAGCGAGAGATTCGCAATTTGGCGACCATTCGGAAATACACTCCGGATTACCGTCCCGATCTAGTGGACCGGATTCCCTTCATACGGTATGGAGCGATTGGCGGGCTGGCGATTTTCATGGCGATTTTCGGCTGGACATGGGGCGCCGCGGCCTGGGGCTTTCACGTGGTGGCGTACATCCTGCTGAACTCCTCAATTAACAGCTTGTGTCACATGATCGGGTACCGCAATTACAACAACCTGGCGACGAATCTGAGATGGATCGCATGGATGACAGGCGGAGAAGGGCTGCACAACAATCATCACGAGCACCCCACGTCGGCCAAGTTCTCGCGAAACTTGACTAAGAGGGAGTTTGATCCCGCATGGACGGTGATCCGGCTATTGGAGCGGTGCGGATTGGCGCGCGTCAAACCGGAGCCGGTGGCCAAGGCAGCTTGAGCCGCGGACGCGGATAAATTCGGAGCAGGACCCGGCTTTGCCTCCGAAATTATTCGGAGCAGAATCGGGTATTTTACTTTTAGAGAGCCTGGCAGGCTCAGTAAAATTCTTGGAAAAATTTGGTTATTAGTGAGACATTTGTGCGCGGGGGTGCGGAAAGCGCGCCTGACTCAACATCGCCATTCCCAAAAGCTTTTGGTGCGATTACAATAATAATCGGATTAGAGTAGCTAAAATCCGCAGTAAAAGGCATCGCAAAGCTTCGCGGAGAGATTCGATGAATGTGACTCAAATTATCACCCAATTGCGCGAGGAGCGCACGGCTTTGGACGAGGCGATCGCGGTTTTGGAACGGATCGCACGGTCTGGCCCGCGAGGACGGGGCCGGCCGCCCAGCTGGCTATCGGGGGTGACGGGGGGAGGCGCCAAGCGAGTGTTCAGCGCCGCCACCCGGAAAAAGATGGCGGAGGCGCAACGGAGACGCTGGGAAGCGTACCGAAAGGCCAAGGAGCAGAGTTGAGGCGACGCCTCTCCGCACATTCCGTTTCTTTGTCCTTGCGCGCGGAGGCGCGCCAGTCAGTCGCCGCTACAAAGCGGCGATCACGGCGTCCGTGAATTCCGCCGTGGCGGCGGAGCCGCCGACATCGGGGGTCAGGCAGCGCTTGCCGGCGTAGACCTTTTCCACCGCCGCGCGGAGGCGAGCGGCCGCGTCCAGTTCGCCGATATGGCTAAGCATCATGGCGGCGGAAAACATCATGGCGGTGGGATTGGCGACGCCCTTGCCTGCGATGTCCGGAGCGGAGCCGTGCACGGCTTCAAAAACGGCGATTTGTTCGCCGAGATTCGCGCCGGGCGCGACTCCCAGTCCACCGACCAGGCCGGCGGCCAAATCCGAGACAATATCGCCGTAGAGGTTCGGCAACAGAAGGACGTCGAATCTTTCCGGGCGGATGACGAGTTGCATGGAAGCGTTGTCGACGATTAATTCTTCGTATGAAATCGCGGGGTATCGCTGGGCCACTTCGCGGCAGCATTGCAGAAACAGGCCATCGGCGAGCTTCATGATGTTGGCTTTATGAATCGCCGCGACTTTTTTTCGGCCCCTGGCCGCGGCGAATTTAAACGCGGCCTCGGCGATGCGGATCGACGCATGGCGCGTGATCACTTTCAGGCTTGTGACCACGCCGGGGATGATTTCGTGCTCCAGGCCGGAATAGAGATCTTCCGTGTTTTCGCGAAAGATGACCATGTCGATTTGCACGTCGCTGAAGCGGGTGACCAAGCCGGGCAGGGAGCGCACGGGCCTGACGTTGGCGTAGAGATCGAGCCGTTTGCGGAGGGCGACATTGACGCTGGTATAGCCCCCGGCGACAGGGGTGGTCACGGGCGCTTTCAGGCCGACGCCGGTGCGCTCCAGACTCTCGATGACATATTGCGGCACGGACTGGCCGGTTTTGGCGATGACGTCGGGGTTAAGCTCGACGACTTCCCAGTCGATTTGGACGCCCGCGGCTTCGACGGCGCGGCGCGCGGCGGCCGATACTTCGGGGCCGATTCCGTCGCCGGGGATGAGGGTGACTTGATGGGGCAATTTGGCTCCTGGGGGGAGTATCTAGAGGTCTGTTCTTCCCGCGTACATTTCGCCGATGAGCGCGCGATTGTTTTCAATGGCCCGATCGCGCCGGAGTTTCATGGTGGGGGTGAGCTCGCCGCGCTCGATAGAAAACTCGCGATCGAGTATTTTGAATTTGCGAATCTGTTCGAACTGGGCAAGATTGCGATTGGCCTCTTTAATGGCTCGCTCGACATGCGAGCGAGCCTCGTCGCAAGAGCCGGAGACCGTGAGCAGCGCGGTGACGTAGGGCAGGCGGTCGCCGATCAGCAGGACCTGACTGATGACAGGTTCGCGCTTCAGCATGGCCTCGATGCGCGCGGGATAGATTTTCTTTCCGTTGGAAGAGACGATCACTTCCTTTTTTCGTCCGGTGATGTAGTAGTAGCCTTCGGAGTCAACTTCGGCGATGTCTCCGGTGGCAAGCCAGCCATCGCGAAGCACCGAGGCGGTGGCCTGGGGATCGTTGTAGTAGCCGGCGAAGAGAGAGGGAGTGCGCAGCAGCAACTCGCCGTCTTCGGCGATGCGCGCCTCGACGCCCGGCAAAAGCTTGCCGATGCTGCCGGCCTTGGGGCGATTTAACGGATTGAGAGCCGCGACGCCGCCTTCGGTGAGGCCGTAGCCTTCGATCAACGGAAGACCGATGGCGGCGTAAAATTCGGCCAAATGCTTCCCCAGTGGCGCGGCTCCGCTGGCCGCGACGCGAAGGCGGCCGCCCAAGCGCTCGCGGATTTTGGAAAACATCGCGCGGTCGGCCATGCGCAAAGAGGCTCGCATCCAGGCGGGAACGGGCTTAGCTTGCTGGCGCAACTGGGCGGCCTTCGCTCCCAGACCCACGGCCCCGTAGAACAGCTTTCTGACCGGAGCCGGCCGCTTGCGAATCTCGGCCGCGATGGAGGAGTGGACGCGATCCCAGACGCGCGGCGGCGCGAGGAAGAAGGTCGGGCGGATGGAGCGCATTTCGTGCGGCAGCTTGTTCAGGCTTTCGGAAAACCACACGCAAGCGCCTTCGCGAATGGGCAATAGCTCGACAACCACGCGCTGTGCGATGTGCGCGGAGGGCAGAAAGGCGATGGTGGAGTCGGCGGGAGAAAGGGGCAAAACCGCGGGCCCCATATCGATGTTGGAGACCAGTGCGCGGTGCGAAGCGAGGGCCATTTTGGGTTCGCCCGTAGCGCCCGAGGTCATGTAGAGGACCGCGTAATCCGAAGCGGACAACTCCTGGCGGATACGCTCGAAGGCGCTCGGATCGGAGGCCAGGATGCGCCGGCCTTCGGCGCGAACTTGATCGAGGGCGCGAACGCCGGCCGCCGATCCCGTCAGCAAAATTGAGGGCTGGTCCGCGCCGCCCTGCCGCAGCTTGCCTAGGGCGTCTTCGTTTTCCACCAGAAGCCAACGCGCGCCGCAAGCTCGTAGAGTGCGGGCCTGGTCGGAATAGGGGAGGCTGGTGTAGAGAGCCGCGGCGATGGCGCCCGACGACATTACGGCGAGATCGGCAAGATAAAATTCCGCCCGCGTCTCCGATTGCAGCGCGACGATGTCGCCTTTGCGGATTCCGAGCGCGCGCAAACCGACTGCGATTTGCCGCACTTGCTCGGCGTACTGACGCCAGGTACAGGAGCGGTATTGGCCGCCGCCGATGGGCTGCTGGAGCGCGATCGAATCAGGATATTTCGACGCAGTGAACTCGAGGATGTCCCAGATAGTCCGATCGCCACGCTCGGCAGAGGGGTAGTTCACTGGATCATGCTAACATCCGCCGGGTCATTCATGACGCCGCGCGAGGTTAGGATCCACCGCGCCGGCGCCGTGGGCGGGAAAATATGCCGCGAGCAGACTTGATCCGGCCAGGAGCGCCGTGGCCGAGGCGTAAACCGCGAGGTCGCTGGACTGGAGGCCGTAGAACTGGCTGGCCAGCAGGCGGGTGAGCGCGGCGGCTAGAGCGAGGCCGAGCGGCGCCCCGACGGCGAACATGCGGAGCGCGTCTCCGAGCACCATCGCGCGCACGCGCGCGGCGGTGGCGCTCGGCGCCATAGTCCGGGAGAGATTCAGCAGCGATTTGGCGAATAAGCCCGCGGAAATCAGCAGCAAAAGAGAGATTGCGATCGGTAGCGGCGCGCTCAAGCGTTATCAAAAGTCGTGGCTTAGCACCACGACGGGATGATCGCCGGGAGTGCGGTCGTCGTCTTCACTCATCAGACAGCGAGCCCATGCGCCTAGGATATCCCGCCTTCAGAGGCGCGACGGTCGGGGCAGCCGTTTTTGGGGTCGAAAATCTTCAAGTAGCGCTTCGGGGCGTGGGCTAGCGTTTGGCGGCGGCGGCGCCGGAGAGAGGAGGCGGGCCGTTGGGGCCGCGGCCGCGGCGGCCGCCGGGCCTGAGGATCCGGCCGCGCGTTTCGCTTTGCAGCTCTTGCCATTGCTGGCCGGTCAAAACCATCCGCAGCTTCAAATCCATTTGAGAAGTAGTTTTGAAAAGCTCGGCGCGCGCGCTCATCAACTGCTCGATAGCTTCGTTAGCCTTGCGCTGATCCACCGGATCTTCATTCAGAACGGCCTGGAAATCGGTTTCCGCCCTGTTGACGGCGGCGCGCAAGTCCCGGAGCTTGTCCCGATAATCGGAAACCGTGGTCTGGATTTGTTTGGTTTGGGCGTCGGAAAGATCGAGGTTTTTCACGATGGGGCTTTCCCACCAGGGCGGACGAGGTCCCGGTCCGGGCCCCTGCGCGGAAAGGATTCCAGGAAGGACGAGAACCAGCGCGGCAGCACTCTTTCCCATATCGGTTCCTCTCAATTCTCGCCTTCCTCGGCCAAATCGGGGACGGGTTCGAACAGCATTTGGATCGGCGCCGCGGCGCGAGGCTCCATCGACTCCTCGATGGAGTAAACGTCAGAGAACAGTTGTTCATCGGTCAGTTCCGGTTTGGCGGCGGGAGCCGGCCGTTGCGGCAGGTGGGCGGACGGCCAAAGGAACAAGCCAAGCACGAATAACAGGCCCGCGGCCAGCGCGGGGGCCCATTTTGCCTGGCTCCGAGGCGGCTCGGTGAGCCGCGCGTATACGGCGCGGCGCTGCGCGGCTAGAAAGTGGCTGGGAACTCCGATCGAAGCGGCGGCTTCCGATCGTCTGCGCTGGTAGGCCGCGTAGCGGCCGGCGCACTCTTCGCATGCGAGAAGATGCGCATGAGCCTCGCGTTCGCCGATTCCATACAGGCAATGCAGGAGCTCGTCTTGATTCAAGTGCCGACTCATCTCGATCCCTCGTACAGGTCGCGCAACTCTCCGCGCAGCTTTGAGACGGCGCGGAACATGTGCGCCTTTACTGTTCCGACATCCAAGCCCAGGATGGTTCCGATCTCGTCCAGGCTCTTATCTTCGTAATGGCGAAGCGTGAAGACGGCCTTCTGCCGGGCGGAAAGCCGGCCGAGGGCCGATTCGAGACGCATCGCGATCTGAGAAGCGAAATAGCGGTCTTCCGCTTCGGGCGCCTTAGACGCCGTTCTCTCCAGGGTTCCGGCGTCATCGCCAGGGCTTTTTCGCCAGAATCTCCATTTGCGGGAACGCAGCCGGTCCAAACAAGCGTTCACCGCGATTCGCGTGAGCCACCGCGAGGGATCGTCAAGATCCTTGGAGTCGTCCTTGACGAGGGCCTGGTACGCCTTCAGGAATACGTCCTGGGTAGCGGAACTGGCTTCGTCGGGATCCTGGAGCAGGCGATGGCAGAGAGCGAAAACCCGGCGCTGCTCGGCGGCCATCCAGGCTCCGAACTCGGACACCAACTCGGCGCCAGTCCGGGCGGAGGCCAGAGGCTCCACCATCTGCCCCATCATATTCTTCACGACGACCGTAGTTTATAACGGTTTACGTTCGCTTTGCGCGTTCCCAATCGCGGCGCGGCTCCAAGCGTCCTGTGCTGAATGAGTTCGGTTCACGCCGCCGCCCGGTCCCGAAAAGTTGCCTTCCAAATAGAGGCATGAGCAACCTTGACATCAAATGGATCGGGTGCGCGCCCAACAATTTCCGGCCGGGCCGGCCGCCGGGATCGGAAGTGACCGCCATTGTGATCCACATTATTGACGGCTCCCGCGTTGGGGCGGACGCCACCTTTCTGGACAACACGCTGGCCGATCCGAGGAGCGCCCATTATTCGGTTGGCGTTGACGGTACGGTGCACCAATACGTGAAAGAATGCGATACAGCGTTTCATGCCGGGGTGGTTGTAAATCCGGTATGGAAAGGACTTAAGAAGAACGCGCTGGGCGAGCACGTCAATCCCAACTCCTACACCATCGGCATCGAGCACGAAGGCAAGCCGGAAGATGAATGGACGGACGCCATGTATGCGTCCAGCGCGGCGCTGCTCGGGGAAATTTCCGGGCGTTATCCAGCTTTGAAGGTTTTGACCCGCGAAAACGTGATCATGCATAGAGAGATCCGGGCGGACAAAGCGTGCCCAGGTTTCAAGGTGGATATGGACCGGTTGATCGCCGAGGCGTCGGCGCGTGCCGAAAGCACGCGAATTGTAATCTTGTAGTCGATGCGAATCGTCTACCTACATGGCTTTGCCTCCAGTCCAAAGTCGAGCAAAGCGCTTTTTTTTAAGGAGCGCTTCGCTGAATGCGCCGTCCCGGTGGAGGTTCCGGCGCTCGATGACGGAGACTTCACCGGATTAACCATCACCCGGCAACTGGAGGTAGTGGAGCGAACGGTGGCCAATCGTCCCGCGACGTTGATGGGTTCGAGCTTGGGCGGGTATTTGGCTGCGCTGTTCGCCGCGCGCTGCCCGGCGGTCGAGAAGTTAATCCTTATGGCTCCGGCGTTTCGGTTTCCGAGCCGCTGGCGGGAGCTATACCCGGCGGCGGAGATGGAGGAATGGAGACGAAAGGGGGTTTGGCCGATCTATCACTTTGGCTCGCGCGGCCCACAGCCTCTGGGCTACCAACTGGTGGAAGATTCCCAGCGATACGAGGATGAGCCGGAGTTTTCCCAACCGGCGCTGATCTTTCATGGGATGCGGGATGACGTTGTTCCGGTGGAGTTTTCGCGACAGTATGCCTCCCGGCGGCCCAATGTCACCCTGCGGCTGTTCGACTCCGGGCACGAACTTAGCGAGGTGTTGGAGCCGATGTGGTGGGGGGTGCGCCGGTTCTTGGGAATAGAGCGCCCAGGATCGGATCGACTGGGGTAACGTTCTATGTCGGAGCCGGTGAATATGATAGAATTAATAGTAGGCAGTTTTCGAAGCGTTCGGCGCTACCAAAAATGGAAACGTCGTCGCGATGAGTGTCGTCATACCTGTGAAGTCGCTGATACGTATGGCCGGACTTCGAGCAGGGGGTAGGAAGTGCCAGAGCAAGTAAATGGCGCCCCTGGAGCGCCGAACGACAATCCCGATATTCATCTCCAGCGTCTTCTTGCACCGCAAAACCTGGAAGATCCATGGTTCAAGACGGTTTTCCAGGGCATCAAAGACGTTATTCATCCGCCCAAACTGCCGCCGCTGGAGGTAACTTCAAGGCCGGTTGACCCGAGGGAATTGAAAGGGCTTACCGGTCTGTACGGCGGCAACGAAACCAAGGCCGGTCTGGGCTCTGTCGCAATCCACTGTGGAGTGATCGCGCTGCTTTTCATCATTGGCTCGCTAAAGCCGGTGCAGAACGTAGTCCAGCAGGCAGTGACTCCGCTATTTACGCCCGACCTTAGCGCGTTCAAGCCGAAGAAACAAGAGATGCATGGCGGCGGAGGCGGCGGCGCGAAAGAGATTTTGAACGCGAGCAAGGGCAAGTTGCCCAAGATTGCCCCGAAGCAATTCACCCCACCGCGCGTGGATCCGCCACCAGACCCCAAGCTTCCGATGACGCCGACCATCGTGGCGGATCAGCCGCTTCCCAACATCCAGGCGAATAACTATGGCGACCCATTGAGCAAACTAGGCATGTCGTCCAACGGCATCGGGTCGGGCGGGGGTATTGGAAGTGGCAAGGGCGGCGGCGTTGGCCCAGGCAATGGAGCCGGATTTGGACCGGGTTCCGGCGGCGGGTTTGGCAACGGCGCCTACAGGATTGGCGGCGGCGTTTCCGCTCCGAAGCCAATCTACCAACCCGAGCCCGAATATTCCGAAGAAGCGCGCAAAGCCAAGTGGCAGGGTACGGTGTTGCTGTCGCTGGTTGTGGATGAGGCCGGCAGGGCAGTAAACATCAAGGTGACCAAGTCCCTTGGCCTTGGTTTGGATCAGAAAGCCATCGAAGCGGTGGAGAAGTGGAAGTTCGAGCCAGGGAAGAAGGACGGCAAGCCCGTTCCTGTCATGGCGACCGTGGAAGTGAACTTCCGGCTGTTGTAGCCGTTACGCCGCGCTACCCACAACGCCCGTCATCGGGCTGCTCGCAGCCGCGTAGAGTTTTTTCGGCATTCTCCCGGCGAGATAGGAGTATCGGCCTGCTTCTACCGCTAATTTCATTGCGGTAGCCATGGCAACGGGCTCCTGGGCGGCGGCGACCGCCGTATTCAACAGCACGCCATCGTAGCCCAGTTCCATTGCGATGGCGACGTCGGAGGCGGCGCCGACTCCGGCATCGACAATCAGCGGGACCTGATGAATCATTTCGCGCAGAATGCGGAGATTGGCGACATTTTGGATCCCCAGGCCGCTGCCGATGGGCGCCGCCAGCGGCATCACGGCCGCCGCGCCGGCGTCGATCAACCTGCGAGCGTTCACCAAGTCGTCGTTGGTGTAGGGCAGCACTACAAAACCTTCCTTGACCAATACGCGCGTGGCTTCCAGCAATCCAACGTTGTCTGGAAAGAGAGTTTTTTCGTCGCCGATCACCTCCAGCTTCACCCAATTCGATAGTCCGGCTTCGCGTCCGAGACGGGCTGTGCGAATCGCGTCGTCGGCGGTGAAGCAACCGGCGGTGTTCGGCAGGATGAAGTATTTCGAGGCATCGATGTAGTCGAGAAGAGACTCTTTCGACTTATCGCCCAAGTTCACGCGCCGCACGGCGACCGTGACCACTTCCGCTCCGGAGGCCTCGTGGCATCGCCTCATTTCCGGAAAGCTGTTATACTTGCCGGTCCCGATGAAGAGGCGCGAGCGGAATTCCCGATCCGCGATTTTGAGCGTATCCATGACCTCTATTCTAAGTCTCCGTTATCATGGTTGTTCATGAGCAAACGCCGCAGCATTGAAGTTCCGGGCCTAGAGCACGTCCATCCTATTCCGAATGCTTCGCGCATCGGGCCGTTTCTGATGACGGGGGGAATCTATGGCAAAGATCCGGCCACGGGCAAGCTAGCCCCCGACGCGGCGGGCCAATGCAAGCTGATGTTCGAGAACATTCGGCGAGTGCTCGCGGCGGGGGGAGCCAAGCCCGAAGACGTGATCAAAATTCACGTCTGGATGAAAAATAAGGATGACCGCGTGTATCTGAATCCGGAATGGCTGGCGATGTTTCCCGATCCGCACTCTCGCCCCACCCGGCACACTTTCCTGGACATGGATCAACCGTACGGCGCGTTGGTTTCCTGCGAAGTGATCGCGGTAATTGACGAGTAGAGACGGGCGAGGAGCCATGCGCGAAACCGTTAGCCCGGCGCGGGCGATTCACGGCCTGATCTCGCTTCCGGGGGATAAATCCATATGCCACCGCTGGGCCATGCTGGCGGGCATCGCCGAAGGACAAAGCACGATCGCTAATTACTCCACTGGCGCGGACTGCCAGTCGACGCTTGGCTGCCTGCGGGCGCTGGGAGCGAAGATCGAGCGCGATCGTCAGGGGCGGGTGGTGATTCAAGGCGGCGCGCTGAGCGAGCCGCGCGACGTGCTGGACGCGGGCAACTCCGGATCGACGATTCGAATGCTGTCGGGGATTCTCGCGGCCCAACCGTTCCGCTCGCAGATCGGCGGCGATGAATCGCTTTCGCGGCGTCCGATGGCCCGCATCATTCAGCCGCTCATGGAAATGGGCGCGTCCATCGAAGCCCGCGAAGGGACGTATCCGCCGCTTAAAATCTACGGCCGCGCCCTGCACGGCATCGATTACAGCTTACCCGTGGCGAGCGCACAGGTGAAAAGCTGCATTCTGTTTGCGGGGCTCTTTGCGCGAGGCGACACTATTGTGCGCGAGCCAGTGCGCACGCGCGACCACACGGAGGTCGCGCTACGCGAGTTCGGCGCGGACATTAGCTCGGAAAGGCGCGTCATCACGCTGCGCGCAGGCGCGCGGCTGACCGGCCGCGAGCTCTACGCCCCCGGTGATTTGTCTTCGGCCTGCTTTTTCCTGGTGGCGGCGCTGATGGCGAAAGAAGCGGACTTGGTGATTCAAGCCGTCGGGCTGAATCCAACGCGCTCGGCATTGCTCGACTTTCTGATGGCGATGGGAGCGTCGATCCAGGCGCTGGACCTGCGTCAAGTGGCGGGAGAATTGATCGGCAATCTGCGCGTCCGCACATCGCGGCTGACCGGCGGCGTGATCGAAGGCGCGATGACCCCCGCGCTGATCGACGAGATTCCGGCGCTGGCGGTGCTGGGCGCGGCGTCGCCGGGCGGCCTGGTAGTGCGGGACGCCTCGGAATTGCGGATCAAGGAAACCGATCGCATAGCCGCCATCGAAGAAAATTTCCGGCGCATGGGGTTGAGGATTGAAACGGAGGCGGACGGCTTTCGCGTCCCGGGCGGACAGGCTTTTCGCTCCGCGGAAATCGATTCGCGTGGCGATCATCGCATTGCCATGGCCTTCGCGGTCGCGGCTCTGGCCGCCGATGGGCCCTGCGTGATTGACGGCGCGGAATCCGCGGGGATTTCGTTTCCGGAGTTTTTCGGCACGCTGCGCGAGATCGCGAGTTAAGCCCGCCCTGCACGGCTGCGGCTCAGCTACGCGCTAGCCGAAGATCGTCGCGACCGAGACCGAGCGGCGCCGCTCCAGTTGCAGTTGATTGAAGCCGAGCAGTTGCCTTTTCTACGACTCCGACGGCCGGAAGATTCTGACGGGCGAACGCGGGGGTGACCGAACAAGAGATCGAGCTGGGCGCCAAAAGCGGAAAGGGGACTAGGAGATTGGGAAGCGGATCGTCTTCGGCCGCCCTAAACTAGCGAACACAGCCTGCATGGTTGCTTGCGTGACGTTCACTTGTTTTCGAATCCAATCCATGGCGGAGGTCGTAGATTGCGTCGCGCCTCGTCCGCCCATCGCCTTCGAACGTGGTACGACCCAAGCCAGGGCCCACAACCGAAAGTCGCAACGCCTTTACTCTCACATCCTGGATTCGATCTTCGGAGTCGGTTGGGAAATCGAATTCACGGCAGCTCCCATCCGGTTCCTCATCAGGCAGCTCTTCTTTCAAAATCAACCTGGGACAAGCTGGTCCAATAAGGCCTTTGCGGTTTAGTCCCGGCCATATTGATAACACCAATTGTGTCGTTCCAGCGAAAGGGTGGCGCGATAATGAAGATCGCTATTTTTAGCCAGAACGGACAAGTGACGACCTGCCCGGGCTAGCGAGGGAAGCCGCTGGGGTAGGAGCGGAGGCGTGTCCAGACGCCGTTTTCAGCTACACTTGAACGTGGTTCGCCTGGCCTCTATCCTGCGCGTCGCTGTTGGAAACGCGCTGGAGATGTACGATTTTCAAATTTTTGCCTATTACGCTTCCGCTATCGGCGCGACATTCTTTCCGAGCGGCAGCGAGTTCGCGTCGCTGATGCCGGCGCTGTTGACATTCGGCGCGGGATTCCTCATGCGGCCGCTCGGCGCGATCGTCCTAGGAACTTATATCGATCATCGCGGCCGCCGAGCGGGCCTGCTGCTCACGCTCGCTTTGATGGGCCTGGGCACTTTATCCATCGCCGTGCTGCCGGGATACAGAACATTAGGAATCGCCGCTCCGTTGCTGTTGTTGGCGGGCCGGCTAGTGCAAGGATTTTCGGCCGGCGCGGAGCTGGGCGGGGTCTCTGTGTATTTGTCGGAGATCGCCACGCCGGCTCACAAGGGATTCTACGTGAGTTGGCAATCGGCCAGCCAGCAGGCGGCGGTCATGTTCGCGGCTTTGCTGGGGCTCGCGCTGGCTTCGTCGCTCTCCCCCGCGCAGATGAACGACTGGGGATGGCGCATTGCCCTACTGGCTGGATGCGCCATTCTCCCGCTTCTGCTTTTCCTCCGGCGGTCCCTTCAGGAAACCGAGTCGTTCCTAAGCCGCGCCGAGCATCCCTCGGCGTGGAAAATCGCGCGTATTCTGGCGGCGAATTGGCGCGTGGTGACGCTCGGCGTCATGCTTTCCACAATGACCACCGTGTGTTTCTATATGGTGACTGCCTACACGCCGACCTTCGGAAACGGCATTTTGCGCTTGCCGCCGGCCGGCGTTTTGGCAGTGACGTTGTGCGTGGGAACGTGCAATCTGTTGGTCCTGCCGTTGTCGGGCGCCCTTTCGGACCGGGTGGGCCGCCGCCCGATTCTAATCGCATGTACCGTGGCGGCTCTGATCACCGCTTACCCCGCCCTGCGATGGCTGGCGGCCGCGCCGTCTTTTACGAGGCTGCTGACGGTGGAGTTATGGCTCGCGTTTTTGTATGCCGCTTACAACGGCTCCATGGCCGTATTTCTCACCGAGATCATGCCAGCCGAGATGCGCATCTCCGGCTTCTCATTGGCCTATAGTATGGCGACGGCCATCTTCGGAGGATTTACGCCGGCCATCTGCACGTATCTGATCCACCGCACAGGCAACCCCGCGATGCCCGGCCTCTGGCTTTCTTTGGCCGCGATCTGCGGGTTGACCTCGGCTCTTACGCTTTCGCGCCGCCGCGCCGGCCTGGCGACCCCCGCGCAGGCTCAGAAAATTTGGGCGCGTGGGGTATAATCGCGTGTTTGGAAAGCCTGAGTTGGCTTTCCAGGAGGCGCTTCATGAGATTTGGAATAGCTCTGCTCGCGATGTTTTCGCTCGCCGGCTTTGCCCTGGCGGACGATTTAGACGACCACTACGCCGCGCTCAAAGAAGCGCAGCCCAAAAAGGATCCGGATGAGGTGAAAAAGCTGGCGCTGGAAACGGCCAAGG
>Ga0070738_10004055_pt1 | contig 18176 bp, 17 predicted proteins | sample Coa_R2_2_FD_66446 | JGI IMG/M metagenome (GOLD analysis project Ga0070738, IMG submission 66446) | Surface soil microbial communities from Centralia Pennsylvania, which are recovering from an underground coalmine fire - Coalmine... | ecosystem: Environmental > Terrestrial > Soil > Unclassified ...
CCGACTCCCCGAGCTCAGGAAGCGGCACTTTAACGATCGTCTCGATCACGCAAACTCTCCAGCGCAAGTCATGGGGTCAGAACTTCATTGTATGACCGCACTGTACCCGCGCAAGCTGCGCTCATCGGAAATCGCGGACCACCATCTAGGGAGATTTTTGCCGGCTCCCGGCGCCCAGGGGGCTCGTCGCGGCCCCCGCCACCCCCAAAGGGATGCACGGCTTCGGTACCGTTTCGGCGCTGAGCGGCCAAAGCACGCGAGGAGGAAGGCGAGGTCGCGCAGCCCAAAAGGCCGCGACGATCTCAGCCAAATCAAGGAGCAGAAGGCAGGCGAGCCCGATCCGATCGTGGGACTTGGGCGGAGCGGCCGTCATCGTGTATAAGTACACACCGTCGTGCGGTCGTGGCGGAATTGGTAGACGCGCGGGTTTCAGGTACCCGTGGTGGCAACATCGTGGGGGTTCGAGTCCCTTCGACCGCACCAAAAAAGAGTGAGCAGGCTCCCTGGGCTCCGCTCACTTCACGGAGTAGACGATCACGTTCCCTTGGTCGCCGATCAAGAGCTTCACAAAGGGCGAAAAGTCCAGCTTTGCGCCATCTAGGTCATCGAGGCTCAACTTTGGAACGCCGAGCTGATCGGACATGTAGAGCGCTAGCCACAGCGGCGAGCCGAGGTATCCGGGTCCGAGCGAGCGCTTTCGGGCGAGGACGCGCAGCACCTGATTAGCGAGCGACTGGGGCGCAAATGAGTGCGCGGCCGGCTCGAATTGCGGAATGGTTGTCGTTTTGCACGGACAGCAATAGTAGCTGGCGCTGATCGTCTTGAGCTTCGGATACGAACCGTCGAAGTCGACGATCTGCCTCGCCGGCAGGGCGCTGAAATCGGACTTGCGGAGAAAGCCCAGGAACTCTTCGACGACTCCGTCACGATCATATGTGCCGTTCTGGGTCATCCAGGCCCGGATCTCGAGGTAGTATCCTTTGAGCTTCGCCTCCAACGACGGCTCTTGCTGAAACGCCCGCCTGATGCCGACATTGATGAACTGTAGAACACCGATGAAGGGCGCGGATTCGATGACCTCCGCCGTCTCGACGTGGGCAACTGACCCGTCGGAGAACTCGGCGCGGACGTCCGGCGTCGGTGGCGTCTGACTATGGAGATTAAATTCACGATATCCGGCAGCCGCCAGTAAAAAGCGGACGGCGTTGCGTTCGCTGTAGGCCTGCGTGTAGCGCAGGTCCGTCGTTGGATCGTTCTTAAATTCGGGCGCGACGTCGCGCAGCGGTACGCCGTCATAGCAGATCGCGCCGTCGATCCCCTGAAGGTTACTGGGCGCGTCATGACGCTCGGCCAAAATCGTTCGACCGTCGCTATCGATGTACTCGAAGGGCTCGTTCATCGAGCTGGGACTGCTGCAGCCTTTGCTACATCCTTTTTCCGAAGTAAATTGCCGTAAATTGCGGCGGGGGTTACGGCGAACGGCAGGCCTAATCTCCGGATCGGCTGGGGCGGGAGCGATCGCCGGCCCACCTTGGCGGTTGGAGGTCTCTCCAAACTCGCTGGGTGGCCCTTGCCCCCGAGAATCGAACAAGTGTTTGTTCCACAGCGAGCCGGGACTCCCGCAATCGGCCCGAACCTGTGATCGATTGGCATTTATATTTGGCAATTCATTACCCTTATGATAGGTTATTGCCATAACTTAATGCCAATATTGGACACATCCCTCTCATGGCCCGTAGCACATCCGCTATCCTTACCGAGCTCTCCCAGCTTGCCGCCACGCAGGGCGGCTTTCTGACCGCCGCCCAGGCGACCGCCGCCGGGATCACTTGGCAAGCTCTCAACCGGCTCGCCAAGCGCGGCTTCCTCGAGCGCGAGGAACGCGGGCTCTACCGCCTGAGTCATCTTCCGATCGGCGAGAACGCCGAGCTTTGGAAGGCCTTGCTTTGGCCGGCGCTTGATCGCTCAGACGGCGTGCGCGCCGTTCTCTGCTATGGAACCGCACTCAGCCTCTACGACGTCTCGACCATCAACCCGAAGAAGACAGACGTCGCCGTTCCGCGCGCCGTGCGCATTCGCCGCCGCACGCCGCCGCCACCAGGGCTTGAGCTCCATCGGAAGAGCTATCCGCCCGAAGACGTTACGACGGTCCAGGGCTTGCCGGCGACGACGCTGTTTCGCACACTCGCAGACCTGATCGCCAGGAAGGGCGCGCTGCAGTTCGTCGACGAGGCCCTGGAGAGTCCGCGCACGCGGTCGCTTCTCACGAGCAAAGAGTTCGACACGCTGCAGGCGATGCGTGCGCTCGATCAGCGTGCCCTAACCGTACTTACGGGAGTATCATGACGCGACTACCGACAAATCGCGAGCTCGGACGCGCCGTCGAGGCCGCCGCCGCTAGCGACGCTGTTAGTGTGCGCCGACAGCGTCGCTGGATCGCCGTCAGCGCGCTGATCGAAGTTCTTCACATCGCGCAGCAGCGTAAAATCATCCAAGGTTTTCTCGTCAAGGGTGGATTCGCGCTCGAATTTCGCTTCCGAGGCAAAGCGCGCGCGAGCCGCGACGTCGATATCGTCCTCCCGATCGCGGCTGAGCGAATACTCGACGCCGTCGTTGAAGTTTTCCGAATCGGGTGGAGCGGCTTCACATTCGAGATCAAAGGCACCCCTGAACTGCGTGAGCATTCCTATTGTCTTCAGGTCGGTGCCCACTATCAGAAGCAGGACTGGTCGACCTTTCAGCTCGAGCTTGTCTTCGCCGACATCGCCGGACAAGACACGCTGCCACCTTTGGATCTCTCGGCCTACGGCTTGCTGACGCCAACGGGCATCCCGTGCATGACGATCGCAGAGCAGGTCGCACAGAAGCTGCACGCTGTGACCGACCCTGCCGAAGACCGGCCACGCGACCTCATCGATATCTACCTGTGCGTCACTCGGCTACCGCCCAACGATGACGAGCTGCGCGAGCACTGCGTTCGCATCTTTGCTGAACGGGCTACCCACGCGTGGCCGCCGGTCGTCGAAATGCGCGACGGTTGGCCTAGGCAACTGACGGATATCATAACCGGCTCCCACCTTAATCTAACCCCCGACGAAGTATTCACCGGCGTACGCGCTCTCGTCGAGCGTCTCGCGCAAGCCTAAGATGCTCCACAATGGCTGACAATAGCGCGACCGAATGGACTGACGCTACCTGGAAGGAAGTCGCCTATGATGAGAGTCTTCAGCAAAATCTATTCGGCGAATCGGATTTACTTAAGCAGAGCAATGAAACGAACGCAGCAGCATTCGGCAAGCGCTTGAAAGAGGTCGCCGGCTTTAAGTTCATTGCAGACCCCCTCCCGATGAAGAACGGCAACAATGCCGTTGTCTACTATCTGTTCTTCGCGTCGCCGAAGCAGGTCGTTCGAAAGATTATTACGGACATCTTCAAGAAATATCGTTAGAGGTTCGGGCGTTTCGCGCGTCGGGCGGCACTCTTGCGGGGCCGGTTCCGAAACCGCAGAGTCCGGTTCCGCCGATGTCGAACCCGCAGCTCCTTCAATGCGGGTGGAGCGCGATCGCCCGGCGGGCCAACAGCGCAGGGACGACGCCGCAAACGCCCATGATCGCAACGGCGACCCAAGCGAGATGAAGCCCGCGCGCGTCGGCGAGCGCCCCGAAGAGCGTCGGTGCGATCGCCCCGGCGGCGAAGATCGCCGTCAAGCCGACGCCGAGGACCGTCCCGGCGCGCGACGCCCCGCCGAGCTCCGCCATCGCCGCGGCGTACAGTCCGTTCCATCCCGACGCGCTCATCCCGAGGAAGGCAACCGCGACGAACAAGGCCTCCGTGTGATGCGGGGCGATCATCCCGATCGCGAACGAAGCGAGCGCCATCGTCAGCGTGATGAGGAGGATCGGCATCGTCCGATCCCCGCCGAATGCCAGATCGCTCAAGAACCCCCAAAAGATCCGCCCTGCCGCCGCGGCGACCTGCCCGATCGAGAACATCGCGGCGGCCACCGCGATCGGCAAGCCGTCGTTCGTCGCCGTCACCGCAATGAACGAGTTCATGCACATCTGCGCGCTGACGAGCACCATGCAGGCGAGCGTAACGAAGACCATGCGCGGATCGCGCACGACCTCGATGACGCCGGCCGCCGCCGTCCGCGTCCGCCGGTGCTCCGGGCGCATCTGCGCGTTCTCGCGGTATAGGCTCGTCGCGATCGTACACGCCAAGATGCAGACGAGCCCGCCGACGAGGAACGCGCCGCGATAGCCGAAGTGCGTCCCGAGGACCGGGAAGAGCACCCCGCCGAGCGCCGCGCCGAGCGGGACGCCGGTCTGGCGGATCCCCATCGCCAGGCCTCGATCACGCGTGAACCACGACATGATCGCGGTCCCGCCGGCCGGTGTCGTCGGCGAGTAAAAGACGCCGGCGAGGAAGACCGCAACGACCAGGACTCCATACGAAGGGACAGTCGCGCCGGCGACGAGCGCGAGTCCCATGAAGAAGCCGCTCACGAAGATCGCGCGCCGTTCGCCGATGCGATCGACCAAGATCCCGGCCGGAGTCAGAAAGATCGCCGAGCCGAGCGAGAGCGCGGTGAAGACCGTCCCGAGTTGCGCCTTGTCGAGATCGAGCGCCGAGACGAAGAACGGTGCGAGTGCACCCAGACCCTGTTGAATGAGCGACGCGCCCATCTGCGCGATCAAGAGCAGCCCGAGGATCACGTAGCGCGCGTGGCGCGCGTTCGGATCGATCATCCCCGCTGCACCAGCGCGATCCCGGCCGCGGTAGCGGCCAGGCCGAGGAGATCACGCCGCGTCGTCGGCTCATGGAGGATGAGCGCACCCAGCGCCAGCCCGAAGATCGGAGTGAGGAAAAAATACGCGCTGACGCGACTCGCTTGACCGCGCCGGAGAAGCCAATACCACAAGAGCGTCGCCGTCAAGCTCATCGAAAAGAAGATATAGACGAACGAGGCGATCAGCCGCGGAGTCCAATCGATGTGGGGCCGGGGATCGGCCCAGATGAACGGCGTGAGGGTCAGCCCGGCGATCGTCAGTTGGATCGCGGAGATGCTGAGCAGGTGGGCCTCGGTGCGGAGTCGCTTGAAGACGATGGTGGCGGCGACGTTGGCGCAAACGGCGATGAGCGCCAAGCTCACCGCGGCGGGATTCGCGTCGCCCGTCCCCGTCCGCGAGAACATCACGAAGACGACACCGCCGAAGCCCAGGAGCAGGCCGCAGCCTTTGCGCAAGCTCAGCGGCTCTCCGAGCAGCCGTGGAGCGACGAGCGCGAGGATGAGCGGGTTCGTGCTCGCCAGGATCGCGCCCATCCCTGCCGAGAGCGAGCGCAGCGACTCGTAACTGAGGCCGAGGTAGATCGAATTCGAAAGGATACCGAGCGCCGCGATCTCCGCCCAAGCTCGCCGGCTCGCCGGAAACGGTAAGCGCAAAAGCCACGCCGCCAGCCCCAGAACACTCCCCCCGAAGAGGAAACGGACGACCAAAAATAGCACCGGCGAGGCATCCAAAACTGCGACCTTGCTCGGTACGAACGCCGCCGCCCATAAGAAGATGTAGAAGATCGCAGCCGCCGGACCGCGCACCCGGGCCCCAAGAGACATGGGGTAGCAGTACAGCGCAACCGTGACGCCGCCTGCCGAGGTTTGGATGATCCCAATGGTTTCTGCGGTTCTCCCCCTGGCGGATTCGGTCGAGTTCCCCGAAGACGTCTATTCACAAGTGGTCACGCGCGCCGTCGAACGCGCCTCACCCTCGGTGGTCAACATCGAGGTGTTGCGGCGCGCGGGCGGGCGAGGCCGTTCGCGCGGTTCGGGTTCCGGCTTCGTCTTGGCCCCGGACGGCTTCGTTATTACGAACAGCCACGTCGTCCACGGCGCCGGCGAAATCGAGGTTGCGCTCCTCGACGGGCGGCGCGTCCCCGCGACCCTCATCGGCGACGATCCCGACACCGACCTCGCGATCATCCGCATCGATGCGAGCGATCTCGTCGCCGCAACGCTCGGCGATTCCTCCGATATCAAGCCGGGCCAGCTGGCGATTGCGCTCGGCAATCCTTACGGGCTGCAGGCGACGGTGACGGTCGGCGTCGTCAGCGCGCTCGGTAGGTCGTTGCGCTCGCAATCGGGCCGCTTGATGGACAACATCATTCAGACCGACGCCGCGCTCAATCCGGGAAATTCCGGAGGTCCCCTGGTCGATTCGCACGGACGGGTCATCGGGGTGAACACCGCGATGATCCCATGGGGCCAAGGGATCTGCTTCGCAATCGCGATCAACACCGCCAAGTACGTCGCGGGCTTGCTCATTCGTAACGGGAAGGTCTCGCGCGGATACGTGGGCGTCGCGGGCGCCGATCTCGAGATTCCGCCTCACCTGCGGAGGCTTCACGAGCTCACACAACGGCGCGGCGTCCTGGTCCACTCGGTCGAACCGGGGAGCCCCGCCGACCGCGCCGGGATTCGGGAGGGCGATCTCTTGATCTCGCTCGGCGATGCGCCGATCGACGGCGTCGACGAGCTGCACAAACTCCTGACCGAGAACCGCATCGGCGTCGAGACGAAGATCACGCTGATCCGGCGCAACGAGCGGCTCGTCCGTACGGTCGTACCGCGCGAACTGCAACCGATCGCCTCGAATTAGGCCGACGGCCGCTTCACGCTCGCCGGCCGAGCGGCCGAGCTGGGTCGCCGAAAAACCGGGCGACCGTCCCTCCCTCGAAGTGGGAGCGTGACGATGTTCGCGCGGCTCTTCCCGATCCTGGGGATCACGTTCATCGATATCCTGGGGTTCAGCATCCTGATCCCCTTGATGCCGTACTACGTGAAACATTTCGGCGCGCCCGATTTCGTCGTCGGGGTCCTCTTCTCGACGTTCGCCGCGTGCCAGCTCGTCGCCGGTCCCGTGTGGGGGAATCTCAGCGACCGGACGGGACGCAAGCTCGTCCTCGTCGTCAGTCAGATCGGTGCGACGATCGGTTGGGCGATGCTCGCCTTCGCACCCTCGATCGCGCTGGTCTTCGTCGCACGGATCATCGAAGGGCTCTCCGGGGGGAACATCAGCGTCACCCAAGCGTACGTCGCCGATCTCGTCGAACCGAAACAACGGGCGCGCGCGTTCGCTTGGGTCGGAGCGAGTTTCAGCGCGGGGATCGTCCTCGGTCCGACCTTCGGCGGTTGGCTCTTCTCGCGCTACGGCTACGTCGCGCCGTTCCTGGCGGCGGCGACGCTGCAGCTGGTCACGCTGATCGTCACGATCGCGATCTTGCCGGAGTCGCGTCACAAGGATGAAGAACCGGCGCCGGGGATCGGGACGATCGCGCGCTCGCTGCGCGACCCGCGGCTCTCGCCGATGCTGTGGCAGAAGCTCGGCTACGCGCTTGCACTCTACGGCTGGTTCCCGGTGTTCGCGCTCATCCTCGGGCTGCAACTCCATTTCAGCGAGGCAAGTACGAGCTTTTTCTTCGCCGGCTGGGGCGCGGTCAGCGTCGTCTACCAGCTCGGCGTCGTCGGCCGACTGAGCGAGGCAATCGGCGACCGCCACGCCTCGAACCTCGCGTTCGCCGCGCAGATCGCCGCGCTCGCGATGGTCCCCTTCGTCCACGACCTCCTGTTTGCGGCCCTGACGTTCGCGCTGTTCGCATTCGGACTCTCGGTGAACGGCGCGGCGATCGTGGCGCTGTTGACCGAAACCGTCCCGGAGAATCAGCGGGGGACGATCCTCGGGATCGGTTCATCGCTCGAAAGCGTCTCGGGCGTCGTCATGCCGCCGATCACCACGGCCGTCCTGGGGCTGTACGGGGTGCCGGCGACCGTCGCGATCTGTGCAGCCTTCCTCGTCGCTGCGCTGCTCATCGGGCTACGGCTGGCTGCGCGCGAGAGATCCGCGAGCGGCCTCGAGCGCATCGAGCCTTCGCCGTAAGCGCGCCGTACGTCGGGATGCGCGGCGCTAGGCGGCGCTGCGCTTGCGGCGGGTCTTCTTCTCTCCGCCCTTCTTGGCGGGCTTCCCGGCTCGTCCGGCGCTCGCACCCTTGGACTCCTCGAGGCTGCGCTGCAAAACGTCCATGAGGTTGACGACGTTGGTCGCGGCCGGCGCTTTGGCCTTGATCCGCGGAATTTCCCTCCCGGCGGCGCGGGCTTCGATGAGCGCGAGGAGCTTCTCTTTATAGGTGTCGTGGAACTGCTCGGGTTCGAACGTCGCGGACATCGTGTCGATGAGCATCTTCGCGACCTTCATCTCGTTCGCCGGGATTTTCTCGGCATCGGGAAAGTCGAACTCGGATTGCGCGACCAGCTCGTCGGCGAAGTGCATCAGCTCGAGGACGAGCGCGGCACCGTTCGGTTTCAGCGCCGCGAGATGCTCCCGGGCGCGCAACACGACCTTCGCAATCCCGACCTTGTTCGAGTCCTTCAGCGCCTCGCGCAAAAGGGCGTAGGCGTGGCGCCCCTTTTTCTCCGGTTCGAGATAATACGGCGTATCGAAAAACATCGGGTTGATCTCGGCGAGGTCGACGAACTGCACGATATCGACCGACTGCGTCGCCTCGACGGCGGCGTTCTTGAAATCCTCGTCGCTGAGGATCACGTACTTGCCCTTCTCGTACTCGTAGCCGCGCACGATCTCCGAATACGGAACCTCCTCGCCGTCGATCGAGCAGCGCCGGACGTTGGTGATTCGGCCTTCGTCCGCCTTGTGCAGGAAGTTGAAACGCAGATCGTTCGAGCGGATCGCGGGGTAGAGCTTTACCGGGATCGTCACCAGACCGAAGTTGATCGTCCCGGACCAAATGGCGTGTGGCACGTCGTTACCCCCAGAGCGCTTTGGCTTTCTTCAAGGCCGGCTCCAATCGCTGTTCCTTCCAGCCCCGACCTCCCCATAGATCCCCATTCTTCCGCAAGAGATCCGGGACGTTCTCGATCGTCCAGCGAGCCATCTCCGGGCGCGTATCGGGCGCGCGCTTACGGGTCATCGCCTCGACCTCGTCCCAGCCGAGCGGCCACGAGACCGGGGCCCTGGGGCGGGGCCGTACGGAGAACGGTGCGGCCATCGTCTTCCCCTCGCCGACCTGAACCCAGTCGAGATAGACCGTCCCTTTGGGCCGCTTGACGATCGTGCGCTCGAGCGTCGTGAGGTGAGGAAGCTCTTCGTGCACGCGCCGGGCGATCAGCTCGGCGAACGCCTTCGCGACGTCGTAGGTGTACCGCGGGACGAGCGGGATCACGAGGTGGAATCCTTTCCCGCCGGTCGTCTTCACCAGCGGCTCGAGCCCGATCGAAGCGACGATATCGCGAAAGCGCACCGCGACGCGAGCCAGCGTCGCGAGCGACGACTCGTACGGATCGAGATCGAACAGGACGAAGTCGGGACGGTCGAGCGAACCGACGCGCGACGTCCAAACATGCAGGACGATCGAAGCGAGGTTGGCGACGTACACCAGCGTCGGCTCATCATTGCAGACGATGAAGTCGATCGTCTTGCGGCGCCCGTCCTCCGACGGGACGGCGACCGTCTCGATCCACGACGGTAGCCCGCGCGGCGCATTCTTCTCCCAAAACGGCTGCTCCCCGATCCCATTTGGATAACGCTCCATCGTCAGCGGCCGGCCGCGCAAATGCGGGACGATCCAGTCGGCGACATCGCGATAATACCGGATGAGATCGCCCTTGGTGTAGCCGTCCTCGGGCCACAGCACCTTGTCGAGATTCGAGAGCGAGAGCTCGCGATCGCCCACCTTCACGAGCGTCCGCACCGCCGCCGGCACTACGCGATCGCTCTCTTCCGCGTAGGACGCTCGCGGATCACCGCACGGGCCGGCTTGTCGTCGCGCAACCCGAGAAAGACCGGGGCACGCAAGTAGCCGTCGTTCGTCCACTCGGAAAACTTCACCTCGGCGACGAGCCGCGGTCGAACGAAATGCACGGGCGCATTCGATTTGGGCAGCTTGCCTTTGAAAGGCGAGGTCTTGATCTCGAGCGGCTCGAGCTTTTTGTGGATCTCGCCGAGGAGCGCCGTGCTGAAGCCGGTCCCGACGTGGCCGACGTAGACGAAATCGTCGCCGTCGTAGACGCCCAGCAGCAGCGCGCCGAAATATCGGCGTGATCCGCGCGGCTCGGTCCAGCCGCCGATGACGAACTCTTGCTCGTGGACGGCTTTGATCTTCACCCAATCGCGCGAGCGGCGCGATTGATACGTCGAGTCGCGCCGCTTTCCGATGATCCCTTCGAGTTCTTCGCGCTTGGCAAGGGCGAAGAGCTCCTTCCCTCGTCCGACGACGTGCTTCGAATAGATCGCGTGATGGCCGGGGACGATCATCCGCTCCAACATAGCTTTGCGCTCTTCGAGCGGCTCGCCGCGCAAATCGCGTCCGTCCGCGTACAGCAAGTCGAACGCGGCGTAGGCCGTCGTCCCTTCGCCGGCATGGGGTTTGGGACGCCGGCTCTCGATCCGGTTTTGCAGTCGTTGGAACGACGAGCGGCCCCGCTCGTCGAGGCTCACGATCTCGCCGTCGACGATGACGGGACGCGTGTCGAACGCCGCTCCCAAATCTTCGAGCTCGGGGAATTTCGCGAGCAAGTCCTTGTCGTTGCGAGAACGCAACTCCACCCTGCCGTCGGTATGCACGGTACACAGGGCCCGAAAGCCGTCCCATTTGACTTCGAAGAGCCAGTCGTCGTCGTCGAACGGGGCGTCGACGAGCGTCGCCAGCATCAAGCCCTCGATTTTGGGGAGGCGCTCCGGCCGCTTGGAGATCGTCCTATGTTTCATGGCAGAGGCTGCAGGGCGCTCGCTCACCCATTCCTTCACCCCTTTGGTCCGGGCGATCTCATCGACCGTCCGGCCGCTCTTGACGCTCTCGGGATGCTCCTCGATCTTCCAGTCGGGATCTTCGAACTCGTCGTGATCCTTGATGAGCAGCCAGTTGTCGCCGTCGCCGTAGCGCGCGCCGCGCATTTTGACGAGGGTGAACATCCCGCGCAGCTTCTTGCCGGCCAGGCTGAATTTCAGCTTCCCTTCCTCGATCGCCCTGGCGGGATCGTCCGTCTCGAGCGGTGTCCACGTCCCCTCGTCCCAGACGATCACCGATCCCGCACCGTAATTCCCCTCCGGGATCACCCCTTCGAATCCGCGATAGTCGAACGGATGATCTTCGACGTGGACGGCGAGGCGGCGGTCGCCGGGATTCAGCGAGGGGCCCTTCGGGATCGCCCACGACGCGAGTACGCCGCCGACCTCCAGCCGGAAGTCGTAATGCATCCGCCGCGCCCGATGCTGCTGGACGACGAAGACGAGCTTCTTCGCTTTGCGCCGCTTCGCGGCGGTCTCGCGCCCGCGCTCACCCGAGGGCTCCGGCGTCCTGTCGAACCGACGCTTGTCGTCGTACTCCGAGAGCGGCTTCTTAGCGGGCATCGGCGTTCGCGGGGTGAGGCGGCGGCGGCGGCGGGCTCCAAGGTTGCCACACGAACAAGCCGATCAGCGCAAGGCACACGAGGATCGCGACCGCGCCGGCTGCCAACACGTTGGTCCGGTTCTCGGTGTGCGGCTCGTCCCAGTCAGGATCGGGTTTCATGGGATATGTGGTCCTGGATCGGGTTTGGAACGGCGGTGCTGGGAACGGCCGTCGCGCTGTGGCGCGCTCGGAGCCGCGGCCAGTCCTATTACGAAGCTCATGTCTACTTTATGACCTCTCGGTCGCACGCCCGGTTTGCCGCCCTCAGCGGGGCGTTCGCCCTCCTCTTCGCCGTAGCAGCCCTATACCCGCGGTTGCCGGCCGTGCCACTCCTGGCGATCTACGCGGTGTTGATCATCTTGTACGGCGCGTCGTTCGTCCGCGGGGCCGCCGGGGAAGACGAGTGAGACGATGATGCAAGACCTCCATTTTTCGCCCCGACCGAATCGGGCGCACGAGATCGCCTGGCGTCCCTGGGAAGCGGCGACCTTCGCCCAAGCGCAAGCCGAAGACAAGCCGATCCTCCTCGCGATCTCGGCCGTTTGGTGCCATTGGTGCCATGTGATGGACGAGACGAGCTATTCGGATCCCGAGGTCATCGAGACGATCAACGAGCGCTTCATCCCGATCCGCGTCGACAACGACCGCCGGCCGGACGTCAACGCCCGCTATAACATGGGCGGTTGGCCGACGACCGCGATCTTGACCCCCGAAGGGGACCCGATTACGGGTGGCACGTACATCCCGCCGTCCCAATTGAAGCGCACGCTCGATCAGGTCGCCGAGCTCTACAAAACGCACAAAGCCGAGATCGCGGAACGCATCAAGCAGCTCGAGCCGAAGGCGGCACCCCCGCCGGGGAGCGTCGGCGATCTTCACCCGAACATGGTCGCGCGCGTCGTCGAAGAGATCGCCGACGGCTTCGATCCCGAGTACGGCGGTTTCGGCTACGAGCCGAAATTCCCGCAAACCGACGCGCTCGAATTGCTGTTGCTCGAATATCGCCGCAGCCGCGCGCTCGGCTCGCCCGACGAGCGGCTGTACAATATGCTGGCCAAAACGGCGCTTGGGATGGCCCGCGGCGGGATGTACGACCACGTCGAGGGCGGCTTTTTCCGTTACTCGACGACGCGCGATTGGTCGGTCCCGCATTTCGAAAAGATGGCCGAAGATCACGGCGGGCTGCTGCGCGTTTACGCCGGATTATACAAGGTCTCGCACAACGCCGCGTTTCGCGAGACGCTGCGCTCGGCGTCGGGCTACGTTTGGACCACCCTCTGCGACAGAGAGGCCGGGCGGTTTTACGGCAGCCAGGACGCCGACGAAGAGTATTTCTCCCTGCCGCTCGAAGAGCGGCGCCGCCGGACGCCGCCCTACGTCGATCGGACCTCGTACACGAATTGGAGCGCGAATCTCGCGAGCGCATTCTTCGTCACGGCCGAAGCGCTCGGCGACGACGAGCTCGCGGCGTTCGCGCTCCGCGTGCTCGACGTCATCGCCCGGACGATGATCGACGAAGACGGGCTCGCCTATCACTATATCGTCCCGGGCGGCCGGCCGATGGTCCGCGGGCTGCTGACCGATCAAGTCGCGTATTTGCGCGCCCTGATCGACGCCCACGAATGGAGCGGCGAGGCGCGTTTCGTCGAACGGGCGCGGCTCTTGGCCGACGCGATCGAGGCGCACTTTCGCGACGAGCGCGGTGCCTACGGCGATCATGCCGGGCGTGAAGAGGTCCTCGGCCGGGTCCGGGTCCCCAACGCGCCGCTCAACGAGAACGGGCGTGCGGCCGATGCCCTCCTGCGGCTCGCGGTGATCGCGCAGGAGCCGCGCTACGATGAAATCGCCCGCAGAATCCTCTCGGTCTTCGTGAAGAGTTACGGGAAGGCCGGCTCGTTCGCGGCATCGTACGCAGCCGCGGTGCGGCGCGCGCTCGAGGCGCCGACGAGCGTGACGATCGTCGGGAGTCCGCTGCAAACCGAGTCGCTGCGCGAGGCGGCGCACGCCCAGTCCGATCCGCTCGTCACGATTCGGACGATCGATCCCTCCGACGGCGAACGGCTCGAACGCGCCGGGCTCCCGCCCGACGCCCCCGCCGCCTACCTCTGCAAGGGGACGAGTTGCGATCGACTGCTCGTCAATACGTAGGCCGATAGAACGTGTTCCAGAACCATACGCCCCACAATCCGACGACGATCGAGTAGCCGATCAGGACACCGCCCCATACGGGCATCCGCTTGGGGACCGCCAATGCCATCAGGACGAGCAGAAACGGCTCGAAATCGAGCGCATGGCGCATCCCGAACTGCGCGGTCCCGTTGACGTAGTAGAGCAGATTCGGAATCGCGACCAAGAGCGCCGCGACCCACATCGCGGCGACGACCGGCCGCGGCCGGCGGGCGAGGAACGCCAGGACCAGGGCCGGACTCGTCCAGGTCAGCGCGACGCCGCTGTATTCGGGGACGAACCACGGCGCCGTGTCGCGGATCGTCGGAGACTGCACGAAGAACGACCATAACTGATAGCCGACGTGGCTGAGGCCGAACGGTGAACCGACCGGCGAACCGACCGGATCCTGGTGAAAGAAGATCGTGTGGCCGCTATCCCACGGGACGCCCCAGCGGGCAAGATTGTAGCCGATCCAGAGGGCGAAGGCCGGGACGATCACGCCGCAGGCTTCGACGAACGAGCGCCGCCTGTAGGCGCGCAGATCATGCGGTATCCACTCCTCCACTTCGATCCGCAAGCCTCCGCGGTAGAGGAGATATGCGATCACGGGGAGCGCCATGATCATCGTAAAGCGCGATGCGACCGCACAAAGAAAGAGCAGCATGACCAGCCACGCTCGGCTCTTCCCGGCCAACTCGACCAGGGCGAGGAGCGTGAAACAGACGGCCGAGGTCTGAGCGATGAACCACACGTCGCCGAGCATCGAGCACCACAACAAATCGGTCCCGCCGAGCAAAAAAGCGACCAGCCACGCGCTCACGGCCGCACTCGCGCCCAAGCGGCGACACAGCGCCCAGGCGGCGCCGCAGGCGATCCCGCACAACAAGACCGCGAGCAGCGTCTGGTTCGCCGCCTTCCCGACGATCAAGACGACCGGTATCAAGAAGAGCGCCGGGAGCGGATCGTTGACGATATAGCGGTGACCGTCCGGTCCGAGGACCGCGTCGATGTACGGTCCCGGCCAGTCGATCCACAGCCGCCCGTGGATGAGGGCATCGGCGAACAGGACGTAGTTGTCGTACGGGGTCGAACGAAAGTGCGAAGCGATCAAGGTGACGATGAACCCGACGAGGCCCGCGATCACGGCGCCGTTCACCGCAGCACCTCCACGATCGGCGTGCTGGTGTGCTCGAGCGTCCGCGTCACGAACCCCTTGAGGTCGATCGTCGCCGTCGACACGACGAAGATCGGCCGGCTGCGCAGCCACCGAAAATACAGCGACTCGTAATCGGTCGGCCAGCCGACGACGATGATCCGATCCCCCAGCGAATGCTCGACATAGGCGCCGTATGCCAACGGTGTCGCATAGTTCCAGCTCGCGACGACGATCGCGTTGGGCGGCGTGCGGGCGCGAATCTCCGCGATGAAGCGGCTCGCCCCGTCGTCGTATCGCTGCTCGATGATTCCGCGGTTGGCATAGGCGGTCAGCGCGGCGAGGAATCCGAGGACGACGAAACCGCCTGCACGGCGGGCGAAGGCGTAGCGCGGCTCGATCATCTTCACCATGCGCGAGGTCCCGACCGCGGCGAAGAGCGCGACGATCCAGAACGAGGGGAGGAAATACCGCTCGATGTCCGATTCGGCGGGATAGCCGAGTGCGAAGGGGACGGAGAGAAAGCCGGCCAGCAGGAGTCCGACGGCCGGCAGCGGTTCGGCGACGGCGAGCGCGACGAGACCGCCGAGCGCGAGCGCAAGGGCGACGGGCCCGAACTCGTTCACGAGCTCGCTCCCGTAGCCGTCCGGCAACTTCGCGTACGTCCGGGGCGAGAGGATCGCCGCCAAGCTCGAACCCGGTGCGAATTCGCTCCCGCTGACTTCCGTACGAAAACCGGCGAACGTGCTCGGATGGTCGTTGTCCCAAAAGGGCCGCCCCGGCGGGATCCCCAGCGCAAGGGTCGGATCCTTGCGCTCGGCATAGACGATCGCGCTGCGGATCGGGAGGTACGCATAGAGCGAGAGGCCGACCGCAAAGAGAAGGATGCCGAGCGCGAGCTCGCGGAAACGGACCGCCCGGATACCGCTTATTAATAGCAAGAGGAGGCCCGGAAGGAGCAGAACCGCGACGGTGTGGTTCGCTACCGCGAGGCCGGCGATGAGCCCGCCCCAGGCGAGGAGGCGGCCGTCGGGCGCACGCCGCCAGCGGACCGCGAGCCACAGCAGGAGCCCCGCGAACATCGTCGCCGGCGCATGGACTTCCGTCCGTGAAGCGTGTGTCCACACGATCGGCCCGAACGCGAAAACGAGTGCCGCCCCGGCGGCGCTGGCGGGGTCGGCGTCGAGTTCACGCCCGGCCCGATAGAGGAAGTAGGCTGCCAGCGCCATCGCCAGGGCGCACATCACCGTCATGCGCCAGGCCACGTTCCCGACCGGGAAGGCGTGGGAAAAGAGCCATCCCAGGAGCGTAAACGCCGGGAAGCCGGTCGGATGAGCGATCCCAAGGATATATGGAACCGTCTGCATCTCGCCGGAGTCCCAGAAATCGACGCCGGGGTGCGCCGCAATCAAAAAAGCGACGAGCGGGACGACGAAAGCGGCGGCGGCTCCCGCCCAAGCATCGTATGATCGGAGGCGCACTGACAACGGCCTGCAAATTCACTTGGAAACCGAAGGGAGCCTGTTCCGATTCTGATTGAGAAACCGCGGCGTGTGGTCGTCGCTGAGCCTTTTGCGGAGATCGGGATCGACGTGCTGCGCAGGAGCGGCATCGAAGTCGCTTCTCGGGTCGGCGCATCCCGTGCCGAGCTGATCGAGGCACTCGCGGAGGCCGACGGGCTGATCGTCCGCTCCGAAACGCGGGTCGACCGGGAGCTGCTGGCCGCCGGGCCGCGCCTGATGGTCGTCGGGCGAGCCGGGGTCGGGGTCGATGCGATCGACGTCGAGGCCGCGACCAAAGCCGGGGTCATCGTCCTGAACACACCGGAAGCGAACACGATCGCCGCGACCGAGCAGACCTTCGCGCTCATGCTCTCGCTGGCCCGTCGCACGCCGGACGCGGTCAACTCGGTGCGCCAGGGCCTATGGATTCGTCAGCAATTCATCGGGACGGAGCTCTACGGGAAGACGCTCGGCATCGTCGGCCTCGGCCGGATCGGCGGGAACATCGCGCTACGCGCCAAGGCGTTCGGGATGACGATCCTCGCACACGACCCCTTCATCTCGCCGGCCCGTGCCGATGCGTTCGGCGCGAAGCTCGTCGAGCTCGACGAGCTGCTCGCCCGGTCGGACATCGTGACGCTCCACGTCCCGCTGACGCCCCAAACGCGCGGGATGATCGACGGCGCGAAGCTCGCCCGTATGCAGAGGCATGCCTACCTGATCAACTGCGCCCGCGGCGGGGTGATCGTCGAGGAAGATCTCATCAAAGCACTCGACGACGGGACGATCGCGGGTGCGGGGATCGACGTCGTCGCGGTCGAGCCGCCCCCGCCCGACGGATCGGGTGCGAAACTGCACAAGCATCCGAAAGTCTACGCGACGCCGCACCTGGGCGGATCGACCCATGAAGCGCTCGCGCGGATCGCGACTGAGCTCGCCGAGGACGTCGCACGCGTCCTCAACGGCGCCCCGGCCAACGGCGTGGTGAACGCTCCGATCGCCGACGGCCCCGACGCGGCGCGGCTGCGCCCGTTCATCGACGTCGCCTATCGACTGGGGAAGTTCTATCCGCAGTTCGCGACCGAGTCGCGCCTTCCGACGTTCGTCCTCGCGATGCAGGGTGCGATCGCACAGATGCCGGCGGACGCGGTGATCACCGCGTTCCTCTCCGGCTTACTCCAAGCGACGACCGATCGAAAAGTCACCGTCGTCAACGCGCAAGCGATCGCGCAAGAGCTGGGCGTCCGCGTCGAGACGGCGCGTGAGCCCAGCGCGAATCAGTACGCCGCCTCGGTGCAGATCAGGGGCGGGAACACGACGGTCACCGGGACCGTCGTCAACGGAAGCCCGCGGATCGTCGAAGCCGACGGGTTCGAGATCGACGCGATCCCCGAAGGAGCGATGCTGATCACCCAGCACGCCGACGTCCCCGGCGTCATCGGAAAAGTCGGGACGATCCTGGGGAACGCGAACATCAACATCGCGTCGATGCAGGTATCGCGAAACGAGATCGGCGGGAAGGCGATCATGGTGCTGACGATCGACAAGCCGGTCGAGCAAGAGACGCTCGAGGTCCTGCGCTCGACGCCCTGGATCAGTTCGGTTCGCTCGCTCAGCATCTGAAGGTAAGTGGCAACGTTCGTCCTCGTCCACGGCGCATGGCACGGCGGCTGGTGCTGGCGGCGCGTTTGCGAGCGGCTCGCCGCGCGCGGACATCGCGCCTTCGCACCGACGCTCACCGGTCTGGGGGAGCGGTCGCACCTGCTCAGCCGTGAGGTGGGGCTGGAAACCCACATCGACGACGTCGTGAATCTGCTCCGTTGGGAAGGGCTCGAGAACATCGTTTTGGTCGGGCACTCGTACGCCGGCCTCGTGATCTCCGGCGTCGCGGAGAA
>Ga0070738_10004056_pt1 | contig 18176 bp, 11 predicted proteins | sample Coa_R2_2_FD_66446 | JGI IMG/M metagenome (GOLD analysis project Ga0070738, IMG submission 66446) | Surface soil microbial communities from Centralia Pennsylvania, which are recovering from an underground coalmine fire - Coalmine... | ecosystem: Environmental > Terrestrial > Soil > Unclassified ...
TCGCCAGCTCACTGGCACGCAGCTCCACCGAACGCGCTCCCGCCTCCAGGCGCGGCAGTTTGAATACCCCGGCCTCCAGCCGCTTGTACCACAAAACGTATCCATCGCGGTCCCATGCCAGGATCTTCAGCCTTTCCCCGCGCCGCGAACGGAACACAAACCAGTGGCCACTCAGCGGGTCCTGACCAATTACTGCTTTTACGCGCTCCGCTAGCCGGTCAAAACCGCAGCGCATATCCGTCGCTTCGCTGGCCAGCCAAATGCGCACTCGCTGGGAGCTGTCCAGTGTACGCAAACTCGGCAGCCCCATCATGCTTCGCTCTCTAACACACCCAGCAGCGCCCGCAAATGCTGCGCATCGAATCCTGGCCCCACCACCAGCCGATGGCCACTCTTGAGTTGAACCTCGATCGCTGAACCAGGCCCAACTTGTGCCACTACTGCCCTCGCCGCAGGCTTTACTGCCACTTCCACAAACGGCACCGGGCCGGTCTCCCGTAACCGCTTCTTCCATTCGTAGAACTGCCCAGTTCCCAGCCCACGCTCTTGGCAAAAACCTGCTACGCTTTTGCCACTCTGCTGCTGCTCAGCAATCAACCCGCGCCACTTCGCCCTCGCTTCCGCTTGCTGCTCTTTCATCCCTCAAGTTTGTCGCTTCCTTATGCGTCAAACAAGATGCAGTTCACTTAGCGCTCACGAACGGACCATTCACATCGCCGGAATCCGCACAAAATCGCTACTGCCGGCGCAAGCGTCAGAACCCAGGCTGCGGGTCGCGCGGCATTCAGGGGTATATCCGAAGCCATCGCGCCTCGGCACGGCAATGGCCGGGTCGTTGGGATTGAAGTAGAGGAAGCCTCCGTGCCAGCACGCGGGATCGGTCTGGTCATCCGCCGCGCTCCGGGTCGGCATGGATCTGTCCCGCGCGCCAGATGCAAAGCACCACCAGTGCGACAACCAGCGCCATTGTTACCACGACGACCGGAGCCGGCCCCATGCGCCAAACCGGCATGATCGCGACCAGGCAGAAGATGACCGTCAGCACGGCCTGCGTTAGGAGCAGGATCTGCGCGATGCCGGTGCGGTAAGCCGAACGGCGCGATCCATGCCAGGTGAACACGGAAAGCAGCCGGATTGGCCTCGCGTTGCTCCTGCCACACCGATCATTCTCCCTGAGTCAGTGATGCAGATGATGTCGGGCGGATCGGATGCCGCGAGGTGCCCGCCTTGATCGGCCCTCCAGCGAAATCTGGCTGCCATGCCATAGAAGGCGGCGAATATGTCCTTCTCTTCATCCCGCTGTGCCTGACTCTGGTTCATACCCGGTTCTCATCGGCCCGATGCCACGCGGACAAGCGTTTCTTCGAGGCTGTACCGGACGACCTCGAGTCGCCCTGTCCCCGCCAGTTGGGGAGGAGCGATCCGGCAGATCTGAAAGGGAAACAAGCATGGGCTGTTCACAAGACTGTGGAAGTCGGTCCTACCGTCCGCCGACGACACTACGACGGTTTCGAGCAGCCATGCCGCCAATCGAGGATCGTTCACGATTACTGGTGCGGCAGATTGGTATTCACCCTTCCTGGCAGAGTCACAAACCACGCCCCAATCCGCAAACGCGCGAAGGACATACCTCGTTGATCGCGTCACGACCTCTCGCTCGCCCATCAATTCCTTCGCGCGTCGTTGAACCTGCATCGGCACGGCAACACCCTGGAGCCGAAAGAGGCGTCCCGTGACATCGGCCACCACCCGCCAGAACGGGTACACTGCCATGGTCATACCCCAATGCAGGGGCAGCCTCTCTGAACGGCGCATGCCTTGCATCATCTGAAGGCCATCGTCGCGCAGCGCCCGCAATGGCATCGGCACCCGGACCCAGGTCTTCAGCAGCAGTGTAATCGTCTTTTCGCGGCTGCCGCGTTGGGCCGAGCTGCCCACCGAGAGCTCATCTTTCAGACGTTCTCGCAAGGCTTCGCAGATAACAGCGTCGGACAGGCCGGCCATGAATAAGTCAGCCGTCTCGTCAAGCCAACGGAGCTTGACGGTCCGGTTGTAACCAATCATGCCCTGGCGACCGTTCATTCCTTATCCCCCAAGAGCCGAACAAAAGGCACAACGACTTCTTCCAGTGTCACTCCACCGTGCGCAACCGTCCGCTGCCCTTCTGGGATGAACGCGCTCCGATCCCCTGACAACAGTGGCAAGAAGTCATTTGGGAGCCCCATCGGCTTCCAAGAAATGGCATTGGGGAACTTCGAGGCAACCTGGGCACGCAAAGTTTGGTCGGAGTAAATCCTGGCGCGCTCACCGCGAACATCGGCCGTGAGTCCTTCTTTCGGCCGCCCGCAGCCGGTGGACTCGACGTTGCCATGATCGGCAGTGAGGTAGACATCAAACCCTGAGGCTATGAGGATATCCAGAAACCCGACGAGGAACCCTTCAGATGCCCACTGCCGTACCTGATTGTGCATGCCCGCCGTGCCTAACTCCATACCGTGCATGATCCGATCGACTTTGTCTACAACAGCACCAACCACTTTGAGCTTCGCAGCCGTCAATTTCTCTGCGAGCGATGGCAGTGTCGCGATGTCTCCTAATCCTTTCAGGTAGGCGACCTCCTGGAGAGCAAGGCTGTTGCCTGCCCAAAACTGCTGCCACAAACTCGGTTCTCTGTCCGTGGAGTAAATGCTCGAAGGGAAGTACAACGGCGCCTTGCCGGCAAAGATCGATTGCCGCGATACGCTCGTGATCGTCGGTACCCATGCGAACACGGCGTTCTCATCGAACCTCCAGCTCGGACGCTGGAGACTGATCTCGTGCCGGATCACCAACCATTGATCGAATGCCATCCCATCGACGACCACCAATGCAACCTTGCCCACAGCGTCGAGGTGACCGGCGAGAAACCGCGCGACGTGGTGGACCATCACCGGCGCAGTCGCGGGTAAGCTGCTCAGGCTGCCAAATCGCTGCTGTAGCCACTCGCTGAACCGAGTGTCCACGCAAGACCGCAGGGCGGCCACGCGCTTCGCCAGATCGAGGCCCGAGGTTGATCCAATCTCGGCCGCCAGCACGTTCAGCTCCGCCCAGGTTTGGGCGAACGAAAGCCACTCTCCGTACCGTGCGCCCTCCACTGGCACCTCGCGCTCCACGGCATCGGCAAGTGCGGCAGAGCGGCGTGCTCGGTCCATTTGTGGGCTTTGCCGGACACCGGCCGCCGCCCATCCTTCGGGCAGTGGAGTCCAGTCGACAGGATGAAGCAGCCCTTCCACAAAAAGGTTGTCCACGTACACGCGGATATCCGGATTGTCGAACGGCAGATCTACTGGGCCCCGCACGCTCAAACGCGCTTGCTGAGGCAATGGGGTCCCGGTAAGGCGGGCGAGAAACTGCGGCCATCGCTCTTGGAGAAAACTGAAGAACAGACTCCGGCTCGTAAAGAGATCCGCCAGCGGCCAATCTTGAAAGCGCCCGCTCTGGTTGAGAACAGCCACCAGCCTGTCTACAAAGGGCTCAGGAATCACCTGTACCCGGTAGTGCCTGCGCAGCAATACACGAAGCAGGTCAGCCTCGGTCTTGATCAGTTCCGCCGCGAGCTCGAACACATGGCGCAGGATGAAATCCTTTGTGGCGTTGTCGCCCAACACCCCTGGGTTGAAGCGGCTCTGGGCATCGAAGAGCAAGTCCAGGTATTGTGGTTCCAGCGCACGCAGCACCGGATAGCTCAGGTTCGGGAAAAACTCTGCCAGAGAGAAAGTAAGCTGCCTGGCTCTGGAGAGAACATCGAACGGAAGCTGCTCGCAGGGTTGGCTCCGGACACAAAGGATCACCAAGTCCACGCTCTCGCCGGCATCTATCCGGCAGCGGTAGCGCGACTCATAAACGAACCGAAACGAGATGGGTTCCTCAAATACCAGCGACTCGAAGCCACGCTCCGCGAGCGCCTGGCTGAGCCTGGGTTCGGTCAACAAGCCGTCTGGATCGGCAACGACCGTCAACGGTTGAACACCGGGCGTGAATTCCCGCAGAATTCGCTCGCTCCAATCAGGCATCGCCGAGACCCTCCACGCGAAGTACCAATTTCGGGATCAGTTCGGGGTGGACGTGGGCGCGCGCCTCCGCTTCGCGGCTCCAAGTCGCTTCTTCCCGGGCGAGCTCATTCAGCCGATGCTGGCGAACCGCCGGTAGACCAATCCGCTCAATCGCCCGCCTTCTCGTTTCAAATGAGAATCGCTTATTTTCAACTTCTCTCTCCAGCCGCTTCCTGTGGAAACGCTGCAATTCTTCGTAGAGACTCCGGCCATGGCTCTCAGCGGTTTCCGTCAGTTCCGCGAATGTGCGATTACCTTCATCTCCATCCAAGTACCGGGCCGGCTCCGGCACTTCTTCCAGAAGCATTGTCCAGATGCGCCTGGCCGTCGGCGGAAGGATGCGTCCGTCATCGTGAACGAACAAAGCAAGAATCCGTTCCTTGCCCCATTCCGCACTGCGGATCGCAACCGTCCACAGCGACCAAAGCCCCCGAATTTCCCATGGAAGCCCTTTGAGCCCAATGCACGGGATCGGCTGTCCGGGCACAAAGCGAGGCAGCCGCGTGGCGATACCCCGAATTCGCGGCTCCTCCAGCGTCAGATGGACCGCCGCTGGATGGCGCTCCGCGTCCGCCAATGTGAAGACGGCGGCCGGCATCACCGTTCCATCCGGCCAGTGCAGTCTCCAGCCGCCCTTGCCTTTCTCGGCCGTTCCGCCCGAATTCTGGATGTAGTTCACCGTCATCCGCTCCACCCAGTACGGCAACGGATGTCCGAGCAGCCGTTGGGCTTCTGATGGGCTTAACTCCGCCGTCTGCGCTAGCAGACTGGTGCTTCGGCGCATGGCCTCGGCCTGCGCCCGAATTTTCGCGAGCACTGAGTCCACTTTCCTCTCTACTGCGGTCGGATCCAGGATTGCATCCCGGTACAACTCGTCGAAGATCTCACCGGCATCGGCGGAGTCAAGAACGTCGCCCGTCTTGTCAACACCAAACTCCTTGAGGATGATGGCCAGCTTTTCTTCAAGCACCTCCCGGACCCGGAACTCGACGGTGTCCTCCAGGACGAAGTTCACGGCGCGAACCACATGAGCCTGCCCGATGCGATCCACGCGACCGATCCGCTGCTCCAGGCGCATTGGATTCCAGGGGATGTCATAGTTAATCACCACGTGACAGAACTGAAGGTTCAGACCTTCGCCACCGGCGTCGGTGGAGATCAGAATGCGCACATCACCGGCGAACTCCTCGAGCACTTGCTTGCGCGCTTCCATGTCCATGCTGCCGTTCAGACACGCCACCGAAAAGCCCCGTTCTGTGAGGAAATCCCGGAGCATCTCCTGGGTCGGCACGAACTCTGTGAACAGCAGGATCTTCAGATCAGGGTCTGTCTCCTCCTGCTGTAGCCGGTAGATCCAGTCGAGGAGCGCTTCCGCCTTGGCATCGGCAGCCGTCGCCCCGGTTCTTCTGGCCAGGTCCAGCAGCAGTTGCACCTTGGCGCGCTCGTTCCGCAACGCCTTGGTCCGCATCCGCAAGAGCATCTCCACCTGCTCCTGCCCGTCCAGATCGGGCCACTCCTCGTCGAAGCCGGGTGGGAAGAGTGAGAGCTGCTCCTCGGGCGCCTGGAGCATCTCAAGGCGCCGCTCCAGCGTTGTACGGATGGCCCGCGTGGAAGAGGTCACCAGCCGCTGCATCAGGATCAGCAGGAAGCCGACATAGTTCTTCTTTTCCCGGATCGCCTGGTTGTAACCAATGCGGACGTACTCGGAGATTGCTTCGTACAGTTGCCGCTGAAGCGCGTGGCGGTCGTTCCAGCGGACCGGCTCGAGCTGCGTGCGGCGCGGCTTGAACAGCGGGTTCCCTTGGGCGTCAATCGCTTTGCGCTTTTCGGTTCGAACCAGGTACGGCTCCAAGCGCTCCCGGCTGACAGAAGCAGGATCCGGGAAGACCGTCTTATCGAGGAGCGAGACAAGACGATGGAAAGCGTCCGATTTGCCCTGATGCGGGGTTGCGGTGAGCAAGAGCAAGTATGGAGCCGCCTCGGCGAGGCCCTGCCCCAATTTGAACCGCGCCACTTGATCCGTCGTGCCCCCGAGGCGGTGCGCCTCGTCGATGACGATTAGATCCCAGTTAGCGGCGAGCAGATCCTCAAACCGGTCCCGGTTGTGCTCCGCAACCTGCTCCTTCGACCACCCGCGCCGGTTCTCAATGGGCTTCACGGCGTCCATCGGGCAGATGATCTGGTCGTACATCTTCCAAACGTTGTCATGCCCGGCCACGCGTCGGAATGCTGGGAAGTCGCTCGGGAGCAAGAGGCGGAACTCCTCGCCGAAATGCAACCGCATTTCTGCCGCCCACTGATTCACCAGACCCTTGGGTGCGACAACAAGAACCCGCCGCACCAGACCGCGCAACTTCAGTTCCTTGATGATGAGCCCTGCCTCGATGGTCTTGCCAAGTCCGACTTCGTCGGCAAGCAAGAGCCGGACGCGATCCGATGAAACAGCTTTGAGCAGGGTGAGAATCTGGTGAGGCAGGGGGATTACCGACGATTCAATCGGCGCCAGGAGCGTGTTCTCCTCGAGGGCATCGGCCACTTTGGCCGCGGCTGTGACGTAAGCGATCTCCTGCGCGTTGGTCCGAAGCTGTTCAACCGGCGTTAACACGCCCGGGTCAACCAAAAGGATGGTTTGCGCCTCCGGGTACCAAACCCTAACGGCCTGCTGGCCCCACGTGCCGACGCGTTCCAGCACCCGGCAGCGTAGGCGCCGGCTGTTGTCGTAGAACCAATCACTTCCAGATTGTGACATTCGGTTCCCGAATCGTAACTCCTACGCGCCACGTCCCGTGCGGATCAGGCTGTTGGTGTACCACATCAACAACATCGGATCCTCCTGGAGGATGTCCTCGGGGATCTTTTCAGCCACAGCCAGAATGGCAGCGTAATCGTTCTGCTGCCAGGCCCAGCGGAAACCGGTGCGGATGGCCTCCAGCCGGAAGACCTTCAGCCTCTTCTGCGTCGAGGTGCGATACTCCTGGAACTCCCGGAGGAGTGCCTTTTCGCGGGTCTTCTGGACGTCCGCTTCCTTCGTCGGATCCGGCACATAGTAGCGATCCCGCGCTTTGGCCCTCAGCGCCGGGGCGTCTTTCGGCAGCTTGCGCAGGTCGTGAAAGTTGGTCGAGAGGTACCGGTGGATCTGGCTGGGGACCTCTCCCACGCCGTCATAGCGAAGGAAGTTCTCCTCCAGAAGATTACGGAGCTCAATTGGCTTCTCGTGCTTCTCCCAACCCGCGATTTCCCGCATGAACTGCGGGTGAATCTCCTGGAAGGTCTGCGGCTTCTCGAGCAGTTGCTGCCGCAGCCACTGGATGGCGCTCTTCTCATCGCGAACAAAGATCTCGAGCTGGCGGACTTCGCTCGCTTTCATGCGCTTCCGGTCGTACTCGGCAACCTGTTCTGGCAGGAAGTACATGCCGTCCCGTTCGGGGAACCGCTGGGAGAGCCCGGCGAAGAACTCCCCGACTGAGAGCGGTACGGTCACGTTTCTCTGGACGTGGAAGGCGACCATGCGGTCGAAGAGGAGATAGGGCTGCCGCTCTGCGATCACTTCGACGCTCCCATCTTTCGAGACGAACGCAGGTAGCTGGCGCAGGTGCGTGCGCACGAAATCCCAAACGCCTTCTTCAGTGCCTTTCTCCAGCTCGAATCGCTTCTCCAGCCCGCCATTCGGCTTGTACGCCGAGATCACGAGGTCCTGCTTCACGGCCGTGCTGGTGACCTGCCGGTACGATCCCTGCTGCTTGTCCAGCGTCCGGACATCCGCGACGACGAAGCCTGCGCCCGTCAACGCCTCCTGGATTGCTGCCCATACGGCGTTGGACGAGTTGTGAAACACCATCGTCATCCAGCGGCCCGGTTTCAAGACGTCGTAGTACTTCTTCAAGCACTTCTGCATCAGAGCCTGGTAATCGAGCAGTTCCTTCTTCTTCGCGCGGTCGACGATTGCCTCTGGTCCAGAATTAGTGAAAACTCGGTGCCAGGATTCGACCAGGAAGTTCAGATCGGCGTAGTAGATGTTCTCGCCAAAGGGGGGATCGGTGAAGATGTAGTCAATGGAGTTCTCCGGAAGCGGTATTAGCGCGGCATCGCCCGTGGTGACCAAAGTGCGCCCGGAAGCAGCGAATTGTCGCTTGAATGTGGCGCCCAGCCGCTTCAGTTTTCCGTCAAGAATGTACCATGGGCTCACCTCCGCATGCTGCGAAGGAACGTAGAAAATACCCTTCATATACTGAGATACCTGGGAGAAGCCGGTGGGCCGATAAGAGTTCAGGATGGACATCGTCCACATTGCCTGCTCAACAAAGAACAGGACCATGTTGCGGGTCCGGGGGTCTCTAACGGCCAACGCTTTCTCCCACAGCCGCCCCATGGCTTGTGCTGCGCGGGGGAGGTAGAAGTGATGAATGCACGTCACACCATACCGCTCCATGCTCGCCCGCTCGTGCGTCATGTGCATGTAAGGGATTTCCAGTGTCGGAACAGTGGCCAAGAGTGGCAGTTGCGAGATATGCCGCAGGGTCTCGATATCGTTTGCTGATGGCTTTTTTTCATGCTTCGCTTTGCCAATGGAATAGTTGATCTGAACGGGGACTCGACGCAGGCGATGGACCGGCTTCCCCGAGGCGGCGTCAGGGTAGGTGTCATAGAGCCGTTCCATCCTGGATTTTGTAAGGCTGGCGCGGCAGTGTGGACATGGAAACTCGTCACGAACGCGGTCCGTCTTCTTGTCCAAGGCTTGTTCCAGGAACACAACCTCACCGCTGCAATTCGCGCAGGCAAATACATCGCTCCAGACCGTATAATTGATGAAGCCCTTCTTCTTGCCGTCGGTGTGGAGCGTCTCATACATCCAGCCGATCTCGGACTTGAGTTCGTCCAGGATCCTTCGCGCCTCGGCCTCAAACGCGGCCACGTCGAAAGGCGTGTTGTAGTTGGCCGCGATGAAGGTGGCAGCGGGTGAAAGATCCCCCAGAATCGCCCGGCGTGCGCCCCACTGAGGCGGTTCCTCCCCTGCCGCCTTCCACTCCTCCTCCACTTGCCTCTTGAATTCCGGATCCGGAGCACCGCAGAGTTGCGCAGCCACGCCGGTCATCCCAGAACCTGCGAAGCCGTCCAGGATGAGATCGCCTGGCTCAGTATAGTGCAGGATCGCCCGCATGATGGCCTTGTGCGGGACCTTCGTATGGTAGGAGTGGGCGGTGTAGATCGGGTCCGTTTTACCTTCGCTGACATCAACGGCAAAGGGTTTCTTTTCGTAACGGACGTTGGAATCGTACGGCTTGCCGTAACAGCGGACGAAATCCTGGAGGAAGGGATTGGGACATGCCGTGAAGTAGGGAGGATCGGAGAGCCGGAGGATGTCTTCATCGGACGCCTTCGGGAACCCCTCGATCTTGCGGAACTCGGGGTCCTTGAGCTTCTCCGCGAGCAGCTTGAGGAAGCGGGCCCGGCGGGCGTCCTCGGAGGGAAACATCAAACCGAGGCACTCAACGGCGCCTTCGGCCGCCTCTTGGAAGAGATTTCGGCTCTCATGCGTGGTTCTGCTCATTGCATGTCCTCCTGTTCCTTCTTCCGGGCGCGCCGGTTTTCGAGCAGCCGGAGCCCCGACTCGGTAAGAAGGTATGCCTGGCGGGGATGTTTGGGCCTGTCGGGAAACTGGAGCTTGAGAATCCCGACTCGGACTAACGGCTCCAAATGCGACCGGCGGAAGAACGTACGATTGCTAAACCCAAGCGAATCAGTAAGGTGGGCAATCCGTTGCGGCGCGGCGCACATCTCTACGATCTTCCATTGCGTGGGCGTGAGCGGCGTGGCCGGACGGAGTTCAACCTGAACGTGGCCGGTCAATTGAGCTTGGTCACTGACCAAGACCTTCTTCTGGCCACCAGCTTGGTCAGTGACTAAGCTCGGCTCTTGCACCGGTTTGCCGAACGAGGCGAAGCGTTCCCGAAGGTGCCCCGCCAGCACCCAATGGGATCCGCTGGGGGCAACTTCCAGCAGAGCCTGAACAACAAGTTTTTCCAATATCTTACGGACGTCTGCGGCAGACAGCGAGAGCACTGTCTTCGCCTCCACCTTGCTGATCTGCTGCTGCCGACAGACGTAAGCAAACAGGCGGGCCTCGTCGTTTGACAGTGACACACCGAGGCTCGCCTGGAAGAAGAGCTGCTCATCGGACAGGAGCAGCTCGCGCAGCATGGTCACTTCAAACGTGCGCTGCTCCTTGTCGTTCTTAATGCGCGGCGGCAAATATCCCATCTGCTGCCAGCCGCGCATGAAGGTGGGAATCCCGGTGCCCGCCTGCTCGACGACCCCGATCATGCGGAACGCGCGGCAAAGCAGGGGATTCCGGACTTCCTTGTCGCCCGGCTCAAGGAGCTTCGGTTCGTCCGCAAAGGCGTGGCCCGGATTGTGAAAAATCAGGCGATCCCGGTAAAGCTTGATGAAGGGAGTCGCACCGACGGCCGCATAGTCCTGGTGGATGAGAAGGTTGGCTGCCGCTTCACGGAAAGCGATGAGATCCGGAGGAATGTCCGTGCGGCGCATGGTGGCTGAATCCAGCGAAAACGGCTTTTCCGCCTGCCGCAGGTACCACTCGTTCAAGTGTTTCCAGGCGTCGATGAGGTTCAATTCGAGCAACATCCGATCCGCCCAACGCGTCTCCGGCAGCGGGTCATCGAAGCGGACGTCGATGCGTTGACAATCGACCAGAGGGCGGGGGAGCACCTGCATGAACGCTGCGGGCGTCCCAAACAGGAGGATGGCGGCCCGTGTGGGGTGAAGTTCTCCTCTGCTTTCTTTGAGCAGCCCCCACTCGCGGAGGAACTCCAGATTCGATTGCGCAGGATTGTGCCTCGGGTTCGCCGCGCCAAAGACCTTCCGGCACCATTCGATGGATTGTGCGTCGAAGCACGTATCCAGGGTCAGGTCCGGTATGGCCTCGCCGTCAAAAGACTCGTTACTTGCCTCGCGTAGAAAGGCCGCGACATCCGCGTTCGTGCACTGCACATCGCATCCACCGATGCGCCGGTACGATTCGCCTAGCTTGCCGTTCAGATAGATCGGCTTCTGCTGCCTGGGAACCTCAGGCACGTAGAACACCAGGACTTGCTTGCCTTCCAGTTCGAGTGCCTTCTCGTGGACGTTCAACGGCATGTTGAATTTGGAGGTTCCGCGGAGCGTTGTGATGAAGTCGTTCTGGACCTTGTCCACGTCGATTACGCCCAGGACTTCGAAGACGCCGCTTGCTTGTCGAACTCCAAACACCAACCAACCGCCACAAGTATTCGCGAACGCGGAGACTGTCTTGTAGGCATCCGACGGCACTTCTGTCTGTGCCTTCTTCACTTCGAAATCGTTCCACTCGAAGAGAGACAGCCGCTTTAGCAGTTCATCCCGCGTCATGGCTCGGCCTAAACTCCTGTCTCCAGAAGCTCCCGCACGAACCGGGCAATGCGCTCCCGGTTGCCAGTCAGGCTGGAGAACTGCTTCTCGCAGACGTCGGTGAACCGGGCCAGGACCTTGCGGTTGATCTGTTCCTGGTCCTCGAAGATGCCCATCGACTGGTGCGGCAAGCCCCACTTTTCGAATTGCAGCAGGGCGATCGTGGCGTCGCGGGTGCGGTCGTCGTTGGGCAGCGCGAACACCATCAAAGGCTTGCGCATGCCGTTGATCCGGCAGTCCACGGTGTAGCTGGCTTGCGGGTCGCGCTGCGGGTCGTACCAATTGAACGTCCGCCGGGCTTCCGGAACGGTCTCCTCGATCAGCGCCTGGAAGTCCTCCATGAAGGTCGAACGCACCCGCTCGCGGGTGAGGAAGGTGACGTCGGTGACCTTGAGAAGCGCCTGAACGAAGCTGTACAAGGCGTCGCCGAAGCGGTCCTCCGAGACGCGCGCGATCAATTCGCCATCCCGGTCCTCAACGCGGAAAGCAGAGAGCGCGTTGCTGATGATCTTCTGCCGCGTGCCCTTCTGGAAGTCCTTTTCGTCGAGATCGTAGGTGAGGTGCATATAGGTGTGCCCCTCATCGGAAAGGACCCAGGTGTTCTCCTGCTTCTTGAGGACGATGGCGAGGTGGTCGCCGTCTTCAAACAGGAATGGGGTAAAGACGCGGAAGCGTTCATCACCTTCCAGGACGATGCGGACCTTCGCGCACACCTTCTCACGGAACGACTTCTCGATTGCGGCGGTATTCATGCTTCCCCCTCCTCAAACAGACGGATCTGCGGATCGGGCAGCGTCTCGAATCCGCAATCGTCGATCAAGCACCGCAAGGCGCTCTCGTAGTCGCCAAACCGGTCAGTAGGCTCGGCGAAGGTATCCTCCCGCATTCCCAATTCCTGGTATCGCTCTGTCGCCATGTGGATGTGGAAGTCGTAGAACGTGTTGCCTTCGATCTGGTTGGTGTGCTCGTGACTCTTCCCGTTGTGACGGCGCAAACGAAAGAGTTGGTTGCTACCGGGCGGACAAACAGCCAGGATGATGGAGAAGTCCAGGACGTTCAGGCTGTTCTGCCGGGCAATCAGACGGAATTCGCTGCCCGACGCGCCCAGGATCGAGAGTTCGGCCTCGCGATGGCCGCGCTTGTCGCGGAGCTTCAGCTTCTTGCGGTAGTCATCGGGCAACGGCTTTCGCTCCGCGAGCAATTGCTGGATCTCCGAGTCTGTGTAACGCGCTGCCATTCCTCCTCATTCCAGGACGATACGGATCTTTGTTGGATCCTTGCCCTTGCTGATCTCCACCAGGTAGTCTTCGAAGCGCTTCTTCAATTCGGGCACGGTGGCGGGCGATCCACCGGCAAGTAGAGCCGCGCGGAGGTTCTCGGTGGTGATCACCACCTTCGACAAACCGGACAGCGCCTCCTGGAGCGCGGCCACGAAGTCGTGGCTGACATCCTCAGGGAGTGCGCGGCTCGAAAGAAACGCGTCGACGATCTTGCGAGGCGCGGGCTTCAGCAAGCCCAGGTTCTGTTGCGTGGTCGGGTCCTCCAGATTACTGAGGAGCGTTCTGGTCCAGCTTTCATGAAGGCGGTTCAATTCGTTCTCGAGCGCTCTCACGGCTTGCGCGGCGGAGGCTTGGTCCGACTCGGTCACCATCCGGAAGTTGCAGTGCGGACACACCGGCGAGGCGTCCAGATCCTTGTCGGTTAGGGCGAAGCAGGTGCGTAATCCCCCCAGGCGGTTCTGGAAGTCGGTGAGTTGCTGGCGAGGCATCAACTCGATCGTGGAGAGCCGCTGCAACTGTCCCAGGCGAGGGTCCTTGAGCAAGTTGGATTTGAGCTTGTCGTCCTTGGCGTTGAGGCGGGCCCGCCCGTGCGCCGCGGTATACAGTTCGATATATTCCTTCTTGAGCTTGGCGAGCTTGTGAAGCCCCTGCTGGCGGAATGACTGCGACTCCCGTTTCCCCGCGTCCAGCATGTCGGAAATCAATTCGTGGCGGACGGCCTGGACCTTCTTGATCCAATCGTGATCGCTCGGCAGAGCTGCTTCCGCCGTCGCCAGATAGGAAGCCAGCGGCCCGAACTCCGCTGCGATGGTCTGAAACGCTTCCACTTGCTTCAAAGCGTCCAGGCCATCGCGTTTCGCGGTGACATCCTGCGGTTCGTAGCGGAAGTTCTTCAGTTGGCCGGCTGTTGTGTAGGCCTGGAGCGATTCGAGGAATTGCTTGGAATCGTCCATCCGGCGCCGCAGCGTTTCCACGTCCTCGGGCGAGAGCAGGTTGCGAGCCCAGAGTTTCAGGCCGCTCTGGAGCACTTGCTGCGCCTGAACGATTCTCTCCGTCAGCCGTTTGGATTCGCCAGCCAGGGTTCTCACCGCGTTGCCTGCCTGCTCGCCGCCCTGCGTGAGAGCCTGAGCCAAGCCGGGAGGCTGTCCCAACAACTCGAAGAGGGCCTTCAATGCCGGAAGGTTCCAGTCCTTAGGCCGCTCGATGTGCTTGAAATTGACGAGCTCGTCGAGAGGCGTCGCCGTCAACTGGGCAAGGTTCGTCGCATCCAGCTTCTTGCCCGGAACCGCGAGCACGAGGTCTCCGGAATGGACCAGAGCGGCCAGCAGCACGACAAGCCATTCGGGTTCAAGGCGGAACTGATCCGGAGAGAAATACTCCACCCCATAGACCTCGTGGACCAGCTCGCTGCGATTGACAACCTGGCCGTGGCCTTTCTTTTTCAGGGTTTCGACGACGTGGCTGGCGTACTTCGACTTCGAGGCGTCCAGGCGATCACCATCGAGAAGTTCCAGCGCATCGAGAACGGCGGCGGCGAGCTTGGTCCGTGGGCCGCCGGCGATCGATTTCAGAGCATCCTGGGCCGCCAGGTCGCGGTTGGCCGTGGTGATCAGAAGCGAGAAAGTGGGGTAGGCGGGCGCCAGTTCCTCGAAGTGGGGCCCGAGGCACACCGAACCCACGGTGTTGACCACGTCGCGAACGTTGATGCGGCCGCCGCTGCCAAGAGCCTTGCCCTTCACCCACGCCAGGAGCGGCTTGCTCTTCCCCTGGTAGGTGACCTCAAAGGCTGTGGTCATGTGTTCCTGTAGCCACTTCACCAGCTCTCGCAGAAAGCCCGTGGCTTTCTTCTCGTAGGTTTCCTTCGCGCTTCCCGAGGACGTCGAAGCGAGGTTCACCGCGGCCGCGTAGTTGCGCAGGATCGTGCGGAAGGAATCATCACCACCAGAGAGATTCAGGCGGAAGAAGACCTCGTCTTTTCGTTCTTCCCAGTTCTTTCTTGGTGGGTCGAACGGCTGGAGGAAGTAGAGGTAAAAGTCCCGTGGAGGCGCCGCCGTGGACCGGTTGTTGGGCGCCCCGAAAAAGAGGTAACCACGCCGTGATACTTTGCGCTCGATCCATTCCAGCTCGTGTTCCCAGATGTTGTATCCGCTCACGTAGGTCTGGTCGGTGCACTCCATCACCCGCTTGAGCGCTTCGTAGTAGTAACGGTCGAGTTGGGTGGAATCGAGCGTCTCTGCGCGCTTTTCGATGAGCGCGTCATAGTCTTCGGTCTTCTTCAGATCGAGATAGACCTGGCCGTTGTCGGGATTCTGCGAGAGGAATTGCCCACTGACGGTGCTCTTGATCTGGCCGATCACGTTTTCGACATGGGTAAGAAGGTCGGCGGCGCCTTCGCCTCCCATCGCGGCGACTTCGGGCTGGTAGAGGCATAACGTGTCGCGCAGTTCCGCCGCCGTGGGCCCCACAGGAACGTGAATGTCGCCGGTTGTAAGCCGGTGAACCGAGAGCGCATGGATGATTCTCCGCGCCATGGGCTTGAACGGCTTCATCGGGAAAGCCGCTTCGACACGGGATTCCAGAATTTGGCTGCAATCAATGACGGCACGGATATCCGGGACTGCGCGAAACGACGGGTTCTCCCGCAGCGTGTTCCAGTAATTGTCGTAGGCGATCAGCCCCGGCTCGTTTGTGGGCACCGGCTCGTTCAGCTTCTTCCGCATCGCGATGGACAGGCTCTTGAGCACTTCGCGCTTTTCGACGGCAGTCACCCGTTCGAACGTGTCTATGTAATCGGGATGCACTGGAAATAGCCGGACGAACTCGTCCATACGCTCATTCATGCTGCCGTAGAACTTGGCAAAAGGAAGCAGGTACTCCCGGATCTGCGCCTGTTGGGCGACCGTCTTGCGCAGGAGCCGCTCGGCGACGACGAACTTCACATCGCTGCGCGCGATCAGCACCTGCTCAAACCGGTCCTTCACGCGGCGGACGCTGTCGGCGACGAAAGAGAATCGTGGGCTGTCGAAGATCGCTTCCTGGATGCCTGCGATGAACCGGAACCGCAAGTCCTTGCAAACCTCGCCGATCTCCCTCAGGAAGTTCAAATCGAGGATCAACTCCTGATCCTTCCGGCTGCGCAGGTAATCCAGCAGTTCGTCGACAACAACCAGCAAACCGTGGTCCGGGTACTTTTGATGGAACAGCGCCATCAATTCTTCGAAGGCGCGCTTGTTGTTTGTGACGGCGCTCGCCGGAGGAAATGTGAAGCTGACGCCCAGCTTTGCTAGGTGCTCTTCGATCTCGGCGGTCAGGATGTCCCGAAGCGACATCGTGACTGCGCCAATTTCGGTACGAATGACCTTAAACTTTCCGGCGATCTGTTGCGCCGCGCTGGCGACGGCCGCGGAGCGGACAAGCGGCAAGGTGGATGCATCCTCGGCAATCGCGGAAAGAACCGACATCAGGTGGGACTTGCCGGTGCCATAATTGCCGACCACCATTAAGCCCTTGTTGTCGGCAGGGGCGTCAAACTGAAGGTCCGGAATGACCAGCGACGTCAGCTTCTCTGCCATCTCCTCCGAGATGACATAAGTGGATACGAGCTGCTTGGCCGCGTCCAGATGGTCCGCGTTGCGGAGTTGTACCACCGATTCAATCGGTTCGAATTGGATAAGGTCGCCGTATTTCATCTCTGCACCTGTTCGGCTCGATCGCCTTGGCCAAGGGCAACTATCATCAAGTCATTCAAAGGATATCTCCGGAATTCCGGATGCTCCGGGACAGCATAGGTCAAGTAACCACCATCGACTGTTCCAAGCCAGGCTGCCACGATCGTTCTGCGGCGAGACGCACCCTGCAAGAGCCGAAGCGGGTCTTGTCTGAGCGCGGATGCGAACAGGATGTCGGTATTGTCGAGCAAAACGACATCGGCTGAAACAGACGCAGCCACTTCCTCTAGCAACCGTGGCGCTTGCAGCGCTCGCTGGCGTTCAGTCAGGTCCAGAAGCCGTTCTGAAAGGTCAACGCCAAGGTTGACCAGGGGCAAACCATCAGCCTTGGCAAGCGCCCGTAATGCGGTGGTTTTCCCGCTGCGTGAAGGGCCAACGAGGAGCACAAGTCGGTGGTACAAGTCTGCAATACCGGAGAGCCGATGCCGGATTTCTTCTACTATGTTCTGCGTCTGCATTCCGTTATTTGCCGAGATCCCTTGCGGCGCCGCTGCGCACCCAATCATCCACCTCTTCTCGCTTGAACTTCCAAAGGCGCCCGACCTTGTGAGCGGGCATGTTGCGCCGCGTGATCCACTTGTAAACCGTGTCCCGCTTGATCCCGAGGTACGCGGTCAGCTCCTCGACCGACAACCAGCGGTCTTGCCCGGGAGAGCTTGGCACAATCCATGGTCGATTGTCCAATAGATCAGAATATAACGAGACGCAAACCAACTGGGAAGGATGCCTCGGGACTGGGGGCTGCCTTCAGACGCGCGAGTCCCTCTGAGCGTCTGGATGCCTGTGCTTTTAGGGGCTGTATACGCTCAAAGAGAAGTTGTATTGGGAGTTGCTGGTTGCCTCGAGGTGTTCTACAAGGAGGCGGCACCGACGGAGGCAAGCAATTCTTATAGCAGGTAAGAGTAGCATGGCTCTACGCCCCTGACGATGTCGTGAAAAGGCTATACGAGTTCCTCGACACGCAGAAGCAAGAGATCCCTCCCGGTCAGAGAGACCTGGACGGAAGAAGAACCATGGCCGAGTTGGTCGCGACCATCCGAAGAGATCTGTTCGGAACAGTTAACAAAGCGACGGGGCTCACCTCCGATGAACTTTCGGCATCTCACGTAAATCGCAATGCCGCTCCGGCTAGGTCTGGACCACCACCGTCAGGTCCGGCCCCGGATCCGGTGAGGCCACGCCCAGGATGTCGAAGGCAAGGTCATCTGCTCCGTTCAGGACCGCCTCGGCCAGATCGTGGGCCGGATGCGTTCGCCGGCGGCGTGGTCCTCTGTCACGACGGCGTAGAACGTTTGATTGTCAGGATCGACGCGGATCACGCCGACGTACTCCTCGTTCGCGCCGCCGGGATTCGAGGAAGACGAAGGCGCCAGCCACGAGGCCGGCCGACTGCTTGAACTCGTTGGTGAATTTTCTTCGAGACTTCATTGTCCGATTTGCCTTTTCGCTGATTTTTAGGCGTTAACCGGTTGTCTCAAAAATGGGAACCACTCCGACCGCAATCTTTGGCTGTTTTGACACTTTTGCCGACCGTGCGCAGCTTGAAGTGGCGGCGCGGCGCTACCTAATCCCTTACCTTGACCTCGGGATGGACGTTCACAGGCTCGGCGACGATTACTGCATCGCCGGGCAAG